>BNJV01000361.1_pt1 | contig 55865 bp, 68 predicted proteins | sample 8540591 | NCBI WGS metagenome assembly BNJV01 (sample SAMD00202457, study PRJDB9452) | human saliva metagenome | host: Homo sapiens | reverse complement strand
GGTGGAAAATAAAGGTGTCCACAGTACGGTGGAGTTTGAATCCAAAAACTATAATTTGAAACTGATGAAAATACAAATGATGAAGATTTGAAATAGAAAGACGGTGTATATATGAAACTTTGGGGTGGAAGATTTACAAAAAGAAACAAATAAACTGGTGGAGAGTTTTAATGAATCACTTTCATTTGACCATAGATTCTATAAGCAGGATATCAGAGGAAGCATAGCTCATGTAAAGATGCTTGCAAAACAAAATATACTTACAGATGATGAGAGAGATAAAATCATTGAAGGACTGAATTCTATAGAAAAGGATATAGAAAGCGGTGTATTAAAATTTGATGACGGTTCAGAGGACATTCATTCATATGTTGAAGCACATTTGATTGAGAGAATAGGTGATACAGGTAAGAAGCTTCATACCGGAAGAAGCAGAAACGATCAGGTGGCACTTGATATGAAACTCTATGTAAGAGATGAGATTGATGAGCTTAATGACCTTCTATATGAACTGCTTAGTGAAGTTCTTCGTATAATGGAAGATAATACTACAACATATATGCCGGGATTTACACATTTACAAAAGGCACAGCCTACAACTCTGGCGCATCATTTCGGTGCATATTTTGAGATGTTTATAAGAGACTTTGACAGGCTTCGCTCTACAAGAAAGAGAATGAATCTTTCACCTTTGGGCTCAGGGAGCTTTTTGCGGAACGACATATGATCTTGACAGAGATTATGTGGCAAGCCTTTTGGAGTTTGAGACTGCTACAAGAAACAGTATGGATTCCGTAAGTGACAGAGATTATCTTTTTGAGTTGTTATCAGACCTTGCTATAATCTCAATGCATCTTAGCAGGCTGTCAGAGGAAATTATCATATGGAATACAGATGAATACAGATTTGTGGAGATGGATGACACATATTCTACAGGTTCATCTATAATGCCGCAGAAGAAAAATCCTGATATTGCAGAGCTTATAAGGGGAAAGAGCGGTAGAGTATACGGAAGTCTGATATCTCTTCTTACAACAATGAAGGGCTTACCGCTTGCATATAACAAAGATATGCAAGAAGACAAGGAGATGTCTTTTGATGCTATAGATACTGTAAAAAGTTTGATAAAACTTATGAGCGGAATGCTTTCAAGTATGAAGTTCAATAATGAAAGAATGGCAAAAAGTGCAAGAGGAGGCTTTACAAATTCAACCGATGCGGCAGATTATCTTGTAAAGAAAAATGTTGCCTTCAGAGATGCACATGAGATTGTCGGCAGGCTTGTACTTTTACGGAATTGAGCATGGAAAGGCACTTGATGATTTCTCACTTGAGGAGTTTAGAAATATATCTGAATATTTTGATTATGATATATATGATGCTATTTCTTTAAAAACTTGCGTGGAAAAAGAGAAATACCAAGGGAGCTCCGGGACTTACAGCTATAATGAATGAAATAAAAGAATCAAAAAGCTTTTGGAGTCTATAAAGAAATAGGAAATTTATGAAATTAAGAAAGAATGATATATATCTGATAATTGTTGCAGTTATTCTTGGGAATTGTTGCAGGACTTTATATTTACTTAAATAAGAAGCCGGGCGGCAAAGCCGTTTTAAAGTACGGAAATAATCAAAGTATGGATATCGATCTGTCAAAGGACAGGGAAATCAATCTGGAAAGTAATGGAATAGATATACATCTTGATATAAAGGACGGTGCAATAGCATTTATTCAAAGTGAATGCCCCGACCACATCTGTGAAAGATTCGGTTATATAAAAAATATCGGTGAGTCGGCAATCTGCTTGCCGGCACAGGCTTCAGTCACGATTATCAGTGAATAGGAGAGATTATGGTTTCAAAAAGATGCTTGACCTCGGTACAAAGAGGTCGGTTATTAGAGATATATTTGAGTATGGAAGTATGCTTGCAAAGGAAATCGGTGCGGAAAATGTACTTGACTTCAGCCTTGGCAATCCAAGCACTCCGGCTCCGAGAGAGGTAGCAAATACTATAAAATATATGGTGGAGGAGCTTTCGCCAAAGGAGTACAACAGTTATACATCATCAGCAGGAAAACACCGATACAAGAATTGCAGTTGCAAAAAAACTTGAATAAGCTGTTTTGCTACAGACTATAATGAAAACAATATTTTTATGACTTGCGGTGCCGCAGCTTCACTTAATATTATATTTAAGGCAATTATAGAGTCGGGTGATGATGAGATAATAGTAAATATTCCGTATTTTCCTGAATATAAAGTTTTTATAGAGGGACAGGGGGAAGCCGATATTTGCAAAATGTAGTGAGAATCTTCATCTGGATATAGACGAAATTGAAAGCAAGATAAATGAAAAATACAAAAGGCTGTACTTATAAACTCTCCAAACAATCCTTCAGGTGTAATCTATCCTAAGGAGAATTTGGAAGCACTTGCAGAGCTTTTTGCAGGAAAAAAACAAAAAGAGTATTCACATCCTATATTTTTAATAAGCGATGAGCCGTACAGAGAACTTGTGTTTACAAATGAGAAACCTGAGTTTTTACCGAATATATATGATAATACACTTGTAGCATATTCATGGTCAAAATCTCTATCACTTCCGGGTGAGAGAATCGGCTATATCCTGGTTCCAAATAAGGTTAAAAGTCATGAAGATGTTTTTCGCGGCGGTAGGCGGAGCGGCAAGAGTACTCGGTATGTCTGTGCGCCTTCCATGTTTCAGTATGTGATAAAAACTGTGTAGACGCACAGCCTAATATTGAAGTGTACAGGACTAACAGAAATATCTTGTTTGAGTCACTGCCGAAGTTTGGGTACACGGTAGCAAATCCGGAAGGAGCTTTCTACATGTTTATCAAGTCACCAAGCGGTGACGGAAACGAATTTTGTGAAAGAGCAAAAATATCATATGCTTTTTGGTTCCGGGAGAAGGATTCGGAATGAAAGAATATGTCAGACTGTCTTTTTGTGGATACAGAGAAGATAGAAAAAGTCAATAGATGTTTTTAAGAAATTAATGGATGAGTACAATCTCTGATATGTATAAAAATAAACTAAAAACATTTGTAAGAATATACTAATTAGTATCTTGTTAGGGCTATAGAACCTGTAATGTTGAACAGTTCTATAGCCTTTTTATTGTGCATTACCCCGAATTTATACTTTGTTGGTAAAGTATATTGACTATTATATATAATGTTTTATACTTTACTATAAGAGTAAACTTTTTAAAAAATACATATAATCAGATATGTGTTTATTACATTATAGTAAGTTTTCTATAATGTGTCGGAGTTGTAATATACAGCTCAAAAATATCGACTTTATGTCGATACAACAATATAAGTGGAGGGAATGTATGTCTTATCAAACAACAAAAGGAACATGAGTTGCTTAGAGAGAAGGTTCGTGAGTTTGCAGAGAGAGAAATAAAGCCTGTAGCTTTCAGTCTTGATGTAAAGAGCGAATTTCCAACTCAAATCGTGAAGAACATGGGAAAGCTTGGCATTATGGGATTGCCATATGAAAAGAAGTATGGCGGAGCAGGTCTTGATGTTATAAGCTATGCCATAGCGGTAGAAGAGCTTTCAAGAGTTGACGGCGGTGTAGGTGTTATCCTTTCGGCTCATACTTCATTAGGAACTTATCCTATAGCGGCTTTCGGTAATGAAGAGCAAAAAAAGAAATATTTACCGGGGCTTTGCAGCGGTGAGCTTTTAGGTGCTTTCGGACTTACGGAACCGAATGCCGGATCCGATGCGGGAGGCACGGAAACTACCGCTGAGGATATGGGAGATTATTATCTCTTAAACGGAAACAAGATATTTATCACAAACGGCGGTGAAGCCGATGTTTATGTAATCTTTGCACTTACCACACCAAATATAGGTACAAGAGGTATCTCAGCACTTATAGTGGAAAAGGGTATGGAAGGATTTACATTCGGTGATCACTATGACAAGCTCGGAATCAGATCAAGCGCTACATGTGAGCTTAACTTTAATAATGTAAAGGTTCCAAAGGCGAATTTACTTGGAAAAGAAGGTCAGGGATTTAAGATTGCAATGGCTACACTTGACGGCGGTAGAATAGGAATTGCAGCTCAGGCACTTGGTATTGCACAGGGAGCTTTTTGAAGAAGCTGTGGAATACAGTAAGGAGAGAGAGCAGTTCGGAAAGCCTATAGCCGCACAGCAGGCAATTGCATTTAAGATTGCAGATATGGCAACAAAGCTCAGATGTGCAAGAATGCTTGTATATTCCGCTGCGGAACTTAAAGAAGCTCATGCTCCGTACGGAATGGAATCGGCTATGGCAAAGCAGTATGCATCTGACGTGGCACTTGAGATAACTTCAGAAGCACTGCAGATTTTTGGTGGAAACGGATACTTAAAGGGTATGCCTGTAGAGAGAATGTACAGAGATGCCAGAATTACTCCTATATATGAGGGAACAAATGAAATCCAAAGAGTCGTAATAGCAGCACATATCTTAGGTAAAATATCAAGAGGTGAAACTGCTGCCGTTAAGAAGACAAAGGGCCCTGAGACCGGTGAGAGAAAGAGAATGATCATCACAGAGGGAACATTAAAAGATAAAATAGATTTACTTGTAGCAAATCTTCAAAAGGACGGCTATGACTTCAGTGTAGGTATTCCAATGGATACACCTATTGTAGCTGCAGAAAGAGTTGTCAGTGCAGGACAGGGCATCGGTTCAAAAGAGAATATGAAACTTGTAGAAGATTTGGCTAAGGCTGCAGGAGCTGCAATAGGTTCTTCAAGACCTGTAGCGGAGACTTTAGGATATTTGCCGCTTGACAGATATGTAGGTATGTCAGGTCAAAAGTTTAAAGGAAATCTTTATATTGCCTGTGGTATATCAGGTGCATTACAGCATCTAAAGGGTATCAAGAACGCTTCTACAATAGTTGCAATAAATAAGGATCCGAATGCAAGAATCTTCAAAAACTGTGACTACGGTATAGTGGGTGATGTAAATGAGGTATTACCTGCACTTACAAAAGCCCTTGATACAGGTGAAAAGCAGCCTGCACCACCAATGAAGAAAATTAAGAGAGCGGTACCTAAGAAGCATACACCATCCAGAAAGCTTTATCTGTGTAATGGTTGTGGTTATGAATATGATGTACTTCTGGGAGATGAAGAGGGTGATGTAAGACCGGGAACGGAGTTTAAAGACCTTCCAAAGGAATGGGTATGTCCACACTGTGGTGAAGCTGCAGATAATTTCATAGAGATTGAAGTATAATAGGAGGAGAGTATGTATAATTACCGTAAAGTTACAGATGATTTGTATTGGGTCGGTGGAGATGACCATAGATTAAGTCTTTTTGAAAATATTCATCCTATATATCATGGAGTATCTTATAATGCATATCTATTAATGGATGAAAAAACAGTTCTGGTAGATACAGCTGATTGGTCAGTTGGAAGACAGTTCTTAGAAAAATGTAGAAGGTGTTTTAGGTGACAGAAACTTGGATTTCTTACTTATAAACCATGTAGAGCCTGATCATGCGGCTTCAATTCCGGAGATCTTACTGTTGGCCTAATGTAAAGATTATTACAACAGAGAAAGCTGCAATGATACTTCGCCAGTTCGGATTCAATATCAGACCGGAGCAGGGTGGATGAGGTTACAGAAGGCGACAGCAGATGTTTCGGAAAACATACAATTGCATTTGTAAAGGCTCCGATGGTACATTGGCCTGAGGCAATGGTCAGTTTTGATACTACAAACGGTGTACTTTTCTCGGCAGATGCCTTCGGTTCATTCAGAGCACTTGACGGAAAACTTTTTGCTGATGAAGTAGAGTTTGATAAAGAATGGCTTGATGATGCCAGAAGGTACTATACAAATATAGTCGGAAAGTACGGTCCGCAGGTTTTACAGGTATTAAAAAAGGCTTCTACTCTGCCTATTAAGTATATCTGCCCGCTTCACGGTCCGGTTTGGAGAAAGGATATTCCTTATATCTTGGATAAATATATGCACTGGGCAAGTTATGAGCCTGAAGAGAAGGGTATAATGATAGTATATGCTTCTATGTATGGTAATACAGAGGCTGCTGCAGAAGTTTTAGCAAGAAAGCTCTGTGAAAAAGGCATTACAAAGACAAGACTTTATGATGTTTCAAGTACTCATATGAGCTATCTTATCTCGGATTTGTTCAGATACAGCCATTTAGTGCTTGCATCTGTGACATATAATCTTGGAATATTCCTCCGATGCACAACTTCCTTATGGATCTTAAGGCTCTCAATCTGCAAAAAGAGAACTTGTGCCATAGTTGAAAACGGCTCATGGGCACCAAACTCAGGAAATTTGATGAAGGCAGAGCTTGAAGAGATGAAGCATATGGATATTTTGGATGATGAAGTGAATATAACATCTTCATACAGAGAGAACAATGAAAGTGATATGGATGCATTGGTAGACGCTCTTGTTGCTTCATTTAATAAAAAAATAATTTAATATAATTATAATTTCGGGTCGGGGAGTATTCTCCGACCTTTTTATATTGACAAAAAGAATTTTTTTGGTTTAAGAATATGACCAGATAATAAAATATTATTGGAGGAGTAGTATGAACTCATTTAACAACTTTGATAATAAAGAGAATGCTACAACTGTGCATAACAGTAAGAAGGAACTTGATAAAGATAGAGCCGGAAAAACCTATGCAAAAATAACTGTAGAGGATATTGAAAAAGCGGATGAATTTTGGGATATTTTGGATCCGATATATTGGACTGTAGATATTTACAGTTCATATGAAGATTATTTAAATTCCGCAGGGGATTTTACATTGGAGCAAAGATATCTTAACGCAATATCATGGTATTTTATGGAAGTAAATAACGGAGGACATTTTCAGTTTTTTGACAACTCCACAGGAATAGTATGGGAAGATGCCCTAAACGGACTTATGGAGTTCGGAATGGAAGAGTTGGCTGATAATTTCAAAAAGGTTGTAGATCTGTTTGGAGGCAGTATTCCATTTGACAGAGAAGAGCGATGGGAAGCTATGGATAAAATGAGTGAAGACTTTGAAGAACTTTTGGATAAGGCCGACAGTGTTGTATATGATTTGTATGACTATGACTATACATTTGAAATGAAATATATAAAATCTCATCCTGATAAGTTTGTATTTGAGGGATATTATAATAAGATAGTCTAACAGTATGGATAATATATAAGTAAAGATAAGGCTGAGATCATTTTTACATGTATTCTCAGCCTTTAAAAATATATTATTCAAGCAGATATTTTAAGTATCCATATCCTCGTTCATCCATCTTTTCATATGGAATAAATTCAAGAGATGCACTGTTGATACAGTATCTTTTGCCACCTGATTCTTTGGGACCGTCATCAAAAACATGACCTAAATGTGTATCACCGCTCCGACTTCTTACCTCTGTTCTGTTCATATTAAAGCTGTGGTCTTCATTGTACTCTACCACTTCTTTATTTATAGGCTTTGAAAAACTGGGCCACCCACAGCCTGATTCAAACTTATCTGTAGACAAAAATAGAGGTTCTTTTGTTGTAATATCTACATAGATTCCTTTTTCAAAATTATTCCAATATTCATTTGAAAAAGGTCTTTCTGTATCGCTGTTAACAGCAACTTGATATTGTTTATCGGTAAGTATCTTTTTCAGTTCATCATTTGAAGGTCTTGGATATTTTGAAGCATCTATTTCAGGTTCATTGCTTTTTGATATATCTTTATCAGAAAGCGGTTTGTCTGCAAGAGACAGATCTATATGGCAGTATCCACCGGGATTTTTAGCAAGATAGTCTTGATGATAATCTTCAGCATCAAAGAATTGTTGTAGAGGAAGTACTTCTATTGCTATAGGTTTATCATACTTATTTTGTTCATTTGCTAAAACTTTTTCTATTATAGTTTTTTCCGAATTATTTGTATAATAAACCCCGGTTCTATACTGAGTACCTGTATCATTACCTTGTTTATTAATACTTACGGGGTCTACTACACGAAGATAATATTCGAGCAGTTCTTCAAGGCTTACCATATCAGGATTATATACAACTTTTACGGTTTCGGCATGTCCACTTGTATGTAGATCTTTATAGCTTGGATTATCGGTTTTACCGTTTGCATATCCGCTTACGGCATCCTCAACACCCTTAATCTTTTGCATATATGCTTCCAGTCCCCAAAAACATCCTCCGGCAAGATAGATTTCTTTCAGTTTTCCTGAATCTACAGTATTATTATTATTAACTGTAAATTCGGTTGTATCGTCATTTGTAAGAGTCTTATCTTTGTTTTTAAAATACATGGCAAAAAACATATACAGCTGTTACTACTAAAAAGTACCGGTATTATCAAAAAGTAATTTGTTTTTATTCATTTTTTTGTTCCTTTCTATTATATTTGACTTCAATATATTGGATTTGGTAATGATATATATTATAATACGACTTACAAGGTAAAGGATTGGTAAAACTTTTTAAAAAGGGGTGTGATATGATTTTTGGATGAAATAAGAAATGAATTATTTAAAAATGCAGGATACAGCGTATAGAGATTTTTAACAGTAAGTTGATACCTACGGTTGATAAGAGTCTTTTTATAGGGGTAAGAACACCTGAACTTAGAAAAGTATGCCAAAGCAACTTGCTAAAAGAGAAGATATCGAAGAATTTTTGCATTCATTACCACATAAATATTTTGATGAGAATCAGCTTCATGCATTTATTGTATCTGAAATAAAGGATTTTAAAGAGCTGCGTTGATAAAGTGAATGAATTTTTACCTTATGTAGATAACTGGGCGACTTGTGACCAGCTCTCACCGAAAGTATTTAAAAAAATATCATAAGGAGTTGATAAACTATATAGAAATATGGCTAAAATCTGATAAAGTATATACTGTTAGATTCGGTATCGGTATGCTTATGGAACATTTCCTGGATGAGGATTTTGATATAAGTTACCTCGAGACAGTTTCAAATATAAGGTCAGATGAATACTATGTAAATATGATGATTGCCTGGTATTTTGCAACGGCACTGGCAAAGCGGTATGAGAGTATACTACCCTTTATTGAAAAAAGGAGCCTTGATATATGGACCCATAATAAGGCTATACAAAAGGCGGTAGAAAGTTATAGAATAAGTACAGAAAGAAAAACTTATTTAAAAGAGCTGAAAGTAAAGAAGGGATAAGGTGTTTTATTGAGGACAAGAGAAGAGGCCTGTAGTTTCGGGCTGGAATTTGAAAATACATACTTGGATAAGCCCTTTAGAAAGGCGGATTGGCAGCTGATCAGAGTAAAGGACAGTAAGAAAGCCTTTCTTTGTATTTATGAAAGAGACGGTTTTGTAAATTTAAATGTAAAAGTTGACCCTGCGTGGAGAGACTTTTGGAGAAGTACATATGCTTCAGTCATTCCCGGGTATCATCAGAATAAGGAACATTGGAATACAATAATACTTGACGGCAGTATAAAGGAAGATGATATAAAGAGGATGATTGCTGAAAGCTATGATTTGGTAACGGATTCACCTACAAAAAGGATATATGAGGCGGTAAAGAGAATACCTAAAGGCAATGTGGCAACCTATGGCAAGGTGGCAGAGATGGCGGGAAATAAAAAGATGTCCAGAGCGGTAGGAAATGCTCTTCATAAAAATCCCGATCCTGACAATATCCCTTGCTTTCGTGTAGTCAATTCAAAAGGTGAGCTTGCACCTGAGTTTGCCTTTGGAGGAATGGGCGAACAGAGAAAGCTTTTAGAGGCTGAGGGAATAGAAGTTAAAGATAATAAAGTGGATTTATCAAAGTATGGTTTAGAATAGGAGTCTTATGAAGTTATTTGGCGGTGCGGACTTAATTATATATTTCTTTATATATGGGCTTTTGGCTTGGGTACTGAATACGGTTATATACAGTTTAAAAGAACAAAAGTATATAAATACAGGTGTTTTAAATATTCCGATTCTTATATGTCCTTCCTTGATTATGACTTTGATGATAATAGTATCGTCAGGGAAAAATGTCAGCTATTACGGAATGCTTATGATGGCTTTTATAGATTATTTTATACTGGATAAGCTGGGATTGTTCTTCTCACAAAGGCTTCTTTTAAAAAAGGAAATAAGCCCTGAAAGGTTGGGATATGGTAAGAACCTGAAGATTAGTTTAATAAATGCGATTATTATAACAGCGGTATGTTTTACCTGTTTAAAAACTTTACAGCCTATTATATTTTCTTTGGTATCGCTGATTCCAAGAATAATAGTAAATATAATTGCCATTGTTCTCTTTACTGCTTCTGATTTCGGATATTGTGTTTACATATATTTTTGTCAGAAAATATCCTATGCAAAGTATGGACAGTAATATAGCCAAGAGAAAAAATACTTTTGGAGAATGGATTTCAAAAAACATCTGGAAGAGAATTTATAAAATTTACCCAAGTCTTTTATCAGATGATTTTGAAGACAGCAATAAAGGTATTTCAGATGCGGATAAATTACTTGAAGAACAGGGCATTATATTTTGCAAGAGGAATAAATGCCGCTAAAGCTTTATTTGGGTGCTGTTTATATCCTCACTTATCGGAGATATCGTAGAAACCATATATGTGCTTATTGTAGACCATGAACTTATGAGACGCTCAAGCTTTGTACTCGGACCTTTCAGCCTTGTGTGGGGACTTGGTGCGGTAATACTTACCTTAGCACTTTCAAAAGTAAAAAGGCAGAATAATCTGTCTATATTTATATCAGGCTTCTTTTTTTGGAGGAGTATTTGAATACTTGTGCTCCGTATTTACTGAAGTATTCTTCGGTATGAAGTTTTGGGACTATTCATATATGCCTTTTAATATTGACGGCAGAACAAATCTTTTGTTTATGTTCTTTTGGGGCATAGTGGCTTTGGTATGGTTTAAATTTATATACCCTCCTTTTTCAAAGTTTATAGAGAAAATTCCACCTGTAACCGGCTCGGTACTTGCAGTATTTATAGCGCTGTTTTTTTTACCTGCAATGGAACGGTCACTTCAATGGTAATGATAAGGACTACAGACAGAAAAAACATCCTGAAGCAAGGAATGTAATAGAGCAGTTTATAGACAATGAGTATCCGAATGAAACGGTAAGAAAGCTTTGGCCGAATATGATTTTTTTGGAGGAGTAGATATATGAATAAAAGCGGAAAAAGTATGGCTGTAATTATGGCATTACTTGCGGCAACATTCTATGCGATAAATACTCCTTTTTCTAAAAGTACTTTTTGAAAAATGTCACACCGACATTTATGGCTTCATTTTTTTGTATCTGGGAGCCGGAATCGGTGTAGGTATAATGTATCTGCTTAATTCAAAAAGAGAGAAGAATATTGAAAAGCTGTCAAAGACAGACTTGCCATATACTCTAGGGATGATTGTTCTTGATATTTTGGCACCTATATTTTTAATGATCGGAATAAATATAGGTTCGGCCTCAAATGCATCATTACTTGGAAATTTTGAAATCGTAGCGACCACACTTATCGCTCTTTTGATATTCAAAGAGGTTGTAACATCAAGGCTGTGGCTTGCCATAGGATTTATTACATTATCAAGCATAGTTCTATCATTTGAAGGAAGCGGAAGTTTTAAGTTTTCCTTGGGCTCATTATTTGTAATACTTGCAACATGTTGTTGGGGACTTGAAAATAACTGTACAAGAATGATTTCAGATAAAAGTACCTATGAGATAGTGATATTAAAAGGGATATTTTCAGGTACAGGTTCATTTATAATTGCAATAATACTTGGGGAGTGGATACCGGATATAAAATATATTTTGATTTCAATGTTGCTTGGGTTTGTGGCATATGGTCTCAGTATATTTTTATATATCAGGGCACAAAGAGATTTGGGAGCCGCAAAAACAAGTGCATATTATGCAATAGCTCCTTTTTATAGGTACATTCTTATCATTTGTGGTAGACGGTGACAGATTGACAGAAGTTTATTTTATCGGACTTATATTTATGATAATAGGAAGCGTGATTGTTGTATATGATACGATGTTAAAAAATCATATTCATTACCATATACATACGATTGTTCATACACATAACGGCTCAACACATAAGCATGTAATTAAGCATGAGCATACTCACTCTCATTTGGTTTCAGAAGAAAAACATTCTCACAGTCATGATGATTATATAAACAGTGTGGAGCATAAGAGGATGCATGAGACGGGTGTGTAGATTTATATTTAATGTAAATGTTGACATTACATTAAATAGGCTATATTATTTTACTAAAAAAGGAGTATACAAATGCAGATATCCAGCAGATTTACAATAGCATTACATATTTTTGCATGTGTAGAATATTTTAAAGATAAAGAGAAGATAACCAGTGACTTTCTGTCAGGCAGTATAAGATCAAATCCTGTAATTATCAGGAACATTCTTTCTCAGTTAAAGAAAAGCCGGGACTTATAAATGTAGTCAGAGGAACCGGAGGTATAGAGATTTTAAAAAGATCCGTCTGAGATAACATTTTACGATGTTTATAAGGCGGTTGAAGCAGTCAAAGAAGAGGGACTGTTTCATTTCCATGAGGAGCCGAATCCTGCTTGCCCTGTGGGAAAAAATATACATAGAATATTGGACGGTAAGCTTAGTGAAATACAGGAAGCGATGGAAAACAAGATGAAAAGCTATACTCTTTTTGGATATTGAAAAGGGTATTAAAAGAGATTAAAGACTAAAAGATGCTTATAACAGGCATCTTTTTAATATAAAGTATTGACAAGTTTGATGTAATATTTTTATATTACAACTATCATGTGTTCTGTTTTTTTGAAGGAGGCAAGTATGAATCAAAATGAAAGACTTGATTATCTCATAGAAGCTTTTTAAAGAAGATTCCGTAGAGTATAAGAACTTAAAAGTACCTGTAGATACAGAAGGGAAGAAAAAGAATACTGCGTTCTCTTATGAATATCAGAATGCCAAGGGAAATGAATACTGAGGTATTAAAAAAATACAAGATGAATATCTTAGAGAAGCTATAAATGAAAAACGGTATAGTATATCTTTCGGATATAGATACAGTGGAAGATAATATCTCTATATGGCAGGGAGATATTACAAGGTTGAAAGGTGGATGCAATAGTTAATGCTGCAAACTCACAGATGCTCGGTTGCTTTATTCCTATGCATACCTGTATTGATAATTGTATACATACATTTGCCGGTGTGGAGCTTAGAAATGAATGTAACAAAAAAATGAACCGGCTAAGGATTCGTTATGGCAGGGATTATGAACAACCTACAGCAATTCCTATGCTCACAGATGCTTACAATCTTCCCGCAAAAAAGATTGTTCATATAGTCGGCCCTATTGTACAAGGGGGACTTAGCAAAAGGAATGAGGAAGATCTTAAAAACTGTTATAAAAACACTTTAGATCTTTGCGTTGAAAACAGATTGAGAAGCGTGGCATTTTGCTGTATATCTACCGGAGTATTTCATTTTCCGAATAAAATGGCGGCAGAAATTGCAGTAGCAACTGTAAGAGAATGGTTAAAAGAAAATCAAGGCAAAATTGATAGAATAATATTTAATGTATTTAAGGATGAGGATAAGAAATATTACGAGAGGGAACTATGGATAAAAAAGAATGTTGGTTAAAGTGGGCAATAGAATTACAAAGTCTGGCACAGATAGGTCTTAATTATTGTAAAGATATATATGATAAAGAAAGATATCAGAGGATTAGAGATATTTCTGCAGAAATAGTTTCATTTATGACAGATATTCCAAATATGAAAGTTAAAGATCTTTTCTGCAATGAAAGTGGTTATCAGACACCAAAAACTTGACACCAGAGCCGCCATTTTTTTAAAGATGAAAAATTCTTCTTGTACATGAAAAATGACGGCAAATGGTCTTTACCCGGAGGATGGGTGGATGTTAATGTATCAGTAGGCGAAAATGTAGTAAAAAGAGGTTAAGGAAGAATCAGGGTTGGATGTTATCACAGAGAAAAGTAATAGCGATTCAAGACAGATCAAAACATAATCTACCCGTCTATGCATATGGAATATGTAAAAATTTTTGTCCAATGTTCTGTAATTGGTGGTAAATTTGAAGAGAATAATGAAACGACGGAATATCGTTATTTTTTTCAATATCAGAATTACCTGAACTGGCAACAGAGAAAAAAATACTGTAGAACAAATCAAAAATGTGTTTTTGAGGCTTATAAATCAGATAATTGGAAAAACATTATTGGATTAATTATTTTAGAAAAATTCACAGAAAGGATCAGAACTATGGATATTGAAGTTTTTAAAAATATCTGACGGTTACAGAGAGTCTATCAGCAAAGGAATAGCTGCAATGCAGTATTTTTAAGGGCAGAGTTAAGTATGGAACCGGCGACAGAGAAGAACAGTTACAAAGATTAAAGAATGAAATTAGAAGTTGTGATGCAATCTTGATTGGAGCCGGTGCAGGTCTCTCCACATCTGCAGGATTATCATATACCGGTGAAAGATTTGATAAGTATTTCTTTGATTTTGGAAAGGCTTTCGGTATAAAAGATATATATTCAGGCGGTTTTTATCCTTTTCCTAAAAAAGAGATTTTTTGGGCATGGTGGGCAAGGCATATTTATTTTAACAGATATGTTGATGCTCCAAAACCTGTATATAAGGACTTATTTAACTTGATTAAGGATAAGGACTATTTTGTAATTACCACAAATGTAGACCATCAGTTTCAAAGAGCAGGATTTGATAAGAAAAGACTTTTCTACACTCAGGGAGATTACGGACTTTTTCAAAGTACAAATTCGGATTGTAAAGTTACCTTTGATAATAAGGAGTGGGTAGAAAAAGCCTTAAAAGCACAGGGATTTATTAAAGATGAGAGCGGTGTATTTACAGTACCTAATGATAGAGAGATTATTATGGAAATACCTACTGACCTTATACCGAAGACTCCAAACCGGTGATAATGTGACTACAAATCTTCGGGCTGATGATACTTTCGTAGAGGATGAAGGCTGGCATAATGCTTCAAGTAATTATGCTGATTTTATAAGAAGACATGAAAACCTGCATATACTCTTTTTGGAACTTGGAGTAGGAGCAAATACACCTGTTATTATAAAATATCCTTTTTGGCAGATGACATATGACAATAAAAAGGCGGTATATGCCTGTTTAAACTATGGAGAAGCCTTCTGCCCTGAGAAGATAAATGACAGAAGTATATGTATTGACGGGGATATTGGGGAAATTCTGTCACAGATTAAAGAAAAGTAATAGTTATATAGGCGTGTATTGGAATTATGTCACGAATAATATACAATATTAGTGACATAATAAAAAGGATGTTCTAATTGATTTTTAGATCGGCTCGGTTTTTGAATATTAAAGCTTACCTAAATGAAGGAGTGGAGAAAAAAATGAGTATATTTACACCTGAAGCAAACATAATAATAAAAGAAGCAAGACCTGAAGATGCAGCTAAACTGATTGAATACACAAAGCTTGTAGGTGAACAAACCGATAATCTAAGCTTCGGTAAAAGAAGGGATAGGAGATACACTTGAGATAGAGAAAGAATTTATCAAAAGAATTAATTCGGATCCGAAATCTGTGATGTATTTTGCATGGAAAAATGATGATATAGTCGGATGTGCAAATATAAGCGGTATGAAACTCAGAATGAGTCATAGAGCAAACTTTGCTATCAGTGTTGCCAAATCGGAATGGGGAAGCGGAATTGGTAGTGCACTTTTAGAAAAATGTATTTCCTTTGCAAAAGACAATGAAATAGAAATAATAAACCTTGATACAAGGAGTGATAATTTTCGAGCAATCAGCCTATATAAAAAGTTCGGATTTGTAAAAATCGGACAAATGCCTGCTTTTTTTCAAAAAAATAAAACGGTGAATATATAGATGCGGATTTGATGTATCTGGATTTGAGAAAGTAATAAAGATTATACCCCACACCGGATAAAAAAATCTGATGTGGGGGTATTTTTATATGTTTATCTTGGCAGCAGGAGAATTATTTAAAGTTTCTTTATTCTTACAAAAATCAAGATAGTCATCAACAGCACCATGAAAAATCATCTAACAGTTCTTTAGCATTTTTCACCCTCGTAAGAAATTAATGATCTTATACCTAGAACTTTTCCAAAGAAAATACAGTCTTCTTCAGAAAATTCGACGCTTCCTATATATCCTTTATACATAATAGTATTATTCATATAAGTCCCTCCTAGTCTATATTGTATATTATTAAAGTTGATTAAACAACACAAAAATATATGCAATAATATTTTTTTGGGAATTTGAAATGTATAGCTTGCTATTTGATTCAAATAATGAGATAATTGAGTCAAAAATAAGAAAAGGAGAAATCTATGAAGACTATAAGTATTAGACTGGAAGATTCAATTTATGAAGAGTTAGGAAATATGCTTGATGAAATGGGGCAGACTAAGCAAACTTTCTATGAGACATTTACAAGAACTGCATTGAGAGAGAGAAGTATTCCTTTTTATTATAAAAAGCTCCTTTAGCAGATCAAAAGCAATAATAATAACAGAAAAAATAGAAGCATTTGAAAGATTAGAGGCAATAAGAAGAGAAAATAAAAAAAGAAATTGATTTTAATAGAGAAAGAGAGGAGGCAATGAATGAAAAGTATGGTATTGTTGATTGATACAAATGTTCTCTTAAATTATTTGACAAATAGAGATGCAATATACGGTCAACAATCTTGTGATATTGTTAGATTATGTGCAACAGGAGAATGTATTGGGTATATTGCCTTTCATACATTACCTACAATTTGGTATGTGCTTAGAAAAATGGGATGATTATAAAAGAAGGCAGAGTTTAAAAGACTTATGTGAGATTTTTACAGTTGCATCTGCCACACAATCAGAAATTCTTTCTGCAATAGAAAATGATTCTTTTTCAGATTTTGAAGATTGCCTACAAGATAAATGTGCAAAGGATATCGGAGCGGACTATATTATTACTTGTAATATTAGAGACTTTGAAAAATTCTGAAGTTCCGGCAGTAACACCGGATGAATTTTACCGAATATTCAAATAAAAATACAGCCTCAATCTCAATAAGTATCAAGACTGTATTTTTGTTAAATCTTCCTCTACCTTCCCGTTTTTTTATATCGGTTCTGTTCAGATAAAGTAATCCTATGGCAAAAGAAATAAAAAAATATAGAGTAAACAAGTTATTATTACAACAGGTAGATTTATTTCACCGGTTATATTTGTGCTGCCCATAGAGTATATAAGCATTGAAAACGGTGTTGCATAGAAAAATCCCTTTACTGTGAGGAGAAGTCCTAAAATATTTCCAAGGAAGGATAGTCCTACAGGTATTGCAAATGAAGGTATGATCAGTGAAAGCATACACTGAAAGCTTGAAACGGCAATTATACAAAGTATACTTGCAAGGATCCTTAAATAGAATTCATTCGGTATGCTTCCGGAAATCCCGATAAGCTTTCCTGAAACAACATAGATAAATGCAATCCATAACATACAAACAGTTGAAATGACAGCTACAGTAAGCCATTTATCCTTTAATACTTTGAAGCGTGAGCTTGATGTAAGCATTATATTCCAGTTGGTTCCAAGATGTTCCATACGAAAATCAAGGCTTGCAAGTATGGCAATTAAAGGTGATAAGAAAAACAAACCTAAAAATAATGACTCCTGTGTCCAAAGGGCTGCCCAGTCAAATGATAATACTCCTTGATTTGAAAGGAAATTTATAATACCGATGCCGGCAGATATTAACGGAATCAATGCAAACGGAATCCATACAGGGTTTCTCTTCATCTTGATAAGTTCGGCCGGCAATAGTGTATGAGCGTTTTTGCTTTTCCTATGTACATGAGCAATCTTAAAATTACCTGTTTCAGGATCATTAAATACGGATAGACTAAGCTTATATGTAACAAAGAAATATAAAAAAAGCTTATAAATATCGCTTTTATATCTATTGCATTCCATGAAAGCAGCATATTTCTGTAGCAGAGTCATAATCCATAGTAACTGTACTTAAAGAAAAAGAGTACGGACCATGGAGTAAGTGCCGCTTTACTTACAAAAGCAATGAAATACACCTGCAAGTGTGCCTCCGAATGCGATTGAAAAGTGCTGCAAATTGATTCCTGAACTTTAATGACAGCAGACATTGAAGCTGAAATATAATCATTCCGAAAAATAATCTCTGCAAATTCAGTCTGAAGTAATGCAAAGATTGGGAATCCTCCACCAATCATAAATTTAATACCTAAATATAAAATTATTATTGTCTGTATAAAAACAAAAATAAAGCTATATGTATTAAGCCGAAATAAAAAGTTTGGAAGAAAAGAGTTTTTTTCCTGCTTTCCAGTGTTGGAAGAGTATTCCACATATTTCCTTTATTTTCTATATCAATGCATCTGCTTGCCAGTACCGACATCATAATGGAAATCAACATTGTATTTAAAAACGGAATCGAACTGAAGATCATCTGCCATTCCTGTCCTTTAGGTAAATCTCCATATGAGATGTAGAAATAGTTTAGTCCTGTTACAATAAATAATAATGATGCGGAAATCAGGAATTTATTTTTTTGTAAATTCAATGGATAATGACTTATTTAAGCTGATTTGTTTCATAATGACTCCTTTTTCCCCTGTAAGCTTTAAGGAAAAATCTGCTCCAAACTCTGACCCTGATGATTCGAGACTTTGAGAGCTTTCCTGGTACAGCATTTGACCATGATTTATAATACCTACATAGTCAGCCATTTGTTCTATCTCATTTAGCAGATGGCTTGAGATAATTACAGTTATATCTCTTTCTTTCGGTAGGGAAGTTATTAGTTTTTCTAATCTCCATTATTCCGGCAGGGTCAAGACCGTTGGTAGGCTCATCCAATATGAGTAATTTCGGATCTCCGAGAAGTGCCATAGCGATACCGAGCCTTTGCTTCATACCGAGTGAATAAGCGGCAAGCTTTTTATCTCTTTGTTCATACAGTCTTACTGTTTTCAGAGCTTTTTTTCTATTTCAGCTTCTTTAACACCTTTTTAACTTTGCTATGATTTGCATATTTTTCAAGTCCTGTTAAATGAGGGTATCCGCCGGGATTTTCTATAAGACTACCTGTTTGATGAAGCAGATTTAAAAAGATTCTTGTTTGAAACTTTTTCACCAAAGAGTTTAATCTCTCCCGAGTCTTTCTTTATAAGTCCTAAAAATCATTTTTCAATGTAGTACTTTTTTTCCCGCTCCGTTTCGGTCCGAGAAATCCGTATACACAGGATTTAGGTACACTCATGGATAAAGTCATGTACACGATGTCTTTTTAGTTAAATTTTTTTGTTTCAAGTATTGTATCAGTCATTGTTTTTCTCCTTTTTGCTTGATATGTGAGTATGATAATGAATGAAGATTAAACTGAAGATTATCTCTACATTATGATTACATTAAGAGTTTAAACTTGAAACTAAAAAAACGATATGGGATTATTCCCATATCGCTTGGTTTTTATCTTATGAAGTTTGTATGTGCGTCTTTTTTTAGTATCAGGATAAGGGATACCGTGTTTCTTTTGCGAGTGCAAAGCTTCTCATCATCCAAATCATGTTTTTTTGCAAGATTTCTCATTGTCTGCATTCCTTCAAGGTCTTTAGCGGCATCTTCAGCTACTGCCCCATGTGAGATATTCCAATAGGTTGAGCCTGCGATCGGCATCTGAGAAATACCGAAGTATTTATTGAGCACATCAAAAGATGCTGTTGTCCCGCCTCTTCTTGCTACAGCAACAGATGCCCCCGGCTTAAACTTAAAAGGATTTTCTTCAATACCTCCTGCCGCATAGAAAGACTCGATCAAGGAAATGAAAGTATTCTTCCTGACGGGTGAGCATAGTATACAGGTGTTGCAAAGATAAAACCGTCAGCTTCCTTTGCCTTTTCTATAAATTCATTTACATCGTCATTAAATACACATTTAGCATGTGTGTAGCAGTATCCGCATTGTATACAGTCCTGTATCGGCTTATTTCCAAGCTGAATCACTTCGGTTTCTATATTTTGTGATTCAAATACTTTTTGCATTTCTTTTACAGCCTGCATTGTAGTACCGTTTTTGTGACTGCTGCCGTTTACAAATAAGACTTTCATTGATTTTCCTCCTAAAAAATTTGAGCAAATTTATAGTGAATTATTATAGTATAAGCTCTGCTTGAACAACAAGTGTAAGCTTTGTTTTTATTATAAGAACAATTTGATGTCAATGATGTTATCTCCACATTATGTTTTACATTAAGAAAAACTATTTTTTTATAGCGACTTTACTTAAATAAGATATAATAAGAAAAACAAAAACAATTTAGGAGTATATATGGAAAAAGAAAGATTGTAAAAATTCTGATAATTGATGATGAATCGGAATTATCAAAGGTTTTAGGAGATATTTTTAAAAATGACGGATATACTGATATAGAATATGCCTATAATTTAAAAGGAAGGAAGAGAAAAATAGACAGCACTCAGATTCATCTTATTTTTACTTGATGTAATGCTCGGGGACGGCAACGGATTTGATTTTTATGAGGAATTAAAAAGGGTCGGCATATTTCCTAAACTTCCTGTAATCTTCCTGTCGGCAAGAGATGAGGATGAAGACAGACTCCATGGTCTTGGACTGGGAGCGGATGATTATATAACAAAACCCTTCCTTCCAAAAAGAATTGTTACTACGTATCGGTGCGGTACTTAGAAGATGTTATTCACTTGATGAAAACACATCAGATATTGTTTTAGGTGAAAGCAAAGTTTCTATAGAGGGAGGTATTGTAAAAAAGAATGGAGATGTCATAACCTTGACAGCCAAAGAACTTACATTATTTTCAATTCTTTATAGAAATAGAGGTAGGATAGTAACTACAGATATGCTTTGTGAAGAGCTTTGGCCGGACGGAAGCTTCGGACTTGAAAATTCCTTAATTGTACATATGCGCCATTTGAGAGAAAAGATTGAAAAAGATCCTTCAAAACCGATTTTTCTAAAGACGGTAAGAGGTTTGGGATATAAGATGGAGAAGATATGAGAAAAAGCCTAGAGAGAAGATTGCAATTTATACTATGGGATACTTGTTTTTTTGCCATAGCCATATTGTTTGTGGATTTCATAATCTGTATGGCTGTGATGTACAAAAAGCTCAGATATAAACTATACGGATGCAAGCGAAATAATGGACAATTTATCATATAATAGTGGTGAGTATAGTCTAAGTTATGAAGAAAGTACACAGTTACAAAAGAACAATGAATTTGCTTTTTTACTTGATAGTACCGGAAATATTTTATGGTCTGAAAATATGCCTGAATCTTTGAAAAATCAAAGTATACTTTACAGGATGTAGCTAAGTTTACAAGGTATTATCTGGATGACTATCCTGTACGTACTTATATAGTCAGTGAAGACAGATTGCTTATAGTCGGAAAGTTGAATGCGGATATATGGAAATATACTCTGGAATATGATGCAAAAAATGTTTTGACATTCTTGGAGATAACACCTGTATTATTTATTTTTAATATCATTTTGTTTATCTTTGTTTCGATAAGGATGTATAAAGCAAGGCAAAGAAGAATTGAGGAAGAAAGGGTGGAGTGGATTGCCGGAGTTTCTCATGATATCAGAACACCGCTTGCCGTTATTTTAGGTAATGCACAAATGATTTCTAAAGAAAACAGTATGGATGAAATAAAAAGAAAATCCGAGATTATTGAAAGTCAGGGGCTTCGTATCAGAGCATTGGTAGAGAATTTAAATATTACAAGTAAGCTGGATTTCGGTACAAAAAGATTTGAAAAAAGCAAGGTTTGTTTAAGTACACTTATCAGAAAGATTGTAAGTAATATGATAAATTCACTTGATATTGATGCACAGTCTAAGTATGATTTTTGAACTGAACATAGATGATGAGTTGCAAAAAAATATGAAGTTTCATTAAATGAAGAACTGTTTGAAAGAGCCGTGATAAATCTTTTTAAATAATACTTTTTCGTCACAATCCTGAAGGATGCAACATCTATATAAATCTATATAAAGAAAAATAAGAAAATATTTTTGGAGATAGAAGATAGCGGAAGCGGAGTACCGGCTGAAATTTTACAAAGACTGAATCAAAAGCTGAATATGCTGAGACTAAAAGCGTCGGAAAAACATGGACTTGGACTGAAAGATAGTTAAGAAGGTAGCAGCATTTCATAGATGGAAGGTAAGATTTTACTAACGGTGAGAATACAGGATTTGTTTGCAGGATGGAAATAAAAATAGGTAGTAGGGAAGATTGACATGGGACTTTATTATAATGTTATTCTATAGGCACAGGTGGGAATTCCCACAAAATTAAACGTTTATTTTAGAGGAAACTTATGAATACAAGTATAAGAGAATATGATGCAAAGTTAGATTCAAAGAAAAAGAATTACTTTTAAGAGGATGTATATTTGAGTACTACCATGTGAAAGAGAAAGAAGACGGTACAATATTGCTTGAGCCTCGTGAACTTAGAGAGCCTTTCAGAATTTCTGAGAAATACATTACATATGATGGATACAGCAGTTGAAAATATTAAAGCCGGGAATTACATCGGATGAAATCGACTTATCCGAGTTCTAAGGGTGAGATATGTACAAAATTAAATTAGGTGTACCTGAGATGAAAAGTCTTTGGGAGAATCTCTCATCAAAGATAAAGAATAAAACTGCAAATAAGGATGAAGAAAAGCAATATAAAAAAAGATAGGTAAAAGCACTTAAAGTTATTGTCGGAAAAATCCAAGATATCCGGGTCTGCAAACACATGAGATAGACTCTTTATCAAAGAGATACGGATTAAAGGTGTGGGAGTCATATTTGGAAAAATAATACCCTGAGAGCAGGTAGGATTTTTGGGTCTACGGACCGGAAAAATGATATTACCGTTATCGGATTGGAACCGCACCCTGATGATAAATCTAATGACATACAAGAAAATTACATTATCTAAGTTTGGCGAAGAAGTAGGTTAAAAAATAAGAGGGCAAGCACCCTCTTATTCTTCTTCCCAGAACAATTCATCCAAAGTCTTATCAAGTGCGCGGCAGATGGATAGACATAGGCGAATTGTGGGATTGTAGTCTCCCTTTTCTATAGCATTTATTGTTTGGCGGCTGACACCTACCAGATCTGCAAGCTGCTGTTGGGAGAGGTCTTTAGCGGCTCTGGCGGATTTTAATTTAAGGTTTTTCATAGTTACCCCTTATTCCTCATCTTTTTTACATTTGTCTATCACCAGTTTTATTACCAAGTTTAAAGCTAAAATAATAATGGCAACAGCTGCAATAAGATTTATGCCTTCTCTAAACTGTAATACTCCGTCTTTAAACAATGTGTGATCTGATACAGACCTTATTAAGTAGTAGGCATTTAATAAAAAAATATAATGATATAGGGTGATAAAATTGCTTTTTATAATTATTATTTTTTTATAGCTGCTGTAGGCGTCATTAAAAACAATATAAGTATTCAGCACAATACCTGATATAAAAAGTATTATAACACTTATAAGATCATTTGAAACAGGTAATGCTACAGTATCTTTTGTGAATACAGTGTAAAGTTGAAAGTATCATTACGGTAAAGTATGCATAAGCATATCATGTCCTCTGACAGCCAACTGTCTTTCATCATATTCTTCTTTCGACTTTTTGAATTAAAAAGCCAAAAACTTCAAATACACCTACAATAAATAAAACCAATCATAAATATATTCCATAAAAACTCCTTTCAGACAAAATGTCATATATGTTTTACATCATCAATATAACTCTATTATTACATTATGTCAAGTATATTTTTACTTTATGTAAGATTATATACTTGATTTAAAATATTTATAATTGATATAAATAGGATGTATCAACTATAGAAAGGAGTTTTCCTATGAAAAATTCATGGTGATCGTCGTGGCTGTAATCTGCGGTATTGTTCTTTTTGCTTTTGCTAAAGCCGATTTCTATACAGGAAAAATATTACGGTGTATTTATAGGCATCAGCAAAGAAGATGGAATGAAAGCTCAGTAATTACAAAGTCCTTGTACTTGAACCGACTGAATTTAATAAAAGATGATATAAAGAAACTACATGAGAAGAATAAAAATATATGCCTATCTTAATATAGGATCTTTGGAAAACTATCGTCCATACTATGAGAAGTTTAAAGATAAAAACACTCGGTGCATATGAGAACTGGGAAGATGAGTATTGGATGGATGTCTCTGATAAGGAATGGCAAAAATCTTATAGTAGATGAGCTTGGGAAAAAATATCGCAGATAAAGGCTTTGATGGATTTTTTTATAGATAACTGTGATGTGTACTATCAGTTTGAGAATGAAAAAGATATTTGACGGACTTTGTTCTATACTAAAGGCGCTTGGGAAAGTATAATCTTAATACTATAATAAACGGCGGAGATACATTTGTAAGCAAATGTATAGATGAAAAAAATGCAAAGGGAAATGTTTGACGGAGTCAATCAGGAATGTGTATTTACGGATATTGACTTTTGAGAACAAAAACATATACTAAAAATCAGCATAGAAGACAGAGAATATTTTCATACAGATACTTTGAATAGAGCAAAAATGGATGGACTTAAGGTTTTTTTCTTTAGAATACGAGTGCAAATAAAAGTGACTGTTAAAAGAGATTGAAAAGCTATTGTAGAAATAACGGATTTCAATTTGTATAATGCAAAAAGTATGGAGTTGAAATAGAATTTTTCTGACTTTTATATACGTATAGGGGTATGGGTATATTGTATAAAAATCCTGAAATTTATCATATTGACTTTATTATTGAAAATGTTAGAAATATCTAAATGTTATGAAATTTTGATATTCATATACACAATATATTACTAAGAAGAGAAATTTATGAAAAAAGATTGCGATTTTTGGCAGGACTTTGTATTTACATGCGGTGCAGTATGTCTGCTTGCAGTTCTCAAAAAAGAGTTGTAGGTTCTAAAGGTGATCAGTACACTGTAAATAAAGGATGTACAGAAGGTTGAGCAATGAGGTCTGTCAGGTGATAAGAAACTTATGAGCCTTATACTATTACATTAAATCTTGAGAGATCGGGTGCCGGACAAAATATGGAAGAGACTTTTACCTCAGCACCAAAGAGGGTGGTAGCAGACGGTGATCAGATGGTTGATTTTTTCCTGGATTTAGGACTTGAAGATCATATAGCAGGTATACAAGAGGAGCCTGCCTTGATACGGTAAATGATTTTCCGGCAAGAGATAAAGTTGAAATAAGATAGTCTACCTGACGGTCAGAAATCTAAAGTAAAGGCGTCTAAAGGAACAAATTCTAAGCATTAAAATGCGGATTTTATGATAGGATGGGATTCTCTTTTCTCAGATGACAATTTCTCTGTAGACTGGTGTCTAAAGAATAATATTATTCCTTATTTCCCATATTCATGTTCAGATAAGGCAACTATGGAAGATGTATATAAGGACTATGATACTTTGGGACATATCTTCGGTGTTAAGTGATGTGCAAATCGAGCAAAGAGTTCAGGCTATGAAAGACACTATAGAAGATGTAAAGAAGACACTTGGTGATGATGTTTATAAAAAGCCGGTTTCAGTGTTTGTATATGACTCGGGTGAGGACGCACCTTTTACAGCTTGTCAGGGAATACCGGGAGATATGATAAAGCTTGCAGGCGGTATTTCAATATTTAATGATATAGATAAGGGATGGGCAACACCTTCATGGGAAGAGGTTGTTGCAAGAGATCCTGATGTGATTCTCATACTTGACTATGATCATGATACTGAGGCAAAGAAGAAGTTCCTTGAGACAAAATGAGTTTACAAAAGAAATCTTCGTGCAGTAAAAGGAAGGAAGAATCTATAGTGCATGCTGCTCGGATATGCAGGGTTCTGCAGGTTCTGCAAATGCCGTAAAAGCTAATGGCAACATGAATTCTATCCTGATAAATTCAAATAAGTTTTTAGATATAGAACTGTCACTGATTGTGGCAGTCTTGTTTTAGGAGTTAGTATGTCAAAAATCTAAAAAAACATTTTTACCTCTTGAATCAAACGAGTACATATCTGGTTTTTATCTTAATTATGATTGCTAGTACTGATTGCGTATCCATAGTAATCTCAATCGTATTTAGGCAGCGTGGACATTGAACTGAAGTGACGTTGTAGGGATTTTTAGCCAATAAAATCAGCGGTAGGAGAGTAGTGGAAGTCACATGGGATGACAGTATCGAATCCATCATATGGGATATCAGATCCCCAAGAGTATTCGACCGCATTCTATTGTTGGAGCCGGACTTACACTTTGCGGAATTGTAATGCAGGCTTTAACAAAGAATACATTGGCAGATCCCTATGTCCTCGGTATTTCACAGGAGCATCATCAGGTGCCGTATTTATGATAATGTACGGATCTTTGATTTTTTACGGTCAGTATGGTACAATGCTTGGGTGCATTTATCGTGCAGTTATATCTATAGTGATTGCACTTCAAATAGCTAAAAATAGAAATAAGATAACAGCAACACAGCTTATTCTTGCAGGAATAGCTGTAGCAGCGATGTTTGAGCTGCAACAAATCTGATGATTTATATGCAAAGGACAGGGATCGGATAAAGTAAAAGACTGCACAGTACTGGATGATGGGTTCACTAAGCGGATCCACATGGAAAGACTTATGTATGTCAGCTATTGTATTTGTACTGTATGCTTTTATCGTGATATATGCATAAGAAAGATGCTGGATGCCATGCTTTTGGGTGATGATGTTGCACTGACACTTGGTGTAAACACTGCAGAGTTGAAAGCTCATTATGATATTTGGTAGCAACATTGCTTACAGGTGTGATCGTATCTATCAGCGGAGTAATCGGGCTTTGTCGGACTTACCATTCCGCATATTACAAGATAGCGGTAGGGGAAGTAAACATACAAGACTTATACCTGCCGCAACATTGGTTGGGAGGAACATTCTTTAGTGTGGCGGATGTGATATCAAGAGTAGTTATTTCACCCTGAGGAGTTGCCGATCAGGGAGTTGTATCAGCATTCTTTCGAGCACCTTTTCTTTTCTGTATTGATCAAAAAATCAAGAACCGGAGGAAAGAGGATGATGAAAACTTGAAACAAAGGGAATCACATATTCTATTGACGGAAAGACTTATAATAGACGGTATTGATATAAGTGTAAAAGAGGGAGAGTTTGTAGGTATAGTAGGACCCGAACGGTTGCGGTAAAGTCTACACTGCTTAAAAAAATATCTATAAGGTCTATACTCCTGACAGCGGTGCTGCATATATAGACGGCGAAGGATTTTGTCCCAACTGTCCAAACAGAGACTGCTAAAAGAAAGATGTCATGTAATGCAGCAGGAAAAATATTGTGGATTTTGATATGACGGTATACGATATGGTAATGCTTGGACGATTTGCACATCAGAAAAACTGTTTTCAGGGAACAGTGATGAAGACAGGGAGATTGTAAAGCTGAATATCTTAAGGAAGTAGGGACTTTCAGGCTATGAAAAGAGACATTTTCCTTTTCACTTTATCAGGTGGAGAAAAGCAAAGAACATTGCTTGCAAGGGCATTAAGTCAGAAGAGCACCTGTAATTCTTCTTGATGAACCGACAAAACCATTTGGATATAGGATATCAGTATCAAATAATGAATATATTTAAAAAGACAAAAAGTCTGACAATACTTTGTTGTGTGCATGATCTTAATATAGCGGCAACATATTGTGACAGACTTGTTTCTGATGAAAAACAAGAAAATATTTAGATGTCGGAAGTCCGAGAGAGATGCTTAACAAGAGAAAATATAAGAGCACTTTTTCGATATAGATACTCATGATAATAGAAAATGAAAAGACAGGCAGAGTAAATATAATCTTTTCATGCCTGAGCTGTAAAGAGACACAGTCGATGAAATCAGTGTGAAATTATCATTTGCACTATTTTTGCTTTATAAAAAGCATTAAAAGATAACTGATAAATAGTAAATAAAGTAAGAAAAGTTTAAGAAAAATAAAACTTTTCAATGTATCATTTGATAGTTCCAAAAAAATAATAAAATAGAGTAGAATAGTAAGGATTTATAAAAATCAAATTTAATTGTTATAAGGAGGTGTAGGGTTAATCGGGTAAATTTTCATTTTTGCAAAGCAAGAATGCAATAAAATGAAGTCTTTGTTTATATGGATAAGGGCTAGATTCATATAAGCAAAATGCATTCTTTTTATTAAGAAGATTGTTTTAAATTTAATTGGGCGGTTTGCCTATGCAAGAGGGCAAACAAAGGTAAAATAAAGGATATGAAATCAAGGGCAGATTACTTGGGCTAGGTAAGAAACCCTTATTTGGCGAATAAAAACAAGGGTAACTTACTTGGGCTAGGTAGGAAACTCTTGTTTAAGGTGCGAAAAATACGATTTTAGATTCTTTATATTTCATGGAGGATAACAAGATAATGATTTTATTTTGTACGAAAAGACAAATAGAGGTGATATATGAAAAAGAGAAGCATATTTAGTTGCATAGGAGTACTGACAGTTTCTGCTATGTGTTTTTTTGCGTTTCCATCTACTGTACATGCAGAAGGATGGGATAGCACAAGTGGAGAGTGGAAATATCTTGATAGCGCAAATAACCCGGTATCTGAAGCTTGGAGAATGTCGGGTGACTCATGGTACTATTTAGGTGATGACGGTAATATAGTTAAAGATTCCATGGTTACAATAGGCGATGGCATTTACTACTTGAATGCTGATGGAGCTATGGCTGCTAATAGTTGGATTTTTGCAAAAGATATCGACGATAATGATGCATGGTATTACTTTGGTGCCGACGGAAAAGCGTACAAGGGCAAAGACGGAAGAGTATATACTCGTGAAATTAACGGAAAGAGATATCTTTTTGATGAAGAAGGGGTAATGCTTACAGGATTCTTCGATGCAGAGGGCAATGCGGTAGAAGATGACAATCCGTTTAAGAGTGCGAAATACTACTTCGGTGATGACGGGGCAATGTATGCGGACTCAGTGGTTGCTTTATTCACAGGTAGGAGAGAATCCGGGATATTCAGAGCTTGGACAGAGAAACTACAGTGAGTATGATGAGATGTGGCTGTACTTCGGGGCTAACGGAAGAAAGTACGCTGCAAGCAGTACAGATCAGTCAAAGCAAAGAGAAATAAACGGTAAGGCATACCTGTTTGATGAGAACGGTGTAATGATACCTCAGCTTTCTGTAACCAATGCAAACATAAGAGCTACAGCAAGCAATGCAAAAGTAAAATACGGTTCACTCGATGTAGACGGTGAGCTTAAAGATGATTACTGGACATTTACAGTACCGAATGAGGTGATGAGTCAGTAGGACTATGAGACACAAAGAGTACAGCTGGTTCAGAACAAAGAAAGACGGTAGTGTAATTAAAGATAAAATAGTTACAGTACTTGGAAGAAGATACGCTTTCGATGAGATCGGACGTATGCAGACAGGTTTTGTAATTATGTTGGAAGATGATACTCGGTATCAAATACGATGTAGATGAGTGGACAAAGGAAGACTTCCCTTTACAGACGCTCTTAACTCACCCTATAGCTGCAATCGATAGAGGAAGCTATATCTCTTCGGTACAGATGAGCTTAATGACGGTTCAATGATTACCGGTGAGGTTACAGTATCTCTTAGAGATACAAATGCGGTATTCGGTTTCAAAGACAACGGTAAGGCTATCGGAGCAAGATGCACACTTGCAAAGAGCGACGGTAAGTTCTACTTCAACGGCTTGAGACTGGATGCGGATGCAAGCCTTAAGTACGGTATTCTTAAGGATACAAGAACAGGTCACGGCGAGTCTGTAGTCGTAGACTCAAACGGTAAAGTAGTCAAAGGCACAAAGATTCTTAAGGACGGAGAGGGCAACTGGATAATAGTTTCAAACTCAAAGTTCGTAGCAAGAGTAAGTGACAGTGACAGACCGAGAAAGAAGAACGGAAGATTCTATCACTACGATTCAAGTGCTAACAGAAATGACAGATGGGGAGCGGAAATCACATATGCTGCAGATGGATTAAATAATCTGGATAGTGATTTTGTCCTCTTTGATAGATAGTTGGAGGAGAGATATGAAGAAAAACAATTTTCTTAGGAATGCTAAGCGAGTAACAGCAGGTTTGTTGACAGCTGTTATGGTTGTAACGACGGTACCTTCCTTTGGAGGTATTGAGGCTAGAGCATCAACTCTTGTAGATAATGCTGAACTGGATCCCAGTGCACCAACAGGTGCAAGTTCCGGAATCACTAGGGTAAATGAGGCGGCAACAGCAACAGGCTATCATTCTGCATATGACTATACAACTTATGGTCAGTCTTTGGGAACAGTATATAGGTTTGGACGAGGGGCAGTGGAGTCAAACTATGATGATTTATGGCCGGATGAGAATTGGATGCCAGGTGCTTATTTTAATTATCCAAATGATACAAATCCTACTACTAGCAACCATTCAGTAGCAAAAGATCGACTAAATATGCACGGTATGTCTGTAAGGAATCTTACACAAAATTCACATCAATATACATTTGATGTTGGAGCAATACTTGATCCTGTTAATGTATTAACGGATTCAAAAAAGACATTTAAGGAACCAACTGATACTGATTTATATAAAGCATCAAAGTCAGCATTTGATGTAAACTGGTGGTCTACCTATATAGGATTTGGACAAACCGGAGAACATAAGGAAGCTAATCCAGGTGATATGATGCCTGTTATTTCACCTAGAGATATAAAATATGAACCAGCGGATGGATATTCATACCCGGTACCAGGAGCAAGTCAATTACGTTCTCAAACTGCTACTCCACCTGATCATAAGGTTATGGGAATTTATAACGACAGTTTAGGAACAAATATACCCAAGGGTAATGGTAGAGTTGTAGAAGTGAATATACCGCAAACTTATATAGATTATGTAAATGCTACATATGGTGCAGGAACTGCATCAGTCGGTGATAAGATAGAAGTCAGGATGGAAGTAAAGCCTACAGCGGATAAACAAAAGCTATTGGTTGTATGGACAGGTTATAATCCTAATAATTATCCGATAGAATTCTGGATTGGAGCACAGGCTGATACTCGTATTGCAGGGACAGATTTGGCGCCTACAATAGTTACTGCAGATCATAAAAGGCTTCATATGATGGATTATTATAATCAAAATATCCATAACGGAACTCAAATACCGCAGGCAGATGGAAGTAATGAGACAGCAGGTGATTATACGCTTTGGACTATGCCAAAATTTGTGGATATACCTAATGACTTTAAAAGTCCTGACGCTTTAACAGATCTTGATATAGAACTGATATCAGGAGAAGGTAGAGTATGGGCGGGAGACAATCAAAATCTGAATAACTTAGGGTCATGATAACTTTGTTTTTAGTAAAAATCCTGATAAGAATCTTCTAGTTCAAAAATATGATTCTGCAACAGCTTTTTCAGGAAGATTGAATATGGCCGCAAGACAAAGTGCTTCAACAACATTTAAAGTTTCTATGAGAGCAGCGGTATATTATGTTGATCCTACATATACAGGAAATGATTCAAACGGATATATTGCTCAGCCTTTTACAGATATACAGTCAGCAATAACTGCTATGAGTGCTACAGGTGCTAAAAAGGGTTATGTATATGTAAGGTCAAGTAATGAAAAGCCTGTATTGGTAGACAATACTATTACAGTACCGGCAGGTCTGGATGTACAAATCGAAACCAGTCCATATAAGACTGCTGCCATAGCAGGAAAGACAACAAAAGGGGTATACGAGATTGGAGATCCTTTAAACAATGATGTAAGTATAATCAGACGTGATCCTTCATTTACGGGTGATATGTTTAAGGTGGACCAGACTACTTCACATCTTAGTTTCTATAATATAAATATAGATGGAAACAAGGCGCATGTTACTGCAAAAGCTCCTATGCTTCATGTTGTAGCAGGTAAAGTAACAATAAGTGATAAGACCAGTCTATATGGTGCAGGTTGCTGGAACAATAGACTCGACGGAGATGGAATAAAGGATAAGTATGAGGCTGATGCGTCTGCAATCTTTGTAGAGGCTACAGGAGAACTTAGTTTGGCTGCGGAAGCAGATGCTATAAGTATTACAGATAATGAAACAGAGGTTGATACATCTGAACTAAACTTGAGAGCCCCATCAGCAGTTGCCATAGGTAACTCAACCGTAAGCGCAAGGTATGATATAAAACAATCAAAGTATTAAAATGCCGTTAAAAATATACGGAAATGTTAATGTTCAAAATAATAAAATCAAACAACAACAATTACAGGTGGAATGAGTGCAACAACTGAGGCGGATGGAAATGTTGCATTGGGAGTTTCAGAGCTTCTTGTACCAAGTGGACAGAAATTCACCGGAACTGTAGGTGTTTCTGTTAAAGAATTGCCGAAGGAGAATACTTCAGGTAGAGCAATTGTTGATTATGAAGATAGATCAACTGGTTCAACAATACTTCCTTATTCAGTAGGTAATTTTAAAGCTGACGCAGTAGGTACAAAAGTTGAGCTTGGAATACCCGCTTATTTAGCTGTAAACAATGTAACTGGAGACGACTTGACATCTGCATCGAATAATGAAAATCCTCTTGGACTATATCTTCACACATTAAGATATAATTATACAGTAACATATGTTGATGAAGACGGTACGCCGCTTTCTGCAAATCATGGAAGTGTAAATTCACCTACCAATAAGATTACACTTGATAATACATTAACTCAAATAGGAGGTGCAACAGTATATCAGCATAATCCAATGGCTTTTCCTATAGAGACAGGAGGAGGCAGTGGTGAAAATGTTGCAACACATTATAGCTGGAGAGGGCTTGCAGGAACACCGGTTATAATAAATGCACCTTCGTATTCCGGATTTGTAGTGGGAGAAGTTACAGGAATACCTAACATAGCTATTGGAGATAACTTTTTAAACACCAATGGTAAAATAGGAGGAAAGACACCTGAACAAAAATGTAGATATTGTTATCAAGTACAAAAAGAATGAAGTAAAATATCATTTTTGATGCGGCAGGTGGTGCTCCTAATCCTAGGGATAAAACTGAAGTTACTTATGATCCAAATTCAGGAACTCATAATTCTACACTTGGAAGTTTACCTATACCTACAAAGGCAGGATATATTTTTGATGGATGGTATATATTTACAGATATTGATGGCAACGGTAAGTATGATAAGCCTACTACAGATTCTGTTACAGGAGTAGTTAGTGCTAATGATGGTGACCCTTTTACAGGAGCAACTAGCACTGCATGGGATATTTTGAAGCAGTGAATACTCTGGATCCTGTATACAATCTTGTAGCAAAATGGGTAGGTGACGGTGCTCCATGGAATATAGACACAAAACATAAGAATGATAATGTATCTTTGGAATTAAACTTTGGAGCTGAACATGATACAAGATTTATAGAAGAGTCTATAAATAAAGATCCTTTGACAGAAACCGGAGTTACTATACCGGGATATGTTAAAAAGTCTGTAAGCAATACTCCGGCAAATGTTGGAGCAAGAGCATCCATTACAGATACAAATCCACTTAGATATACTATTGAAAGTATGCCGGCAAAGAATGTAAATGTTGTATATAAATACATGGTGAGACAGTGCCAGAACATTCAACTATACTGTTGAGCATGTAGATAGTGGAGGGAATCCGCTGAGACCAGTACATACTATAACAAAAAGAGCAGAACAGCCAATTAATGCACAACCTGAGAATATTTCAGGTTATACATTTGATCATTATGAAATAGATCATAGTACAGGATGGGATTCATATATTGCAACTGGAGACAATACAAGACTTGTAGGGACTTGACGGTGCTGCAGGTAACTTGATTGTTTCTGATAATCCACTTTCAACATCTCCAAATCCTGGAGTATTTGCTGCATATATGCCAAATCAAGATGTAAAGATAAAATTTGTTTATACATCAGATTTGAATTCAAATCTTATAAGAAGATATTTAGAAGCTAATAGAGATAAGGTACTGGATAGTGGGATTACACAGGTAACACTCAGGAACTACATATAATTTAGCTACTAAATTATACGGATAAATTGTATGGTTATACATGGGATCCTATAGTATCAAGAGTAGATTTTACTCCTACAGGATATGGAGAAAGTTTTAATCCTGTAAATGGAGACATAACAGGAAATATGCCTATGCCTTCAAGTGGTGTAAATGGTATAAGGGCAGATTATAGACTTGGGATTGATCATTCAAAGTGGAGAGACATTGAGTTTAGGTTACTACTGATACAAACTTTAGTCATGGTAGTGTAAATCCAATTACATCAGGTGCACCTACCAATGTTTTGGTCAGTGACGGAAGTGCTGCAGGAGATGCAGCAGCTTATAACTTTAACAGACTTCAGGCTGAGAATTATGTTCCTACTACAAACGCAGATAGATATTATATGTTTGAAGGCTGGCATATGGATTCGCTGCAACAATACCTGTAACCGGAACAACTTTCTGGAATACAGATACTACACCAATAATAATATATGCTAAGTTTATTGAGGATCCAAGCAAGTGGTTTGACATTAACTTTGTGGCCGGAAGCAATGGTTCAATATCAGCTCCTGCATCACTTCACGTACCATATGATTACACATGGAGTCAGGTAGCAGCATTACCGTCAGCATTATTGCCGACAGCACAGTTACCTACACCTATACCTGTAGCAAACTATGTATTTACAGGCTGGATGGATCCAAACGGTAGCTTTATGAATGGAATGAGTCCACTTATAAATCATGCAACATATACAGCATTCTTTAGCCAGGATCCAAATGTATTTGGAACTGCTATCGGATCTATCACCCCTACAGGTCGTATAGGAAATGACGGAAGCGGTGAGATAGTAATAGACGGTACAACACCGGGTAATGTATATGTAATAAGTGATCCTAACGGAAATATCGTAGCGGTGGTACCGGGAGATTCAACAGGAAACAGAACTGTGGTTCCAAACCTTATCCCTGGAGCACACTACAATGTACAGGAAGGAAGCCCTGATACAGTAGCAACTGTAGGTCAGCCGATTTCTTCTATAACAGGTACATCTGTATCAACACCACAGGATGTATATGTTCCGACAGTAGATAATAACTACAACATAGGATATGATCCTGAAAATGACGGTATGGCACAGATCATTATCAATCCGGCAGATCCTGACGCAGACTATGCGCTTATAGATGAGAACGGAAATGTAGTGCAGTATCCGGGAAGTGACAACGGATGGATGACTCCTGTAGGAAACAATCCTTCAACAGTTACTTTCAACAACTTAAATCCAAATGAGACCTACACGGTAGTGGCAAGAAAGAAGGGCGACAGCTCAATTCCAAATCCACTTACAAAATTACCTGACGGAAATCAGATAATAGCAAATCCGGGAGATATGGCGGACGCACCTAAGTATGTAGTAGAAACAAAGGGCGGAAGCGTAGTAACGGTAGGAACAACAAGTGTAGGAAATGACACATATGATCAGGCAAAAGCAGGAGAAGAAGTGGTAATCCATGCAGATCCTGTAGATGCAAACGGCAAGAACTTCCTTTACTGGCAGGTACTTGCAGGAAGAGCGGTAGGAGTCAGCGGAAATATAACACAGGCTGATTACTCATTCACTCTTTCAAATTCAAACATTGTACTTAAGGCTGTATACGAACCTACCAAGGTAGCGGGAGATGATGCGGATCTTACAGAGACAATAAGAGGCGGTAGTGTAGGAGAGTTCGGACTTACACCTGGTCAGATACCGGGACTTGCACATGATCTTACAACACCGCTTGACAGATCACTTATCGGAGTGAACGGTGCAACAGTAGAATACAAGGTAGTATTTAACAAGAGAGATGCAAAACCGAATGAGAAAACAGCTGTAAAGCCTGTTTCAGTATCGGGAGTTGATCATCCGGATGCACATACAACAGCATACGGACTTGATATCCAGCTTGAAAGATATGTAAACGGAAGACTTGTAAATAACGGAATACTTTGCAACAGCATCAAATGCGATAGTAGACGTTATAGCACAGCTTCCTGCAGAAGATGTTGATCAGCTTGACTATCAGTTATTTGATGTAACACCTGACAGCTTAGGTAATATCAATCCTGTAGATATAACAATTACAACAGATGTAGCAAACAATGCGGGACTTCTTAAGTTCACAGGTAACTTGCAGCATTCATATGTACTTGTTTATTCAAAGACATTTAAGGTAACCTTTGTAGATAATAAGCCTGTACTTGATCATTTACACTTAAATGATACAAGCAGAAACTTCTATAAGAAGTTTAAGGTAAGAAGAAAAGAGAATGTAGAGGATGCTTACTACTCAAGTGATTATGCGGTAGTTACGGCATATGCACAAAATGATGTAGCAAACGGACTTGTAACACCGTTTGAAGATATCTATGGTGTACAGTATGACTATGTTAACTGGTCAAAGAAGGAAGATAAGCTTTCAGTATATGACACAACAAGTCCTGTAACAAAGAGAACAATTGTTTATGCATACTATTCTGACAACAGAAAAGAAGTTGCAAAGGCAAGAGTAGATCTTCATGATACTATAGAAGAGGCAAAGATCCTCACAGGAGACCCATACCTTAAGGTAGCAGAGGTAGCTGAAATAAATGAGGCTATAGCACATGCGCTTGAGACACTTAGACAGGCAAGAGATCTTGTATCTCCTGACGGAACTACATATCTCAGACAGGCAAACTAGGGCAGAGCTTCAGCAGGCAATAGATGCACTTAGAAGACTTATTGACAAGTATTCAAAGATAGCAGCCGACAGAGCCGGAGACAGAAACAGAAGAACCGGTGGTGCCAGCGGTGGCGGTAACTCTTCAGTGGTAGAGGAAGTAGACTTTTTGACACCTGGAGAAAGTCACAGCAAAACACAGCTATCAATGAAAACAGTAATGTAAGAGCATTTGCACTTGGTGTAGACGGTGTTGGGAGACAAATCTGTAACAGGCGGATGGTCATTCGTACTTAACGGTGGAACACCACTTAATGATATGTGGGGAATGATCACATTCAACGACAATACAGGTAAGAAGGTATCACGTTGGTATTACTTTGACGGTCGCTCAACAATGGCAACAGGTTGGGTATATGACTCAAAGAACGGCAACTGGTATTATATGAACACAACACCGGGACCTGAGCTTGGCCAGATGGTATTAGGTTGGGTAAAGGATGAAAAGACAAATAAGTGGTATTACATGAATGATAATACAGGTATCCTTAAGACAGGATGGCATAAAGATCCGCAGGATGGAAGATGGTACTATCTGAATTCAAACGGTGAGATGCTTGTCGGATGGCAAAAGATTGACGGAAAGTGGTATTACTTTAATACCAATACTCCGCAAAATACTTATACATGGGATGCCAATGCTTTCAAGTGGAGCTACTTGAACAATAGTGTAAGACCATTTGGATCTATGTATGCGGGAGAGAAAACTCCTGACGGATATAATGTAGATGCAAACGGTGCCTGGTACTAAGTGACGTAGGAGAAAAAATGAAAAGAAAGACAATAAAAGCAAAATAGCTGCCGTATTGTCTGCGAGTATGGCTCTTGCCATGCTCGCACTCGGCAATGCCGGCATATGCGGCGATAAGCTATAATTATGTAAATCATAATTTAAATACAGTAAATACAGAAGCTCTATATGGTGGAGTTAACGCAAATATAGGAAAATGTTACACCCACAGATGGATATTTAGGATTGATTTTTACAAAACTAAATCCATCAGTAGAAGAGTTGGGTAAAAACATTGTGGTTAATGGCAATCCCGGAGAAACTATAGCAGATCAAACATTGCCATTTTTTACGGGAGGAACATTTTCTGATGCAGCTATATTTGATGGAAAAAGCTGGATAAATGATTTTGATCTTAAAGGATATAAAATAGCAGGTTATAATCAGGCACCATTAAAAGGAACACCGACCGGATTTCCAAGAAGTAGTCAAATAGAGATACCGTCACTTACAAGTCAAGGTGCAGTATACTATGCGGAGCTGGCTTCTGATGGTAGTAAGTTCGACTATGTAGTCGGATATAAAGGTGTAGATGACGGTCATGGAAATGATTATTATATTCCGGGAAGTAAGTATGATTTAACTGTATCGACAATGAATGCTGCTCATACTTCGGTTATAAATCCGGCTACAGAAAATATAGCTACAACAGGTGGAAGACAAGTACTTGAAGATTTTCAGGTGAATGCCAAACCCATAATAGGATATAAAATTGTAGGTAGTGAAGTAAAGTTATATAAGAGCGGTACTAATGAAGAGTGGGAAAAAGAATTCAGATTTACTGTTACCGGAGAAAGAGTTAGTGGAAAGACTATAAATAAGGACACCTTTTTATTACATTTAAGTATAAGCCTGATGAAAATACAAAGTTTAAACTACTGTAGTAGATAATTACTATAATTATGAAGAGCATCCGTCAGCAGGAGTAACAATCAGTGAAGGTGTAACTGTACTTGCAGGGCAGCTAAAGAGAAGCGGTAGCCCGTTAGTATACCAGACCGGGAAGTAAGAGTTAGTTTTGCTACTGAGAAAGTAAATACTGATGATAAGATCCTCGGCAAAGTCCGGTACATTTAAAGCTGGACGGATCCAGGAAATATAGATTTGAATCCAGGTGCAGATGGAATATATTTTGGATCCGGCAAATCCTGTGGAAATAGAGTATACATATAATAAGTCAACAGATCCTGTAGGCGGCTAATTATGGAGTTCCCTGGATGCATCCGGAAATGCGAGTGACATTATGATGCCGTTTGCATTTTGACACTAATCCGTCAAACTTTACACCTATAAATGTAGCAGGATTGGCAGACGGATATAAGCCTCAGGGTCAGATGTTAAATCAAAATGTGACTATAAAGTATAATTACATTAAGAATCCTAACTACTACAGAGGAATCACAATAAATTATGTAGACGATGAAGGAAATGATATAAATGATAAAAGTTGTTGATGCACTTGGTAGTGTAGCGAATCTTCCGGCAAGTCCTCATTTACCTATAATAGGTACAGTATATAAGAATGCTTCAAAAGGGAATTTATTTATAAGAACTAAAAACTAACATCTACCACAACAGAAATTTACAAAATACTCCTTCCAAAGTTAGAAAAATATATATCATATGATTCTTCTCCGGCAGGAATACCGGGAGTAGAACCGAAGTCAACTATTGCTTGGGATAACACATTTACTCCTCACTCAGGAGATATTGTAAACTGTACTCAGTCCAGGGGTGCACATACAGGCTTGGACTGATACAAATGATAAACTTATTGTAAGCTCATCGGCAGGGTTAATAAAGATATTTCTGTAACGATTACATATAATAGAGATCTTGGTTCTATAGCAGCAATTAATCCTTTAGCGGGATTAGGTGGTAAATTAGTTGTTCCTACTAGTACTACTAATAGGGATTGTCAGTCTGAGCATGAATATGCTAGTGGAATTTTACCCTAATGATACTAGTTTTACAATGTAGGCTTGGCCGGTAAACCAATAGATGATGGTTTATTTTATCAAGAGTTAAAAATAGTGGAGCAGGAACATACCATGTAAATATTACAGATAATGATTTACCTACACCGGTTCCGGACTCAGGGATATAGATTCAGAGGTTGGAAGATGACTGATGGCAGTTGGCTTTCTGTAAACAGCTTCGTAGATGATGATCCGGCTATACACCAAGGACTCTTCCGGCGGATACCTTGGAACAAAACCAAAGTTTAGGAACAGTAACAGTTAATGCAGTGTTTGAACTTGATCCAACAAGATGGAAAAAGTTTAAACTTGCTTCAGGTGATACCCATGTAATATTTAACAATGGTAATGAAGCTAGTGTTTTAACTTTATGATTATACACATAATACTGCAAGGACAAATATTCCTTCATCAGATTTGAATGAGTGGATAGATGAGTCTGCAGGTAAATTGACGGTGGACAGTGGATAGACACTTACATGGTATGATGAGAACTTTGCACAGGTTGATTTTACTACAATAAACTTAGCGGATTATCCTGACGGATATACATTACAGCCTATGGTAGAAATATTTTGGCAACTTCACCTATGTGCCGGAAGTAACTCCAAGTTTAGATAGCGATGCATGGAGCTCCGGGTTATAGAGATAGATGCCATATCACCTGAGGCAATGGGTGTAGGATATAACTATGTTATTGCAGATAAGGATAGAAATGTAGTTGCTGTAATGACAGGAGCAGAGCTTTTAAGAAAACAAGGAAAGATATCAGGATCAATGCTTAATCCTGGAGAAAGCTATACAGTATATACATCAGATCCAATAACATCAGTCATGGTAGGAAATCCGGTTCCTACCACAGGTATAAGTGCACCATCTGCAGTTGTTACAATACCTACGGTGCTGAATGCAACAGCATCTGAAGATACAAGTAATGCAGGTAGAGCACAAATAGTTATAGATCCTGCAGATGCAAATACAAAGTATGCACTTTTAGATCCAAGAGGTAATGTAGTATATGATTTTGCATCACCTGATGCCTCTAAAAAGGTTACATTTGGAAATCTTGATCCGGATACTGTTTATACTATAGTACCAAGACCACTTGGAAGTAATGATACACCTGCTGCAAGAATTGCAGATGGTGTAAGATCAGAAGATGTGAATACAGGAAATCTTGGTATAACAGCAACAGTATTTCCTGTAGATGTAATAGTAGATGATGCTGACTTACCTGGAACTACTACACAGATAAGTGTTGGTGGAGCTAGTAAGACTTTTGCTGATTTGCAAGCTATAAGATTTGGACAGACAGTGAAGATAGAGGCTGAGCCTATAGATCACCATGGTGCATTGTTCAAGAGTGGAGAGTAATATCAGAAATACTGGACATAGCAATAATATTGAAAATAATCCAAATGGAATAATATCTTTTGGTATGCCAAGAGGACCTGTAAAACTTCAGATTATATATGATACGGAATAAACTTTGACGTCGGATTATTATCCTAATAGATCTACTTCTTAATCCAACACTATAGGAGTAACTCATCCTTTAGGCTCTAGTGGTATAACAAACTCCTGGACAGTACAGAATCATATAGACCAAAGAAAGGGGTGACAGGAGCACATGAAAGACTTGTGCAGGATGAGAACACCGATCTTTATAGGGAGAGTTTGAGTTTAAAGTATTTGTAGAGAACTCAAATGATGGTGGAAATACCTGGAATACCTATACCGGAGCAGATGCACCTATAAGTCTTGAAACAAGTATACATACAGGAGCATTGTCATCTACAAGAAATTATAGCTTGTATAAACTCGCTACAGATTCAAATGTTGTGAGCAAGTGTACCTGGAGTATATGAGACTCCTGCAGGCGGAAGCGGATATATGAGAATTTATGATAACTTTGAAACAGGTCACACATACATATTTGGATATACAAGTGACGGAAATCATTAAAATTTGATACAGCTTACCTGATATGAGTACAGTAACTCACAATTGTAGCAGCACCAGGAAGTAAGTTATCAGATTATGAGTCAGATTATGGTTCATATCTTCCTAATAGAGGTGACAAATATGAGGATGGTAACACCGGACTTACTTGGTCTTATGAGGGACTAGCCCAGAGCCGATAAGAGAGAGAGTATAAATAAGAATATGATAATTAATGAAGATAAAACTATTTATCTTATTACACAAATGATGCTGAATACAGAGCTAAACTCGTAGGTGGACTTAATGACAAGTATTGCTAAAGTTGATAATCTTGATATCGAAGTATAATGCAAGTGATGTAGCAAGAGGCAGGCTAAAGCAGCAGAAGCAAGAGCTCTTTAAACAGAACAGCTCCAAACAGCATTCTCATCTGAATTGTTGAATACATTGAACGAGCTTAATGCTCTATTAAATGGTATGGGAATCAGAACACATCCACACCTAATAACAGAGGTGGCGGTGGCCGTGGTGGCTCAGGCGGCGGCAGCGGTCGTGGAAGTTCAGGCGGCGGCAGTGCAGCTCAAACACAGGAAGAGGCAGAGCAAACACATTGTCTGCATCAACAATCTATTGCAGTAGGAGTAGGCGGAAACTGGGAACTTATCAATCCTGAGGAAGCTGCTAAGAATCTTTGATAACTCAAAGTGGATCTTTAAGCTTTCAAACGGTAGAGAGTAACCGATGGCAATTACTCAGCTATACCTTTGAAGGTAGAACAAAGCAGAGTGGTACCACTTTGAACAGGACGGTATCATGGACAGCGGATGGTTCTGAGACAGAGACACAAACAAATGGTACTATCTTTCAATGAATCATGACGGTTTCTGGTGAGATGATCAAGGGATGGCATCATGATCCTGACGACAAGATGGTACTTCCTTGATTAAACGATGGTCATATGCATGTTTCATGGAGCAAGATCGATGGAAAACTGGTATTTCTTCAATCCAGAAACCACCGGCTCAGACATGGTTCTTTTGACATAGCACAGGTCGTTGGAACTATGAGACAATAAGGATACTAGGACCGCTCGGTTCTATGTATATTAACGAAGAGACTCGACGGATTTCATGTAAATGCCGAAGGAGTATGGAGATAGGTAATCTTCACTTGAGTTTTGCCTATTTGAATGTATTCTAGCATATCGAATAAGGAGTACACTACAGAAGAAGATTTTAGTGATAGGAACAGGTGAACGATTGCTTTGAAGCAAATGGGTGAGGGATTGTCACCGGCACTCTCGGCACCTGAGATTTTGACATTTGTACCGGAAGTGGAAAAACTTTGTGAGATAGATGTGTTGCAGGTTTGCACATTGACTCTACAAATATTACACCAAGTATCTGGCAGGATATAGCGAGAGCTATTAGATTATGATTCCTATGACGGATTTGTAATTTTACACGGTACGGATACTATGGCGTATACTCAGCTGCTCTCAGCTAAGGATACAAAATTCCGAAAGCCTATAGTTATTACTGAGCTCAAAAGCCGATAAGTACAGACGGTACAGATGCAAAATTAAATTTAAGAGACAGTATTCTCTGTCATGTGATGATTATTCTCAAAATGTTGTTCTGGTATTTGACGGAATGTAATTGCGGTACCAGAGCAAAAAGATGATGGCAAAACTCATTCAATGCGTTTCATAGTGTGAATTTCGGTACTTTGCAAGAACCAGGAAAAACACATCATACGATACATTTACACATGCACCATGAGAGAGAGGGTAAGATTCTTCCGACTTAAGTGATTCTGGTATGTATTAAAATGATTCCTGGCATGAAAGAGGGCATAGCTTGATATTTATCTCGATAACTATGATTGCATTATTATAGAGAGTTTTCGAGTTAGTATGATCAATATGCTTGATAAATTCTATGAAGAGATGGAGAAAGTGGCAGTGAAATGGGCAAAATCTATTGTCATGGCGACTCAGGTTGTAAAATGAGGGCTCAAATATGGAGATTTATCAGGGTCAAAAATCAGATTTCGTCTTATAGAGGCATATGATATGACATTGAAGCAACGATTACGAAATTGATGGTCCTGTTGAAAGATACACATCATATTCCGATCTTAGAAGAGCTTTCTATGAAGAAGTAAATTATGATATATTATGTGCCTTTTGAAGGACTGTAAAGTTTATTTTGAGATTGAAATGGGTTTAAGCATGAAAATCTTGGGGATTAATTTTTGTTTTGTTTTACAAGTTGTTTTATTATCAATCGACTGCTTTGGCATCACCCTGTTTTAGAGGGATGGAAGCAAAATGATATAGGGTGGTGGTATAGACAGGCCGATGGCACATACCCGAGTGATTCTTGAAAACATAAATAAAAAGTGGTATTATTTTAATGATAACGGTTACATGGTGGAAGATTCGGTGGAAAACTATTATCTGGGTTCGGACGGTGCTACGCTTTGTACAGTACAATAACACCTGACGGTCACTATGTACTGATAACGAGAAATGAAGATATTTTAACAGAAAGGATCAAAGACCTGAGTTTGAAAAACAGTGAATTGGGGAAATTTGATCGACGCAGAGTTAAGTGATAATTATGAGAATGTTGTAGATTCTTTTGGCCGGTGACGGTTTCAAAGAGGTATCTAATGATAATACAGCAGACACAACACTTTAAATAACTTTGATGAAAAACTCTCTAATTTGAAAATACAAACAACAGTATAGGACCTAGTACAACCGAAAGCTCCAACAGTATCGGGCCGGTTGCCGATGAAAACAATGACATGGCAAAATCAGGAAACACCGAGTGCTATAGAGAGCGAAGATACTGTTCCAACAACCGTTATCCCGAATGATAATATTGATGGAGAAAGAAAGAGCAAGAGTTATCAGAGAACCTAGAGAATATGGACTGAGGAAGCTGGAGGCGAATTTTATACTATTTGATAAATGAGTACAGGGAGAGCCTTGGACTTCCCAAGCTGTCATTCTCAAAATCTTCACTATGTTGCAAGAGCTCATGTAAGATTCACATGATTACACACCAAGACTTCAGCTTGATGAAAGAGGATCTAGGGTAATCTTCACAGCTGGTCCAATAACGGTGATTGGAGAGGTGGAGCATACACACCTGATCATGAACATATGCAGAGATTATGTGGATAAGCCGGGTAGAATTTGACAGACTATACGGAGCAGGATATGAAATATCCGTATATCACAGTATCGGAATAGATCCTAAGTTGGCTCTTGATTTATGGAAGAGTTCTTCAGGTCATAATGAAGTAATAATAGGTGATAATGACTGGTCATTTATCAACAACTATGGGAGTGGCTATGGACAAAAACTACTCTCATGTATGGTTTGGAGGAGATGATGAGGATCCGGCAGGTTATTGCGACATTGAAGGTATATGAGTCATTGCATCCGTATTAAAAACCGATTGACAAAACAAAAGAAAAACTGGTACACATAGACACGTTGAAAGAAAGCAGGTTCGGCTCTACCTTAGCACAGGAGTGACTTTGGTTCATATAAACATTTTTGATTTTGATTAAATCGATTATTTGGGTGATGGTTTTCATCTGCCTTTTATATTGGTAAAGAAAATGAGGTATAAAGGTATTAGTGAACAATTGATTAACGAACAGATTAAAGCTAAAGAGTTCGTCTATTTTCATCAGAGGGTGAACAGTTAGGTGTAGTTTCAATAAATGAGGCAAGGAAAAAGCAGAGGAAGCAGGCTTGGATTTGGTTCTTATTGCTCTGACAGCTAAACTCCCGTTTGTAAAATTATATGATTATGGTAAAATTCAGATATGAACCTGCCAGAAAAGATAAGGAAGCAAAGAAAAGCAAAAGACAATAGAAGTAAAGAGGTTCGTTTATCTCAAATATTGACACTAATGATCTTAATACTAAAGTCGGTTCAGCCAGAAAATTCTTGAAAAAGGGAAACAAAGTTAAAGTTACTCAAGATTCAGAGGCAGAGAGATGGCAAGAATGTTCAAGTCAAAATATATTTTGATGATTATGCTGAGGCTCTTTCAGATGTGGGCAACACTGACAAAACCTTCTAAGGCAGAAGGAAGAAGTTTGCAATGTTTTTATCAGCAAAGAAGGCTTAAAAGATATTGTACAAAAGGAGGATCATTATGCCAAAGCTAAAGACAAACAAAGCAGCAGCGAAGCGTTTTAAGAAAACGAGGAACAGGTAAGTCAAAGAAACAAAGCTTATAAGTCATATCTTAACTAAGAAGTCAACAAAGAAGAGAAAAGAAAATCTAGAAAAGATATGTCAATAGCTACAAACCAAAAGTTATGAAGAAATTTACATATCATATAAGTTGACGAAGGGTTAGGAGGTTTTTAAATGGCAAGAGTTAAAGGTTTTGAAATGCAAAAGAAAAGACATAATAGAGTGAAAACTGCAGGGATATAGAGGAGCTTCACCAAAGTAGCACAGAATTGCAAAGCAGTCTGTAATGAGAGCTTTATGCGAGCAGGTAGAGAGAGAGAGAGGACAGTTCAGACAATGGATCCCGCAAGAATCAATGCGGCTGCAGAATCAACGGTCTTTCATACTCAAAGCTTATGCACGGACTTAAAGGTTGCAGGCGCCGATATGAACAGAAAGATGCTGTCGAGTTTGATCTAAATGATGCTGCTAGGTTTTGCTGAAGTTAGAAGCAAAATCTAAGCTCATAATATTCTAGTATTAGTATACTTCACACGTAAGTAACCTTACGTGGCGTTAAGAGCAGAAATGGCGGAATTGGCAGACGTGCAATACGTTCAGGTCCGTGTGATAGCAATATCATGAGGTTCAGTCCCTTTTTCTGCATGAAATTTATCTTGAATATTTAGAGGTATTTCGTTTTAAAAGATTGTACATTATGTGCAATATATTAGAGAGGAGAAAGACATATGTTAAAGGTATTGGCAAAATATATATAGAATATAAAGTTAGCTTCCTTTACTTACAATTGTATTTATAATTGGTGAAGTAATATTTGAATTACTTATACCGTATAGGATGACATTTATAATTGATAAAGCAGTTGTACCTAACGATTTTCAATGCGGTAATAAAATACGGTTCAATTATGATAGCGCTGCGTTCTGGACTTATATGTGGTATAGCTGCAGGTATTTACGGTGCAAAAATGCATCAGCAGGATTTGCTAAAAATTTACGAGAAGGTATGTTTAGAAATATTCAGAAATTTCTCCTTCTCAAATATTGACAAATTTTCAAGTGCGAGTCTTGTTATAAGGCTTACTACAGATATAACCAATGTTCAAAATTCATACAAAATGATATCTAGAATGTTGATGAGAGCTCCGGCCACACTAATTTTGCCTTTGATTATGACTGTATCCATATCAAAAGATATGTCTGTTATATTTCGTGCCATATTCTTTTAGCTACAGCCCTTGCTCTTAGTAATTGCCGTAGCTTTTAAACTCTTTAATCAGGTATTTGAAAAGTATGATGCATTGAATGCAAATGTACAGGAAAATATCTCAGGTATAAGAGTCGTAAAATCATATGTACAGGAAGATAAGGAAATATCCAAGTTTGATAAGGCTATAACAAATTTATATGAGTTGTTTTGTAAAGGCGGAATCACTGTGTTGTATTAAACAATCCTTTTGATGATGCTATCAATATATGCCTGCATAATCGCACTGTCATGGTTCGCAAAAGAATTGTAGCCGGAGTATTAACAACAGGTGAACTTACATCTCATCATAATGAGTATACTTATATTCCTGATGATGCTCTTCGTTTGCATTTGTAATGATTACTTTTATCTGAAGCAAGTGCAAAGAGAATTGGTGAAGTTTTGCAGGAGGAAAGTGATATTAAGTCAAAGGAAAAATGCGTCTCAGGAGTAAAGGACGGCAGCATCCGACTTTTGATAATGTAAGCTTTTCGTATAAAGTAGGTATCGGAAAGCCTGTACTGTCAAATATAAATATTCATATAGCATCAGGTCAGACGATAGAATAATGGTGGTACAGGCAGTTCAAAGACATCTTTTGGTAAATCTTATTCCAAGACTTTTATGGATACACAGGAAAAGTATATGTGGGCGGAAAAGAATGTAAAGGATTAGTGACATAAAGAGTCTTAGAGATGCGGTAAGTGTGGTATTACATGTACTCTTCAGGCAGAAGGACAATCTTCGTTGAAATGAAAATGCTTTCACCTGAAGAGATAAGAGAGCTTGAACTTGCTTGTGCCGACGAATTTATAGAAAGAATGCCTGAAAAGTAGGATACATGGATAGAGCGTGGCGGAAGTAATGTATCAGGTGGGCAAAAGCAGAGACTTTGTATTGCAAGAGCTCTTTCTAAAAAGCCTAAGATATTGATACTTGACGACTTCTACTTTCTGCTGTAGATACCGCACAGATGCAAAGATAAGAAAAGCGTTCAAAGAAGAGATACTGAATACTAGCAAAAATCATTATCTTCTCAAAAGAATATCATCCATAAAAAGAGGCTGATAAGATTATTGTAATGATAACGGTAAGATTGTGGGATTTGATACACATGAAAAATTGTCTGAGACTAACGAGATTTATAGAACTACAGCAAATGCGCAGTCTGAAGGCAATGCGGATTTTTGATAAGGCAGGTATAATGTCGGGAATAAATAGAGAAAGGCGGTATAAATCAAACTATACAGGTTGTTGCAAGTGACAGCATGAAAAGAGTAATATCACTTATATTACTATAAAAAGAGTATCTTTGTTGTAATTATAGGAATATTGATATCGGCGGTAGTAAGTTCTCTGAGTGCTTCCATGCAGTGATATTATAGGATAATAATATAATCTCTACAAAAAAGAAAAGTAACTTGATTTTACTCCGCTTGTAATTGAGATAGGTAAACTGATATGTATATTTACAGCGGGTGTGTAGCTGCATATACATACAACAGAATAATGGTAAATGTAGGACAGGGAACCATGCGAGATAAGAAGAAATCTTTTTGCATTATGGAAAACTCTGATAAGATATGTTTGATACACATCTGCACATGGTGATATAATGTCAATCTATACCAATGATACAGCACATTATAGACAGTTTATAGGAATATCCTTCCCATAGCTGGTGAAGCATTGATTTCACTTGTTGCCGTATTTTGTAACAATGCTTATTTTAAGCCCTATGATGACGGTGGTGTCGGTTACTATGATTATTATTTCCGACAGGCTTCTAGGTAAGGCCAAAGTCTTTCGCAAATATTTTCGAATACAGCAAGCTAATTTGGAAAAGTAAACGGATATATAGAAGAGATGATAAGCGGACAAAAGTACGTAAAGGTATTCAACCATGAGGCATAAGAACATAGAGGGATTTAAGGGTATAAATGAAGATCCTGTGTGTGGCCAAGCCTAAAAGCAAACGGATATGCAAATATACTTATGCCTATAGTTGCGCAACAGGAAATTTAAGTTATGTAGTAATAGCCGCAGTTGAGGATATCTGGCTATAAACGGTCATTTCGGTGTAACCATAGGAACGAGAGCCGCATTCTCTTCACCGGTAAAAGCTTTAACAGACCTGCATGACCGTATCACAACAGCTCAATGTAGAAGTTATGGCGGCTGCCGGAAGTCAGAGAGTATTTGCACCTATGGATGAAGCCGTGGAAGAAGATGAAGGTATGTTACACTTGTAAAATGCAAAAATAGACGGCAAAGGAAATATATCAGAGTCAAAATCGAAGCGGTATTCGGGCATGGAAGAATATACATTCTGATTTAAGGAAATCACGTATACAAAACTTGAAGGAGATATTGTATTTGAAAATGTCGACTTCGGATATGTTCCTGAAAAGAGTATTACATGATATAAATCTTTTGCAAACAAGGGACAAAAAGATTGCCTTTTGTAGGTTCTACAGGTGCAGGTAAGATAACTACTAACAAATCTTATAAACAGATTTTATGATATTCAAACGGTAAGATAAGATATGACGGTATAAACATCGAAAAGATACAAAGAAAGGACACCTTAGAAGATCTTGGGGTGTGGTTCTTTCAGGAAAAACAAATCTTTCTCAGATACTGTTATGGAAAATATCAGATACGTGGACGTCCTGATGCTACGGATGAGGAGTGTAGAGCGGCTGCAAGTATTGTGCAAATGCAGACGGCATTTTATAGAAAGACTTCCTGACGATAATACATTCCTTCATGAGGGCGGTGCTAATCTTCACAAGGTCAAAACAGCTCCTTTCCATTGCAAGAGCGGCTGGCAGATCCTCCTGTACTTATTTTGGGCGAGGCTACCCTGTCAATTGGATACAAGAACAGAACAGCTTGTAGCAGGCCGGTATGGGACTCGATGGACGGAAGAACTACATTTAGTAATAGCCCACGACTCTCAAACCATTAAAAACCTGCAGATGTAATAATGGTACTTGAGCAGGAAGAATAACAGAGCGTGGTTCACATGAAAGCTTGTTGGAACAAAAGGGAAGATATTATCAACTTATACGGGAAAAGTGGTACAATAAAAATGTAGTATATTTTAGACCTGCACGTCAAGGAGAGTACATATATGTTTTGTTCAAATTGCGGTAAACAGCCAGAAGACGGTGATAAAGTATGCGGTGCGGTGTGCCTGTACAAAGCAGTTTAGCAATGTTATTGGTAAAGATAAGTTTTCGGATGGGAACCGACAGAAATGTAGAACATGGTCGCGTAATGCAAAATATTGCATGTAATGCGGAAATACCGAACTTTATCAAAAACAGCTTTAGTATCGGCAGGTATTTACATCTTATCCAGATTTATGATTTATATTGTTGACATATTTGACAGCTCAAGAACAATGATAGGTGTCTCGTTTTATATTTCATTGCTATGTATTATTTCTTTAGTGATGATAGGGCTTTTAGTTCCGAATCAAAGAACAAAAATAATATTGGCTGTACCTAAGATATTCATCATAATTTCCTCAATACCGGTAATATTTCTTTACCACCGATATTTTAAGTGGATTTGTCTTTCTATTTGATTAAAAGCTGTATATATATCCCATAAGTTTTGTGGCCGCAACTCGATGATTGTGTCGTATTTGTTGTGCTATGTATACTGGCATTAAGTAAAAATAAAACGCTTGTTAAATTTTGTGGACTTTATATTGATTTTAACAGTATTGCGCCATACGGTAAGTACAATTTCTATCTTACTTACTGAATTTACTACGATATTTCGAGGACCTATCTCATCTTGCAAGTTTAAGCACTTTTTGTTGGATTATGTTAATATCTTTTTATGTATATGAAGTATGTATATTCTTCATTATGTGGAGTATGAGTGTATGTGGAAAACAAGCTGTAAATACAGTCGGTAGAGAAAACGAAATAAGAAATGTATACGTAGAGAACACGGCAAATACCAATGAACTTGATGAACCAAGTACCGGTATAAATGTGTGCTCCTGCTAATAGACTGACATTATACTTTGCTGGAAGAATATATATCCTAAAAATCAAAAAGTTGCAATTGAAGGTCGCTGTAATAGATTTTTAGTTTGACTCGTATTAAGGTTGTATTAAGATTATCTATAGAGTTTATAGTTTATTGATGATTTCTAATATGCACTAATAATCATTGATGTATAAAAATTAATATTTGCATAGAACAACGGTCGAAGGGATTGTTTAATGGCTTATGTAATATATACTTAAGCAGCTATTGATATTTTATTATATAAACCTTACGATAGTATTTAGATATATAATTATAAATTAAATAGTAATATAATATACATACATATGTAGAAGTTTGATTAAAAGGGTTTATTACATGCAAGAACGCAGGATTTGTCAAAGTGATATAATTAAATATATAAAATGAAGAGCTCATTCCATCTACTCATCATTATGTACTGTTATAGATACGGTTAGACTGGAACATGGTGGAGCCTAGAATCAGTGAGAGATAAAACGTGAAAAAGAAAGGGATACAAGGAACTTGAAACCATGAGGACCTATTTTTGATACATGCTTTACAATCAAAGATGAAGAGCTTGGATTTCAAAGGGTAAAGGAGTTTATTGAACGATTAATATTTCCCAATCATAAAGGTTTACAGGATGACGATTATAGATCTTATTCTTTGCGAATGCTAAAAGTCATGGTCTGGAGAATTGTGAATTACCGTCCAGCTATATTGTATTAGGTTGAGGAAGACTTAGAATACGTTAAAGAACCAAATGTAGGACAGAAGATATATTGATATCGTTGATATCGAGGAATCTTCAAATAAAATAGATATAAAAGTACAGATATATAAGCATTATAAGGGAAAATTGGAACTATATATGCATCTTTGCTTTGAGACGCTTGGTCTCGATAATATCTCAGTATTTATAGGATTTACACCGATATATTCATCAATGGATGAAGAATATGTCACCCGCTTTAGTTTTCTTTTGACACATTATTTATTTCGCATCTACAGATTTTCGGCTTGATGGATAGGTATTGCAGCGTTTTATCTATAGGTATACATAAAACCGGGAAAAATTAAATTATAAAGACATGAGGTATATGATTGCCAAATACGGTGATAAAGACAAAAGTCATACAAGGGCGTGTGGGAGACGAGGACTCAAACAAGTCATATGTTATCATTATATTTTGCAACGCATAACAGGAGCTTTCTTATGTGCACTGGCTTTATACAGCCATTTAAAGAAACAGGAAAGCTTTCGATACTTTTTTATTATCAAGATTTTTCTATAGTGGCAAATAAGCTCTTATGTTTGTGTTGATATTGGTATTTGTAAACAGCTTCTTACTGTTTACAAGAGAGCCTATGAAAGATTTCCATGATATAGAGGAAAACCGGATACATTGAAAATCAAGGCTGAGTGTTATAGCCAACAATGTTCATATAGCGGTAAATATATTCTTCTCATCTATGGAATACTGTTTTCATTTATGTATGGATTTTCAATCTATAATGTAATGGAAAATATATCACCTATGTTTTGTTCTATGTGCTTATGGGACTGTATCTACGTGATGGTTTTCTCCACGCCGCCAGATGCAGAGCCCCAATGCACAATGTGCGGCTCTTTGTTACTTGCACCTTTTATAGCATCTGATACCTCACTGTATACAATTATGTGTTTTAACAAACTCAACTTCATATATATGATGGTTATAGGTGTAAATGTAATAGCTGTTATAGTATGGCTTGTATGCTTGATTTATACAGAAGAGAGAGAAACTAGCACCGGTGATCGAAACAATAAGATTTATTTTTCTGTCTCATGCACTCACTTCTGGTCAGTATTACACTCAATTGTATTTAAATGTAATTTTATAAATCACTTTGACCACCGGTTTTCTCCCGGTGGTATTGTAAATGCCATGTCACACTTTTGCAAAAGTCAATAAATATAATGGTTGCAGTTGCTTTCACACCAAAATTACACAGGGCTAGGTGTTATTGGGATGGCACATTATATATAGGTTAAAATAAAGCTGTATTTTGGGGGCATTGCATAAGCAAACAAATAAACAGTCATGTTGGAGGAATGTATATGCTTTAGTAGGAAAAACATTAATTTAGAATAGAATTTATTATAAGGGGGATAAAATGAATAAACGTATATTAATAAAATCATAGCAACTTATTATCTATAGCAATAGTTTTTGGTTAATCAAACAGTTGTTAAGGAAGAATAGAGCAACAGGAGAATGAAGTGTTTTAGAAGGATATGACGAACTTAAGCTATCGATGAAGACTCAGATATATCCAACGAAACTACCCGGCAAAGTTTTAGAATGGCTAGTTTCATGACATACAGGTGTGGAGGATCGAGCAGGAGAGAACTACATCTCCTGAATATGGAAATGTTTATTATTACATGGGCATATAATCCTTTATAGATCAGGTTTTATTGGAGAATGTACTTGGTATGTTTGGGAAGGGCTTATGAAATACGGGCATTGGCCTAATATTTCAAAGTGGTATGCAAAGATTTTTTGCACATACAATGTAAATACAGGGCATATCCTATGGAAATGAACCTAAATTGGGGGCTATTGCCTGTTTTGCACCAAATAATCATGCATATGAGACAGGACATGTAAAGTAGTAGTTTGGAGACGGCTCAGTAATACTTTCAGTGTAATTTTGTATCCAGACATGTATTTTCTGCCAACAGATATCTCAACCAACAGAGGCAAGAACATGGGTACAAGGGTATATCTATATAAGACCTGATGATCCTGTTATACCTAACCATATCCCGGGACCTGTAGGTGGAAGTGATGATGATATAGCCGACGGCGACTATACCATACGTTCAGATGTGGCAGAAGGTAGAAGCTTAGGCTGGGAAGGTGACGGAAATACAAACGGACAGAATGTATGTTTAAAAGATTGTTTTAAATATGGTGACTATGTATGGACGCTTGAACGTCAAAGTGATGACAGTTTTATCAAAAAGGTGGAAAACTTTATATCTTAGGTACCATATTCACGGCAATGAAAAGAATGCGATTATGTGGATTGCAGGAAACAAAGATGGTACATAGTAAGAAACGGTGGTGGATATAGATTTATTGCTAAACATTCAGGATATTCATTGGATGTAAGAAACGGAGATGCTACTGACGGCAATAATATTTATCAATATTATCCTAATGAATCCACAGCACAAAGATTCTATCTTGAAAAGCATGACTTCCCGAATGTAGAAGAAACAAGTACAAATGATTTAAAGATAATGCTACATATATAATTCGTTCAAAGCTTGATGTATCAAAGGTTATTACTACCGAGGTAGATTCATGTAGCAAACGGCAAGAATATATAAATCATATGATTATAATTCACCTGATTTACCTTCAACACAGATTTGGAAGCTTGAGAAGCAGTCAGACGGAACATTCCTTATAAAGAATACATACAATAATAAATATATGGATGTAGTATGGTATTCTTGAGCAACAGAGCAAATATTTACAGCTGAAAGGCATTATAACTAAGTGAGAGCTGGTATATTAGAAAACAATGATACTGAGGAACATATAGAATTGTAAATAAGAATTCAGGTAAAGTTGGATATAACCGGAGGTCAAACAGCAACGGTACTAATGTGCAACAATATATTTGGCATGAGCATCCGGCACAAATGTTCTTTTTTGAAAGAGTTCCTGCTACGATAGAATATACAGTTACATTTAAGACAGATGATAACAATATATCAACTCAGATAGTAGAAGAAGGTAATCCTGCATTTGCACCGCAAGCGCCTTAAGAAGGGTATGAATTTGTAGATTGGGAAGGTGATTACAGCAATATTCTTCAGACAGTTATAATTGCTGCTAACAATTGCTCTGAGAATAATAATGGTAACAATATCGGAAATAATGCCGCAACAAATACAGGAGGTTCAAGTAATACAGCTAATTCCGGCAATAATGTGGTAAAAATACAGGTACAAATCCAAGTAATGGTGGAAATAATACAGGTGTAATCTAAATATCGGAAACAGTAATAATATTGTCGGAACAAATTCAGGTAATACAAATAGTAATACCGGAAATAACATAGGAAATACAGCGCAACCGATACTACAAATAAAAGTAAAGGTGAGTTCATCATCCGGAGGCGGAGACTACGCTCAGGAGGAGGTGGAGGTACCACTCCGAGGCAGCGCGCTGTTAAGCGTTCTCAGAACTCATCTTCATACCACAGGGAAGTATATCATGGCAAAGAGACAACAAGGATGGTGGATTAAGAACAGGACGGCACATATCCAAGAAATGAATGGAAGCTTGTTAACAACAGTTGGTATTTCGATTCACAAGGATATATGTTTACAGGTTGGCTGAATATAAGCGGAAGTTGGTACTATTTGAATACAGATGAAGGTAGTAACAACGGAAAGATGGTCTGAGGTTGGAGAGCAGTATCAGGAAAATGGTATTATCTAAGCACCGCTACAGACGGCAGTGGAGGAAAAAATGCTTTGAATACAACAA
>BNJV01002335.1_pt1 | contig 55896 bp, 69 predicted proteins | sample 8540591 | NCBI WGS metagenome assembly BNJV01 (sample SAMD00202457, study PRJDB9452) | human saliva metagenome | host: Homo sapiens | reverse complement strand
ATTAGCGTGCCTGTGTAAGTAGGGACTGAGAGTATTTCCCTGTGAAGGGCAACTGGCACAAGACGTGTGTGAGAATTTTCTAACAGACACGGAGTTTATCGTTACCAGACTTAAACGATGCGACAAACTAGATAAAGGAGTTAATCATGAAGGTAGTAAACTTGTATGATTTGAAACAAATGGGAAATAAAGGTGGTTGTACCATCCAATTGATTCATCACTTTCCTTTTGGTATGGGCTTAGGACATCTCAAAAAAGACTACATTGAGTTTAAACGTGTTGGTATCTTTGATGGGAAAGCAGTAGAAGTCACTCTTCGAGAACCTTATTCGAGAGATCTACTGCAGGTTGTCAAGTCGATTAAGCAACGTCAGAAATTGATAGCTTATCGTTATAAAGAAGGAAAACTGCTATTTGTGAAGAAGGAGGCATCAGATGTCCTCTGAACAACAGGAACGAATGGCAGTTCAATATGCTGAGCGTAGTCTTTTATTTACTGTAAAAAGTCTTTTAAAGATTCTAGAATGGACTAGACGTCAGGCTTTAGCACAAGATTCTGCTTATAAGGTAGGGGTGCAGAAATTAGAAGAATTGCTACAATCTCCTTATTCGATTGATACGATTAATCTGAAAAAAGATTTTTTAGACAAACCAATTGATATAGAGAAATTTAAAGCTTTTTTAGAAAAAGAAGAGATTCCTTTAGCCATCGCTTGGCAAGGGGATTCTCTACATTTCTACACGAAAGACCGTTCGATTCTAGACAATCATTTAGACCATCTGTTAGAAAAAATGGTTAATGATCCGGAGAAATTAGCTGATTTTACCATGGATAAGTCACTAGACCAAGCAATTGATGAGGCTAAATCCCAAATTACCTTTAGACAAGAAGGTGCCGTCAAACAGAAAGAGATGGTGAGATGATGTACAGTGGAAAGAAATTCCTACTATTTTCACTGTTAGGTATCTTACTAGGCTATCTTTTTCATCGTTTGACGCTTTTGTATGATTCCTATACTGGAAATACCTTAGATAAATGGACTCATCTTCTAATGGAAGGCCAAGATGAAGTTCTTCAGTCGCCATGGAATGTTTCTTTTACTGGAAAATCAAGTGCTTTTTTTCTACTAGGTTTTGTGATGATGTTGCTGGTTTATCTCTATCTAGAGACTGGTAAAAAACAATACCGAGAAGGGGTAGAATACGGGAGCGCCCGTTTTGGAACTCTAAAAGAAAAGAAGCTCTTTTACGGTAAAGAATTTTCTCATGATACGATCTTAGCACAAGATGTTCGTTTGACATTATTAGATAAAAAATCACCCCAATATGATAGAAATAAGAATATTGCGGTGATCGGAGGTTCAGGAAGTGGAAAGACATTTCGCTTTGTAAAACCCAATCTGATTCAGATGAATAGTTCAAATATTGTCGTGGATCCTAAAGATCACTTAGCTGAGAAAACAGGAAGACTCTTTTTGGAACATGGCTACCAAGTAAAGGTGCTAGATTTAGTCAATATGAAGAACTCAGATGGCTTCAATCCTTTTCGCTATATAGAGACAGAAAATGATTTGAATCGCATGCTGACAGTTTATTTTAATAACACCAAAGGTTCTGGCTCCCGTAGTGATCCATTTTGGGATGAAGCTTCTATGACTTTGGTTCGAGCTTTAGCCTCCTACTTGGTCGATTTCTATAATCCACCTAAAACAAGAGAACAGCTCATAGAAGAAAGTCGTTTAAGTCAAAAAGAATACCAAAACTTGTTGAAACGTCAAAAAAAAGAAGTGGAAGAGCGAAAAAAACGAGGGCGTTATCCAAGTTTTGCTGAAATCTCAAAACTCATTAAACACTTATCTAAGGGTGAAAACCAAGAAAAAAGTGTCTTAGAAATTCTATTTGAAAATTATGCTAAAAAGTATGGAACTGAAAATTTTACCATGCGAAATTGGGCAGATTTTCAAAATTATAAGGATAAGACTCTGGATTCTGTTATAGCTGTAACCACTGCTAAATTTGCCCTCTTCAATATTCAAAGTGTCATGGATTTGACCAAAAGAGATACCCTTGATATGAAGACATGGGGGAAGGAAAAATCAATGGTTTACTTAGTTATCCCAGATAACGATAGTACCTTTCGCTTTCTTTCAGCTCTCTTTTTTTCAACCGTATTTCAAACCCTGACAAGACAAGCAGATATTGATTTTAAGGGGCAATTGCCTCTTCATGTGAGATTTTACTTAGATGAGTTCCCAAATATCGGAGAAATTCCAGATTTTGCTGAACAAACCTCAACAGTCCGTTCTCGGAACATGAGTCTCGTTCCTATTCTACAAAATATTGCCCAACTTCAAGGGCTCTATAAAGAAAAAGAAGCTTGGAAAACCATTCTTGGGAACTGTGATAGCTTAGTCTACTTAGGTGGTAATGATGAAGATACCTTTAAATTTATGAGTGGTTTACTCGGTAAACAAACCATTGATGTTCGAAATACTAGTCGTTCCTTTGGCCAGACAGGTTCAGGATCCCTTTCTCATCAAAAGATTGCTCGTGATCTAATGACACCTGATGAAGTCGGAAATATGAAACGGCATGAATGCCTGGTTCGAATTGCCAATATGCCTGTCTTTAAAAGCAAAAAATACAATTCTACTAAGCATCCAAACTGGAAGTACCTAGCCAATCAAGAAACCGATGAACGGTGGTGGAACTATCAAATCAATCCTTTAAATCAAAGACAAGAAAATCATCTTGAAGGCCTTAGAATTCGTGATTTAACTTTTGAATCTAGTTTAAAATAAAAATAGAAAAGAGGAAATAGATGATTACGCATTTTAAAGGTTTTGTCTATGGAGTAGACGCTAGTGCCATGTTTGCACAAGCTATGTCTTTGTTACAGAAGGGATTGATTGCCGTTGGTGCCTTTCTCGTTGTTGTGGGGATTGTCAATCTTGCAACCAACATTAAAGATGGTGGACCAGGTGTTCGGAATGCTATTCTGGAAATTGTCGGTGGAGTTATGGTCGGGGCTGCTGGAGCCTTTGTAACTCAAATTTCAATTTAGGAGGATAAACAATGACATGAATCTTAGTTTAGTCTCACCCTTTGTTTACCTTGCATCTGAAAAAATATCAGCTGAAAATTTATTTGAAGGATTTACTGTAGATTTACAATCTACAGTAGATCTGATTAAATCTCTATCTAGCTACAATCCAACCGTTTGGACTTATATGTCTAGTATTACTAAAAGTGTCATGCAACCTCTTGGAGTTGCGATTTTATCAGTTGTTCTCATCTTAGAATTTTCGAAGATGGCAAAGAAAATTGCTAACTCTGGTGGAGCGATGACCTTTGAGGCATTAGCTCCGATGTTGATTAGTTATATTATGGTCGCAGTTGTAATTACCAACACTACCGTTATTGTAGAAGCTATCATCGGGATTGCGAGTCACGCTATTGAACAAGTTGCTTCGATTGTGGCTCACGGTGGGGCAAAGTATGATACAATCTCTGGATTAAAGGTTCAGGATTTATTGGCCGTATGATTGTGGGCTTTTTCGCCCTCCTCATTTGGCTTGTTCGGATAGTAAGTGCAGCCATGGTCAATCTTTTGGTATCCATTCGATTTATTCAACTCTACCTCATGATTCCATTTGCCCCTCTTACGATTCCAACATTTTTAAGCGATGAATGGAAGTCCATTGGTATTGGCTATTTAAAAAATATTATGGTCTATGCGGTACAAGGGGTTCTCATTTTTCTGATTGTTTCTCTTGTTCCTTTATTTGAATCTGCTGGGAAAATAGCTGTTTCAAATGGTGCAGGAGTCCTGCAATCTCTTGCGATTATGTTTGGTAGTTTAATACAAGCTATCTTACTGATTATTGCCCTCGTTGGTTCTCAACGTACGGCTCGCTCAATCTTAGGTATGTAATTAGATAAAAGGCTAGGAAGTGATTGCTTCTTAGCCTTTTTAGAAAGGAAAGTCATGAATACACGTGTCTTTAAAGATATCTCAAAATACCAACACAGGGCTTGGTTAGGTTTCACCACAAGACAAATCATCTTTGTTTTACCAGCCTTTATTGTCACAATTATTGTTTTGGGCTTGAATCTCTTTTTCTGGCAATTTGGAGATTGGTTTGTTTACGGTTTTGTGTTTGCTTTTACCATCCCCCTCATGCTTTTTGGAGTCTATAAACCCAATGATTTATATTTTGAACATTATTTGAAATACCGTCTTCATTTTGAATTAACGGTTCCCCTACGCACAATTACAGGAAAGAAAGGATCTGAACATGAAAAGAAAATCAAATACATTAAAGAAACAAAAAACTTCAATGACTAATAAAAAGGAAAAAGTTAAAGATAAAAAAGAGGAAGTGTTACCCTCAACGGCTAATACTCTTTCCTATCAAGCCCTGTATCAAAATGGTCTAATGCAGGTAAAAGAAGATTATTTCTCACAAAGTTATTTACTTGGTGATGTCAATTACCAGACCGTTGGTTTAGAAGATAAGGGCGCAATCATTGAGAAGTATTCTGATTTGATTAACTCACTAGATGACCAAAACCAACTTCCAATTGACTATCTTTAATAAAAGATTGAATTTAGAAAAGTTTAGACAAAGTGTTTTTGTATGAGGAAAAAGAAGATGGATATGATACCTACCGTAAAGAATTGAATCGGATGATGAATCAGAATTTAGACAGTGGTGAAAATAATTTTTCAGCTGTGAAACTGATTAGCTTTGGTAGAAAGGATTCTAATCCCAAACAAGCCTATCGTTCCTTGTCTCAAATAGGCGAATATTTCAAGAGTGGTTTCTCAGAAATTGATGCTCGCTTTGAATCCTTGGCTGGAGAAGACCGTGTCAACTTGTTGGCCGATATGCTTAGAGGAGAACACCATCTTCCTTTTTCTTACCGTGATTTAACGAGATCGGGTCAGACAACTCGTCACTTTATAGCTCCTAATCTCTTAGATTTCAAAAACAAGAATTACCTACAAATCAATGACCGATTATTGCAGATTGTCTATGTGAGAGACTACGGTATGGAATTAGGAGATCAGTTTATCAGAGACCTCATGCAAGGAGATTTGGAATTGATTGTAAGCCTTCATGCTCAAAGTTCGACCAAGGCAGATGCCATGAAGAAACTACGAACAAAGAAAACCTTGATGGAATCCCAAAAGATTGGGGAACAACAAAAACTAGCTCGTACAGGTATCTATTTGGAAAAAGTAGGCCATGTTTTAGAAAGCAATATCGATGAAGCTGAAGAACTCTTAAAAACCATGACCGAGACAGGAGATAAACTATTTCAAACGGTCTTCTTGATTGGGGTCTTTGGTCAGGACGAAGAAGAACTCAAACAAGCACTAGACACTATCCAACAAGTGGCCGGCTCAAATGACCTAATGATTGATAAACTTCCATATATGCAAGAAGTAGCCTTTAATAGTTTGCTGCCATTTGGTTGTGATTTTTTAGAGGGAGTATCACGGAGTTTATTAACGTCCAATATAGCAGTGAACTCTCCATGGACTTCAGTAGATTTACAAGACCGCAGTGGGAAATATTACGGTATCAATCAAATATCAAGTAATATTATTACCATTGATCGAAGCCTATTAAATACACCGTCTGGTCTGATTTTAGGGACATCTGGAGCTGGTAAAGGCATGGCAACCAAGCATGAGATTATCACGACAAAAATCAAAGAATCTGGTGAGAATACCGAAATTATCATCGTTGATCCAGAAGCAGAGTACAGTATTATTGGACGGGCTTTTGGTGGAGAAATGATTGATATTGCGCCTGATTCCCAAACCTATCTCAATGTTCTTGACTTGTCTGAAGAAAATATGGATGAAGATCCTGTAAAGGTAAAATCAGAATTTCTTTTATCCTTTATCGGCAAGTTATTGGATAGAAAAATGGATGGAAGAGAAAAATCGATTATTGACCGAGTCACCAGACTGACCTATCAGTCATTTAAAGAGCCTTCTTTGGAAGAATGGGTCTTTGTCTTGAGTCAACAACCAGAAGAAGAAGCGCAGAATTTGTCACTTGATATGGAACTGTATGTCGAAGGTTCTCTTGATATTTTTTCTCATAAGACCAATATTCAGACAGGATCTAACTTCTTAATCTATAATGTTAAAAAGTTAGGAGATGAGCTGAAACAAATCGCTCTTATGGTAGTGTTTGATCAGATATGGAATCGTGTTGTTCGGAACCAAAAATTAGGGAAGAAGACCTGGATTTATTTTGATGAAATGCAGCTTCTCTTATTAGATAAATATGCCAGTGACTTCTTCTTTAAATTGTGGAGTCGTGTCAGAAAATATGGAGCGAGTCCTACTGGGATAACCCAAAATGTCGAAACCTTATTGTTAGATCCAAATGGTAGACGGATTATTGCAAATAGTGAATTTATGATTCTCCTCAAGCAAGCAAAAAATGATAGAGAAGAACTGGTTCAACTCTTAGGCTTGTCAAAAGAACTTGAAAAATATCTAGTCAATCCAGAAAAAGGGGCAGGACTAATAAAAGCAGGTTCCGTTGTCGTTCCCTTTAAAAATAAGATTCCTCAAGGTACACAATTGTTTGATATCATGAGTACAGATCCTGATAAAATGGCTTCTAATTAAGGGGAAGGTAAATGAAGGATAAAAGAGAAATCATACGTGCCCGAAAGGCATTTAGAAGAAGTCTAAAAGATGAGAAGAAATTCTTGAAAAAAGGAAAGAAGGAGGTAAGGAAACAGAAAAAAGATTCCTCTGTACTGGATGAAAAAGCATGGAAAAAAGAGATAAAGCAAAAGCTAGAGGAGATGAGAGAAGCTTCAAAGGAGAGAGTAAAACAAGCAAATGAAGATTACAATCACATCCTTCAAAATAGTCCTCCATCTCTTTTGAATCGCAAAGAATTAAGAGACAGACGATTACCTCATGCTAGGAAACGATTGAAAATAGCCAAGAAGCAATTTAGAGAAGCCAAGGTAGAAGCAAAAGAAGAAAGAAAAGAGAGTCGTAAAGAAAGAAAAACCAATCAAAAATTTCTCTACGGTCAGGAATCGAAAGCAAAATCTAATTTTTTCTTTCAAGGGAAGAGTTTAGAAGAATTAAAAAGCTAAGAAAGAAGTCAAGGCCGCAAAAGAGAATCTAAAATCTACTAAACAAGCCTATAAGTCCAAAAAAGTAAGTAGGAAAGCCAAAACTTTTCTTTATGTCCTTGGACGTGAAGGAGGAGAGTTAGCTTCAGAAAATGAAGATTTAGAAGGCTATCGCACACTTCAAGAGACCATTAGAAAAGGGAAACGCTACAGTCGGCTTTCTTATAACATTGGGAAAGCTAGTGTCAAAGCAGGCCAAATAACAGGTCGTTTTACCAAAAAAAGACTGACCAACACAAAAGAGCGATACCATCATTTTAAGGATAGAAAAGGATGGAAACTAGCGAAAGAGAATCCAAGTTCCTTTAAAAATCGGTTTCGAAAATTAAAGAAACAAGGTCTTACAAGTGTCCGAAATATCTATCAAAAACTAAAAGCAGCCTTTTCCTTCTTTACATTTGCGGCTGGAAATCCTGCAACCTGGATAGTTGGAGGATTAGTCTTTCTTCTCTTACTTATGATGAGCTTCTTTTTGGGATTTTCATCTGCTAGTTTGATTCAACAAGATGAATTTGAATTAACAAAAGCTTATACCCACCTAACTTGGGAAGATGCAGAACATACTCGCACAAATGACAAAGGAATTACTTATTACACAAAAGTTGATGATGTGATGGGGTATATGAACTTTAAATTCCATGACTATGAGTTAAACAAACCAGTTCACTTATTTAGTTCCGAAACTTACAAGGATTATCTATCTACTTTGTGGCATGATTTAAACGATGGGGAAGATTTGAAATCCATGCAAGACCTTTATGAAACTCCTAAGTATAAACTATCGAAAGACGATCAAGAGGAAATGAAGGAACTAAAAGAAGAAGGTGTGTATGCTTCCATGCAGGAATTGGACAATCCATTTGAGGGGAAAAGCAACGAAGATAGTCTAACCATGACTTATCGTTATGGATACTATGATTTAGACGGAAAACCTACTCTTCAGGAGTACATTCTACTAGAAGCGAAGGCTCACCAAACAATTGTCGCACCATTGGATGGGGTCGTATCACTAGATGGTGACAATATAATTCTCACTAACGGAAAAGGAGAGAATGAGAGTCGATTGACCTTGTATTCTATTCATAATGGCCGTGCGATTGAGGGTACAAGAGTCCTAACGGGTGATATTATTGGTGAGACACCAGACGATACAGGTTTGAAAGTTTCCTATCAAAAGTATAAGAACAAGAAAGAAAAATTGGTGTATGTCAATCCGCAATTTTATTTTCCCAAAGTCATTCAACTTCAGACCACTATCTTACCTGCCATTGGTCAGTTTGGTGGGGATGAGTTTGAACGTGCAAAACATATTTATGAGTTTTTGAAATCTCAAGGGGCAAGTCCCCAAGCCATTGCGGCAATTTTAGGAAATTGGTCGGTAGAGTCTTCTATCAATCCTAAACGAGCTGAAGGAGATTACTTATCTCCTCCTGTTGGAGCTACCGATTCCTCATGGGATGATGAAGCATGGTTAGCGATTGGAGGTCCAACCATTTATAGTGGTGCTTATCCTAATATTCTTCATAGAGGTTTGGGTTTAGGGCAATGGACAGATACCGCAGATGGATCAACACGTCATACAGCCTTGTTGAATTATGCACGCACCCAAAATAAGAAATGGTATGATTTAGACCTCCAACTTGATTTTATGCTTCATGGGGATAGTCCTTACTATCAAAGTTGGTTAAAGGATTTCTTTAAAAATACGGGCAGTGCAGCCAATCTCGCCCAACTCTTCCTTACCTATTGGGAGGGAAATTCTGGTGACAAACTACTGGAAAGACAAACCAGAGCAACGGAATGGTATTACCAAATTGAAAAAGGCTTTAGCCAAACAAACGGAGGACAGGCAAAAAGTGATCCACAATCCCTTGAAGGGGTTCGTGGGGACTTGTATGATCATTCTGTTCCTGGTGGTGGAGATGGTATGGCTTATGCCTATGGACAATGTACATGGGGTGTTGCGGCTCGTATGAACCAGTTAGGATTAAAGCTAAAAGGTAGAAATGGAGAAAAGATTTCAATCATTAATACCATGGGAAATGGTCAGGACTGGGTTGCGACAGCTTCAAGTCTTGGTGGAGAAACGGGTTCCACACCAAAAGCAGGTGCTATTGTTTCTTTTGTAGGAGGTACACATGGGACACCAGCAGACTATGGTCATGTGGCTTTTGTCGAGAAAGTATATGATGATGGTTCTTTCCTTGTGTCTGAGACAAACTATGGGGGTAATCCTAACTATACCTTTAGAAAAATCTCTCAAGCAGATAGTGCCATTAGTTTTGCCTATACAACGAAATAAAAAAATCATGTCATCAGTTTAGGTGACATGATTCTTATTTTTTATAGAGCGACATATTTAATGCCATAGGCTGATAACTTACTTGATGATCATCTTTAATCAATTGACTGTAAGCAACAAATCCGAACTGTTCATAAAATTGAATGACTTTAGGATGATTGATACTATCTAAAAATATCATCTGAGTTCCTACAATTGCTCGAAATTCTTCAATTTTTTGAATTACAATTTCAAATAACTCTTGTCCTGATAGTTTATTTAGCTTTGTGTTTTTGCCGAATTGACCGATAAGTAACACAGGGAGATAATCAATATTTTTGGGACTTTTCCCTTTTAGGACGAGTTTCTTTTTTAAGGATTTCTCTAAATCAGAAATATCAACAACTTTGAGAGATAAACTAAAGAATCCTATGATGTTATTTGTTTCAGTTTCTTCAACGATAAAATTACGAGAACGATGTTGTTTTTCAAAATTGGGGGCTTTATCAGATAGATAAGTCAACATCTCTTCATTACCGTTGAAATCAACATTTTCTAAAATGATAGTTTTAAATAGCTCCTGAACTTGTTTCTCAGTTTTTATCAGGAGCTAGCACTTGAATATTTTCAAGATATTGCTTAAGTGGTGTTACTTGAATTGTCATCTTACAGATACTTTGAAATGAGTTTATTTTTCGTTGGAGCGGTAGCGTCCTGTGATTCAATAGATTTCAAGACGGCTTGTAGCTTTTTAGATGGTTTATGATTAAGAATTTTTAGAGCATCTTCGTTTGTTAGTTTTATATCACGTGTTAAACTGATTGTAGCCATTTGTTCTACCTCCTGTTTCTACTTAAATTCATTATAGCTTATTTTGAACAAAAGTTCAATCTGAAGATAGTGTATGTTTTTCTATAGTGTATAAATCCAAAATAAGTTTTTCTCTTGCATTTGTAGCTCATATTCGTTAGAATAATGGTGTAGATGAGTGGTCGGCTCATGGTCAATCTGATAGTAATCTTGGACATAAGGGCCAAGCGGTGGCGGACACCAGAACGAAATCCGATAGCAATCTTGGACGTAAGGGCCAAGCGGTGGCAGACACCAGAATAAACCGACTGACTAGGTGGCTTACAGGTTCTGTAAGTCATCTTTTTTACTTTGATAGTAACGTTTTATCATTTTAAGGAGAACGAGGTTTTGGCTCGTTCTCTTTTTTGTTGTGATACTTCTTTCAAGGAATATTTGGTAGGATTGGAGTGTAAAAAGATTAACTAGGAAAGAAGGAAGTATATGGAAGCCATTTATCAACGTGATTCGGATCAAGATGGACTGACTGATGCTCAAGAATTGGCGCTAGGAACCAATCCTCTTAGCGCAGATTCTGATGGTGATGGACGTTCAGATTTAGTGGAAGTAGAAGAAGGAACCAATCCCTTAGAAAAGGATTTACAAGACATAGACCAAACAAGTATAACTGAACCGTCTTCAGTATTTATGGAAATGAAACAAAAGATTTCAGATATGATGGAGAGTCACTACAAGGAATTTATACAGGCTCTTATTAGTATTGAAACAGGGATTGAAAACGAACAAGACCTTGAAGACTTATATACTTACTACATGAGAACAGATTCTGTTTCTCTTTTGTCTAGTGATTTAGAAACCAGTCCTCAAGAGGTTGAAATGGAGATAGAGTTGTAGGGGAATCATGTGATTCTCCTATTTTCATATAGATGAAAGGAGCGAGTATGGAAGTAATACAATTATTGGCTATGTTTCGTGGAACAATTCCAAAAGATAGGGAGAAAATGGACCTATTTCTTCGTTATCAAGCGCAACATTTTGATGAGAAATGGCAGGATTTGGTAGAGAGTTTTTTGGCTGAAGAGGGCAAGATAGAAGAGATTCCTCACGTCTATTCTTTTGATCAAGATATTGTTTCTTTCCTAGAGGCCAGTTCTGAAAATCATGACCAAGATTTAGAAAGTTATACAAGAAATTTTGGACAAGCAGGTCTAAGTAAATTATCTCAATTAAGTAGTTGGGAGAAAAACTTGGTGCTAGAAGTCGCAACCTATAACCTTTCCACTCGATTTTACATCCAATCTGAAAAAGAGAAGTTAGAACCATTAAGTGAGCTTGTATTTCATCAGAATCAGGATGTCAATTTAGTCAATGTCTATCGGGTTGCGAATAATCTATCTGACCGTGTTAGTAGAGATATAGAGGAATTTCTGCTAATGGTTGATTCCAAAGAGCTTAAAAAAGAAGTTCTTGAGATTCATTTTGAAGAAAAAGAGGGAGCTGTTCTAGCCTATTTGGGTTCTGAATTAATGGCTACTTTAGATACCGTGACGGATCTTGTCCATCATGAAGAAAACTACACACAACTCCCACTGACACAAAAGCTGAAGATTATTACTCATTTTGATGAAGTAAAGGCTATAAGAGAAAAGTCTAAGCAAGTAGAGGAAGTGGTCTTACCTTTAGATAATATTGACCAGGTAGAAGAAAATGTGGAAGTTCATTCCCTATCTAAAGTAGATAAAATTGTAGAAGAAGCTTTGAGGGAATATCCAATCAGTTCACAAGTAAGTTATAAAGGTCAAGTATTTCAGTTGGTTTCGATTGAAAATGCCCAGTTAAATGACTTAGTTCGCCTAGAGCTATTCAATGATTCCAAGCAGTTATTTGAAGAAAATCCTATCTTATACTTGAACAGTTTGGAAGAGATTGAACAAGTATTGTCTCTCGTAGAACTTGCAAAAGAAGATTCAGAGATTGAGATTGATTCATCAAGAGAAAGTCAGGAAATAGATTTGTTTTCCTATCTGGAAGAAGAAAATGAAAATGAAAATGAAAAGGAAAAAGATAAGGAAACAGAAACGCTTATTTCAGATATAGAAGAGACGGATGTCCCCGTTAAAGATTTTGTTTTTCCAGATGATTTAGAGGACTTTTTACCCTAAGACAAATCGAGAAAAAAATTGAAACGAATATCATGCTAATTGAACTTGTTAAAAGATTAGAAAAAAAGATGGACGACAAGCGAATCCAGAAGAACAAGAGCTACTAGCCAAGTATGTCGGCTGGGGCGGTCTTGCCAATGAATTTTTTGATGAACTCAATCCAAAGTATGAAGCAGAACGTTTAACTCTTAGGAGCTTAGTAAGTAAGTCAGAATACTCCACCATGAAACAAAGTTCCCTCACAGCCTATTATACAGACCCAATGATTATTCGTCAGATTTGGCAAAAATTACTGGATGATGGTTTTGAGGGAGGAAGGATACTAGATCCTTCTATGGGGACTGGGAACTTCTTTGCGGCGATGCCTAGAAGTATACGAGAGAGGTCAGAACTCTATGGAGTTGAATTAGACAGCGTGACAGGCGCAATCGCAAAAAAACTCCACCCCAATACCCATATTGAAGTGAGAGGATTTGAAGAAGTTCCCTATCAAAATAATAGTTTTGATTTAGTCTTAACGAATGTTCCGTTTGGAAATTTTCGGATTGCAGATAAAAACTATGATAAACCTTATATGATTCATGATTACTTTGTCAAACACTCACTTGATTTAGTAAGAGATGGAGGACAAGTGTCTATTATCTCATCTATCGGGACAATGGATAAGCGGACAGATAATGTCTTACAAGAAATTAAATCCAACACTCATTTTTTAGGGGGAGTTCGGTTGCCAGATACGGCTTTTAAAAAGATTGCAGGTACTCGAGTGACCACAGACCTCCTCTTCTTTCAAAAGGATCTAGCAAAGAATCTTAATGAAGATGAGCTTGTCTTTAGTGGCTCTATTCCCTTTGAAGAGGATAAGCGTGTCTGGATTAATCCATATTTTGATGGGAAATACAATACACAAGTTTTGGGTGAATATGAGGTACGTAATTTTAATGGAGGAACTCTCAATGTTAAGGGGGTATCAGAAACATTAGCTACTGACATAATGGAAGCTTTAGAGAATGTGGAAGCACCTAAACAAATTGACAATTCTTTGAAAGCACCTGTTTTTATCCAAGAAGAAGTGGATAATTCTATCCCAAGTCGTATACGTGAGGACTTAGCGCTCTATTCTTTTGGATATGAGGGAAATCAAATTTATTATCGAGATACGCATGGTATTCGGAAAAGTTCAAAAGTAGACGAAATTAGTTATTATGTAGACGAGAAGGGAGATTTTAAAGCCTGGGACAGTTCTTTGTCTGAACATAAAATAGACCGATTCGTGCAACTTCATTTGACAGATGAGGAAGCACTAGATGTTTACAAGTCAGAAGAAGCGAGTAAAAGAGGGAAATATAAGGGACTGTTCAAAAAAACTGTCTTTTATGAAAGTCCCTTATCGGATAAGGATATTAGTCGTATTAAGGGCATGGTTGATTTGAGAGAGACCTATCAATCCTTAATTGAAATTCAACGTCATCAAGATTATAGTCGGACAGATTTTCAGGTATTACTTAGTAAACTCAATCGTGACTATGACCGCTTTGTAAGTCAATTTGGATACTTGAATGCCTCAGTTAATCGGAACTTATTTGATAGTGACGATAAGTATTCTTTACTAGCAAGTTTAGAAGATGAATACATTGATTCTAAAGATCAGAAAGTAAAATATAAAAAAATCTTTAGCCTTTGAGAAAGCATTGGTTAGACCAGAGAGAGTGATTGCAAGAGTTTCAACGGCTTTAGATGCCTTAAACTCCAGTTTATCGGATGGTAGAGGGGTTGATTTAGACTATATGGTATCAATTTATCCCGAACATAGCCAAGCTGCTATTTTAGATGAGTTAGGTGACCAGATTTTAATAGATCCAGAAAGCTATTTAAGAGGGGAAAGAAAATATCTTTCTAAGAACCAGTTTTTGTCAGGAGATATTCTCAACAAGATAGAAGTAGTTCAACTATTAGTGGAGGAAAACAATCAAGAATGTGACTGGTCTCATGCTTTAGATTTGTTAGAATCTGTTCGTCCTCCACGGATTCATCTGGCAGATATTGAGTTTAAAATAGGGTCACGTTGGATTCCTCAATCCGTTTATGGTAAATTTGCCTTTGAATGTTTTACCAATCGTGAATTTGAATTGTCTTCGCCTGATGTTGAACAAGTCATTGAAGTGAATCCTGTCGATGGCCAGGTTCATTTAAGGACATCATTTGCTTATCGCTATCCAAGTGCCAAAGATAGTAGTCTTGGAGTCAGTGGGTCACGTTATGATACAGGAAGAAAGATTTTTGAGAATTTACTAAATTCAAACCAACCGACGATTACTATGACTGTTACGGAAGGAGAAAAGAAAAAGACTATCACAGATTTGGAAAAAACCTCTGTTCTAAGAGCAAAAGAGCAGCATTTACAAGAGCTCTTTCAAGACTTTGTCTCACGGTATCCAGAAGTCCAACAAGTCATTGAGGAAAGCTACAATCGTCTTTATAATCGAACAGTTAGTCGAGAGTATGACGGTAGCCATCTAGTCATTGATGGCTTGGCACAAAACATCAGTCTTCGTCCTCATCAAGAGAATGCCATTCAAAGAATCGTAGAAGAAAAAAGAGCATTGTTAGCTCATGAGGTAGGTTCAGGAAAGACCTTGACTATGCTTGGTGCTGGGTTTAAATTAAAGGAGTTGGGGATGGTTCATAAGCCATTGTATGTGGTGCCCTCTAGTTTGTCTGTTCAATTTGGCCAAGAAATCATGAAATTTTTCCCTACTAAAAAAGTCTTTGTGACCACTAAGAAAGATTTTGTGAAGGCGAGAAGAAAACAATTTGTATCACGTATTATTACAGGAGATTACGATGCTATTGTCATTGGGGATTCTCAATTTGAAAAAATCCCTGTCAGTAAGGAAAGACAGATGAACTATATAGAGGATAAACTCAATGAACTACGAGAGATTAAAACACATTCTGAAAATAAGTATACCGTTAAAGAAGCAGAACAATCAATAAGTGGTCTAGAGAAACAATTGGAAGAACTCCAACGTTTCAATCGTGATAGTTTTATTGATTTTGAGAACTTAGGAATTGATTTTCTCTTTGTGGATGAAGCACATCACTTTAAAAATATTCGTCCAATTACTGGACTTGGGAATGTAGCAGGTATTACCAATACAACCTCTAAGAAGAACGTGGATATGGAAATGAAGGTTCGACAGATTCAGGAAGAACATGATTTTAAAAATATTGTCTTTGCGACAGGGACACCTGTTTCCAATTCTATTAGTGAGTTGTATACTATGATGAACTATATTCAACCAGATATCTTAAAACGCTATCAAGTTGATTATTTTGACTCTTGGGTAGGTGCTTTTGGAGAAATTCAAAACTCTATGGAATTAGCTCCTACAGGGGATAAGTACCAACCTAAGAAACGATTTAAAAAGTTTGTCAATCTACCTGAGTTGATGAAAATCTATAAAGAAACAGCCGACATTCAAACACAAGATATGTTGGATTTACCTGTTCCAGAAGCTCATATTATCCCTATTGAGAGTGAGTTAACTGAAAACCAGAAACTCTATTTAGAAGAATTAGTTATGAGGTCAGATATGGTCAAATGTGGAACAGTTGATCCGAGCCAGGATAACATGTTAAAAATTACGGGTGAGGCACGAAAACTAGCTATTGATATGCGTTTATTGGACTCTAGTTATAGTCTAGCAGACAATCATAAACTGCTTCAGGTAGTGGATAATGTTGAAAGAATTTATCGTGAGGGAATGGAAAATAAGGCTACTCAGATGATTTTTTCAGATATTGGAACACCTAAGAAAAAGGATAATGGCTTTGATGTCTATTCTGAAATAAAGGCTTTATTAGTTGATAGAGGAATCCCTAGTAAGGAAATTGCCTTTGTACATGATGCCAATAGTGATGAAAAGAAGAATAGTTTGTCTCGAAAGGTCAATGCAGGAGAAGTGCGGATTCTCCTTGCCTCAACTGAAAGGAGGAACAGGTTTAAATGTTCAGAGCAAGATGAAAGCAGTTCATCACCTGGATGTCCCCTGGAGACCAAGTGACATTCAGCAACGCAATGGACGGATTATCCGACAAGGAAATGAAAATAAGGAAGTGGATATTTACCACTACATTACCAAAGGTTCGTTTGATAATTATCTATGGGCAACTCAGGAGAACAAACTCCGTTATATTAAGCAGATTATGACTTCTAAGGAGCCAATTCGTGCTGCAGAAGATATTGATGAGCAGACCATGACAGCTTCTGATTTTAAGGCACTAGCAACAGGTAATCCTTATCTTAAATATAAGATGGAACTAGAGAATGATTTGACCCTATTAGAAAATCAAAGACGTGCCTTTCAACGCAGCAAGGATCACTATCGTCATACAATCTCTTACTGTGAAGAAAATATGCCCATTCTTGAGAAACGATTAAGCAAGTATGAAGGCGACATTCAACAGTCTGAAATGTCGAAAGACCAGGCATTTTCTATGACAGTAGGCAAGCAAGCTTTTGAGCAACGAGCTGAAGCAGGTGAATCCCTACACCGTCTTATCCGTCATAATCAAGCTGACAGCAAAGAATTCCGAACCCTAGCAAGCTATCGAGGATTTGACATTAAAATGCTTAGTCTTCCAACAAATCAACCTCTTCCTGAAACCTTCTCTGTTAAGATTGTGGGAGAAAATCAGTATTCTGTCAGTTTAGATTTGTATTCTCCTTTGGGGACAATTCAAAGACTTCAGCATACGATTGATCACATTAAGGAGGACCAAGTGAAAACTCAGAACTTATTGGATGAATTACAGGATAAATTGACTACTGCTAAAGTTGAAATTGAGAAAAATTTTCCAAAGGAAGAGGATTATCAAACTAAAAAGGCCGAATACGATGTACTCTCGCCATTGATTGAAACAGAAACGGATTTAGATATTATTGATCAGGCCTTAAGACAATTCCACGAAAAAAAGGAAAAGAAAGGCAAGAACAACTTTCTTTTGAATTAGATTAAAAAATAGATACAAATAGCGGACAAGAAAAGAAAAGCGCGGTAAAATAAAGATAGAAAGAAACGAGGTAACGATTATGATGGAAGATACCTATTATCAATTAGAAGAGGCCTTGGTACAGGGATTTCAAACGCCTGAAGAATACCAAGCCTACAAGGAGCTAAAGGAACATTATGAGGAAGTTACTGGGGATTACAGTTTTTCTAAACGAGAACTCACTAGTCAATTGGAAATAGCTCTTCAAAATCATCGAGGTGTGGACTTTGAAGAATATGAAAAAGAGGAGTATTTGGACTTAGTTCAAAAATTAGAAGAGTTTGATTCCTCTCTTGCCACCCATTATCGTCAATTGATTGACTAGAAAGGAGAAAGTCATGAATGATTTACTCCTTATCCCAGTAATTTTTTTAGCAGTAGGAGGAATTCTCATTCTTTTATGGAGACTCTTTCTTATTGCCAGTGGACTTTTCCTTATTGGTTTTATTAGTTTTCTTATTTTCGTGGAGGTCTATGGAATTTATTTGTTCTTTACTGAACCTAGTTTATATTTTGATGATATCAGACAACATGGTTTAACTAGTTTTACGGCTGTGTACCTTTTCATCAATCTGATGTTGGTTCTAGGATTCAGTTGGCACTTCATTAACTCCATAAATAAGGAAAAAAATATGAACTTTTTAGATAATCAAAAAGACTTTATCTGAATCTAAATTCGGATAAGGTTTTTTTATTTGCCTTGATTCTTTCATATACTTCATAGCTAAATTGGAGTAATAATTTATGAAAAATCATTATCCTCACTATTATTACTTGTATTTATAGCTTGTTTATGTCGTTCAATATGAGAAAGAGCTCTTCTCAAATTTTTCTTCTTTTAATTTGTTCATATTTATATTATAAGCTGAAGACAGCTAATTTTGATATTTTTTTCTCTGAACTGTACGATTTGGCGCCTGAAATGTAGGAATTACCTTTCGTTGTGATGTGATAAAACTTACAAGTTCTTTTTTTGTTATTCTTGACCTAGTTTTTTTATAGAAAGAAGGTCTAAGATGTTAAATAAAGTCAAAAACTAAAAGCCTTAATTAGTGTTGGAGCAGTAGCTGCAACTAGCTTTATTCTCATGATGGGATATACTGCTGGTCAACATTCTACTGCTAAACAAAGTCGCAAAAGAAATCGAATTGGTCTGCAGCTAAACTTGTAGAGGACAAACAAGCAGAAGATAAAGCCAGCATTTTGTCATCGGATACTGTAAAAAGAATTTTTGACGCAGTACTATACGAAAGAAAAAGCTCGGAGAAAAATAATACACGTATTCAACCTTATATGACTGAATCGGCTTATTCTCAAGAATTGTCAAGTCAAAATGATGCTATGAACCAAGTGTATAAGGATTATATTTTGGATTATCATTTTGAAAAAGCAGATATCTTTGTCAATCAGACTACGAATCAAGCCATTGCCATGGTCTCTTATAATGTAACCTATGTATCTGATTTAAAGAATGCCAACCAATCAAAGACTAATCAGACAGAAACAAGAACAGTTAAGTTGTCTTATTCGAAACTACCAGGTAAGTTATTGGTCAATCAAGTACAGGTTTGGAAATCTGGGTTAGATGATTTAGATAAGGCAACTCCTAAAACTTTAGAAGAATCATCATCAATACCATCACTGCCAAATACTACGACAAAATGATGATGTTTTATGAATATAGAGGAATGTAAGCAAATTTCAATTCTTGATGTAGCCAATCGTTTAGGTATTTCCTTTAAACAAGTTTCTAGCCGTGTCTATGAACATCCTGAACACGATTCATTCCGAATTTTTTCAACTACCAATACTTTTAAATGGTTTTCAAGAGATATTCAAGGTGATGTTATTGATTTTGTTCGACTTGTTAAGGGAATTTCCTTTAAAGAAGCTCTAGCTTTTCTTTCTGAAGAACCTTTTCAAAAAGAAGCTGTTCAAGAAAAAAGAGAGAGACCATTTTATTATCCTTTAAAGAGAGTAGAAGATTCTAACTGCAGTCTGGCCAGATATTACTTAACAAAATGTAGAGGAATCTCAGAAGAAATCATAGAAAAGATGATTCAACAAGGTTTGATAGCACAAGCTAGTTGGAAAACAAATGAAACTGTTGAACCTGTTATTGTTTTTAAAAGCTTTGATCATCGTCACAAACTGCAGGCAGCAAGTATACAAGGGATTTATAAGAATCACTCTCTTCCTAGAGAGAGGTTAAAAACGATTCTAAAAGGAAGCCATGGACATGTTGGAATATCCTTTGATATTGGTAAACCAAATAGACTGGTCTTTTGTGAATCGTTTATCGACTTGATGAGCTATTACGAACTTCATCAACAAAGCCTATCAGATGTTCGTTTGGTATCTATGGAGGGATTAAAAAGGTCTGTTGTTGCTTATCAAACTTTACGACTGATAGCTGAAGAAAATCAGAAGTTGGAATTTTTAGATACAGTAATACCTTCAAAGTTATTGCCTTTGTTCAATACAATTCGTGATACCACCAGCTATTTTGATAATCATTCTGATTTATTGACACTGGCAGTAGATTGTGATGATGCAGGTAAAGATTTTTCTGATAAGTTATCTAAATCAGGATTTCCTGTTTTACTGGATTTACCTGATAATGAATATGGGAAAGAAAAAAGAGACTGGAACGATATTCTTCGAGAAAAGAAATCAGATTTACAATTGATGTTCGAGAATGCAAAAGAGACATTGAGGAATCAACCAGTAAGACAAACCTCTCAATGTTTAGAATTGTGATAACAAAATCAAGATGTTTTAGCTAATATTAGAATGAAGGAGGATAGTATATGACCATTATTGAACGCTTAGAAGAAAAGGTCACTAGGCAAGAAAGTAAGGTAGCAAGAGAGACAGAAAAACTAGCTGCTTACAAAGAGCAACTGGAGACAGCGATGTTTGCGACGTTCAAAAGGCGTCAAAGCATCAGTCACATGAGTTTTGAAGAAGCTCTTGATCATGCCTTTGGTAAAGAAAGACAATTCGATGATTCTGAATTTAGAAAGGATGAAATGAGTGAATGACAAAAGATTGGAATTTTAATCAACCATTAGAAAGTAAATCAGAAAATCAAGAAGATCCAGATAAAATTGCTACCTTTATTTGGAAATCATCAAGGAGGTAATGATGTAAATTATGAAGCAACTTTTTAAAAGCGCAAACAAGCACCTGTGACGGAATCAAATTCTAGTTCTAAACCCAAAGTTACAGAGGTTAGAACAGGAAAAGAGACAGATATCACTACAAGTTATCAGCAACATCTTAAAAGACTTATTGCGGATAACAATAGCGATATTCAAAGTAGTCAAAAAGAAAATTGAAGAGCTACATACGTTGATTGACACAAAGAATAAAGAAAAATAAGAAATTGCAGTCCATTTATGATGCGATTTCCGAATTACACTAAGCAGTCCTGATAGGCTGCTTTTTTTTGAGAGGTTATAGATGTTTACAACATTTTTTTAAGAAAAAAATCACGACAATAGTGATGTATTTAAAAAGCTAATTCATAGACTATCTGATATGTCTGTCCAAGATCTTGAAAAAATAGACCGACTGCTAGATATTATTTTCACTCCAGATCAAGAAACCGAACAGCTAAAAACAGAAGCAACTTACAGAGAAGAAACTTTGGACGACACATTAAAGGAAGCTAAGAACCAACTTCATAAAGAACAATTGGAGAAGAATTTAGAGATTTAGGAAAAAAATGGAATGAAATAAATGGTTTTATAAAATTTTTCTTTTTACTTGCATAAAGTCTTGTGTTATACTTTTTAGTATAGACTAGAGAAGGAAGTAAATATTTTGGAGTTGACTACCAAGCAGGAAAAGCAACTAGGTCAGACGCAGTGGTTTCATGCTACATTATTGAGACATTTAGAATCCTTAAAAAAAGGAATCGATGTTAAATTTAATTTAGGAAGTGAGCTAGACTTTGGACCTGGTTTCTATATCACACCTGACTTTGAACAAGCTAGAAAAATTTATTAACAAGCAAGTTGAAGTATTAAATCGAAGCACTTCTAATAATAATATTTTTGACTCAGAAGAAGAAGTAGGAATTATAGTAGAATTTCGTATTTCAAATTTTATAGAAATTTTTTTAAGAACCCTGACTATCATTGTCACTATTTTTGCAAAAACATAAAAAGTCAGAGTCAGATTTAGATTTTTGCGGAATTTGTCGTTCAAAAATCGGGAAAAATCCAGATGAATTACAACACCATTTTGATTTTTATCTATGGTGTTCAGACTGATGACAATCCAACCCAAGCTTTAGCTCGTTTTTCGTCAGAATGAAATTACAAAAAGAAGAAATGCTTGCTGAGTTTAGAAAAACCCTATTCTTTTTAAACAATTATCCATTCACAACCAATCTTTTTGTGATATAATGAAAAATAGAGAAAGTTTATCAATCAAAGACAGGAGAGGAGTTACAAAAAAATGGCAGTAGTATCGTTGGAAAAATAATATTAAACTATATAGTTCAGAATTATTTCAAGCACTATTAAAAAGCCTCTAATTATAAATTGGATGAGCGTATTGCTCAGACTGTTGCAGAAGGCTATGCTCGTAATCTAGATTATTCTGATCCTGAACTGATGCATGTTGGTGTAACTTCGGTTGCTAACAACCTGCTTACAAAAATTAAACAAGAGTATTTTATTGTATAGTATTTTGAAAAGCCACCGAAAAAGGAATTACTCTTTAAGGTGGCTTTTTTAGAAGTAAAGTTTAGGCTAGAAAAACAACAAACAACGCACCAATTTTGGTGCGTTCTGCTTTTTTATGCTATAATGGATTTAGAAAAATAAAGGAGTTTGCCATGATTGGAAAGAACATAAAATCCTTACGTAAAACACATGACTTAACACAACCCGAATTTGCACGGATTGTAGGTATTTCACGAAATAGTCTGAGTCGTTATGAAAATGGAACGAGTTCAGTCTCTACCGAATTAATAGACATCATTTGTCAGAAGTTTAATGTATCTTATGTCGATATTGTAGGAGAAGATAAAATGCTGAATCCTGTTGAAGATTATGAATTGACTTTAAAAATTGAAATTGTGAAAGAAAGAGGAGCTAATCTATTATCACGACTCTATCGTTATCAAGATAGTCAGGGAATTAGCATTGATGATGAATCTAATCCTTGGATTTTAATGAGTGATGATCTATCTGACTTGATTCATACAAATATCTATTTAGTAGAAAATTTTGATGAAATAGAGAGGTATAGCGGCTATTTGGATGGAATTGAACGTATGTTAGAGATATCTGAAAAACGGATGGTAGCCTAATGGAAATCCAAGATTATACTGACAGTGAATTCAAACAGGCTCTAGCACGGAATCTTCGTTCACTGACAAGAGGAAAAAAGTCCAGTAAGCAACCTATAGCGATTTTGCTTGGAGGGCAAAGTGGTGCCGGTAAGACTACAATTCATCGTATTAAACAGAAAGAATTTCAAGGAAATATTGTTATCATAGATGGTGATAGTTTTCGTTCTCAGCATCCACACTATTTAGAACTGCAGCAAGAATATGGCAGAGATAGTGTAGAATACACCAAAGATTTTGCAGGTAAAATGGTAGAGTCTTTAGTAACAGAATTGAGTCATTTGGGATACAATCTTTTGATAGAGGGAACTTTACGAACGATTGATGTTCCAAAGAAAACAGCACAACTCTTGAAAAATAAGGGATATGAAGTACAATTAGCCTTGATTGCGACAAAGCCTAAGCTGTCCTATCTGAGCACTCTTATCCGATACGAAGAACTGTACGCTATTAATCCAAATCAAGCACGCGCAACTCCAAAAGAACATCATGATTTCATTGTAAATCATCTAGTTGATAATACACGACAATTAGAAGAACTAGCTATCTTTGAAAGAATTCAAATTTATCAACGAGATAGAAGTTGTGTATATGATTCAAAAGAAAATACAACTCCAGTAGCAGATGTTCTTCAAGGGTTACTCTTTGGGGAGTGGAGTCAGGTAGAGAAAGAGATGCTTAAATCTGGAGATGAAAGATTAAAAGATTTAACTAATCGAAATGATTGTTAGAGTTAGAATTTTTCTGTCTAACTTTTGTGGTACAATTCATTATAAATAAGTTTGTATTATTCAATTAATAATTCACCAATTATCGTTTAACATGATATAATGAAGATAAGTAAAGACGATAATTTAAGGAGGGACACATGCCAACTTTTACAGTCACAGTTTATTAAATTTCACGAAACAATTAAGCTAGACGCTGACGATAAAAAAAGGTATTAATTGACAAACGTAAAGAAGTTGAAGAAGCAATAAACAAAAGGTGTTTCAGGATTTGGAAAAAAAGCTTTTTCAACCAAGGAAGTTACTCAACTTACACGGGTATTTTGCCAATCGATGAAGGAGATTATGATTTAGATAGAGGTTTAAAAAAATAGATGTTGATAGACAATCGCATTCTCCTAAAGAGGTAAAGAAGTTTATTTTTGATGCATTAGCTTCCGAATTTGGGGAAAATAGTGTCAAAGTAAAAAATCCATGTGTGACAGTATCATTCCCTGAAGATAATGTTCACATTGATATAGCGGTGTATTGTACTGAAAATGATAACTATTTTTTTTAGCTAGAGGAAAAACTTAATAGTACTGACGAAAACATTAAATGGGAGGAAGCTGACCCTGTAGAATTAACTAAAGAAATTAATAATGCTATGGAGAACTCCGAAGACAGAAACCAATTTCGGAGAGTAATTCGTTACTTAAAAAGATGGAAAGATCTCAAATTTAAAAATCAAGATAATAGACCGACAGGTATTGGGATCTCAGTTTTTGCTATTAATAATTTTTCTGTATCCAAAAAAGTAGACTATTTATCCGGGAAAACCACTTATGATGATATTTCAGCCTTAAGAAACTTAATAAATACTATGATTAATTCATTTTCGGATAGATATGATGTTGAAAGAAAATTATTTTTATCCGAGATTAGAGATTATATTACCTGTTAAGCCAAATACTGATGTATATGAAAAGGTATCAAATATACAAATGGAAGATTTTTAAGAATAAATTAGAAAAATTAAGAACCTCACTAGATGAGGCAATAGAAGCTACTGATTTAAGTGAGTCTACAAAAAAATATTAAGTAAACAGTTTGGTGACGATTTTTCCTATTATTGAGCAAAATGAGACAGCAGAAAAACTTTGGTACTAAGGCTATTATCAGTGATTATCCAAGTGCTTAGATACGAGTATGTTAGAAAAAAAGAAATATTCCAAATGTACTTTGAAAATATACATTCAGAGAGATTTGAGTCTGAAGATAAAGAATGCTACTTTTATCAATATAAAAAAATTCACCTTAAAAAAATTATCGTTTCTAATGACTTTCCCACTCACTTCCTGAATTTTATCTTTCAAATTATATGGCTTTTTAATAAATGGTATAGCCATGTCGGTTCCGAAGGGAAATTGTGTTACATTTCAGAAGATAATTTAATCTGGGACTTTAACAATCCATGTGGATTATTGAAAGATTGCTGTGAAAAAGTAAAGGAATTATTGGATAGTTGGGATACACCAAAAATGATTGAAGATCTCAGACAAGAGTTTCTATCATATTGGCAGATTAGTTGTTTGAATTCAAAAACAAAATATATATCCATTCGAAGTTACTTATCCAGGGTCGGTTCATTTGAAAAACATGAATTAGTTCTATCGAATCAGAATGGCTATCTTTTTAATTATGGTTCACAACTCAAAGAGAGTGTTGCGCCACATTCTAAAAAAAGCAGTGATGTTTATATACTTCCACTTAAAGATTCAACTTCTGTGATTCCTCCTAATCCCCTGAACGAACTAACAGAAGCAACATTTAAGAAAATGATTACAGGAAATCTATCTTCGAGGGTTAGACGTCGCTTCCAAAAGTGGTGTAAAACGAAACGAAAGTCATTCATATTAATTATATCACTTCCTATATCTGATAATGATTTTGTTTTGTTTGGTGCGAGTTTTGAGTCTAGAACTTCGAAATATCCATTTAAATTTGATAATAAGGTACCACAAAAAAGTAAAGGTAGAAAAAAATTGGTTCTAAGGGGAAGAAATCAAAAAAATGGAAGTTTTAAGATTACTCCAGTATATATTACAAGATTCGACAAGGAGTATAGAGTGAGTAGGACATCCCAAGAATATGATTTTCTTAATAAAAAAAGTAGTAATTGTTGGACTTGGATCTGTAGGATCGTTTGTTGCAAATAATTTATCTAAAATGGGTATAGCGAAACTTCTTTTAATAGATCCTGATTTTTTTAACAGTAGATAACATTTCAAGGCACTATTTAGGTATCGATAGTGTAATAGACAATATTCAAAAAGTAGATGCTTTAGAAGATAGATTGAAAAAAAGAAAAATCCAGATTTAGAGATTGAATGTGAGGGTATCCGATTTCAAGAAATAGTTCGGAAGAATCCAAATTTATTTCATGAATATGATTTTTGTTTTTTTCTTGTGTCGGAGATACTAAAAACAAATTTTGAAATTAATCATTTTTTTAGAAAGATTGGTAAAACGGTATTGTATTGCTGGTTAGATCCATATGGAGTTGGGTATCATAACCTACTAGTTTCTCCACCAAATAATGGATGCTATATGTGTATGAATTATGAAAACGGATATCTTGTTAATAATAGGGCCTCTTTTGCAGAGGAAAATCAAATATTTGAAAAGCGTTTAGCCAGTTGTTATTCTTCGTTTATTCCTTATAATGTTATTGCACCTAGTTCTTTGGCAAATAAAAGCTATAGAAGTATATTTACAGTACTTGGATGGGGAATTTTCTTCTGAAAAACAGATTAATATCAGAAATTGGTTCAAATAAACAGTTTGGAAAAGAAGGATTTACATATAGTGTTCGATACTACAATTGTTTAAAGAACAGTGATTTATTAAATGTTGCTTTAAGAACAAATACATCTTGTCCAGAGTGTAACGGAGATTATAAAGTTGATATATGTAAATCTGAATAATAAATCTCGAATTGTAATACCATCTGATATTTTTAATTCATTGCTAAAGTTTAGGCAACTTGGTTTTGGAACCTGAAGCAGGTGGTATTTTTTTGTTGGTAAGAGACTTTTAAATAATTCGATACTTATTATAAATTTTTTTCAGAACCACAGGATAATGATGTAAGAAGTAGATTTAAATTCTCAAAAAAACTTCTCAAAACCACCAGAAATTTGCAGATGATTATTTTGATAAAAGTTCAGGTTTTATAAGTTTAATTGGGGAATGGCATACTCATCCCGAAGATATCCCTACTGCATCTTTTGTTGACATTAACTCATGGGAAAAAAATTATATCAGATAATGATGACAGATTATTCTTTTTGATAGTTGGAATTCGAGCTGGTAGATTCTACTTTAAGGAATCAAATAAGTGGCAATCCACTCTAATCTATTTTTAAGGATGTATAGATACGCATGAATCGAAAAAAATAAATTATTTAAGAAATACTTTTTTTGGTCTCAAAAATTTTATTTACCATTAGTATTAATTTTTTTATATTTCCAATTCTGATTTGCTGTTTGATTGGGAAAAAGTTTGACCCTAGTTGAAGTTGAAAAAAATATCAAATACCAATTTTTTTACAAGAGCTATTTTTTTGAAATAATTCCTGATAATTCTAACGCTACTTATATAGTTCTTTATGTATTAATCTCTACTTCATTATTGATGATTTTTTTAGAAAAAAACGCGGAACGAACATTTAATGATGGTCATTCTGTATATCTTCACAACTGTTATAAAAAGACTGTGGATTGCAAACAGAATTTATTAGGGTTATCGAAAGTTACAACTTATAGGTGTCTCAATACCAATGCAGTTTGAACTTATTAATAATGGAGTTTTTTTCAGAGTTTATCTCTGAATCATCAGTTGTTCAATATGATGAATTTAAAGGAGAAATTATTGTTGAGTATCTAATTGAAAACAAAAAAAGAATAAAGTTGTAAATTTATTAGTATGTGATACATATGATATTCCTATAGAAAAAAATTAGCACCTGACTATTTGGAAAAATACAACAGTAAAAAAATTTCATCGCAAAGAAATTATAGTGGTAACAGATATAACAATCCTCTATTAGTTAGTACAGTTCGAGAAGAGGTACAGAAAAATAGTTAACACCTATAATGAGGTTAATCTATTCATGACAACAAATCCATTAAATACACAAGGAATTGTAGGAAAAGCATTTTTTTAACACTAGATAGATCAGGTTTTGATAAAGTCTCAGTTATACAGATGGATGATACAAAAAAATTTACAAAAGCTCCATTTGTAATATACGAAAAATTAATAGGAAATCAATGGTTGAGAATTGTAAAACTATTCTTAGTGTTTGATTGCAATTATTTTTTTAGAGAGCCACCTGGCTCTTTTTCTTATTTTTTTTGATGTTGTGATACCTTTTCCAAATCATCCTTGTTATCCTAATACCATTCCTAAGAAAATCGATCCTTGATTTTTCTCTGGGGGTTTGGGGGTGAAGCCACCAAGTTATCTTATCGTTGGCTGTCAAAACTGGAGGTTTTTTTAGTCAGCTAGCGATATGATTTTTTTGGGAAATTGTGGACACAATATCTGAGCTCACAAGAGCTTTAGGAAATTTCCCGTATGACACACGGGGTCGGGGTTTACCCGAGAAAGGATAAAAGTGAGGAAAAGAGATGTCTGAACAGTATCGTGACATTCGAAAATAGGTAAATCTAACCACTAATGAGCTAAAATAGATTGAAAAGATGATGGAGGTTGGCAATTATCGTCACTTTTCACCATTCGTCAGAGAAAAAATTTTGATGACGGATGATAAACAGTTAGTTGCTAAAGAATGGTTCTCCTTTTGGCAATCTCAAAAGTTTGAGCAGATTAGTCGAGATATGCATGAGGTTTTGATTATTGCAAGAGAGAATCATCAACTGAATCAGGAGCACGTCTCAATCTTATTGACTTGCGTTTAAGAATTGATTGCATAAGTCAATCAAGCACAGCCACTCAGTCGTGAGTTCCATGAAAAGTATATGTGAGAGGTGGTTACTATGGTTTATCCTTATCGTACCAATCTCAAAAAAGTATTTCTAACAGATTCAGAATTACACCAATTGAATGAACGGATTGCTAAGAGCAATTGTCAAAATTTCTCAGCCTATGCTAGAAAAGTTTTGCTTAATCCCAATATGGCTTTTGTCACAATTAACACGGATACCTATGAACAGTTAGTGTTTGAATTGAGACGGATCGGAAATAATATTAATCAAATTGCGCGCGCTATCAATCAGAGCCATCTGATTTCTCAGGAACAATTACAAGAATTGAGTAAGGGAATTAGTGAGTTAATTACTGGAGTAGAGAAAGATTTTCAAGTTGAAGTGAATAGACTGAGGGAGTTTTATGGTAGTCACTAAGCATTTTGCGACACACGGAAAAAAATATCGTAGGCGTTTAATTAAGTATATCCTCAATCCTGATAAAGCGGACAATTTGAAATTAGTATCTGATTTTGGTATGAGCAATTACTTAGATTTTCCTAGCTATGAAGAGATGGTAGAAATGTACAATGTCAACTTTACCAATAACGACCAGTTGTACGAATACAGAAATGACCGACAAGAAAAACACCAATAAAATATTCCTGCCCACCATCTGATCCAATCATTTTCTCCTGATGATAATCTAACACCAGAAGAAATCAATCACATTGGATATGAGACTATGATGGAGTTGACAGGAGGACGTTTTCGTTTCATCGTAGCAACTTACACAGAAGTGTGAGTACTGAAATTGATACATTTTTTTATGATTTTGTTTTTGAAATTACGAATAGTAAGTTGGGTAGTTTTGATTGTTTTTTTCAAAAATTTCATGCTAGAATATTCTTAGTAATTTAAAACCTTCTGGTATCGGGGAATAGGGGTTCGACTCCCCTCCCCATCATTTGCTGCTAACCGATGTTTCAGACTCCACTACCTTAATTCTATTGTGTGTAGAAGTAGCAATAGAAATCCTCATAGACTTAGTGAGTGATTGGCTATTCAATGTATTGAATGATATGGAGGGCAAGTTTATGGCTATAATAATTTCGTCAGGTTTTAAATTTATGTGTCTCGTTGCAGCGGTGGGGAGCTTCGGTAGCGTTTATGCAGGGCTAGCGAGACACTACAGAAGGGCATTATAAAAGTAATGCCTTTCTGTAGTGTCCCCAAGATTGGAGTTGTTATGACAGATTCTATTATTTCTAACGCAATAAAAAAACAAGTATAGATCGCCCTAAATATGAGGGTTTTTTTATGCATGTGCTGACATTACTTTTGAATTGTTAAATGGAGAAAAAAATAAACTGATTGAAAAGATATCTTCAGGTAGTTACCTCACTTCTGAGGAGCAGTATTTTTTAGTAAAACTTGAATCTATTATGAAAACTCTCAACGATAAATATAACGGATTTTGCTTTTGATTTTAAAGTATCTTAGTATAAATCGGAAACATTGCACCCCCTTTTCTATAATCGTTAAAAAGTGTATCCTATCATAGGCCACTCGAAAGGGTGGTTTTGTATTAGGTTCTTAATGTGAAAAAGATCACATTAAAATTTCTATAATGGTAAGGTAGGTTTTTAGAAAGGAGGTAAATCATGGCTAGAAGGAAAATAAGAATAATTACTAAGAAGCAAGAGGCTATCCGTCAGGCTTTTGAGAATGAACTATTTGTTGAAGACTAATGTAAATTATTTAGCATGGAGGATTACTGATGAAGAGAAGAAGGTTCGCAGAAGTAAATTTCTATACTACAAATTGGCCAATAGATACTGATCAAGATATGAGTGATGGATTTTATTTTGCTAAAGATAATTGGGACGATTACGGATTTAAAACAACATATCAAGTAGTGGCTTGTTTTGAGGGGGAAAAGAACGACTTAGGGAATATTAACATCACAGTTTATCCATACTCTTCAAGTGATGTGATATCTTTTGACAAAAATTAAAAAAAGAATTTACACTCTCAAAAATATAATATCTTTAGGAAATTTAGAATATTATAGATTTCTCAATAATATTTTTTTGATGAAAAAAAGATAGAATAGAGTATTTAAAAAAATATTAGGAGACCTTGCATTTGATGATGAAAAAAATTAGAAGAATTATATAATAACCCTAATTTTCAGACGATATCCAGTTGGGCACATGAAAGGGACGTAATCAGAGATTCTTTTTTTAGAAATAATAATTATAATGAAGTTATTGATCAGTTCCATCGAGTTACTCTAGGTGGAAGTTATCAGGATAAATATGAAGTTAATCTGATTAATCTTAATGAAGAGGAAATTTTTAAATTCAATGTTGATCCTAATTCTAAAAATCCCCACTTCAATGTATTCTATTATCGGAAATAATGGTAGTGGCAAAACTAATTTTTTTGAAACAAATTATAAGTTTTTTTATCATTATCAAAAAAATGGAAGTTTGCTAGATAATGCTGAAGAAAAAAATTATATTCTGATAGGTCGAATCTTAATCAATTTAATTCATTAGTTTGTTTTTTTCGTATAGTCCATTTGATTCGGGTTTTAAAAAAAGAAGACTCAGATATTTATAAATTTATAGGAATAAATTTTTTTCGAATACTGAAGATTTAAGCGAAATTATTGCAAAAAGATATTCATAAATTGTTCACTGAAGTAGGCAAAAGATACCGTACAAAAATTAGGAAATATTATAAAAAAATTTTCATTTGATCCATGGTTTTTACAAATTGAACACGCTATTGATATGGAAAAATTTCAGTTTAGATGATGTGAAGAAATTAAGCTCAGGACAAAAAGATTATCCTTCTAAATTTATTAAATCTAATTATTTATGTTTCAGAAAAAAACTTTTGTGATTATTGATGAACCCGAACTATTTCTACATCCACCATTATTAAAAAGCTTATATACGGGCGATAGATGAAATTATAAGCGATGCCAATGGGGTTTGTTTATTAGCGACCCATTCTGCTATTGTGCTTCAAGAACTGGCTCACATCAATATTAGGAAGATAGTACGGAATTTTTGATAACAATCAAAATCGAATTGAGTCAATTTCAATTAAAAACTTTTGGAGAAAGTATTAGTTATATTAATAATGCGATTTTTTTGGTACAGATCTTAGGAACACTGGATTTTTACAAATTTATAGTGGATTTAATTAAGGAAGATAAAACTGAACTAGATAAAATTGATTTTATCTTTGGAAGCGAAGCATTACTAGTAAAGAAATTTGAAGAGGTTAGTGATGAAGAAAATTAGTTCACCAAGCTTTTGTATAGCAGAGGTAATTGATGAAATAGTTGGATACATGGAACAAAATCAAGGTAATAATAAATCAGGTATTATTAGGAAGCTTCATGAATCCAATCGTCTTTTACCATACTTCAATAAAATTGAAAGCGACTATCTTGAGGCTGGTGAAAAATTTACAATCTTTGATTTCTAAATTAGAGCAGTCAGATGAAGTTTTGGTAATTGAAAAATCAAAAATGAAAGAACTATACAAGACGTTTTACTCTTCAGAAAGTTCATTTAGGAGAGACTTGTACAAACTTACACCTAGATGTTGTCCAATTTGTGATGCCGAATGGGGTTATGCAACACATACTTTAGATCATATTTTACCAGAATCAATTTTTCCGCAATTTGCTATCTTACCAATTAACTTAGTTTCAACGTGTTATAGGTGTAATCATTCAAAAAAATTCGATTGTAGGCTATTCAGAAAAATCAGGGAGTTTTAAATCCGTATTTTTAATTCTGTAAATTTGTTACCATACTTGAAATGTTATACATATATCAAAGGTGACGATTTTTATTACGCATATCCAATTAAAGAACGAGTCAGTTGTTGGACTTGATCCATTGAAATATCAAAGATTGAGATTCTTTTACGAGGAAGTTTATAAATTGAATGAAACTTATAGTGAAGTAGCACGTGTAAGTGTTTTGAATAGCCTCATTGATACGCTTTCAGAATTAGGGGATGTAACAAGTGATTTTATTAAGGGGTATTTTCAATCTCTTATTATGGATGATAAAGAAGATTTAATTTCAAAGGGAGTTGTCACATTAGAATTCTTAAAAGTTTTAGTTTTAGAATCTCTTCAAGACTTGGAGGTTGAAGCGTATGATTTAATTAACAGAATGCTTCAAGAAAGACGACAAATGAGTGAAGTACAGGATATATTTTAAAATCGAGAGAGCATTCAGCTCTCTTTTTCATACTCCCATTTTCAATTTTTGTGATAACTTCCCCAAATTTCTTCTGCTATACTTTTCTCAACTTTAAAAAAATCCAGCTAAGATTTTTCACTGGGGGTTTGGGGGCGGAGCCACCAAGTTATCTTATCGTTGGCTGTCAAAACTAGAAGGTTTTGATAGGCTGGCGATATGATTTTTGGGATATTGTGGACACAATATCTGAGCTCGCAAAGACCGAACAAGAAGCAAGTGAGGTCTTTAGGAAGCGTACTGACAATGTGAGGTAGACTTACACTGTCAGACAAGTAGAATGTTGAAGGGATATCAGAATGGGACAAGAAATTAAGTCAATCCGAAAGCAATTTAGAATCACGAGACAAGAAGAAAAAAACAGATAAAAAGAAATGATGAGGGAACAAAAAGTGGATAGTTTCTCAGAATTTCTTCGTCAAAATTTATTGAAAAAGAATTATCAGGATAGAATTTTTTTGAAAGTTGGTTCTCCCTTTGGCAGTCTCAAAAGTTTGAACAGATTAGTCGAGATGTGTATGAAGTTCTGGTTATCGCAAGAGAAAATCATCAAGTGACTCAAGAGCACGTCTCAATCTTATTGACTTGCGTTCAAGAATTGATTGCAGAAGTGAATCAAGTGCAGCCACTCAGTCGTGAGTTCCGTGAAAAATATATGGGTTAGGAGGATGTAATGGTTTATCGCTATCGTACTAATCTCAAAAAAGTATTTCTAACTGATCCAGAATTACACCAATTGAATGAACGGATTGCTAAGAGCAATTGTCAAAATTTCTCAGTCTATGCCAGAAAAGTTTTGCTTAATCCCAATATGTCATTTGTCACGATTAACACTGATACTTATGACCAGTTAGTTTTTGAATTGAGACGGATTGGAAATAACATCAATCAAATTGCGCGTGCGATTAACCAAAGCCATCTGATTTCTCAGGACCAATTACAAGAATTGAGTAAAGGAGTCGGAGAGTTAATTAAGGAAGTTGACAAAGAATTTCAAGTGGAGGTGAAAAGACTGAAGGAGTTTCATGGTAGTTACTAAACACTTTGCGACGCACGGAAAAAAATATCGTAGGCGTTTAATTAAGTATATTCTCAACCCTGATAAAACGGACAATTTGAAATTGGTATCTGATTTTGGCATGAGCAATTACTTGGACTTCCATAGTCATGCAGAAATGGTAGAGATGTACAATGTCAACTTCAGCAATAATGACAAGTTGTATGAATCCAGAAACGATCGACAAGAAAAACACCAACAAACTATTCATGCTCATCACCTCATTCAATCATTTTCTCCTGAAGATAATCTGACACCTGAAGAAATTAATCGTATTGGTTATGAGACCATGATGGAATTAACAGGAGGTCGCTTTAAGTTTATCGTAGCGACTCATACAGACAAAGATCATACCCACAACCATATCTTAATCAATGCCATAGACAGTAATTCAGATAAAAAAATTGATATGGAATTATGCCTTGGAACGAAACCTCCGTATGATTTCAGACCGTATTTCTAAAATGGCTGGTGCAAAAATTATTGAGAAACGTTATTCCTATCGAGATTATAAAAAAATATAAGGAATCTAGTCATAAATTTGAATTGAAACAACGTCTTTATTTTTTTGATGCAAAGAATCTAAATCGTTTGATGATTTTTTTAGAGAAAGCAAAGCAGTTGCATGTTCAGATTGATTTTAGTCAAAAAGCATAGCCGTTTTTTTGATGACAGATAGAACGATGATAAAAACCAATTCGAGGACGACAACTCAGCAAACGAGATCTATATGATGAAGAATTTTTTTAGAATGCATTTTTGCTAAGCAAGAGATTGAAAGTCGTTTAGAATTTTTTTGTTGAACCGTGTCAATTCTTTAGAAGAGTTAATAACAAAAAGCAAAAAGAATTTAATCTAACCATTGACTTAAAAACAAAAATGTAACTTTTATCCTGGAAGAAGATAATCAAAAGATAAGTTTAGGTCATCAAAAAAATAAGTGATAAGAAATTATATGATGTCAAATTTTTTTCAAGATTATTTTAAAAAAATAAGGAAGTCGGTGCTTCAGAAGGATTAGAGAATTTAAAGGAACAGTACCATGCTTTCCAAGAAGAACGAGATAAGGATAAAGTATCCACTGAAGAGATTGAGGAAGCCTTTGAGACATTTACGGAAAAACGAGATACCGTTCGTGAATTTGAAGTGGAACTTGCAGAGAACCAAATAGCGAAGCTAGTTGATGAGGGCATTTATATCAAAGTGTCTTTTGGTATTAAGCAGAGTGGTCTCATTTTCATTCCCAATTATCAATTAGATATTCTGGAAGAAGAGAATCAAACAAAATATAAAATCTTTATACGTGAGACAACCTCATACTTTGTCTATAACAAAGAACATTCGGATAAGAATCAGTATATTAAAGGACGAACCTTGATTAGACAGTTAACCAACGATAGTCGAGTAATACCATACAGAAGACCGACTGTTGATCGACTTCAAGAAAAGATTTCTGAGATTAATCTCTTGATTGAGTTGACAGAGACAGACAAAAAATACCAGGACATCAAAGACGAACTGGTTGCAGAAATAGCAGAGCTAGACATCAAACTGACTCAAACAAATGAAAAAATCGCCACCTTAAACAAGATGGCGGAAGTGCTTATCAATTTGAAGAGTGAAGATCCAAATAGTCGAAAACTAGCAAGGTATGACTTTTCAAAACTAAATTTAACAGAATCAATTACACTAGAGCAAGTGACTGAAGAAATAAGAGTATTACAAGAGGAGCTAGGTCATTATCTTTATGAGTATGAAAGACTGATTAGAATATTGGAAGAATTTGTAAAAATGTTAAATATTACTACTAATAATCCTAATCCAAAAATTTCAAGAGAATATTTTGATGGACTAATCTCTATAATTGACATAGTGGTATAAAATATGTGATAACTAAAGACTAGACTGGTATGCAAATAGTGACAAGAGCACCGTTCTCAAAAATTACTCAAATTTACTTCTCCGCCATGAATTTTCGCTACCCGATTAACAAATGCTAATCCAATTCCGAAATGACTTCCTTGCTCTGAATTTGTTGCCTGTTTGTCTTGATAGTATAGTAACCCATATTTCTCGAGTATATTCTCCGAAAATGAAGAATCGCTATTCCATATGGAAATATAAAATTTATTATCTATTAACTTATAGTCTACTCTTATTAATGGAGAATTACTTTTGGAATGGTCAATTGCATTATTAATAATATTTAGGATTGCTCGTAGGAATAGGTTTAAATTAAGTGTTAAATTAATAGTGATTGGTAGATTATTTGAAAAATTGGATTTTAGCCTTTTTATCAGTAATTAACTTAATTTCTTGTTCAAATAATTCAAGTAAGTAATCCGAAGAGAAACTCTCCCAATTAGAACTATCATTATAGAATGTTTTAGAGTAATTAATTAGCTGATTAAAGTATCTATTAAGTTGTTGGCTAGCAATTTCGATATCTCCTAAACATTGACCAATATTTCCAGTAATATCCATAGATTGTAAAAAAATTGAGCATTTCCTTGAATAATTGTTAAAGGTGTCTTCAAATCATGTGTCATGCACTGAGACTTGAAACATCAATTCCTTTTTTTGCTGTTTTTTTCAGATTGAATCATTTTTTTAATCGTTGACTGCATTTCCTGAATTTTTTTGTCTTGTTTCAATCAGTTCAATCAAAGTTAATTTAACTGGGGGCTTGTTCATTTATATCAACCAATAGACTTTTGATTATAAACAATATTTGTTTCTTGCTTTATCTTTTCTAGAAGGTTGCTAATATTTTTTTAGCAATAATAGAAAATAAAATTAGACTAATATAAATCCAAGAAATCGTGCTGAAATAGATAGTAAATGCACCTGCATTTTTTTCAGTAATATTAGTAAAAAGCAGTAAATAACAATGGTAGCAAATAAAAATAGAAAAAGACTAATAAGAAATTGTCTTAAAAATTTTTAAAAATATGTTTGTTTAATCAGTTGGTTAAAAGTCAGAGCGTTATCCACTGATAACCACCTCCCCAGATTGTTTTAATTGGATTAATTTCATAAGGTTTTAATTTTTGCCTGATTTGGTATACATACTCTGTAATAGACCTTCCCAGTGTTTCAGAATCATGAGGGTAAAGATAATCAAAGAGTTCGTCATTTGAAAATATTCTATTTGGATTGCTGGAAAGCAACAAAATTAATTGGAATTCTCTTTTTGTAGTTGGAATATGTATATCTGAAATTCTAAGTTCTTCTTTAGTTTTATCAATTGCCAGAGGTCCAAATTGTAGAATCTCACTAGAATGATTATTGCGCACTTCTCGACGGATATGCATCTGTACTCTAGCTACTAGTTCAGGTATGCTAAATGGTTTTGTAATATAGTCATCTGCACCGGACTGTATACCATATACAATATCCTCTTCTAAATTTTTGGCTGTTAAAAATATGATTGGAACAGAAATAAATTCTCGGATATACTTACAGATTTCAATTCCATCGTGGGGCATCATAATATCTAAAAATAATTAAATCATAGCCGATAAAATGACAGATATCAATTTCTGGAATAGCAGTCCGCGTATCGACGACAAAAATTTTTTTATTCTCTAGAACATTTTTGAATAAGTCTTAAAATGGCAATATCATCATCTATGACTAGGACTTTATATTTCATAATTATCTCTCCTTTTTAAAAATATATTCTAATTATACCATGTTTACCCTCAAGTAATGATATAGAATAATAATAATCTAAATAATACAGACTTCTTATGGAAATTATAGTAGATTAAAATAAGATATGAACAAATCTATTAAGAAAGTCAAATTCATTTCTAGAAATGTTTTTAGCAGTTATCAGGTACTATTCTAACTTCAATCTACTATAGTATATGACAATACGATAATCTGGAATCAAAAAAATTACCTAGAAATCAGAAATTCTGATATTTTTTTCTGATATTTGTTTTGTAGAATATGAAATGTAGATGATAAGTTATCATCTACCCTAATAGTAACTATTAGGGATTAGGAATTATTCTATAGCATGTTTTTCTGAGAGTAGTTCAAAACTCCAAATCAGTAATATATGTGGTAAGTTAAATCAATTTGCTCAGGATTTAGCAGGTAAACATAGTTGTTACTCGATTGAAATTGCTGTAGGGTAATATGAATAATAGGAAGGAGAATGTTATGTACCAAAAACCAACTATTACAAAAATCGGTAGCTATCGAACTTTGACAAATGGTGCAGGCACTGCACGTGAACGTGATTTACTTGGCTTTCGTGCGTTGATTGTTATTCACTGGCCATGGTTGTAATCGAAAAATATAGATAATGAGCGGAGGGTGAGCAACTCCGCTTATTGTTTATATCATTGGTATAAAACATAAATCGTTATGAAAGTTAATATTATTGTAGAAAAAAATCAAGTTATTACTGCTGATATGTTGGTAGACGAACTGATTAATTTAAATAAAGTTAATGTATATACTGCTGATAATTTATTAATGGTAGTTAAACATCACAATGATTCTGAGGAAATTAGTAATTTTTTTAGCAAGAGAAGATTTGAACTTTGAAATGATTGAGAATAATCTCAGTAAATTAAAAAAACATACATCTTTTTATAGCAGTTACAAAAGAGAATCACCTTATAGCCAGTGGGGACTTTAATAATTGTAATCCAATATATTATCTAGAAAGAAATAATGAATTATTTGTTTCATTCCATCCTGAATTAATTTCTAATCTTACAAAGCAAAAAAATTAAATAAAAACTTATTTTTGCCTTACGTATCGTAAACTTTGAGACTATATATCCATTTAGTGAGTTAACTCCATGGGAGAATATAAAACTTCTAAATAGTCGAAAAATGCTTGTAGTTTTAGAAGGTCAGATTAGTCAGGTATTTCCTTTTAGAAGTAACGGTGGTAATAAAAGGATCTCTGAAGTAGCAGTAGAATTACGTCAAAATGTAAAGGATGTATTACAGAAAAATTTGGGAAAACAAATCAGAATAAGTGCAGATTTATCAGGCGGCTTAGATTCTACTTCTCTTTGCTATTTTTGTAAGGATTTAGGAGTAGAGTTGAATACAATTTTTCTATCTCCAGAGAATGGCGCTGATAGCGATGCTATATGGTCAGAACGAGCAAGTAAGGAGGTTTCGGCAGAGCATACGGTTTTACCGTATAGTAGCACAATTACTCTAAACTCTTTAAATCCTTTAGATATATATAAAGCACTCCCATTTGGTCCGTCAGAATCGTTTCGCTATATAAGTCTAGCTAGGAAAATTATAGAAATTGGGCTAAAAAACGATATTGGTATGCATATAAATGGTCATGGTGGTGATGAACTATTTGGTCCCCTATCTACTATGGCTTGGTCCTTGTATCATTCTAATTACCCGAATCGCATAAAAAAATTTATATGGATTTGCAAGATTAAATAAGTTCAATCTTTTTAAATTTTTTTAAGTCATTGGTTGATAATGAAAGTTTATCTGATAATTTGAGATGTTTAGAATGTCGAGAAATCGAACAGATTGATTTTGATATAAAGTATAGTTCTCAATGGGTTCCAAAACCATCAGTTGCAAATTTTGTAACCCAAACAGCAAGAGATCTAATTACAAGTTGTGCAAGTTCATATGCTGAACAAAATATTGAACCATATTCGGATGATAAATCTATTCATAGAATTCTTGAAGAAGTTGAAGCTCATAGTCTTTTTACAGAGAGATTTGAATGCAATGGTGCTGAATGATAAGTCATTTAGATTTCTTAGCCCGTATACAGCATATGACATCGTAGAGTCAGCATTACAATATAATATAGATGAAAGATTTAATGCAAAAGTAACTAAACCTATGTTGGCTGAGATAAGATCAGAATCTATGTCACTTGAATACTTTAAGCGAAGAGATAAAGGGGAGTATACAAAATCAACCTTTACGGAATACAATAATCGTAAGAATATGTTACAAAAAAATCTTTTTCTGAAGAATGTTTGATTTATAAGTTAGGGTTGGTAGACAAGAGAAAGTTATTACAATCGCTAAATAAATTTAGTGCTGATGGAGAACAGTTAGAAAAACATTATGAGGATTCAAATCATTGAATACTGGCTGAGAGGTTATTGTGAAAGTGGTGGTATATATGAAATATAAGTTATCGTCAAATCTTAATATTAGTAAGACAGATGATGGTGGTAGTATAGTTTTAAATTCTAATGATGGACAGTATTACCATCTTGATCAATTAACTACGAATTTTTTTAGGTTTGTTAATTGAAGGTGTTTCATTTGAAGAATTTTTGTAAAAAAATATTTCTATCAGTTACTCCGTTAAATTATCGCAAGTTATGGAAGATTATAAAGAGATATTAGAGAAACTTCAGAAATTACAGATTTTGGAGGTGGCTAAATGAGCTCGCCAGTTAGAATGGAAAAGAGAACGAAATTATCATTTAAAAAAATAAAATTACAGCATTTTTTTGTGCCAATGTATCGTTTTTTTTAATTAGATTACCTCCTAAGAAACTATCTAAAAATTATTGAGAAATTAAGTAAAAAGGACTCAAAGTGCTACTCCAGCGGAAGTAGAACAATGGCGCACATATATAAATTCAATTAATGTTAGATGTGCAGGGAATGGTTGTCTACAAAGATCCGTAGCAGTTATGCTGTGGGGAATAATAGCTAGGCGAACTCCTGATTGGATTTCGGGATTTCAAGTATCACCATTTATAGCCCATGCATGGGTTGAAATTGATGGGAAACCCATTGGTGAAGAAATTGATTTATCTAAATTTCAAAAAATTATATTTGTAAAAGGTGGAAAAAGATAAATGATACAAATTGAGAAAATTAGCAAAGGTTTTAGCAGTAAGAGTGTTCTTTCAGAAGTTTCGTTTACAGCAAAAAAGGGAGAAATAACGGCATTAATTGGGCCAAATGGGTCTGGTAAATCAACTTTAATAAAAATATTGCTTGGCTTGATTTCGTCAGATGAAGGCAGAGCGACTTTTGATGGAAAAAATTATGAAGAATTGGGGGAATACCCCTTCAGATATGTAGGAGCATTTCTAGATAGTTTTCAACCCAATCCAACAAGGACGGCCTATAATCACTTGAGGTGGATTGCTTTAACTAGTGGTATAGATAAGCAGAGATGTTTAGAATGTTTAAAAATAGTTGGTCTTCAGGATGTTGGCAATAAAAAGATAAAAGACTACTCACTTGGAATGAAGCAAAGGCTGGGGCTGGCTACGGCTATTTTAGCGAATCCTAAAATACTTATTTTGGATGAACCAATTAATGGACTTGATCCAGATGGAATTAGATGGGTTAGAGAGTTTCTAAGAGAATTTGTAAGAGACGATAAAATAGTTTTAATCACAAGCCACTATATGAATGAGTTAGAACTTACGGTTGATAAAATTGTAGGATTATCTAATGGTAAGGTAGTCATTGATGGTAGCAGTAAAGATGTTCTTGAAGAATATGGCTCTTTTGAGGAAGCATATTTTAAGTCTGTTACAAGTTAGATGGGGGTAATGATTTATGAAAAATACTCGTAGTGAACTATACAAAATATTATCATTGCCACTTTTTTGGAGAGGTGTAGCAATTGTGATTGGAATCACTATATTCTTTACCTTTCAAAATATTCAAGTCATTAATGCGATAGCAAATGGTAATACAGAGATTCTTATGCTTGAAGATACGACTAGTCAATTAACGGAGTTTCAAACAGTAAGAGATGCTGTATTGTCTTCCCCTTATCAATCTAGTATTCTATTTTTTCCAATCTTATTTGCACTGATTCTATCTACGGAGTACAAATTTGGTCAGGAATCATTAACTAAATTATTAACACCAAAATGGCAGAAGATTTTAACAGGTCAGATTTGTTCTGGAATTATTGTAGCCAGTACGTTGACAGTTGCTCTATCCCTAATAAATAGTGCAATGCTCTATGTGATGTTAGATGAAACATTGCAAAATTATCTTAGCCTAGGTCTTGTTTTTAGAAGTGACGTTAAGAATCATTATCTTTGCCATAACATTGACATTACTTTCAATGTTTTTAGTAAAAATAACAAGAAAGCCTATTCCCTCTGTCATTGTTATTGTAAGTATTCTTATTATAACTTTATCAGGCATATTGAAAGTCGTTTCTCCGACACTTGAAAATTTATTACCCCTAATAGGTGCAAAGTCATTTGTATTTGGAAGAGTAGAAAATAACAATCCTTCGGAAATGTATGGTTTATTATTATTATTATCTCAAGCATCAATAGTAACTATTTTTGCTGTATATTAAAGGTTGGTATAAAAAAATCAGAAGGACAAGAAATATGGATGAAATAGTATATGCTCTTATTTATAAAAAAATATAGTTTGAATGCAGTGAAAATACAAATTTTAAGCCATTTATTGCTTATTCTATTTACATGTATTCTTAGTTTGATAACATTTGAAATCAATGGAAGTTATATTGTGTTATCAATTAATCAAATTTTGGCAATTACATCTTATTTATTTATGATTGGTGGACTGATAAATGGATCTATAGAAGTAGAGAATCCAGAATCTAAAAATAGTCTATTTATTAACCGGAAACAAAAAAAGCAGTACACAAAAAAATCATTATTGTTGAATTGATAGATTGTGTATTACAAGCAATTCTATCATTCTTAGTTATCGCAATCTTCTTCATTTTTTTAAAGGAAGTATTAAAGAAGTTAGCGTAATACAGTTTTTCTTATCTATTTAGTAGCGTTTTTGTGTTTCTTTTATTGCATATTATTTAACTTTATTTTTTTAAGAGTTCGATGACAGCGATAGCTACTTTGCTACTATTTCCAATATTAGTTATACCCTATATTGAGCGTGTATTTCCTGGAGTATTACCATTCATTTATTATGAAACTATTTCTGAAAGTTTTAAAATATCAGCAGTATCTGATAGTCATATCATATTGTTATTGTGGAATTTGATTTTACTCCTATTAATTTATTTGAAAGTCAAAAAGAGGTTGAAAAAAATGAATAGTCAAAAAAACCTTCAGAAGTCACGTTCGGGGAATTTTTTTAACATTACTAAAAACCTTATAAAATAGCTATAAGTATTGCTTTGATTATTGCACTGATTTCGTCAACATTATCAATTTTTTTCAACCAATACTTCTTTCAAAAAAATTATTGACAATATTAACGATAACATTTTAGGACAAACTGTAATATTTTTTTCTCCATAATAGTATTGTTATCTGCAATCCTTAACTCAATTAAGCAGTATATATTGGAGAGTATTAGTGAAAATTTAGTGAGTAGTTTACGAATTCAAATTGTAAATCGATCAATAGAATATAAGATTGAAGTATTTGATACTAAAAAGATTGGGGATTTGGCATCAATCTTGAGTGCGGATACAGCCCAGCTAAGGGGGATTTTGAGCCAAGGAATAGTAGAATTGATATCACAAACATTCACAATGATATTTGCATTAATTATGATGTTTTATCTTGATATTCAATTATTTGGTGTATCTTTGTTAGCCGTACTCTCTCTTTTAATTTGTGGCTTATTGCTTGGAAAAAAAACTAGACCGATTGCAAAGGATTTACAAGAAATAGTTGGAGAGTTATCCTCTGAGTTAGAACGAACTTTGCGGGGGATTAGGACTATTCGAGCATTTTTATCAGAAGTTGTTTTTATTGAAAGAATGAGTAGTGTTGTAACTAATGCGACAAAAATTGGTAAAAAAGTAGCTATTTTTAAATCGATTATAAGTGGCTTTTCCAATATAGCACTACAAATAATGCTAATAATAATTATTGGAATTGGTTCAATTAGAGTTGCTACAGGGATTATATCTATTGGAAATCTAAGTGCCTTTATAATGTATGTAATGCTAGTACTGACTCCAGCTGCAATGCTAGGAGGAGTATTGTCATCAATAAATGAAGGGTTAGGAGCTTATTCTAGGATTAAACTTGCATTGGAACTTCCGATAGAAGATGATGTAAATTCTTTAAATGTTCTTGATAAAAAAATCGAATCTAGTTTTTGCAAATTAAAAAAATTTAACCTTTAAATATAATGGCAATTCTGACAAAAATATTCTAAACAAGATTAATATTTCAGTTAATGGTCCGGGAGTGACAGCATTAGTTGGACCATCTGGTTCAGGAAAAACAACAATATTTGAACTTATTGAAAGATTTTATGATTCAGATAATGGGTCAATAGAATTGTATGGAAATAATATTTATGATTTGCCAATTAAAGTTCTTCGTTCAAAGATAACCTTTGTGGAACAAAATGCTTCAATCTTTTCTGGAACAGTACTAGAGAATCTACAAATAGCTAATAAGAATGTTTCAAGATTTGACTGCTTGTATGCACTTAATTTAGTTAATCTTTTTCAGGATATTCCTGAGGAAGAAATACTAGATAGGGTAATAGGGGAGTCTGGACTCACTTTGAGTGGTGGTGAACAACAAAGGTTATCGTTAGCTAGGGCTTTAATTTCTCCGAATGACATAATATTATTGGATGAGAGTACATCGAATTTAGATAGTATAAACGAGTCAAAAATACAACAAGTAATTAAAGATTTATCTAGTAAGAAGACTGTTTTAATAATTGCTCATAGATTATCTACTATTCAAAAACGCTGATTCAATTTATTTAATAAGAGAAGGAGAAGTGCATGACTTCGGTACTCATCAAGAACTATTATCAAGGAATAAACTCTATAAAGAATTGGTTGAAACTCAGTTTATTAATAAAGGAGCGTGAAAGTCAGCAAATTAATAGAATTAAGCTTTTAGACGATTTTTTTCAGTAAACCAATTAGGATTTAAGAAAAAAACTCAAAAAAATCAATGGGGCTTGATCAACGATAAAAAAACAATAGGGTGAATCAATATTTTCGACATATTTTATATATGAAAAAGATAGCAGTACCTAAAAATGATATATAAATCAACAATCGGCATTTAAGATAGTAAAAACTATTAAATAGAAAAACGAACGGATTAAGAATGTACCTTATTAGAAAAATTAATCTTGTTCGTTTTTTTATGTTTTACACTATTAATCATTAACAATAGTTAATAATATATTTATTTAATTTATAAGTGTTTTTTTAAATATTTTTTTATGCCAATTTGGCATAAAAATACAAGTCTCGTTCAGATCTTAACTATAATTTTTCTTAGAAGTGAACGAGTGTATAGGCGCGTCAGAGATTTGATTTACGCAAGAGTATATTGCACAGTACTTGTTCTAGAGTCAATTTCATACTCTAAGATTGAGGGTGCTCAACGAACGCTAGCTATCTATTGACTATTTAATAATGCTCTCTTCCCTCTATAAAGTATACATTAGGGCTGGCAGATTGTCCTTATTACCTGAAAAATAAAAAATAGTCCCTCCTGATTTGTTCATTGATAATTGAATAATCTTAGGTGGGACTTTATTTGTTGAGCAATAGAATGTAATGTGCTAGGAAATGAGCGAGAATCATTTATTCAAAAATAGTATGGTAACCTATCTGCCATGACACAATTAATGATAATGATACTTCTGACTGTTCAGGCCGCCATCGTAAAAAGATAGCGGGTGAAACTCCCATGAGTGATAATACTAATCATTCCCACTGAGAGCAACTTAGAGTAACATGTTATCAGGAGGGAAAGTTCTGGAATAATCAGTAGTAAAATATAGTATGCAATTTTCAATGCTTAAATTTTTATACTCCCGAAATATGCTAACTAATAGTCACATAATCAAAAGGTTGGAATTTATAAGTGTGGACGAAAGTTTTCATACTATGTCCCCTTGGTTTTTCTTTCATCACTTCTGTGAACTCTGTCAGAAAGTCAGACTAAATCTTATTAAGTTACAAGTAATAGCTAGCTTCTATAGAATGATAATGAAAATTCTAGATTGGATTTGCATAATACTGTTATCAGTAGATCTTCTATCCATTGATTTGTTTCACCTGTGTTACAGAATCTCGATTAGTTTTACAAGTAAAAAAATAGAACGGTTTCTATCCTAACGACGAGCAGACCTAAGCAGTTTTTTTCCCTTTGTTTAAATAAACCTAAAATTTAGTATTGTTCAGCTTCAGAGAAGTGCTTGTATGATTGATTTGTGAACATTTTCCTATAATTTTGTAATATTTTTTTGAGACTATAATATATCAGATAAACATGTCTTTTGTGTTTCACTTTTATTTTAAAAATAATACTAATTTTTTTGAAAGTCAGTAATATTAAATATTTGATAAAAATCTTTGCTCTCAGATGGTTAATAGATATGCTTATGAGAAGTGTTTAATAAATTAATTTTAGTTCAAAATGTCCAATTTGGACACTTTGAATGATTTCTTAGTTTTATATATTATACTTTTCTCAGGAGAAAGCTAGATGTACAGACGTTTGAGAGATTTGAGGGAAGATCACGATTTGACCCAAAAACAAATAGCTAAAATACTTTCGTTTACAAACTCAGCTTATGCTAAAATTGAACGGGGTGAGCATACGTTAACAGCAGATGTATTGGTAACTCTCTCAAACTTTTACGATGTCAGTACAGACTATCTATTGGGATTGACAGATTTTCCTGATAAAATTCGCTTTAGAAAATAATCTCCTCAATTTCATAGAGTGTGAAAATGAGGAGTTTTTTATTTGTTCTTTGACAATTGAATAGTCCAAAATGGTACTTTCCTCATTTGTGGAGCAGATTTGAATGGTTCGCCATGATACGAGCGATATTAAAACCATCAATAAAATAGAGCGATACTTTATATGCCATGATACAAATGATATACAATGATACTTCTGACCGTTCAGGCTGCCAACGTAAAAGAGCAGCAAGTGAAATTCTTATGATGACTTCATCAGTCATGCCATGGAGGAGATTGATAAAAGATAAAAGGGAAGTGATTTTTTGAAATCAAATTTAGAAAATTATATAGTCGAGCTAGAGATGCTAAATCTATTATTCTTAAAAAAACTTATTAGCGAAAAAGAATATGAAAAAAATAAAGCTGAAACTGCGTAAAATATACACAAATTAGCTGACCTTTTTTATTGGTTGCGGTAAAATAAATGCAGAGAAATAGGAGGTTAAGCCATGTCAAACAACGTTGAAATTATAAAAGCAAATCCTTTAGTAACTAGAAGAAATGATAATAGTGGTTCTTTATCGAGGAGAGTAGCAGCATATTGTCGTGTTAGTTCCGATAGTGATGATCAAAAAAATAGCTATGATTCTCAAGTTCGTCATTATAGAGAGTATATATCACAGCACCAAGATTGGATTTTGGTTGACATTTATGCTGATGAAGGGATTTCAGGAACTCAAGTTGGAAAAAGACAAGATTTTCAAAGATTGATTTCAGATTGCCTTGATGGAAAAATAGACTATATCATTACCAAAGCCATTGCTCGCTTTGCTAGAAATACATTAGATACTCTCAAATATGTTCGTTTGCTCAAAGATAAACAAATTGGCGTATTTTTCGAAGAAGAAAATATTGATACTTTAACTATGGATGGTGAGTTACTATTGACGATATTAAGTTCAGTGGCTCAACAGGAAGTTGAAAATACATCTGCCCATGTTAAAAAGGGTTTAAAAATGAAGATGCAACGTGGAGAACTTATTGGTTTTCAAGGTTGTCTTGGTTATGACTATAATCAAGATACAAAGTCGATATCAATAAATGAAAAAGAAGCCAAGATAGTACGTTATATTTTTGAACGATACATTGATGGTATTGGGGGTAGGGCAATAGCTAGAGAACTTGATGAACTAGGTTATAAAACTCCGAGAGGTCTTGATCACTGGCAAGATACAACAGTTTTAGGAATTATTAAAAACGAGAAGTATAAAGGTGATATTCTAATGGGAAAAACTTTCACTGTTGACCCCATTAGTAAGAGACGTTTAATAAATTTCGGTGAAGAAGATAAATACTACATTAAATAATCATGATGCGATAATTAGTCCAGAAATTTTTACACAGGCGCAAGAAATTCGATTACGGAGATCAGGAAACAAAAAAACCATAGCAAATACAAAAGGTAAACGAGAAAGATATTCAAGAATGTACCCTTTTAGCAGTAGATTAGAATGTGGTTTTTGTGGTACTGTTCTGTCTAGAAGAAGTTGGCACTCTAGTTCAGAGTACAAAAAGATTATTTGGCACTGTACAACATCTATAAAGAGAGGTAAAAAGTATTGCACTCATAGTAAAGGAATAGAGGAAAAAAAGCAATAGAAAATGCTTTTTACAGAGCTACCAACAGTTGTTTTATGAAAATAATAACCTAACTGAAGACTTTCTTGAAATTATAAAAAGAAGAGCTTACTGATGATACCTTAAAAAGTGGAGTTGACTAAGATAGTTAGTAAATTAAATTCGTTGTACAAAAAAAGAAGAAAAAAATTAGTTTCAATGAATCTAGATGGAAAAAAATAAGTGATTCTGTATATGAAGATAAATTCAATCAAATACAAATTGAGAAAGAAAAAAACTTTTAGAAGAAAAAAAGTAAACTTAGAAGTAACTTTAAAAATCAGAAGTTGATATAAAAAAAGTAGATTAGAGAATTTTTAAAGAAATTTTTAACTTCACAAAAAAACTTTGACGGAGTTTGACAGGGACATTTTTTTGAAAGTATCGTTGAAAAAAATAATAGTAGGCGGAATAAATTCTGATGGAGAAATTGATCCAGCAATGTTGACTATAATTTTTTTAAAAACGGGAGATTCTTCGACTAAAGATGCAAAAATCTTACAAATCTAAAAGAAAGAATGCTAAAATAGATAATGATAAATTGTGTTTTAATTCCGTAACCGATGACGAAAAAAAGTGTACAAATAAAGAAAACAACGCACGTCGAATGTGTAAGCTTGTTGGAGAAACGTAGTTAATCCTCAAAAGATTCCCCAAACCTTTTGAGTCAAGCAGACGCATCATGTTGAGACAATTGTGTTGCTTTCCAAACTAGATTCTAAGAAATATATTAGTATGGAACTTCCGATGGATATATTGATTTAACGAGTGCTGAAAGCAAGGCAACATATAAACAAATTCAAAACTATGTTTTTGAAACGTTTGGGTTTAAGGTATCGACACTTTATATTGCACAAGTGAAGAAAAAGCATGGTTTAGAGGTTAAGGAACACTATAATATTTCAAAAAAATGAGAATCAGAAAGTTCCACAGTATCCAATTGAAAAGGAAGAAGCTATTTTGGATGCGTTTAAGCATTTTAAGATGTTGTAATATTAAAACAATAGGGGGGATTATAGACAGTGGCTAATATTGAAAGTATTAAACAAAAAATACTACAACTGGATGCAGGTTCATTTCAAAATCTTTGTGATTCTTATTTATATAAAACGGGCTATCCGAGTATAGTATCTCTTGGTGGAGAAGCGGGTACACGTAAGACTACTTTAGGTACACCTGATACATATTTTTATTGCATCAAATGAAAAGTATGTTTTTGTTGAATACACAACTCAAAGGACAAATTTATTTGCAAAAATTAGGGATGACCTTGAAAAATGTCTTGATACAGCAAAGACAGGTGTTCCATATGACAAAATCTCTGAAATTATTTATTGTCATACTTCATCAAACCTTACACCCTTTCAAGATAGTGAAGTAAAAAAACTGTGTGAAGATGTTGGAATTAAGCTTGTAATTATTGGAATTGATAAGCTTGCAGAAGATATATATCTTTTCCATCATAATCTTTCACGTGATTTTTTGGGAATATCAATAAGTACAGATCAAATTCAATCATATGATGAATTTATTAATAGTTACAATGCAAATAGAATGGCTGCTCCAATTGACACTAAATTTCTATTCAGAGAAAAAGAATTTCAAGATATCATCAATGCTTATCTTAAAGTGGATGTTGTTATACTTAGTGGTTCATCAGGTACGGGGAAAACACGTTTAGCTTTGCATTATGTAAAAAATCATGCAGATGCTAAGAATGAAAAGATTTACTGTATTCATAGTAATGCATTACCAATATACGAGGATTTAAAACTTTTTTTAGATAAACCAGGAGATTATTTTCTTTTTATTGATGATGCCAATCAATTGTCAGGACTGCAGCATGTTATCCGATACATTAGTATGAAATCAGAGGGATATAATGTAAAAATACTTATTACAGTAAGGGATTATGCACTTCAAAAAGTGATAAACGATGTTCGAGCAATCACTTCTTATGAAATTGTGAATGTAAATGTATTTTCAGAGAATGAAATTAAGGAATTACTTGAAGCTTCATTGGGCATTTTGAATTCAGAATATCAAGAACGAATTATAAGAATTGCAGAAGGAAATACTCGTATTGCTATACTTGCTGGGAAAGTAGCATGCAGTTCAAATCGTTTGGAGTCTATTGATGATGTGTCACAATTATATGAAGATTATTATGGTTCTAATTTAGAAAATAATCAATTTTTTATAGACAAAAATCTGTGTATAACTTCTGGTATAATTGCTTTTCTTGAAGCAATTCATTTAGATTATATTGATGCACTTTTACCAATTTTTACAGGAAAAAAAGGTTTAAATCGAGATAGTTTTATTGAAAAATATCCGTATGCTTCACGAGCGGGAGATTGTCGATATTTGTAATGATAAAGCTGTTCGTTTTTTTCTGATCAATGCTTGTCTAATTATTTGTTAAAATATATTTTTCTTTGACAAAAAAATTACTTAGTTTGTCGAAAATGATTAAAAGCTTGCTTTTTCAAGTTACAGAGAGAGAACTGTATCTTCTGTTAATACGTTACTTAATATTTTTTTAAAAAAATAAGGCACTTTTAAATTTTGCTGAGAAAGAAATAAAGTTATTATGGGATGAATTATCAACAGAAAAAAATCGCCAATCTTCTTTTGAATTTGTAAAAAGTCTTTTTTTCGCATTAATCCTACGGAAACACTTTTTGCTCTTGCAAAAATGAAATTGAATCTGAAGAAAGAGTGATTTGTGAATGGATCGATATAGATACTGAAAAAAAGAAAAAAATTATCAACATGTGGAAAATGATATCATTAAAATTCTTGGTGGATTTGCAGATATGACTGATTTGCCAACCGCTTGTGATTTGTTTTTTTCAATATTATCTAAAAGCGACCAGATTTATTTATGGAATTTTTACCATGCAGTTAATATATATTTTTGGTATTCAGAGGGCTTCTTTTTCGTAATAGTTTTTTTATACTCAAATAACTTTTTTTGAAAAAAATAATAGAATATTCAAATAATTGGAAACAAGAATTTATTGTAATAATTTTTTTGCAGATAGCAGAAAAAAATTTCTGAAGTTAAATTTTTTTCTCCAGCGGAGGAAGGACGAAAGAATGCAATAACCATATATCAGATTCCACTAACTATATCTAAAGGTGTTGAAAAAAATATCGTGAGTTCATTTGGGAATCGTTAACTTCTTTGAGTAAAATTGAAAAGTATAGAGAAAAAAGTTAGGGAAATTCTTAGTTCTTATGGTGGCATTGTTGACGATATAAGCATTCCTGTTTTACAATTTGATTTAAAAATATATTGAATTAATTTTTGAAGTTAAATTTTTCCACCAGATAAATTGGCAAATTGCCTTTTAGCAGACAAAAATAGTGCAAGTTTTTAACAGAATGAATTATTCTTGTGAATCCTTGTTTTCTGAATATTTTTGAAGGAGAGGGCTTTCAATTATATTGTCTTCTTAAAGGACCAGATTATAAAAGAAACTGGTTATGAAGAAAATAGAAAACAAAAAGCGAGAATCAATTAATCATTACACTTTGAATTGTGATTTACAGATATTTAAGAAGTTAATTGATGTTTGCAACGGTATTTCTGAGCTAGATAACCATTCATATTGGGAGGTCGGTGAAGGATTAGGCATTGCCTTTGATGCTATTTCCGATAAAAGCAGATTGGTATGTTGATGCAATTAAATATTATATCAAAAACGATACACCAAACAATTTACATCCATACCATCTAGTAGACAATTTATTTTTCATTATTATCCGATTCAGAAGTGTATGAAATTATTATTAGTGAAGAATATAGTCAGAAAAAATGCTTGGACATATGCATATTATCATGAATTACCGCTGGGATTAATTACAGAAAAAAACATTTACAAGGGCTTTTATGATTTTTTTGAAAGATACTTCTGACAGATATATTACCTCATCATCAATGCGTGATATAGATTTTCTGGATAAGTATAATGCAATAGATGAATTAGCATTAATAGAAGGTTGCAAAAATTATTTTTGGATAAAAAAAGAGTATTCCTCTTTTTATTGTGGATATTTATTTTGGCTTGTTATTTAATTATCATCATAATACACCAAGGGAAGTGATTCAAAAAAATTTAATTGCAATTTAGAATTGCTTGAAGAAATATACTATGCTATGTTGTCATATGATAAAGATCATGATTATGACGGACAATTTTTGAAGGAAATATATTCGGTTAGACCTTCTATACTGGACAAGTATATAGATTATTTAATAAATAGTGACTCCTTTAGCGACCATCAAGAAAAGCATTGTTGCTTTTTTGATTTGGACGATTTTGTAGAAATATATAATAAAATCTTTGAGCAGTTGATAAGAAACTATCAATATTCTAGGTTGTCAGTACCGTATTTTTTAGAATCTTTATTATTGCCAAAGCAAAATGAGAAAAAGCTGTTAGAAAGACAAGATATGTGGATTCGACAATGTATTCAACGATTCTGCAATGATAAAGCAAAAATGTATTGCCTATTTTCAGTTGTATCAAAATTAGAGATCAAAAGAAAAAAAGAGTATATCTTGCTCTTTCTTGAGAATAATCCGTTGTTTGAAGACTTTGAAAAAATACCATTAACACCTACTTCTTGGAGTTGGTCAGGTAGTGTAGTACCTATGTATTCAGCTTGGATTGAATTTCTCGAATCATTGTTACCAAATTTTATAGGTTTAAAGTGGATAAAACATAAAAACTATATTGAAACAAAAATTGATGATTTACAAAAACAAATCGAAGCGGAGCAGATAGACGAGATTTTAAGAGGATGATTTATAAATACAAAAAGACTGTATAAATATATAAGTAAAACTATCTGTGAATTGACATTTCATGATGGTTTAACCTACAAATAAATTTATCTAAATCTTATTTAAGGTTTAAAAAAATATTATGGATGTTGGAGATGTTATTAAGACTGGTTTTGGACAATGATGAGCAAGTTGCATATGTATGATTGCTGGTGCGATCTTAGTCAGTCAATAATAAAATGATATGTTTTAAGAAAAAAATTATAATTTCAAAACGTGAATAAACTTGTTTAAACTTTATGTATCTTTAGAAAGTGTGTTAACTTGAAAGAATAAATTTTTTTGATGGGTGGGAATCCCCTAATAAAGAAACATAGCATTGTTGATAAAATTGTATTATCAAGCAAGATTGAAAGAATTGTTATTTTTACAGTTTTTCGAGATAATTGGCAACCCTATATGAAAAAAAGTACACGGAAGTTTTTCCGAAGCTATTTTTTTCTAACCTAAACACTGATTACTTACTCTTGGATACTAAGCAGATTAATTTTGATAGCTATCTAGATGCTGATCTAATTATTATCGGTGGTGGAAATACGGAAAAATATATATCTATTTATGTCAATCAGGAGTTCAAAAATTATATCGATCATATGCTTAATAAAGGGGCGAAAGTTATGAGATTTGCTGCAGGAGCCCTATTATTAGGAGAAAAAGTCTATGTTTCACCTAATGATAATTCAGATCATCAGATAAAAATAAAAAATGGATTAGGACTCTTTAGTCAGTTTTTAATTAGTGTCCATTATGATTCCTGGAACGATAAAGCTAATAAGGATAGAGCTGAAGAATTCGTTAATGTTCCCATAATTCCACTAAATGATCCTTCCTGTCTTGTATTAGATAAACTTGGAAACATTATTGAGAAAATTGACTAGTTTTAATCATGCGAATCTGAATCTACGAAACTAAAGTATTGACGAAATGAATAATGAAAAGCCTTGATTTTAAGGCTTTTTTTGTGTTTTTGTGATAGAATAAAGGTAGTTATAATCGAGAGCAACTAAGAAGCAGTAAAAAATATTATACGTAGAATAGTCAAGATTAGGAAGATAAAATGACAGGAAATGACAAAAAAGGAATTTAAAAAAATTATCTTTATTGTACATTTGGAATTACTTATATAGCTTGGGGGATTCTTGCCATCTTTACGCAATCTCATATTTTGGGATTAGAAACGATTATAGGAAGAACATTACATATAGTAGGTGCACTTGGACCAGCTATTGCAAGTAGCTTTTTATTTGAAAAGGAATAATATAAAAATTTAAACATTTTTGTATTTAGTAAGAAAGAAAAATAGTAGTATTTATTTCATTATTCATTTGTTAGCAATTTTGATACTATTTTCTGTATCTTCCTTAGAATTAAACGGAGTATCAATTTATCTGATGCCGCTTATTCTTTATACAACTAATTTTTTTGGTGGTGGACATGAAGAATTAGGATGGAGAGGAATATTACAGCCATTACTTGATAAAAAAATATACTTATTGGCAATCTAATTTGATTGTAGGATCAATTTGGGGAATATGGCATCTGCCTTTATGGTTTATAGTTGGAGAAAGTCATCAAGGATTTCCTTTTTATTTTATTTTTTTTATATACATTATTTTTTTAAGTTTTGTTTTAGGGCTTCTTTATCGTCAAACGAAATCTGTGGGATACTGTGTATTATTTCATGCGTTCGCAAATGTGTTAAATCTCTATTTTGTGTTAAAAAAATTAATTTTATTTTTTTATTATCATTTTTATTGTTTATTTAATCTATACTATATTGGCAAGTAACAGAATTAGTAAGGAAAAAGTAATTTTAACTTTAGATTAATATATCTATTATTGAAAGTAACGTGTGGTCATTCTAGATAATAAATGTTAGAGACTTTTCTATTTGATGAGGCATTACTGCTTGTTCAAACTGATTTAACAAGTATTTATCTAGTGAAAGTCCTACAGTAAGGAGTTTAAACATGAAATTCCATGAATTTGGTGATAAGAATTTGCCTCCTATTTTATTGATACATGGTGGTGGTAGTTCTTGGTGGAATTATCTTCGTCAAGCACGAATCTTGTCAAAAGAATACCGTATTATTCTACCCACTTTGAATGGCCACGGTGAGGAATATCAACTTGATTATGTTTCTACTGAAGATTCTGCTTTGGAGATTCTAGACTATATCAAAGCAAACTGTGGTGGGAAATTGTTTGCAATCGGTGGTGTTTCACTTGGTGGTCAAATTGCCATGGAGCTTTTGTCTTTAGATAGTGAAATTGCTGAGAAGGGCATTATAGACGGAAGCCTCTGTATTCCTCAACCAAGGTTATCTAAAATCAGCATCTTTCTAGTGTCTCTATTTGGTAAACTGATGTTCAATAAATTCTCTTGCAAACTTCAGTTAAGCATGATGAACAAACTCTATCCTAAACTGGCTTATCCAGAGGAAATAAAAGCTTATTATTTGGAGGATCTGCCAAGGACGCCTGTTAAAACATTGGTGACCATTTACAAAACCTATATGGGGCATTACAAGCTGAAAGATATGATTTCTGCTAGCAAGGCTCAGGTTCTGTATATCTATGGTGAAAAAGAATTGAACTGTGTGAAAAAATCAGCGAAATTATTTCATCAGCTACATGCAAATACAATTTTGTATGAAGCAAAGGGCTATAATCACGGTTATTTATCATCTTACCTACATCAGGAGTGGATTGATTTAGTTGAGCCATTTTTTTAAAGAGCAATCCATTGGGAATGTGTAATGAATCTGATATTTCACAAGGAGGAATCTGATTCTTGGAGCAATTATTGGAGATATTGTCG
>BNJV01002439.1_pt1 | contig 55904 bp, 74 predicted proteins | sample 8540591 | NCBI WGS metagenome assembly BNJV01 (sample SAMD00202457, study PRJDB9452) | human saliva metagenome | host: Homo sapiens | reverse complement strand
ACAACTGATTCAAACTGTTCCTTAATAAACTGATCAACAGATTCAACTGATTTCGGCAAATTGATCATGGCTGTGATTAGATGATCACACCAGATCTATATCCAACCACCAAGACCAGATAATTAAAATGATATTTATATAATTAACTTATCAGATCTCTGACATAATAAACCATGTTTTGTGAAAGTTCAACAGACACATGAACCAAGATCAACACCACCAACCAGGCCTGATAAATAGAAATAAAATAATTAAAGATCACCACTCCATAATAATAAAATAAAAAGATTTATATAATTATAACTATTCAAGATCTCAATAGAAAGATATCCAAATAATTAACCAGATATAACATCCAAAATTGTTCATTAACTAAAACAGGAGAGGCACTTGAATTATAATAATTGTATCAATAATATTCTATCTTTGATTAAATCCATCAACAATGGAGCCAATATAATTGATGTCCGTTTGTACGAGCCACGATGGTTTTGATAATTTTCAATCCACAGGCCTTCCACGGATCCGCCCTTTCATATTTGAAAGGAAATTCTGCAACATCATAGTGAGTTCTGTATATGAGGCAACAGAGACCAGAATCATCCACAATATATGTACTTATTAAAGATGAACTGAACTAGAAGATACATCACTTCTATACTTCATAGACGTCACAATAGTATCATTGTTCAAGCGATCGTGTTTTAAATATCTTGCAAATAATTTATGAAGGGTAACACAAAGGCATCCGCAAGAGGGTCCAGGCAGCCCCATGAATGATGCACCTGCAAGAGCGGTCCTGCGGCAGCCCCACCATGAAATGTATATCATTTCTGGCAGAAACACCATGGATACGACTTGAACAAATATGTCTCGGCTTTTATCTACAGAGATTATTCAATTGTAAAGAGTGACATCAGTGTCAAATTATTCGTCCATTGGGAAGAAATGGGCTTAGGCAATGCTATTTCAAACGCATTTCCCGGCATTATAACAACCTCTGTGAGCTACAGCAACGGACATCATGCCAACCCTTCTTACGAAGAGGTCTGCCGTGCGTGCAGTGGCGTGATGGAAAGCTGGAAGTGACTCACGACGATGCAACGAGGTCCCTGTCCCAAATCATTCAATACTTTTTGCGCGTGATTGATCCTTTCAGTATCAATAAACAAGGCCCTGATACAGGCATCCAATATCGCAGTGGCATCTATTATGAAAGTCTTGATGACAAGGTTACTATCGAAGAGGTCTTGGCCGTAGCCAACTCGCACTATCGTGAATCCTTCTCTGTGAAGTACTGCCCTCGATTCCTTTTACCCCGCCGAAGACTATCACCAAGACTATTTAGACAAGAATCTCGGTGGATACTGTCATATCAACGTTGCTAAAAGCCTATGAACCACTCATTGAGGAAGATGGGTATACAGAAACGGTCTGATGAACAATTGCGTGATGATCTTAGCCCTAGCGTATTCGGTGACTCAAGAAAAATGCTACAGAATAACCATTTTCTCATCCTTACACTGATGAGTTCCCGCCGCTTGTATGTGGATGTAACTACGGAGAACCTTTGTTTATTTCCGCTGAAATTTGATTCTGGCTGTGGTTGGCCTGGCAGCTTTGCCGAAAGCCTATCAACAGCGATGTCATCCGGTACTATCAGGATGATAGCCTCTTCAGGCATTCTCGCATCGAAGTGCGCAGTCGCATTGGTGATGCTCACTTGGGTCACATCTTTGAAGATGGCCTAGCGATATGGGTGGTCTTCGATACTGTATTAACGGCGTCGCTCCGCTTTATTCCCCTCGAAGAACTAGAGGCGCAAGGCTATGGGCTTTACAAAATATCCTACGAGAACTGATTGACAAATAGGTCTTCACACCAATTGACACGCCCATATTTCTATGATGGGATTGACTTGTAAATGTATATCTACAAGCGCGGAACTTTATCGTTGGTGCTCCCCACCATAGAATGAATTATCATTCTGAAAGTGAGGAACTTTACTGTTGGTGCGCCCACCATAAAATGAGTTATCATTTTGAAAGAGAGGCCCTATAAGTATGGTGCACCCCACCATGGATATACTTTATTTGCAATATAAGCCGGGATGTATCCGGCTTTTCTTTTATGGACTATAGGAGCTTATGAATACGCAACCAAACTTAAGCTTTTTATAAAATCAATGAAACATATCTCGAATCATTACAAATTATTGACCCCGATGTTAGAATTTCAACCGGAGATAAACGAACTCGTCCCTATGTAGGGCACAGTTCTTACCATCCACGATAGGCTATTTTTGCACCTTTCTTCATGAGCTAAATTTCCGTACATTAGATTCTAATGAACTACAAATTGCTAAAGCAAAAATCCAACATTGAAAAAGACGTATCAGTATAAAAAGTCATCAGTAATAAGCAAGTTCATCTTTTGTAATGTAATTATTGGAAAAATAATTCCCTGTGCCTAAGTCTCAAATTACTGAAATTTATATCCAAGGCTTACTAGCATCATCTATCTCTTCTGAGGATATGGCGACTTATTACAAAAAGAATATTACGCTATTAATGCAATGAAAGATATAATTTATGATAAAGCATTACGTTTTTATACAAAAATCCTAACTAATACATTACCAAAGCATAATAAGACGCATTGCGTAAACTTACAAAAAGCAATCGCATATCACGATTCTTGGATAGAAGAGCATACATAATGCTCTTACAAAAACATGACGATACTCAGTACAAACTTAACGATAGTATCAGTTTGTAGAGGAGTGTCTGCAATTTTTATACCTTATATCTCTTACATCTTATCCTAAGTGCGCGATGACAGCGTCAGTCATGCCTTGGGTATTCACTTTTGAATCCTTCACGGTACATATCCCCTGGCGATAGCCCGCATCAAGGACAGCTGTCACTGCTTGTTCGATGGAGTCTGCTACTGTTGGCAAGTCCAAGGGTAACGACACATCATGGCAAGCCAGATAAAAATCGTACCAATGGATTGGCAATGCCTTGTCCTGCAATATCTGGAGCCGAACCATGGATTGGTTCATACAAAGAAGTACCTGTACCGATGGAGGCAGATGGCAACAAAACCAAGGGACTCAGAAATAACAGCCCTTCATCACTCAAGATATCTCCAAATAAGTTCGTTGTCACTAACACATCAAATTGGCCTGGGTTTGTTACCAATTGCATGGCTGTGTTATCTACATAGTAATCCATATTGATATCTGGGTTTGGCTTCTGCTCGCAATCTCCATAAACGAGAAGATGCCAATACGTTAGCTTTGTCTACGCTCACCACTTTGCCAGAACGTTTACGTGCTGTTTCTAGCCACGTCCATGATACGTTCCACTTCATATCGAGCGTAAGTTTCTTTGTCCCAAGCAAATTCGTTTTGGACCTTCTCCTTGTAGCTTCACGCTCTCCAAAGTAGATGCCACCAGTTAATTCATGAACGATAACGAAGTCTGTTTTCTACCAATTCTGGTTTCAATGGAGAACTCACGCAACGTGGATGAATTTTTCACTGGGCGCAAGTTACAGAACAAGCCCAATCGCTTTACGTAAACCAAGGATGGCTTTTTCTGGACGGATGGACGGATCTACATCATCCCATTTGAGGGCCACCTACAGCACCTAATAGCTACCGCATCTGCCACTTGGCATGCATCGATGGTGTCTTGTGGTAATGGTTCGCCGAAGGCGTCGATGGTCGCACCACCAGCCTTTTTCTCAATCCAGCTTTGCTGTTACACCAGCTTTGGCAGGCGCGTCCACCACAGCGCGCCGAATTTGTTATCTCTTCCCCAATGCCGTCACCAGCAATTATGGACAATTTGTTTTTCTACTCATTTGTAGTATTCCTCATATCATATTTTTTATCATCTAACACACAAACATCATAGGTACCACTATGCTAATCAACAGTAGCTTTGCTTAGGGTCTCCTATTAGACAAATTAGTTTTGTCTATTTTTGCAAAGTTTACCAATCCACCTGCTTTGGCAATGTCTTTGCTACAAATTGCTGCCAGTGCCGTTCCTAGCAGCTTTCACCGGTAGTCACATTATGGACAACACCTGTAGCCATATTTCACAGCGATCTCGTGACCTTCTTGAATACGGCTCCACAGCCTCACCGATTTCGATCACGTAAACCGATTGTTGATAGCACTGCGGAAGATATTACGTCAGCAAGCTGCGCTGCCGATGAAATGCCTTTTCTTCAATCACGTCAGCATGTTCACGGAGGAACCACAACCAAAGTTTTTGCCCGATACCATGAGATTTCCACCAGCTTTTCACATTCGGTGCAAAGGTCGTATCAATAGCCTCCAGTGGCATGTTCACTTAATCACCACGTCCGCAATCGCTAGTAGCGCTTATGGAATAGTACGTCTGTATCTACATTAGCGCCGTAGCGCCAATCGTTCCTTGAGTCTACCACATTATCTTATGCTCAGGGCTTTACACCACCGCCACTGCGCTAACTACCTTGCTTCTGCGCTTGCTAAATATGCTTACACTGTCCACGTCCTAATCGCCACGACCACGGAAATTGCGGTTTGTGGTAGACGCAGTGCGTTCTCCTCTGCCATGATGCCCATGTAACCACCTAAGCAGAAGGACCAGCGTTAGATGCGTGTACTTGGCACAACCTGATTCGATAAGAGTGTCCATTAAACTTTGCTTTCGACAGCTTGCTATATACATCTTGACCACAGGATGACGATGCTGACGCTACGAAGTCTGCTACCTTGCGACCTTTAAAGATTTCTGCGCATTTCTAAATCTTCAAACGCGTCCATTTGTACAAGAACCATTGATGAGACCTAGATCGATTGAAATGCGATCTTCTACACAATATCTTTCGCAGTAATGCATTCGGAAGGAGATGCGCTTACCACACCTGCGTTAATTCGTCCAATTGAATGGTTACCACTTGGCAGTACTCTGCATCTTCATCTGCTTACGATCGGTCGATAGGACGTGTGATGCGACCGTGGATGTACTCCTCTGTCACTGCATCGAATACTCCACATTTACCGCCCGCTCGATGGCCATGTTACAGATGGTCAAACGGTCTGCCATCGTCATGTATTGCACGCCAGAACCATGGAACCTCAAGAGCTTTATAACGTGCGCCATCTACACCGATTTTTACCGATTAAGTCCAATACAATATCTTTACCGGAAATCCATTTGGCAGGTTTTCTTCTAACGACTTTGATCGTTTTCTGCACTTTTAAACCAAGTTTTACCTTCCGCCAGAGAAACCCTCGCATCTGTAGAACCAACGCCGGTAGCGAAGGCATTCAATGCACCTGCACGCACAAGTATGAGAGTCAGCGCCGATGATCATTTCTCCGGACCAATCAAACCCTTGTTCTGGCAACAATACGTGCTCGATGCCCATATGACCTACTTCAAAAATAGTGTAATCTTATGTTGTCGTACAAAAATCGCATCACCTTTTAGCTTGCGTAGCAGATTTAATGTCTTTATTTGGCGTGAAATGGTCCGGTACTGCAAGTAGATGCGGTTCGGCATCAAATACAGGTTTACCGATTTTCAAACTCTTTTCGCCGGTGGAAATGTAACATCGTTCATCAAAGATGAAATCTAATTGACACTCGATCATTTTGACCCGCTTTTACTTCATGCCACGCGCGACGAGCCATATCTGTTATGGTCATACCCACGACATTAACCCTCCTGTTTCCAAACCTTGTTCTAATTTTTTGCCAAATAAATTGCATTGACTGCGTTAATATAGGCATTTTACACTGGATTTTACGATATCTGTGCTCACCCTCTACGGCCTTGGAATCTGCAGCCATCGTAGTTGACCTTCACAACTCGTTTCGCCAAGGGCATCCTTGCCCACTGTTACGGAACGATGGAATCTTCCAATACAAACGGTGTATCTCACTAGTCGTTCGATGGCTCTGAAAAAGCCATCTACTGGGCCATCACCAACAGCGATCCATGCGTTCCCCCACTCGGTGTCATTACGCGAATGCTAGCCAGGACATAGCCATTTTGATCTCGAATGATAATCGTGTTTGCACCACATGGAATGCTTGCTCGTGATGCATCGTATCCATCACCAAAGCATAAAATATCTTCATCATAGACTTGTTTTTCTTATCTGCTAAGGCTTTGAATTGAACGAACAATTCATTCACTCGTTCTTCTTCTAACTGAAACCTAAATTCACTAGATGATCTTCGAAGGCATGACGACCAGAATGTTTACCCAATACGATGGACGTCTGCCCCTACGCCAGCGTGAGTCATGATTTCATAGGTAGTTGGATTGTTCAACATACCATGTTGATGAATGCCGAGACCATGCGCAAAGGCATTGGCCCTACGATAGCTTTATCAGGAGAAACTGCCACACCACAGTTTGCTCACCAATTTGCTAGTACGTGTAAACAAAGGTGTGTCGATATGGACATCGAATGGATAATGATCATGACAGTTTTTAATAGCCATCACCACTTCGATCGTACATTACCGCTCGTTCCTAAGCCATTCATAGTACATTCTACTTGACGAGCCCCCGCTCGATAGCCGCCAACGTGTTCCATCACTCAAGTCCTAAGTCATTGTGGCAATGTACACTGATGATGGCCTTTTCAATACCTTTTGTATGCTCTTTAATGTAGCGAATGCGATTGCCAAACTCTTCTGGTGTCATGTAACCCTCACTGTGTCGCGTACGTTCAAGATGGATGCGCCACCTTCGACAGCCACTTCAAAGACACACGCAAAGGTAATCTAAAATCTGTACGAGATGCATCTTCTGGTGGAGAACTCGATTTCATCGAATTTACCTTGTAAACTCAAGGATATGTTTCACAATGTCTAACACTCTTCACGAGTCTTTTCTAATTTATATTTAAATGAATATCGCTAGTAGCGATAAACACATGTAGACGACTACGCTCTGCACCCGCAAGTGCTTCCTCGTCGCTTTGTCACATCATTTTTTACATTGATCGAGCAAGCGCCGCAATCGTACATCCACGCACCTCTCTCGCAATCGTAGATACCGCTTCAAAGTCACCTATGCAGAGAGGGAACCCCGCTTCTATAACATCTAATCAAGGCGCACTAGAGATTGTGCAATTTCTACTTTTTCTGGTGTTTGAAGGACACACCGTGTTTGTCCCTCATCGCGTAGTGTAGTATCAAAAATAAATTCTGCTGTCCATGATATTCCTCTTTCTAGATACGCCCCCAGAGATGACAATGCATCCCTACGTTATATGTTGCGTGATTGGTTTTCATAGAGGTTTTTACATTTTACATACTGTATGTCCTTAGTACAGTACTACATCATAGATTCTGCCTCTATCTTGCGTTCTGTCACAATCAACGCATATTCTGCTATTAGTAAACTGGTGCTTAAAACTATCAGAACATTCTAATAGAGTTTACATGTACTGTATACACTTACACAGACTCATCGTAAAATGTAAGAAACACCAATCAACCTATGATACTAAAGTTCTCAATGTGCAGTGCACATCAAGCATTATCATTTCAATAACACGGTCCCACCCTAGTTGGTTCTCACAGTTATAACGGAACTACCGTCGATGACTACTTGGTTTCTACCATCGTCGCCACAGGGAGTTTCAATATAATCGTTCTACTACTACACCAACCAGTAGTGCCTCTGAAAGTAACCTAACTATATCTTTATACCTGTTCATCGTATTTACTTTATGTAACTGAAGACTATTCTATAGCATTTCGAGTCGCTTGTCAATGAACTCAATGTTTTTATTTTTGCGCATACACAATTCGAGTAATTTCTGCTATAATGAAATTAAAGAAGAGTCTTCAACGCGTTAAGGCTCATCTCTTCCTATCCTATATGAGTGGTGGTACTATGAAAAAGTTTTAGAGATCAATGTATTGATTTTGATTTCTAAAGACTACATAGTACGAAATCATTGATTTGTTCAATTAATTAATGATGAAAGCCTAACGATAAGAGGTTCGCACCCTCTATACGTTAGGCATCATATTTCACGCAGTTTGAGATGAGCCTAACGCCAAGCCACACGTTGATGGCTCTTCTTGTTTGTGTCTGTGCTATAGCATTGTTTGAGATAAAAACAATAGGGACGAGGGATTGAAGATGCATACACACATCATATCACTTCAAAAATTGATATACATTATAATTTTTTGTATTATAATTGTATTATGATAACTAAGATAAAGTATATTACAACTGACATAATATGCCTAGTTATACAGATATGAACTCTTCAAAAATAAGCATTGGAAGAATAAAATGTTACATTCAACTAAACTACCCCCATTATGAGGACTGAACTTTTAAGGTGTGAAAGGAGTAACCATGGGGTCCCAACGATAGCCCAGCAGATTTCTGATGATTACTAATTGACAATAAATATTAAGGATAAGTGGCAACTATGGGTCCTGACGATACTCAAATTGAGATCAACTGGTAAAACTAGTATATATCAAATTAAACACAAAAACGCAGTGGCTCTTCACGAACCGCTGCGTTTTTCTATTTTCTTCTATAGGTTTTATCCCACAACTCTTCCGCTTTATACAAAGGTATACCCTTCATAGTAATAACTATGGTCAATGCTCTTCATATAAACGTCCCTATCATCTATCCGATCAGTTAATGCTCTTTTAAGAGGTGCTGGATTTTCAGTATTCACTAGGGCTTCGCTCCATGGCTAGCAAATAATCGTCTTTATTCACTAAACTCCAATCTACAACGAGATGTAGTTCTTGTTTCAGCATTAGATCTAGCCAGATTTCTAGCACTTCTTCCATTGCCTTCTGAAAAGGATGTGCTACGTTCATCTCCACATATTTTTCAATAATTTCATCAAAAGTAGACAGGCATGTTCTCTATACTATGTCAGCTCTGTAAATACATCACAGGAGCAAATCTGAAATACCTTTCGCTATATTAACAGACCTAACTTTTCCTACAAAGTCATAGATATCTTCAAACAAATATTTATGTATCGCGCCTAATTGCGCAAAAGAACCTACAGGATACTTCTCTAGTACAGTAGTATCAAACAATTCGCTTTTCTTCTTACTAACCTGTTCTTCCTCTAGCGATTCTACAGAGTTAGTGATTCCCAACTTATTTTTGTAATACCATACCATCACCACCTTCTAGGACAAGATTCGCTGATTTCAACATTCATCATTTTTATAAAAATCTTCTAAGATATATGTTGTCACTGGTGTTACAAACAATTCATATTTTATAATGAGTTCTACAAGATCATCGACATCGATCTACATAAAAGGACTGCACCCAGAATCAATTGTATTCTGTTGCAGTCCTTTCATGTTATATATCACTATGTCTTATTTTTATTTTCAATAGCTTTCACAAATCCTTTGAACAATGGATGAGCATTGTTTGGACGAGATTTCAATTCTGGGTGGAATTGTACGCCTACGAACCAAGGATGATCTGCTACTTCAACGCATTCTACTAGACGATTGTCTCGGGGATGTACCGGAGATAATCAAGCTCGTATCTGTCAATTGTTGACGGTATGCATTGTTGAATTCCCAACGGTGACGATGACGTTCGTAAATTAAGTCTTCGCCGTATCGTGTGTGTACTTTGGTACCATGTGCTGTTTTACATGGGTATACGCCTAGGCGCATTGTACCGCCTTTTCGTCTACATCGACTTGGTCGTCCATTAGATCAATCACAGGGAACTGGCGGCTTTTCATCACTGTGGAAGTAGCGCCATTCATATCCAATACGGAACGAGACAAAATTCCATTACAGATGTTTGCATGCCCAAGCAAATGCCATGAACGGTACTTTATGCTCACGAGCATATTGATGGTAGAAATTTTACCTTCTACACCACGGCAACGAAGTGCATCGGTACTAAGATACCATCCACATCTTTGTATACTTCCGCTAGGTCTGTACCTTCTGCTTCTACCGCTTCAGAGTCAACCCATTTAATATTCACTTTCGTATCTTCTACGATACCGCATGGCCCAATGCTTCGGCTACAGAAATGTACGCATCATGTAACTACGTATTTACCAACGAGAGCGATAGTACTTCTCTTGTTTAGGATGTAAGATTTTATGAACCATTTCTTTCCATTCTGTCATATCCGCGAGGACGGTCTTCTAGGTTCAATTTGCGCACAACTAATGCTGTCTAATCCTTCATCTTGCATCATCAATGGTACTTCACAGATGGTGCTACAAGTGCGGTTTTCCACGATAGCATCTGGGTCACATCGCAGAATAATGCCAATTTATCTTTCATTTCACGGGAAATCTCTTTTTCCGTACGGCATATCGATGATATCTGGTTGAATGCCAATGCCACGAAGTTCTTTTTACGCTGTGTTGTGTTGGTTTTGTTTTCAACTGCCGCATTGCGCTGATGTATGGTACCAATGTAACGTGGATATATAACACATCATCACGGTTCACTTCTTTTTCACTTGGCGGATGGCTTCTAGGAACGGTAGCTTTCAATATCCCCAACAGTATCACCAATTTCAGTGATTACAACGTCCGCATTGTCTTCTTTACCTACGCGGAACACAGCATTTTTAATTTCATTCGTAACATGAGGAATTACTTGTACTGTGGATCCAAGATTCACCTTTACGTTCTTTATTGATCACAGACCAATACACTTTACCGGCTGTGATATTGGATGTTTTTACTAGTTAATGTCGATGGAAAACGTTCATAGTGGCCTAAATCTAGGTCAGTTTCTGCACCGTCATCAGTGACGAACACTTCACCATGTTGATAGGGACTCATTGTACCGGGTCGATATTGATATATGGATCAAATTTTGAATTGTCACCTTATATCCACGGTTTTTCAACAAACGTCCCAAGGATGCTCGCAGTAATGCCTTTACCTAATGATGATACGACGCCACCTGTTACGAAAATATACTTTGTTGACATGATCTTGCTCCCTAATAATTATATGCTTCTGATTACATTTTTCAGGAGCGGAAATACCTAAGATACCAAGACCATGTTGTAATACATGTGCCGTTGCTGTAATCAAGCCTAATCGAGCTTGTTGCAATTCTGGGGCAACGCCCATGATACGACCTTGTTTATAGAAGGAATGGAATAGACTTGCTAAATCGTACAAGTACTTCGCTATACGATGTGGGGCTTTATTGTTAGCAGACAACTGCACTTCTTCTGGGTAGGCCGCTAATTTTTTAATCAATTCCACTTCTTGTTCGCTTTGCAATGCTGTGAAAGTCGTATTAGCCCAGTCACCATAGGCGATACCGGCTTCTTTCACTTGTCCAAAAATACTGTGAATACGCGCATGGGCATATGATGTAGTACACTGGTTGTCATTGAATTTAGAGGATGCCAAATTGATGTCGAAGTCCAATTGGCTATCTAAGGAACGCATCAAGAAGAAGTATCTTGTCAGCATCTACCCCAACGTCTTCGATTAATTCATCCAATGTAATGGTTTCCCCTGTCCGTTTGAGACATTTTACAAGTTCTCCATCACGGTATAAGAATACCATTTGCAATAATAGAACTTCTAATTTATCTCAGGTTAAATCCAAGCGCTTCCATAGTCAGCTTTTACACGAGCAATGTAACCGTGATGGTCCGCACCCCAAATGTTGATTAATTGTTTATAACCACGTTCGTATTTATCTTTGTGGTATGCAATATCTGCTTCAGTACGTCGGCTCGCCGTTATCGCGTATAACTACACGGTCTTTGTCATCTCCATATTGCATAGAGGCTAACCAGTAAGCGCCGTCTTTTTCATAAATGGCACCAGATTCCTCGCTGATTCACCAAAGTACGGATTTCTCCACTTTTATGTAGGCTACGTTCGCTGAACCAACGATCAAACTCTACACGGAATTTGCGCAATGTTTTGCACGCAAACCATTCATCTACTAAAGCAAAATTCTTTAAAGGAGAATGAAATTCGTTCTTCTTCGGATAAAGCTGCGAAGAAGTCGCCTCTCAATTGATTAATTCTTGAGCTGTATCGATGACATCTTGTCCGACGCAACCCGCTTCGAGGAACTCGTGTTTCATATCTAATAGTTCTAGTAACAGGAGCGTTCACGGAGGTACTCTAAATTATCGATTTGTTTGCCCGCATCATTGATGTAATACTACGAATACATTGTATCCCGCAAACGACGCATCAAATTCACCAACGCACTACCATAAGCGACACCACGGCCATGTCCTACGTGTAATAAACCCGTTGGGTTGGCGCTTACATACTGACGGTAACCGTATCTTCTTCACGAAGTGGTGCATTCCGTACGTTTCTGCCTGTTGTTAAAAATCGTTCTTAATGTGTCATAAATAACATCTGATGCTAGGAAGAAATTGATAAAATCCCGCACCTGCCACTTCTGCTCGTTCTAACCAATCATAATTCATATGGGAAATAATCGTTTCTGCAATCGCCCGTGGGTTGGATTTTGCAACCCGTGCAGATTGCATGGCGATATTGGTAGAAAAATCACCGAACTCTTTCTGCGGTGGTACTCTAATGTGCCTCTGGATAGGTACCTTCTGGCAGTTCTCCTTGTTCCAGAGCTATCTCGCAAAGCATCCTCACGGTCGCTTTCAAAACTTCTTTCATGTCCATACTGTACATCTCGAATCTCTACATATAGTTGGTTGTAAAATTGCCATTCACCGCCAACAGAGATATCATATCCTAACTGAATATGGCCCTTGCCATCTTCCAAATCTATGTCTAATTCATGGGTCAGCATCGCCAATTCCACAGCCCCATAGGGCGTTTCCTGTGCTGGCAATGTTCGTCTTTCCCAGTTGATACTCATGGCGCATAGAACTCACCCGTTCGCAAGAGAACACCGAATCTTCATAAGCCTTGATCGTCGTTTTCGTGTTACCTAAGCCAGTGACCTCGCTTTCATCATAGATGATATGCTTCGCCAAGGCCGTCTCGTAATACTTACCAGAGGATACTAATTCCACTACCGTATCTTCTCCATCCGCATCACGTTGCGTCACTTTTTACCGATACAATCACTCGTTTCATCAGCATTCGCTCCCTATTCACGCACCTCTCGTATCATTTAATTATATCACAACTTGTACTGAGCGAGGCATCTTTTTGGGACCTTTTCCATACGCTTCACTTGCTGTTCCATGGATTGGGCGTCTTGCTTTCTACTGAAAGCCGTACTCCACACTAGGTAACCGGTCTACGACTCGTGCATACTTGCGCCCCTTTAATTTCACCATTATGGGCCCGCACGCGTTTATCCAAATCCGTAGTCCATCCCGCATAGAGGGACCCGTCAGCACAGCGCACCATGTAGGTGTAAAAACTTTTCTTTCATCTTACTCACCGACTGGAATTGGTGCTACATCAACCGACTGAATCACCACTGGTTCTTTCGGCGCATCCGCTTATCTCGCGGTACACGACTGATGGCTTCCACCACATCCATACCCTTTGTACCACCACGCCGAAGATCGTATGCTTGATTATCAACCAAGGCGTTGGTGCCACTGTAATAAAGAACTGAGCATTCCTGTATTAGGACCGTATTGGCCATGGCGAGAATACCCATTTTATTAAAGTGTAAATCATTGCTCACTTATCAGGAATCGTGTATCGGACCACCTTTTTATTGTCTCCACCTTGAATCATGAATCCATCGATAACACGGTGAAAGGTTAAATTATTGTAATATCCTTGTTCAATTAAACTTATAAAGTTTTTCACAGTGATCGGTGCCTTGCTACCATAGAGGCGCACTTTTATGTCACCTTTATTCGTATGAATCGTAGCATACTCATCCAGCAATTGGTGTGGCATCAAAACTAGGCATCTTAGTTTCTACTTTCACATCTTTCCCTACTTCAGATTTTTGCTTGTTGAGCCGCATCCGTGCCACAAGCGACAGTCTCACTAGCGTGGCACCCAGTAGAGCGCTCAGTAAGATACGTTGTATATTCATTAGTTATCTCCATTTCTAAAAATAAAAACCACCGTTAGATGAAACCTCTAACGGCGGTCTTTATTTATTGTATCATACTTGGCGCAGATGTGCAAAAGAATCTCACTCATCGAGTCAAGACTTGGCGCTAAAATAGCTCTCGCTCTTTCAATTCTCCATTCAAATAGATAATCTCATTAGATTTGACGTTTGAATTAAATATAACGTACCCTCACGATCCAACAGTTTTTCCATGCCAATCTCACGAAGGACCTTGGTATACTCTTCATCATCGGACCCAGACCGTTGCCACCCTCTGAATCTGAACACTCTTTGCCGTACCTGCGACCCTCTTGTAGTGATCAAACACAGTAAGAGATACATTTTATTTACCTTTAAATGGGAAAAACTTCTCGCCACCTTCAGATATCAATGTAACCACCATGCACCGTATAGGACAGCGGGTACAACGCACACTTCCTCACTATACGTCGCTAGCGCACAAGTATGACGGGCTTTCAAAAATCAACAATCTCCACATGCAACTCACGAGGATCCATCTTCTTCGCCGTTTTGTCTTTTCTCGGTCCAAAAATGAGGTCGCTACTTCATAATCCATGATTTCTCCTTTCATCCCCTACACGCATTTACCTAACAGTATTATGCACCAAGAGCCATGTGCATTTCAAAGTACCTATGGAATAATTTTGAAAGTAATTATTAAAATAAATCATATCCCAACCAAATCTACACACTACAGCAAAAAGCAAACTAAGCAAAGTGCAAGTTTGCAGATGACACTCATTTGCAAGCTATATAACAAAAACACCAAACGATTGTAATATCTCTTAAAATATGATATACTATAAGCAAGAAAAGAAGAGTCATCAACGTGTAGCGTCAGTTAGACTCATCTCAGGATTTGAAGTTAGAAACGGCCTAACGTGTTAAGGTAGATAGCCCTTATATGTTAGGCTTTTCATTGTCTACTTAAGTGAGATCAATGAGCTGAATTGCTAAACTAGCAATAGAAATAATCAAAGAGATTTTTCATACTTAGTCATAGCAACCACCTCACTCCCATACTAGGAAGAAATGAGCCTAACAACACGTCGATGACTCTTATAATTTTTATTATAGCACAATCTATTCGTATTGTTTATTTAAATTTAGTTCCTTGCCAAACAGCAAACTAAGCAAGCGCCAGTTTGCAAATGACATCTATACAAACGTAGAAGACCGCAACATGCTCCTGAACAAACCTAACCACTGTATCACTTTTGAGAAGGAGTATGTGCGTTCTTCAATCCCCTAAGGGAACGCCGTTACGAGTAGTAGCCTTATGGCGTTCCTTACTACCCTAAATCACTACAAACACAAAGAAGAGCACGGCATGTTCCGAAAGCAAACCTAACCACTGTATCGGTTTGCGTAGGAATATGCCGTGCTCTTCCTTACGCTAATTAAGAACGCCACGGGCTACATAGCGTCTCAAGAGACGCCCCTAGCATCACCAAAACGCCACATAATCAACGCCCCTGCAAGCTCACTTTCCGCATAAATGTATGTTGCTGATTCCCAAAAGCCTCGAAGTTCCAGGACAATGCCATTGTCTCTGAACGGCTCAATGACTTCAACATCAACGGTTGGATTACCGTCATATAGGACTTAATCTTTGCCAGCCAATTGCCTCCAAAGACATACCTCGGCAAGCCTGTGCCTCTTGTACGGCTTTACTTTCACGTAAAAGTCAGGCACAAAGCGTAGAGCCGCTGTAAACATAAAAGCATACGCATAGGAATGCGACATTGTTGAACGAGGGCCACTGTTAAATCCTGCGTTTTTCGTCGTCATAATGAGCATCATAAAGATTGTAGTCATTGTCAACATGCGCAAGGCTGTTACCACAGCAGAGTCCACAGACCAACTACCTAAATACTGCACAATTCTAAGAACGCTGAAAATCCAATCAATGCCAACAAAGGGTTTCCATTGACGGATCAAAATACCGCCAATCAACATTAACAGCAATTCTACTCCAAATAATGCTAACAATAATTCTGGGGTTTTCATAGCAATGGCTAAGATGGACACGAAGATCGTTGCCCAAATTTTTGTTAATGGTACAAATGTCATCGTTCTCCTCCTAACCCTTCACATGCTCTGCATAACGCAGTTCAAATTCTTTCATAGATTTGCAATACCCTAAAGGCTGGTACCGTTTCACTGAGCACCACGCTCGGCGGTTTCGTTAAACCAAGTTCCAACAAGTCCTCACGGCTTGTAAATAATTCTTCCGGAGATCCATCGAAGGCTTTTTGTGCCGTACCCCATGATGATGACCCGTGAGAATATTCTGCCATAATTTCCATATCATGGGTAATTAATAATATAGTCAACCCTGGGCTTGTAATTCTTGCAATAATGCCAACAGACCTTTTTGTTTCTGTTCCATCTTGTCCACTAGTAGGTTCGTCGAGAATCAACAGTTTAGACTGCATGGCTAGGGCAGAGGCGATGGCTACTCGTTGTTTTTCTCCTCGGCGTAAACCTAATGGATAGGATTCTGCTAAATGGAAATGCCTACTCGTTCTAAGGCATCTTGTACGATGCGTTCTACTGTTGCTTTGTCATATCCCAATTGTTCAGGACCAAATGCTACTTCTTCTGCCACGGTTTGGCGGAACATTTGACGATCTGGCTGTTGGAACACATAGCCGATAAAACGGCCTCTTTCAGAGGTAGGCATATGCGTAATATCTTGGCCGTCGTAGAAATCTTACCTTCTACAGGCATTTCCAAACCCACTAATAAACGGGTTACCGTGGTTTTCCCACAACCATTACGACCACCTAATGTAATGAACTCACCATTGCCGATGGTGAAAGTCACATCTTTCATAATATCTTGTCCCGGTACATAGGAAAAGCGCAAATTTTCAACTGTTAACATATTAGCGTTCTCCTTTCTTCAGACTAGATTGAGCAGATGTTAACGACAACCATGGTGTATCTAAATCAATCCCTTTTGCCACCAACGATTTTATACGTCACAAACAAGGACGGTAATGCATCTACATAGGTATTGGTATCATACATGTAGGACAACACATCTTCTACAGAACTGTCGATTTTTAGTTCCCCACCATCGACTAATACCATGCGGTTTGCATACGGCAATACGGCATGTAAGTCGTAGTCGATAACTAACCACAGTAATACCATGATCACGATTCAAGGAACCTACTAAGCGATATAATTCGTCTGTACCTTCTGGATCCAAAAGAGCTAGTCGGTTCATCTAAGACTAAAAATGGATGGGTTGACCGCTAACACAGAGGCAATAGCCAACCGTTGACGTTGTCCCCAGACAAGCTATACACATTGCGGTCTTCTAAGCCCGTCAATCCCACTTGATCAATACGATAGCGGTACGCTCTTGAATCGCCTCCGCCGTATAGCCACGATTTTCTAAGGCAAGGCTACTTCCTCTGCCACCGTCATAGTCACGAGTTGTGTATCATCAATCGGCTAAGACGATACCAATATCATCCGCTACATCAGGAATTTCCAATTGCGTCACTGCTTTGCCGTTGATGAATACCATGCCTTCCATGGTGCCACCGTAAAACTTAGGTACCGCTCCTGCCATAGCCATACAGATGGTAGATTTACCACAACCCGCAGGGACCTGTGATAACAAGGAAATCCCCTTCCTGTACCACTAAATTGATGTCTTTCACGGCATATTCGCTTTTGATTGCCATAGCGATAGCTCATATGATCGATGACAATCGGTGCTTTCACAGGCGGTACAATGTGCAAATCACTGTGATCACTGCTGTCCGTCAATTCTTGACCTTTCACAGTTTGGCGAGCCAATAATTTTTGCGCCGGAATGTACAGAATGGTGCCACTACGGCATTACAAAGGGATACCATCAACACCAATGGCCACATGGCGTTCCAATACACATTGCTCGGCAATCCTAGCACGAGATATAAGCAAGTAATAAAAAGCTCCACCAGATGCTACAGTACTGATGAAAGCACTCAATATAGGCATCAAATTCAGTTTACCAATTTTTACATCTCGATAGGTAATGCACTAACACGGCGCACGTGAAAGCCCCCAAAGGCTCACTAATCAGGTTACCGTAAGGCAATGCTGACTTCGATGTAAATACATTGATCAAAGCTGCTACCAAGCCAATTCCCAAACTTTGTCGAAGTGTAGGACGTGTTAGTTGATAGCTACGCAATAGGTTGCTATGGTCCAGTTCGGCGTCACTCCCGCCACACTCTGGCGATACTGCATGCAAAATCGTTCCCTAATGCTAGCATGATGGTACTTACCGTTATCCAACGAAACTGACCACCCTGTACATGGGTATAACTCAGTTTCGACACATCTTTGATTTCTTTCATTCGTTCCTCCCTATCTTCTTCTATATCACTTGTATCGTATATTCTAAAATATAATTATACTATTTTTACGATTCATGCTATCACTAAGACAACATTTATATCCGATACTCTTACATCACTCTTACATCGTTCTTTATGATTCATAGCATTGCTAATATAAGATTTACATCTATACGATTGAGATGCCTACGTGTTATTCATACCGGTATAAGATCTACAGCACAAACGACAAAAGACCACAACAACTTCTTTACTAAGAAACTGTTGCGGTCTTTATTATGTCATGGATACAGCCATTTACCCACGGCTAGTCGCCAATAATTGTTTTTGTATACGGATGCGTTGCCAATCCCAAGTCTTTTTGATGCCAAGGTTTCTACAATCGTACCTTCTTTCATCACAATAATCCGATCGGTGAGCGCTTGCAAAACGCCTAGATCATGGCTGACGAACACATAGGTAAACAGTTTGCTCTTCGTAAACCTCTTGAATCAATTCGATGACCCGTGCTTGATTGCACACATCGAGGGCACTCGTCGGCTCATCAAATAAGACAAGCTCCGCGCCGACTGCCATCATGCGGGCCAAAACCAATCGCTGTAACTGGCCTCCGCTCAATTCATGACGGTATTTCTTCCACACCGATGTATCAATCCCACTTTTGAAAGCCACCATTCACAGCGCTCTTTCGCCTCTTGTTTTGTGCCTATCCCAAAAATTCACGCAAGGCTCTAGCATAAATTCACCTACTGCCATGCGAGGGCTAATGCTGTAAAAGGAGTTTTGGAACATCACTTGCAAGGAACGATAGAGCTCTCTCTCATTTCCTTTCCATTGAGAGGTAGATTTTCCAAACAAAGAAAGGTTCCCTGAGTTGGCTCTTCTGCAAGGATAGCAATCGCAATAAGGTACTTTTACCAGATCCACTGCCACCGGCGATACTGATGCGCTCTCGTTCTCGCACGGATACACTCACATCTTGCAGTGCTTTCACCGTTTCTCCTTTGCGGGTATATAGTTTGCTGACGCCTTGAACTTCTAGTATCATACTTTCACCCTCTCCCGCAAGGACTGTAAAAAGTAATTTTGTATATTCATGTTGCGGATTCGATAAAAACCTCTTCGGTCTTGCCGACTTCACCAACACACCTTCATGCATAATGCCTCACGCGATCCGCCAATCTACGGGCTATCTGAATATTATGCGTGATAAACAACAGCGTATTCTGCAACCGCTGTTGCACCTCTTCTAGGACTTTCACAATGTCCTGTTGCACCAATACATCAAGAGCGCTAGTCGGCTCATCTGCAATAAGTAGTTGCGGATGTATGAGTAAACTCATAACGATGGCCACACGTTGTTGCATGCCCCTCACTCAATTGAAATGGATAGGACTCAAGTAAGGCCTTTCCTTGTGGTAAGGAAACAGCCTCTAGCAGGTTCAAAAATATCGCCTTCATCGTAGGCCTTTCCATGGGAGGCTAAGATTACTTTCATCTGCTCTCCAATGCGTTTGAATGGGTTTAAATAATTACCGGGTTTTGATAAATCATGGCTATATGTACACCACGTATATCTTGCCATTCCTTAGGTCCATAAGTGAGCAAATTATCTCCCCCATAGTGGATGGCTCCCGTTAGGTCTGCCTGTTCTAACAAACCTAAGAAAGCTTTCGCTACAGTAGATTTTCCGGACCCACTTTCACCAATGATGGCAAAGATTTCATTCTGTTTTAACGTGAAAGATACCTCTTTCACGACCTTTACTCCATCGTAAGAGACGGATAAATTATCTACGCTTACTAAATCTGTATTAGTCAATGGTACTATCCTTTGTCATTACATAAGAATCAAATTGGGGCCACTATTTCGCCCTTTACACATGCCTACCATCTTGTAAGGGCATCGCTAATGTAATTTAATAACACAACAGTGATAAAAATTGCTAACCCCGGATAGATCAACAGCCAAGGCGCTGTTTGCAAGAAATCTCGAGCATTCAGCAAGATAGCACCCCATTCTGGTGTAGGCGGTTGACGCCAATGCCGATCAAGCGAAAAGCTTGCCACCGTAATAATCGTGTCCCCCATATGTTGAATGATGACCAACAATAGAGTCCCCCGAAGATTGGGAATCATGTAGCGACGGATAATGCGCCACAAGGACGCCCCCAGACATACGTGCTACAACCACATATTGTGCTTGTTTTTCCAAATTCACCAAGTTCCGCGTAATCTTTGCGTATTCTGCCCAACGAGTTAGGCACAGTGAAATGATAATATTTTTCCACAGACGGCTCCCAATATACCGATGCGTAATAGCCACGATCATGCTAGGGAACCCTAGTATCATATCGATGCAACGAGATCCCAATTCATCAATATACCAAGGACTCATACTTAGCAAACCACCAATACAAATACCGATGATACTACTAATGGCAATGATGGATATGGCTATGAACAACGAATCTTGTCCGCCCCATAATATCCGTGAAAATACATCACGCCCCAATTGGTCCGTGCCTAGTAAATGCGTGTGACTGACATCTGTAATCTAGCCCCTAAATTTGTCTCATTAGGGTCAAAGGGAGCTAACTGAGAACCAAATAGAAAGAGTCCCATCCAAAGTATAGTCAGTAAAAATGGCCCCTAAGAGCATCTTATCTTGTTTCCATATACGAATCATGGGCGCCTCCATATCTTCTTTCAGGATGAAGTAAGTACATCCATATATCCACCGATGTATTGACCACCACATAGACTAGAGAAATCCATACTGATATAACTTTGAATCACAATATAATCACGACTAATAATACCATGCACCATGAGTTGGCCCATCCCTTTGACAGAAAATACCGTTTCAATCACCGCAGAACCGCCCAACATGGCGCCAGTCGTAATCCCTAACATGGATAACAGCACAAGGCGTACTTGAGGAATGATGTAATCACGATAGATATATGCGGTACGTATACCCATCGTTTTTGCTCCTATCACCGGCAACGATGCATACGCTTGCACCACTGCGTTGCGAACGCGACGAATGTATAAGCCACAAAAACCAAATTGCCAAGGTAATACTCGGCAACACGTAAGCACTTAACCCCTTCGTATTTGTCACAGAGAAAATAGGAATCTTCACAGCTAGTGCATAATAACAACAATCCTACCCAAAAATGCTCGGTACTGCCAATGCTAGAAAGGATACTATACGCACCACATAATCGATCCAAGTATCTTTATAATGCGTCGCCAGTCATCCTAACCCTATCGATAGGATACTGCCTAAAACCAATGGAAACTGCCACCAAGGATAAGGTCCTGGCAAAGCACTTGCAACAAATCTACAACAGGGCACTATTCAGGAAGATAGACTGCCCAAAATCTCCATGTAACATTTGCCACAGCCAACGACCATATTGATATACCAAGGGTCATTAAGGCCTAACTCTTGTCGAATTTGTTCCACTATAGTGGGATCTGGCGTCATACCTTGCAGATAAAACCGTGCCGACACTGGATTCTACAGAAGACATTTGCATTAAGAGAAACGTTCCCAATGTAACTGCCAATAATACACCTACCATAGATGCCAATTTATATAATAATATTCGTACCATATCAATCCACCTTTCTTATATACATTGTCTCTTAAAGTATATAGGATAGGACCTCTCTTTGTAAATATAACATTTTTAATTTTTATTCCTCATGTCTGATTAAATATATAATTACAAAAGCATTTAGTAAATTATATACTCCCAATATGCATCATTTTTATGAGAATCATTGTCTTTTTATAGAGAAATACAGTATACTATAGTTATTCTTTAGTTTTTATAAGGATGATATATGAAAAATGGGTTGCACTAGTAATGATGCTGTTTGTTGCCATCGGTTTAATTGCTGGCTGTGGTTCTGATGAATCAAGCAAAAATGGCAAGCATTTGAATCTTGGTTTATATTGGTTTGGTGAAACATTGAACCCTACACATGAATGGATGCGTGGACATTAACACGATCGGTGCAGGGGAAACGTTGGCAACGGTAAAGTTCAGATATGAAATTTGAACCTCAGTTAGCTGATTCACGGAAGTGGTGGATCCTCTAACATGGAAATTCCATATCCGCGAAAACGTAAAAATTCCATAATGGTTCTATGATGACACCTACGGCGGTAAAGCATCTCTTGAACGTACAATCGCCGAAAGCAAGCGTTCCAAAGAAGCTGTAAAGATAGACTCTATTACAGTGGATGGTCAAAATCTAATTATTAAAACAACAGAACCAAATGTTGATTTACTAGCTAGTTTAACTAGAGCTCGCTTTTGTCATCGTAGATGTACAAGGTACAACAGATATGGGATAATACGCCAATTTTGACTGGTCTTACAAAATTGTAAAACATACAGAAGAAAATTCAGTTGGATCAGTTCAAAGAATACTGGGGCGGAACACACGCTTAGATTCTTTTAACAGTTAAAAGATCTAGAAGATAACAATAAACGTGCTATGGCTCTACAATCTAAAAGATGTAGATATAGATCCAAAAAGGTAGATAGCGCTAATCGAAGTTTATTTGAAAAAGGGTGATTATAACATCATTGAGTCCGCAGGGGTTCGCACATATATGCTACAGTTGAATGTTCGTGAAGGCAATGTATTATCAAATCCAAACTAGTACGAGCAGACTATCGCAAATATGATCGATTATGATGCATTAGCAAAAGTAATCGGTAATGGTGCCGTTACTGGTAAGTGCCCCATTCCTCCAACAGCCAACCTAGGCTTTGACGAGCTAAAATAAACAACATAAAGTTTTTAGCTAAAAGCAGATGAATTACTAAAACAAGTCTGGTTACATAAAAACAAGGTGATACCTACATGAAAGATGGTAAACCATTACACTTAGTGTTAGCTCTTTTTGGTAAAGATAGTAGCGTTTACGAAAAACTCCAAGATGATTTAAAAACGAGTCGGTGTTGAAGTCGAATTAAAAACGTGTACAAGGTCCTGATGAATTACTAACTTTAGCTCCTAATGGTTTTGATATGGGAGAAACAAACTGGGTAACAATGTCCACAAATGATCCATATTGGTTCCTTAGCCTAGCTTTCAAAAGTGGTGCCAAATCCAATCGTGGCGACTATTCGAATCCGAAGGTTGATGAGTTAATTGATAAAATGACAGCCACATTTAACGAAGAAGAACGCACAGCGATTGTCAAGGATGTTCAAAATGTGTTGCTAGAAGATAACGCGGTTATTTCTTTATCTATCCAAGTGCCACTGTAGTAACAACAAAACGAGTAAAAATGTGAAAAGTATTCCTATTGACTACTATGTGATTACAAAAAGACACCACTGTAGAATAAAGATATACTATATTCAGTTTCTTGCATATAAGAGCTGTATAAAATGTAACTATAATAAAAATAAAAGAAACATAAGTGAGATGCATAATGTATAACTGATTTCAGGTATAACTAAAGTAGCCTCACTTATGTTTCTTTTTATGGTTTTACGTTTCTCATCAAAAGGACATCATGAATAAAAATTTACTTCGATATTTAGTCAACAGTAATATCCTTCGTCATTAAATAGTAATCAATTGGGAATGCTTGTGCATTGTGAACGCGTTTGCTTGTTACCACAGAGGATACTGGGTAGTACAAAAGTAGAACGTAAAAAGGACGGCGACCACCGTCCTTTTTGTTTGACAACATGTTGAAGTCAATACTAAGTTTTACTATCCTATTTATATACCATCCACGCTTAAAATACATGGCATCCCTTATTATAATCCAAAGCGCGCCATGATGGTATCTACATGACGTAATAATGGAGTTGGATCAAAGCAAGCATCAATTTCTTCTGCGCTTAAGTATTTTTGCAATTTCTGGATCAGATTTTTAATCCTGTTGCAAAATCTTGCCTTCCAACCAACGAGCCATAGCGTGACGTTGTACCCAACGGTATGCCTCATCACGGACAGCTCCTTTATCCACTAAGTGCGTTAAAATCGTTTGGCTAAATACAAGACCACCTGTTAAGTTCAAGTTTTTCATCATATTTTCAGGGATATACCAATAATTTATCTACTGTGCGTGTAGCTAGATGAATCATGTAATCCAATGTAATCGTTGCATCCGGTAAAATCACACGTTCTACAGAGCTATGGGAAATATCGCGCTCATGCCATAAAGCTTGGTCTTCAAACGCTGCTTTGTGCATGACCACGTAATACACGAGCTAGACCACAGATTCTTTCACAAGTAATTGGGTTCCGTTTATGTGGCATCGCAGAGGAGCCTTTTTGTTTTTGGACTGAAATATTCTTCCGCTTCACGCACTTCTGTACGTTGTAAGTGACGAATTTCCAAAGCGATACGATCCAAGGTACCACCGATAACAGCAATCATGGACAATAATTCTGCATGACGGTCACGAGATACCACTTGTGTTGCCACTTTCACAGGTTCCAAGCCCAATTTTTCCACATACATATTGTTCCACAAATGGGTCGATATTAGAGTACGTACCTACAGCACCAGACAATTTTACCTACTGACAGATTGACGAGCCTGTTCTAAACGAGCAATGTCACGATCAATCTCGGACATCCAATTCACCAATTTTACGCCAAAATGTGATAGGCTCTCCATGAATACCATGCGTACGGCCAATCATCGGCGTATATTTGAACTCTACCGCACGGCGAGCTAGGGACCTCACGGAAATTGCGCAAACTCTTTAACAACAAGTCGCAAGCTTGTTTCATCATGTATCCCAAGGCTGTATCTTTTACATCTGTGGACGTTAAACCAAGATGAATGTATTTCGCAAACTCAGGACCTACGTATTCGCCTACCGCAGTGACAAAGGAAATGATGTCATGATTCGTTTCTCGTTCAATCTCACGAATCCGTTCTACTTGAAAGTCCCCTTTCTCACGAATCGCTACAGCACTTCTTTTGGGATAATCCCCAACTCCGCCCGCTTCCAGATGCCAACATTTCAACTAATAACATCGTATCGAACTCATTACGTTCGCTCCAAATATGTCCCATCTCTTCACGAGTGTAGCGATTAATCATAACATGACTCCTTTATTCATTCTCATGCCCTTGCGGACGAATCGTATTAACCATAGGTGAAAGCATACCTAAACTAGGTATGGTGTATTACTTTACTATTATACAAAAATCGTGGGCAACTGTCAGCTATTAGTTCATAATCCCGCAGTGTAAAGTGGTTGTCAACTAATGGTTTACAACCACTTACCAACAGAGAAACACCCTATCAACTCTTACTATTTAGCTTCCTCTACTCTAACAGAAAAATTAGTGAAACCGTATTGCTACTGTTATGTACTTTACTCCATCCGACTGGAATAGCTCCAACCGAGCAAATGATACCAAATACAAGTAATGCGACGAGTAGCTATTATATTCCATCATTTGTAGTGCTGTTCTTCCTTCTATTGTATACGCAAGGATAACCCCAATCAACGCCATACTCAGGGTTTGTCCCAATAAGCGTACAGTAGAAATCGTGAAAGAAAGCCAATATATATTTTCGGTATCAGAACTCATAATCATGTTGTTATTCGGTGGTGCAAAAGCAACTAACCCCGATACCAACAATAGCTAAGCTTACCATGATAGTTGCCATACTTTCACAGTAAAGTAGTCCATAAAGCCATGCTAAGTAATCACGCGCCGATGAGCACCATCCCCCATCGAGCAAATTGAGTTTGGATTATGTCGATCTGACAGCCCCCATCCGTGGCGCTAAGAATACCATAATTCCTGTTTGGATACACAACGTTAAGCCCGTCATGCGAGAATCAAAACCCATTATCATTTGTAAAACAAGGACAATACGAGATCCCACACAAAAGGTAGCGCTACAAAATTCATCATCAGCGCAATGCTAGACATAGTAAACCCTAGATTTTGATGCTACATTCTGACTGGAATAAGGGGATCCTTGCTATTCCACTCTTTATATCCCAAAATGCTTAACACTATAATTCCCACCACGACTGCATAGGCGCTCCACCAGAAACGAACCCATTCTGTAATACCAATCATAACTGCACTAATACCGAAGGCATATAAAAACTAAACTACTGAAAGATAACCTACTATCGAGGCGCATGCACCCACTCTTGTTGCTATGACGAACGAAAGGCCATCCCATTTGCCACAATTCTAATAAAGCAGTAAACACAAAATACTGCAGCCATATAATAGTAATTTAAAAGTCCACCTATGCCGGGCCCAAGGATAGTCCTAAATACACCATTCCCCAATCACGTGCCGAACGCATACCCACGTCGCTCCACTGGTACAGACAAGTTAAAATCGACATAGATGTAGTATATACAATCCCTAAAGCAATCCTTGCAAAAGCCTGATAGAGCATTAACATCTCGACAGACCCCAAAAGCTCATACACACAGATATAACCGTAAATACAACACTACCTATATAAAAATAACTTGCGCTTTCCATACATATCCGCTACCTTACCGACAGGAATCACCGCCACCGTACAACACAATAAAAAGATTCCACCACCATGCCCATATCATTCGTGAGTACCCCAAACTCGCGCATCATATCAGGAAAAGACATAGTAAGAGAACTCGATGCAAAAGGGTTCAACGCCTACTAACATCATCGTATATAAAACAGACTTCATCTAATTACCACTCCTTGTTTCAATATACTCTCATTATAGCAATACAAATGAGGGTTTTGAAAAGCAACCGAAACGAAACCACAGATGATGCTAATCTATCTATCAACATCTATTGTACATAAAGCCTCTAGAAGGGTTTCACATGTATATGACATCACTCTTTACTTATGCTATACTATAGATATAAGCTGATTAAGTTCCATTGGAACACCACCCCTACAGTTCTACTGTGGGGTTCTGCTAGATGACAATCTCCTTTTATGATATACTGAACTCATCAAAAGGTTGGAGTGTTTCCATCGAAACAAAGAATCCCCACAGTTCTAGCTGTGAGGGATTCTGCTTTTAGAGAGCTACCTCTGGGCTAGTACCTCTAAACTTCTCTATCTAACCATTTACAAATATAGTAGCTGACTATACGCCACGATAGAAATAATTAGATTGAGCACTAACTCCATCAGAACACCCCTTCCTGTCACCAGTATCAGAGATAACATCTACAGTATAGCAAAAATTCACAGACTATAAACAAAAATACACGTTACTCATTAAAATAATCAACCAAGAAAAGCCGTAGTGCTTACTGAAAACTTTCACCAGTTTTCCAAGTGACACAACTTTTCTCCCACTGAAAGTTCCCCTATAGAAACAACATATCTCATCATACAATATGATAATGTAAAGAAAATCCGTATAACTTCAAGAAAACTTTCACGCAGGGCGGTTTTCTGAAGTTATACAGACACTACCTCCATCCTCATCAGAGATATGTTGTTTCTATCAAAACGATACTCAAACTCGTTGCAAAGAGATGCAAACAAGTCTGCATCTGGTTTCACCACGTCATGCACTAATGCACGAGCATGTGGACCACCATTGGTACGCATATAATGCTTGTTCAAAGAGGATGGTTTTGTTGTATCTTGATAAATCAAGCCAGTTACAAGACCATTTTGTTTCGCCTAACATAGCAAATGCTTCTGCACGGTTTTTGTTGGATCATAACCTTCTGGCAAGTTCACCAAATTGTCTTTGAAGTAATCATAGCCATTTTGTTTATTGTACGTTACGCAAAGACTGACACACGTTGATGAAGAGAATCGCTTCATGTTGCATACCTTGTTTAATCAAGTCCACTAATTGCGCACGATTTACCATATAGCTTTGAGCTACGAAAGTAGCACCAGAGCTATAGCTGTTTCACAAATTGCAATGGACTTTCAAAAGAACCATGTGGAGATGTTTTTGTCACAAATCCCACGTCAGAACGAGGAGATGTTTGACCTTTTGTTAAACCATAGACATGGTTATCCATAACTACATAAGTAACATTGACATTACGTTTTGAACGCATGAATTGTGGCCCATACCGATGGCAAAGGCGTCACCGTCACCACCACAAACCACTACATTCATATCTTCATTCGCTAATTTCACCTTGTGCATATGGAGTGCACGACCATGTGTAGTATGCGCACCATAGGCATAGGTAACCCACCGATACGGCTGAGCAACCGATGCAGAGATAACCGCCAATTTTTCCAGGCGCGATATCAAGCTGCTACTGCATCAGCGATATTTGCCTGCACCCATAGTGACCACAACACGGGCACCAGTTGGGGCGGATGTCATTTCTATATTGATTTGCTGTTGCCATTATAAGCCTCCTTAATTGCTTACTTTTACATAAGATGTTGTAAATGGATTACCATCGTATTTTTAAGCAACTAGAAAGTTTTTCTTTATTCGGCATATTGATGCGGAACAAGTTGAGTCAATTGACCCGTTGCATTTTTGCTCGCAGATCACAACTTTTTAGCACTGTTATAGAATGGTAGCAATTGTTCTTTCGGGAACGGTTTGATCAAGCGAAGTTGTAAGTGGTTCACTTTGTGGCCTTCTGCCTCTAATTCCACCACCGCTTCTTCGATAGCACCACGGCTAGAGTTAATACCGATCACAAGAACATCTGCTTCCTCATGTTTGGCATTGTTCAAGAATGGTTCATATACGTCTGCTACTGTAGATAATTTGCGAAAACGTTTATCTGTTTGTGCCACGTGCATGGAAGGAGCCTCTGCTGGTTTACCTTCTTCGTTATGCTCAAGGCCCGTAGACAAGAATAGACCATTTTTCATGCCTGGGATGGTACGAGGGGAAATGCCGCTTTCAGTCAATTCAAAACGTTTGAAATACTTAGGAGCTTCCAATGCTTGGCAATTCTTCTTCTTTCATCAAATTACCACGTTCGATGCCAACACGGTTCAAATCAAATGTTGGTACAGATTGTTTATTCAAACCTTGTTGTAAATCAGGCATGAAAAATAACTGGACATTGGTATTGTTCCGCCAAGTTGAAAAGCATGTTGAATTTCATAGAAACATTCTTCGATGCTTGTAGAGCGATAACGATATGAGTAATCGCCATGCGCATTGTAACAAAATTTGCATCGATATCGGATGTTTCCACTTTTGTAGCCATACCTGTGGATGGGCCAGAACGTTGTACATCGATAACCAACATTGGCAATTCCGCCATAGATGCCATGAGACAAGGATTCCGCCATCAAGCTCAAACCGGGGCCAGATGTACATGTAAAAGCCACGAACACCGGCTATCCGCCACCCATCGCCATCACTACAGGCGGCAATTTCATCTTCTGTTTGTACCACTGTGCACGATTTTGTCCATTTTCTTAATCATGTATTCCATGACTTCAGAAGCTAGCGCATGTCGGATAGGATGCCATGAAACGGGGAACCTCTTACAATCGCACCCAATGCTAATGCTTCGTTACCAAGCAAGAACATTTGGTCTTTTTGGTTCCGGTTTATCTAATGTATCTACCTCTACATCACCCAATTGTTCTTTCACAAGATCATAACAATTGGAATGCTTGTAAGTTTTTGTTAATAATATCTTCGGATCGCGAAACGAGCTTTGATTGCCGTTAAGAACAACTCTGTTTCAAAACCCAATAGAGCTACGGACATACCCAATGCCACGATATTACGCATCAACAAGGAGCCTTGTTGTAATGCTGTTTCGGAGTGGTAATGCTAAACGTGTTACGCCAGTTCCTTCAGTACTTCAAAATTAGGATTTACTTTGCTATCGCAAATGATAAAGCCACCTTCGCCTTTAACTTTACCATGCATATCCACGGTTTCTTGATCTAATGCCGCAAGAAATCGATATACTCACCAGACTGTCATAATTTGTTCTAATGCGATACGTAATGCCAAATGTTGTGTGACCACCTTTGATACGAGATGCGAAACAAACGTTGGCTGTACAAGGAATATCCTTCTTTGGCAGAGTATAGTAGCTAAAAATTTCAGCACAACTTTCAATGCCTTCACCTTGCTGACCGCCCATTTTCCAGATAAAATCTTTACGTTTTTGCAAGAGATTCACCTCCTTAGGATTCTAATATAGGACTACAGAAAGACTGTATTTATTCAGTGTTTTCAATACACATCAATCTCTCAAAGTTCACCTCTTATAATAGCATTTTTACTACTTTTTCATCAATCATATTCCTATATTTATAAAAGCATGTTTGCCTCTTATTTCCCATCATTTACCAAACAACTCTAAGGCTCCCCCTCATATAGTTATTACCTATAACCGAAAAATACAAAAACCCCGGCCAAGAGAATAAAGCCGAGGTTTTTGTATTTGAAAAAGAGAGAACATTTGAAATAGCTTCAAATGTTTTGTTGAAGACAATAGGGGCGCCCCATCGGTAAAAGTGGGTCTTTTTACCGTGGAAGGTGTGAGGTACGCCTTCCTATTGTAAGTTAGGTAGATAAAGAGAGATCTTTATCTAGCAAAGGTAGTGTGAACCCTTTGCTTGAGTTATTATAACAAACCACTTCGCAAATGTAAATATCATTTTTAAAATTCCTATAATTCTACTATATGTATTATATATAACCCACCTATTTTTATACAATTGTATACTATGATACGAGATTAGCCTTCTTTTGTTTCGATAACAATTCTGCATGCGCCTTTTTGAATACAAAGGCGTTCCGCACGTGAGCTCGCATACGTTCTTCCGCAAGCTCTCCATTGCGTTCGTGGATGGCTTCCATAATTTGTTGGTGCTCTGAAATCGCAAAGAGATGGTTCTCGTTTTATCAGACGTACTGATATACATATCTCGATTCACCATTTCCCGGAAATCTGCCAAATATTCTGCCACTCGTTCATTACCAGAAAATTCTGCAATCATGGTGTGAAAGCGACTATTGATGGCTACTCGTTCCTCTGGATGCTTCTGTATGAATCCCCGCGTCACAGACATCTTGCAATTCTTCCAATTGTTCTTGCGTGCATCTCTCCGCACACACCGCGCACCCAAAGCCTTCCATCCACTTCACGGCATTGGTGCATGGCCACAATTTCTTCCGGAGAATAGCCTTTCACAGTGACACCTTTCAAGGCTTAATCACCACCAAATTATCTTTTTGCCAATTTCCGAAATGCCTCACGCACCGGCGTGACTGCTCATTCAATTGCTCCGCAATGCGTACTTCGCTGAGCTTCATCTTCGGTTTTTAACGATCCCGTCAAAAATGGCTTGCTTCAATGACATATACACTTGTTCACTCAACGGCAAGTCCTCAATTGAATCGATACTATGCAAAACGATATTCCTCTACTTTGTCCATTCTACTTGCTCCTTCATTCGACTGCCTATCCTCTCCGGGGCGCATGGTATATTACTCTCATTATACAGGGAAAGACCACAAAAATCAATGTATGCATAGGAACTTCCTTTTTCCCCAACTAAGTTGTCTAGTGATATAATAGAACTACCAATACTATGTAATTATTAATTATAGGAATCAACCATGAGTCGTTGTCTAATTATTATAAATCCCGTATCTGGCGGTGGCAGAGCCCGTCGCTATGTGATGGAACTGCGGTGGCAATTAAGCGCCCTCTTCGATCGATTAGAAGTGAAGTTTACGCGCTAAGCTGGTGATGCCACTCAATTTTGCCATTGAGTACTCAACGAAGGATTCGACGCTATTTTTGCATGGGTGGCGATGGTACCATCAATGAAACAGTAAACGGCATTGTGAAAAGCCGGCTGTCGCGCCAAATTCGGATTCATCCCCATCGGCACTGTAAACGACTGAGTCGCGCCTTGGGCATCCCCTACAACCATTAGGCCATTCACGGCTTAAAGAATAGCACCATTCGTCACGTCGATATTGGTCGTTGTAATGATGGCTATTTCTGCAACAATATCGCCATCGATTGTCATCCCCGAAGTCGTGGCATCCGTCACCAAAGAGAAAACAATTACTGGGCCGCGGCGTACTTTTGCCAAGGTGGACGAGCCCTAGTTTACCACAAAAAGATTATCGCTTTAGCATCACTACAGAAGAGGGCACTCAAGGGTTCATGTCATAGTGATCGCATTGCTCACCCTAATGTAGTGTCCAGTTTTGAACACTTCATGCCCCTGCTTCCGTCGATGATGGATACATGCGCATCATCATTTTTAAGAATATTTCATCATGAACCTATTCTTTTATTTTACCGCTCATCCTAAGCGGTTCTATTTTACAATTCAAATATGTAACAATTTTGAAAGTCAAACGAGCGCGCATCGAAGTCTGCGACACTATGGACGCCACCACGAACATGGACGGAGATATCGGTCCTGACGCACCGGTAGAATTAAGTATTGCCTAAGTTCCTACAAGTTTACGTTCCTAACAAACGGCGCAAAAAGACAACCAATTTATTTCTAAATCCATTACAACCAAAATCCTAAGCAAATAGGGGCAGTCATCGTACCCCTAGCAGCATGTTCGCAACTACGCTTATATGAGTAGCTCCGGCATGCATTATAGAACTAAAAAGAGAAAGTTGAGCACCGCATCAACTTTCCTCTTTCTATTCCATAGGTCCAGTCTACTGGATTATTTTCGTTTTCCCCTACATCCAATGTGTTTGCAACACATCTCGCAACTGGCTCTGCGTGACCACGTATCTCGGATACCACCACCGATGGTCGTCGTTTCTCGCACGCATAGCTAGGTCCACCCCTTCCATACGCAAGCCTTGGCAGAAGATATGTGAATCCAAGTATTACCCGTATTTGGAAAACACGAGTCCCTATACCAGCTATAGCGAATCTGAATATCCGACCCATGCCACTGTTCCGTCACATGGATCCCACCGGATTGCCCGCGAGTACCACTATGCCTTGTTGCATATACTCCATCGCCAATCCTTGCATATGGAGCCCTACGCCATCCCAGTGTAATCCATCACCGCTGAACATGCCTCCATCTTCACTCTTGCATAGAATTGCGCTGTGTGGCTTTCACCATATGCGCCGGTGCATTGCGCAACACAACATTCTCTAGCACAATATCCTTCCATGAGTGGATGGATACCGAGGACGAACGCGTGCTCAACCCTTTATCATAACTGGCGCCACGTCGCATAGCAGACTGACTTCCAGCTGACTAAGAACTCCTTTTTCCTCTAGCTCCTCTGGGTCTACCACTTCTTCCTCTGAAAGTTTCCTGTATCGGTCCAGTAAACGTGTATTCAACCATGACCATCGATGGTCTTGCTCCACGAACGATCACGTTCCGCAGGCACTGATCCATCACTTCATATTGAGGACACCTAAATGGGGCGTTCCCCTGTAGCCACATAGTTGGGTCGTCAAAAAGCTATACTGTCATCCAACCGCCTCTGTGCAGCCCCTTCCTCTAACTCCAAGGTCATATAACTATGCAAAAACAGCGCTCCCGTCCGATACACACCTTTGGACAAGTGCAAAATACCACCTCTTTGGTGTATCTCGAATCGCCTTTTTGCAGGCTAAAGGGTTGTTGTCCGTCACCCCCATCATATGCCCCATAGGCAGTGGCCTCAATTTTCAGTTTCGCTTCGGCGGTGTTTTCATCCGGTACCTTCGATGATACAGAGACCACCTGCCCCTGTAGATTTAATCCTTTCACTTGCACCATATGCACCGTATCTGGTGTTAATCCTTCAACCGTATTCGAGGCGACACCGTATCACCTTCACCATGCGGTGCTAGGTGTTCTAGTAAGTCTCCATCTACGTACACATCATAGACCTTAGCGTCTGCCGTATCCGCCGAGGACCATTCTATGTCCAATGTGGTACTCCGATGCCTACTCTCTGATGTATGTAGATCAAAATCGCACGCCTCTGTCACATAGAGGCGTAACCGGTGTCGTATGCGTAACGTACAAGTTCACCCCTAGTCCCCACTAAGCCTAAGAAGCAAACCTAAGGCAATAGCACCTATCCAATATCGTTTATATGATCGTAATTTCATCATCGTTATCCTTCATCTCATGTTTCCGTAACACACAAGTTTATCCTATGATTCTAGTGATTCTATATGTATCATTCTACATGATTTCCCCAAATGGTCAATACTCATCTAGGGGATTCACCTGCAGAATGGACCCCATAGGAATGACGGTCTCCCGTACCGTCATAGTTTTTGTCTGAGGATCTATCTTGCGCAACCGTCCTTGTATTCTCACATAGGGACCGTCCGAATAATATTCTACACTAATCATATCTCCCGTGAAAGTCGTTGTAACTGATGGTCCAACTCCTCTAATTGTTCCTCTGAAAGTACCTTTCGTCGCTCTACATAGTCCGCCTCTTTCTCTAACAAAGCTTCAAACCCTTTTAACGCCGCAAAGGGTATAAACTGTTTTCAACCCGTTGTAACAGGGGTCATCTCGCTTCTCTTATGTTGCATTATGCCCCCTATTAAAGTATTACGGAACGCATGTTGTGCCTTCCTCTTGCAAATTGCATAGCCCGCAATATGGAGTTGCCACCAAACTTTTCCTTAATCTCCAATACAGTTCGCTCCACTTGATGAGGCCTTTCTTGTCCCCTCGTTCGTGGCAAATAAATCCATCTCCCCAAGGGAATCGCCTCGCAGTTGACGAGATCTTCTAATCCCTACTGAAAGTTGCCGAGATCTCCCGCGCCTGATGGGTGGTCTCTCGATATAACCGCAACACGGCTTCCGACAAGACAGCTACAGAACAAGTATACTCCGGCAAAAAGCCGAGATCCGCGTTCGGCGTACCTCTCGATTTGCATACGCCACCGACACAGAAACGTAGGCTTCGTCACTGCTCGCTCCGCAATCCAATTCTAACACCAAGTTCACCATTTCCCTCAAAGGCACAAAAGCATTCATCAAGGTGTAGTTCCGTAGTAAAATCTGTCCTCGTGATGAGGGAATGCTTCGGTTGGTCGATAGGCATGAATTTCTTTTCATCGTGCCACGGTTCTCGCCCCCACGCATGGTCGATGGTAACTCCGCAGTGACACCGGACTCTCTATACAGACTGCCTCTGGTACCGTAGTAATGCCATGCAAGTCCACCACCCCATACTTGCGCAAGCGATTGGCAATCCTTTTTCCGATCTGCCAAATATCTGCCTTTTAATGGAGCTGATGATACCATATCTTTTCTTTAAATCGCGTCTCGTCCAATAGACCAATCCCCTGAGGTTCATGCTTCGCCAACACATCTAAAACGCTTTGGCTAAAAATAAATTCGTCCCTATCCCCCACCGTTGAATAAATGCCTGTTTTTCTAGCACTTTTCCTTGAAACGTAAGCGCCAATTCTGGAAAAGTTTGCTTATATAAACGACCATAAGGAGTGACATCAATAAAGTACTCATCAATGGAATACACATGAATATCTTCCGGTGCTACATATTCTAATAATGTCCTATAAATAGTGGCGAATCTGTCCATATGCGTCGCATCCCTGGGTTTTACCGCCATATATTCTACGGTGAGAAGGAATCTCAAAATAACCGACATCGATTCTTCACGCCCTAATTTCTTTAACTATGGAGAAATAGCCAATGTAATCGCACCTAGACCACGAGATGCATCCGCTACGACAAGAGGCGTCGTAAAGGATCCACCCCTAAATCTGCACCTCTACAGAGGCATAAAACTTTTCAAATCTAAACACATATACACTGCCATACCATCCCACTCCTCTATAGGAGTATCATATATATTTGTTCTATATTTTCCAATATATATGTTCGCTATATTAAACCTATTATACTATAAGTAGTTACATATTATTTTTTAAAGATGACTATATAATACTCTCCGCATTTGACTTGGTTTATTATCCTCCAACACTTACTAAAAGCAACTTTAACATTCAATAAACCAAGCATGTACAAACTCATCGCTATTAAAACCAACTCATTTGTCCTACTAACCCCTATAGCAAGAATGAAGAAGAAAACAGGTTGCTGAAGGACAACCTGTTGTAAGCCAATATGATATAATTGTATTTCTGATTATAAGAAACGGTTCAAGGAAGCAGTGCTTGCAAGTGACGATCAGTCATACCCATTTCTCTTTGAGTGCAACGCAATGCAAGACCAATTAATTGGCTCATATGGATGATAGGCACCTCACCATTCATGGAACAGTTGCTTTTGCTTCTTTTGGAACATATCCAATTGCATTTGGCAAAGTGGGCATGGTGTTACGACACAATCAGCACCTTCTTTTTGCGCATCCGCATTGATAGAACCAGTCATTTGCATTACAGAATCGTGTGCAGGATATACTGCATGCCAAACCACAACAATCTAATTTACGAGGAGAAATCGATTGGAGTAGCACCTAATGCTGTAATCAGATCTGCCAAACTTGTTGGGATTTGCATATCTTCGAAGCCCATTTCTTCTACTGTCGGACGAAGGATATGCGCTCACAATATTCAGCACACTTACGAAGACCAGTCAATGGACGAGGTCACTCTTGCTTTCAAATTATCCTAAACCATATTCGCGGATAAGAACCCACAAAAGATGTGTTACTTCAGCTAGTACCTTTGTAGTTCATACCGACTTCGCCAAGAATGTTGTTTACTTTTTGACGGAGTTACTTCATGATCGTCAAGCTCTTTTTAGCTTCCCGAAGCATTAAAGTACACGTGTTACAAACTGTAAGGATATCTAAGCCTTCCTTTTCAGCTAACACGCAATGTTACGAGCGTTAGTGGAAAAGTCAATAATGGATCAATATCTTGAACGTGAGAGCCTGTATGACGGCAGTCCATCCGTCTAATTCTTGATTTTCGATACCTAATTTTTCGCTACTGCAACGGTTTGCTAAAGTGGTCTTCTTTGGAATGCGCTTCTAATACGCAGCTTTGGGAAAAATCCGTATTTCATTATTTTCCAAGCCTCCTCTCACTGCACGACCGATTGTACAGCACCTTCAATACCATTCACTGGTCTTTATGTGGAACTACCAACTCGAATGGATTGATTTTTGCCATCTTCGCAAGCGAAGCGTATAGACCTTGTTTTGCGGAATCCAATAATCCGTCTGTTTTTCAAGCTCATTGTTACTTCGTTTGGGCGACCAGTTTTTAACAAGTCTTGTTTTGAAAGCGATAGCATGACTAGTGCTCGTTGGACAAGCCAGCTTGTCGCTACACGGCAGGTTGGAAATATCTTTTTCTGGTTTCAAATATTTAGGACAACAGGTATAAGTTCATACAATGTACACATTCACAAGCCATGGTTGAAAAAGCGGTGTATATGCCATTGGGGACACATCACGGAGTCAGTTACAAAGCAGTTGGCTTTTTGTATATATATGGATCAAGAAGTCTTCACGGTTGAGCGGACAATTTGTTACATTCGGCACAGCATCCGCAAAGGATACATTCTGTATTTCATAACAATTTTTGAAGTCTGCAGCTGTTTGACGAGTACCAGTTTTAGTAGTGAATTCTGGTTTTACGAAGATCAAGGCTACTTCTTTCAGCGGCTAACTTTGCTTCCCAGTCAACAACTAAGTCTGGATTACATCGAAGTTACCGATTGGTGCTACTGTGATTTCATCAGAACCGAAAACGTTCAGTTACTTCGTCGTTAGCTTCACAGCCAAGCATTGTAGACCGTTAACTTTTCACGGAGCAAGCACCGCATACTGCCGAACGACAGGCGCAACGAAAAGTTAATGTTGGATCGATTGTATCTTTAATTTTTGAAGCCCCCAAAAGGATAGTACGGTCTGCTTCGTAATCGAAAGTATAAGACTGTACATAAGACGCGACCTTCGTTAAAGCGGTGGATATGATAAGTAATTTGTCTCATCTTAGTACTTCCTTTCTTGTGGTTCGTATTTAGTGAACACTACATCGCGTTCGGACATTTCGTATTCGCGCATTTGTAAGTTTCAAAGTTGTATGTTTTAAGTGATCGGAATCATCGCAGTTTTGAAATTCTTCACGAACAGCCAAACACCACAGGATGCTTTACGATTTAACGCACCTAATGCGATAGCTCACTTAGCTGATGTTAACATAGATTTGGAGATTTCTACATAGTTAGCGCAGATGCCATGTTGCGCATAAGTGCAGTTGGAATCGCCTACGTAGCAGGTTTCATACTCTTTTTGTTAAACGTTCAGTCCTTCCAAAGGAGCTTCTGGATACGCTTCGTTGCGGAAGATGCCTGCTTTATTCACATAGCTTCTGCCAATTCGTCACGAATTTCTAGCTACTGGACGACCAGAGTGCAGGATGTAACTTCAGCAATTTAGCTTCCCATTCGTCGGCACGCTTTTAATTCAGCATCGCAATCTCAGATAGTGCTCAACGTGCATAATCAGCGGCGCCGCACCCGGATGCTACCGAATACGAACGCCGTCTGCCAGGGGTTACCACCTAAACAGTTCGCACCATGGATAGAGGTCAAGATGCTTCCCAGGGCGAAGATACCGGGGTTTCTGTTGCACAAGTTTTGTAGTCAACTACGTCGATACCGCCCATGATGTAATGGCAAGTGGGACGAATTAGCGCTGGATCAGTTAATGGATCGCAATGTTCGAAGCAAAGAGCCGTCACGGATACCATGAAGTTTTTCAATGATAACTTCTGGTCCTAAGTGACGAAGGTCAGCTTCTACGTATGCCATCAAGGCCGGAACCATTGACCACGACCAGTGCGATTTCATCTTCGATCGCTTTTGCTACAACGTCACGAGATGCTAATTCCATTTGTTGGGGCGTATTTTTCATGGAAACGTTCGCCCTCAACGTTTAACAAGTATCCGCCTTCGCCACGAACGCTTCGGACATCAAGATACCAGTTTTTACCAAGACCAGTTGGATGGAGATTGGATCATTTCCATATCTTTCAAGCCTACGCCAGCACGAATACTGCCATACCGTCACCAGTGAAAAGAATGGGTTTGTTGTACGAGTCCAGAATACGCGGCCAGCACCACCAGTGGATAATACGATGGATTTGCTTTGATAATTTTCTGCTTTGCCTTTTTCATATTCCAGATAACAGCACCACCCGGCTTTACCGTCTTTTTACAACGATCATCTAATAGGTACCATTCTTGTAAAGAAATGTACGCCTTCTGAGACATTGTTCATATGTTGTATGAAGAATAACGTGACCTGTTTTATCCTGCACTAGCATGTACGTGGATGGATTGTCCGCAAAGGGTACGTTTGTGCGGTTTTGCCTTCGTCTGTACGAGAGAAAGGTTCCATGAAATCCATTTCTAATACGCCTTCTGAGGCAACGTTGACAGAAAGAATTCGATGGCGTCTTGGTCACTAAATAGTCAGAACCTTTTACTGTATCGAATGTGTGAACTTCTGTGAGTCTTCTTTTTGCTACATTATTTAACATGCTTTTACGCCACCCTTGTGCCATTGCTGCGGCAGAGCGTTGGGAGAAAATGTGATCAACGCTACACGCAAACCGTCGCGTCGTGCGGCTTCTAAAAAGACTCGTTGGCCTGCTCCACCACTACCTACTACGAGAACATCATATTGTTCGCCATGCGTACTCCTCAAAAACACTTGTCTTATTTTGAACTATACCTCTTTGCACTACGTTCCGAAAATAAGTAACTATGTTGCTACATATATGACTTATACATGCATCAATCATAGCTGTATATACGGTATTCCAAAGTGTTACAATTGTCACCGAACAGCGTTAAAACCCCTATTTTTACAAAGGATTAGTCCGTTTTTGATAATCTTTTTCACCCCTCGCCCATCTATAAAACGCTATAATATTTTTCCAACCAAAGATTCTCATCTAATATATGCTTTGACAGTGTGCATTTATCTCCTCCTTTTAAACATCTTGTTAACTACCCTATTTCTGTACATGTTCTATAATTTTTGTCATTATTAATTTTATTTTCAGAATACTTTACTAAAACCACTTTTAAAATATTTACTATTTTTCTTGTGATATTATTTCTCATTAATTATTTTACATTTCATTATATTTATTTTGCATGCTTGAAGTTACTAAAATCATGTTACCTGTATTGATATCACGGTGTAAACCACTAAGTAATATCTATCTATTTTCTTTCTCTAAAGTATCCATTACCAACTGTCCAAAATAGAGACGACAGAAATTTTCCATCGTGCTTTTAGTCTTATCGAGTGTATGGTCCCCCTGACAATGAGATCGATGCGACTTTTCTACCTCCATTTTTGTAAAGTGTCTTATCCTCATTGGTATGCATTTTTGACATTGTTAAACCGTTGAGAAAATCACCCATATAGTATAATTTTTAGAAGATGTTGTATTAATACGACACTTTAGCATACAATATATTGATATTGAGTCTGTGCTGAAAACATATCTATGCACTCTCATTTACAACTTGTAAATGGGAGTCCTTTATAGTCACGGTTTAGTACATGTGGTAGACGGATATGCTTTCACATATATTCAATATATGTGAATACTCTTAACAATGGATACAATCATCCTACATGTTTAGGAAAAAGGAGACACTCATGAGCATTATGATCAAGAAAGCGGGATGGCCATATATGAGCCATTGTCGGTAGAAAAACGAAGAAAATGGTTGCTTTTCGCTTGTTGGGCCTAGATTCTTGTGATCCTATCGAATTGAAATGGATTATAAATTACAATTCGTGGACGGTATGACGACGAAACAAATTCAACAAACCCTGTACAGAACTGCCATTGAAAGTCATCCAAAAAGGTAGACGATGGTTTCGGCAACACTGGTGAACCGCATGAACCGGAGACTGGCAATTTATGGCAGCTGTCTATACTTATTCGATTTGTACAAAGAAGGCACTCAATCAGTAAATACAAAGCATTCGGTTATGGTAATTTTACCAATTTAGTAGAAAACCTTAGTCGCTTGCTGGCCGTTATGCAGACTTTTTCTTAACACAGTATACAGAATCTGAATTAGAAGAGTTAGGCGATTATATTAAGCAAAACGATTACCTATTTAACTATGAAGGTATTAAGTTATTAGCCGATCGCTATTTGGTGAAAGGGTTCAACAAAGGGGTACGACTTCCTCAAGAACGTTTCATGGCTATCACCAATGCATAGCTGTCATCGAAGGCGACAAAAAGGTCTACTACGCGAAAAAGTTCTATGACTTGATGAGCGAGTTAAAAATGACAACGGCAACACCAACGTTAGCTAACGCCGCGGTACTCCATTCCATCAATTGAGCTCTTGCTTTATCTCTGGTGTAGAAGATAATCTATGGTCCATTTATGATGTGAGATGCGAGGATTCTCCCGCGTGTCCTAAACATGGTGGCGCTCTTGCATTTATCTTGGTAAAAGTACGTGCCTTGAACTCCGATATTCAGTGGCTACAAGGGCACTCTTCTGGCGGTGTTATCCCTTGGATTCGTTTATACAACGATACCCGCCGTGCCGTAGACCAATTAGGAAAAGCGGAAAGAATGGTGCTACGGTGACTTACTCGACGTGTGGCACTAAAGACTTCTACGAGTTTGTTGAACTTCGCACAAACAGTGGTGATGATCGCGTAAAGCGCATGACATCTTCCACCGCTTTATCTGTGCCAGATATTTTCATGGAACGTGTTGTCAACCGTAGAGCATTTCACTGTTCGATCCCATGGAAGTCTCTCGTGTGATGGGCTTTCGCTAGAAGATGATTACGATGACGATACGAATAGCTCACAGAAAAATATTTAGCCTGACGCAAACAGAATTTACGGCATCGGTGGAGTGCCGATATGATGATCATGCGTTCTGCACGCAGAAACTGGTGCGCCATTCATTTTCTTCCGAGATACGTGAACCGTGCGAACCCTAACAAACATGCGGGCATCGGTTTATGCATCAGCAACGTGCCGTAAATCCGCCCAAAACGTTGGTGTTTCACCGATTTAGATGATTATCTGAGACGATGGATCCATCGTGACTCGCACTAAAAGCAGGGGACATGGTAACGTTGCGATTTGAACTCTCCGGTAACCTAGGTCAAACCTCTGATGAAGAATTAGAAAAACATCGCTTTACAAGTGCGTATGTTGGATAATGTCAGTACGATCAATCAGTTCGGTGCCACGAAACCCGCGTAACTAGCGATACCGTGCTGTATCGGTCTTGGTACGAGCGGTTGCCACCGCTATCCTGAGGTGAAACATAAAGGTGCAATGGGAAAGCGAGGCGCACTAGCGGAAATCGCTGATACATTGTTTGAAAATATTGCCTATCACGCTATCAAAGCATCTATGGGTGTGGCAAAGAAAAAGCATACCACAGCATTTCAAAGGTTCTCAATGGGAAACTGGTGAATATTTCGAGCGCCGTGGTTGTACCTATCTGAAAGATGGCAACAACTGCGGTAGACTGTCACTGAAAATACGGTATCCGCAACGGTTATCCTAATGGCTATCGCTCCGACAGGCAGTACCTCTAACATTACCAAATACCACAGCTGGCATTGACCCTATCTTTAGAAAAGTTCTTCGTGAAGAGAGAGAATGGTTCACTCAAAAACAGCGCCGGATTTGAGTAATGACGATGTGGTTCTACAAAGAAGCGCATACTATCGATCAACAATGGTCCATCAAGGCTTGCGGTATCCGCCAACGCCATATCGACCAAGCGCAGTCTCAACATGGCATTACGCGCCACAAATGAAAGCGAAGAAATTGCCGAGGTATGTGTGAAGCCTACAAACAGAGGCATTAAAACAATTTATTATATCCGTAGCAATCCTTAGAAATGGATGAATGCAGCTGCTTGCATCTAAACTTTGGCGGGGTTGTAATTGAACAGAAAAGAGAGCACCACACGCTCATCCTCCGCAAACTGATCCTACGGTAGGTTTGCTCCGGAGCATAGTAGTGCTCTCTCTCTATCCTATTCTGGATGATGTACCGTCTTTATAGTTTCTTGCTGAAAGTGAAGAGTCTTTCATAATGTGATACCCGACAATTTGCTGACGCTATCTGGCAAATTGGATATGACAAATAAAAGTTCTCTATTTTGTACGTTGTAACCTTGATCGTTATCTAATCTGCTTTTCCAACCCTATGAGGACCAGTCTTATTTCTAAAACGTGTCGGTGCACACACGGATAAAGTTTTCTATTATTATGCTAATCTATTCATATCTACCATAGCATCAGTTTCTCCCATAGTAAGGAAGTGATAATTCACGCTCACGACGACGCCTCTTCATATGTCTTTATTACAGCACAAAGGTTTGTGATGTGTTGATGTTTTGAAAGTTTACATCCTTAAAATTCCTATAGGTATCGATCACAGTCGAAAGGCGATTCACGTAAACTCTAATGATTTCGATTATGGTCAAGCTCTAGATCTATATTCCTAATGGGTTCGAGTATACAATCAGCGAATTTGTAGATGTCTGTTCATCCATTTCAGTATGAGCCGACTGAAACAGTAACTAGTTTATCCGTTTCTAGTATGCTGAAAACAAAAAGCACAGGGCTGATACTCCTGTTAACTTTTAACCTCTATATTTTAACACCAATCGTAGGCTATGTGTCTAAGTGGTTCATTAAGTTCTGCTACATCACGGTATCCGCACAAATACGTGCGATGCAACTGCACGCTATCATCACTGGCCAAAACTACATACTTATCAACAGGAACCTTGTACATCATTTTTGATCTGAGGCTCCTCATCAACTATCATATGTCTCATTGGAGATATATATTTAGAGAAGCAATCATCACAGTTCCGCAATATTTGATGTTCTCTTTTGCCAATAGGGAGCTATTATTATGTATAACGAGACCTATTCATATATATCCTTAAATCTTACTAATGCCGTGGTGGAATAAGTCACGTAATGATCACTCACATCCATATTCCTTCTTGACATCTCTCTGCATCTACACTATAACATTTTATCATTCTTTAACGCTCCTATTCCTTTTGCAATTCTGCATCTAATTTCTTCTTTCGACAATGCTGTTCAAAGAGTATTGTGCAGTTTACGGTCCGGCAAAGCGAAGTTCAAAGGGCATCCCATTTTGCAACACAGATTTGGCTGCCTGTAACATTTATGTATTGCACTAGATGGAGAAATCCCAAAGTTGCCTAAAATATACCTCTGCATCTTTTTAAAGTAAGAATCAATCCTAGCATATACTGCATTTTGTATTTGCCATTATATCATCTTCTTTTCTTCATCACTTACACCACAAGAATTGCATATGCAAGTAATTGCAAGCATATAGTGCCAAAGTCTTGCCATGCTACTCACCAACAGGCTGGATCTAATCCTTAGGTGTAGAAAAAGAAAAAGTAATGGATGGTTACAAGCAATTAGACTTGCCATAGTGGATGCAAGATAAGTAACAAGGAACCCGCTTTTAAAGTTGAGGCAGTGACTGCTCAACAAAGACATGACACCGTCTCCAATGCAACTCCTCTTCCTATATCTCTACTATCATGCTATAATAAAACGTACTAAATTAACAGGAAACGTATTCTAGCGTAGGGGTACGCAAAAAGCACAGGACTGCTACTCCTGTGCTTTTCTAGATTATCCGATAAAAATAACAATAGGCCAGTCACTAGCACTGTTACTATCTAGCCATGGGCAGTGAAATAGCTAATTACACTTTGCCATGATGAGAAACAATTAACAGGATAACTCAGTCAAGCATAAAAGGTACCTGCCTCCTTCATGTCCGCAGAATCGGTATGGTGACGCACTTTAGTATAACAACGAAATATTATGACTTTTGTTCTTATTTTTCTTAATATACTAAAATAGATTTGAGACTTTTTATCCTGTTTAGTATAATAAAATAACTAAGAGGGCAAACCTGTAATTATTTGAGTGTATTGGTGATTGTCTCGTCTCCTATGTGACTTTCACCCTAGACACACGCAGGAGATCTCTCATCGAGAAAAGAAACTGATTTTTAATGAACATGGTGACCCTTGACGCACATAGAAATGATGAACGGTGTACCGACAAATTTACAGGAGTGGAATCGCATCAAGTGCGATTGGGCGAATATAGTTTATATCGCACGATGTTGAACAATTTCTGGTTCCTGAAAGATTTCTTTAAACGAAGATATTAAAGCGAACTCTGTTAACGGATAGCGAGCGTCGCGCCTTTGACGACAGATGCATTTGCTGTCTGAACTTCTTGGACTCCATTCAAAGCGAGAACTTGCCAAACGCCGGGCCGTTATATTACGGCATCTGAAATGTAACTACTTTATTGAACATCCAAAGCCTTTCCAAGAGGGAAATCCATGCGCAATCATATTCTTATATTTTTAGATACGGTAACGAACTCAATTGCTCGTGACCGTGTTTATGATGAATGCGCGTACGGATGAGCATTGTACTGGCTCATAACCGCTTCATCGCCGATGACACCAACGTTTTAGCGACAAGCCATCAGAACGCAATTTAATCCGCACGATCATGGCAAACTATATTTTTAGAAGTATCTATTTCTACTCAGTTTAGTTTCTTCTACACGTTGGCTCGCTAAGGTAAAATGACTACTTTCCTGTTTTCAAATACATCAATCGTGACAGTGACTCACTTAGTATTATTCAACACATCATTCGTGAACTTCGTGTGCGGAACGTCCCTGAGCTCTTTGCTCCTGAGCGCTGGGGCTGAATTGACGCAAATAGCTGCATGAAGGTACGGAAAATGAAATCGCGGTCAATACGTTACAGATGACAAAATCAACTTGGCATCAACAATACGATTGATCGAGCGCTATATCAAAGTATTTCGCGAACCACGTGCTGATTCTATCGGCTTTAACCTGTATATCCAGATCAGGAAAACCCTATGGCTTGGATTGAGAAAGTTTCTCCAACTTAAACGCACTTTCAAAACTGACGGCTGGCTGAAGCAAAAGTTACGAACTATACAAAAGCGCGACGCATGATTTCGATGATTTAGAATAATAATGCCTGTAGGGTATGCATGAAGCTACACGCAGATACTATCTGCTGTAGCTATAGTTTCTCGATTGCTATGCAAGTAAGAAGTTCTTTATGTTACTAACTATCCTAGCATGTGCTGGGACCCTCTTATAGAAACAACCTTATTTTCTTATACACCACTGCATCAAAGCTGCTATGCCACAATGCGTGATGATATGTTTGGAACTTTCTCGACAACGTAGGTGGCAACATGTATTATAGAATACATACATAAAATACGAAACAAGAATACAGCACTAGCCATACATGCAACTAAGTGCTTGTCTTCTATCTGTCATAGTGCTAACACTATACAATTAGTATTTCCAGTTTACACGTCCACCGAACAGTTTGTTCCTCGTTTTGTCCAGACCAACCTTCTACATTCCAGTGTTCCGGTAAAGGCATCCGCAGTGCTTACCATAGGTAACTCCAACTTCTACAGGTCCACTAGAACGCCACTACGAAAGGTGCTAATGTGCTGCGCCTTTGACTGTCGCATGTGCTTCTCACGAGGAGCTCACGTTCATGGCGGCACCAACATCATCCTGTATAACTCTACCTGGTGTTTACGAAACTGTACCCAGAGGCGTGTACACGAAGACTGTTAACACACAGCATATGTATTTCACCTAAACCTTACACTTTCAATGTGGCCGTCGCTTCACCTTGATGGCCTGATAGAATAAGCGCCCAGATACACTTTAACCATATCCATTTCCGCAGATACCACTTTGCCTAGTCACATGTGCTCCTGTAATACATATTATGTGCATCAATGGAAAGTGTGAACAGTTTTCGTTGCTGTAGCTCATTACTTTCATGGTTATGGGATGTACGTCCACCACGAATGCACTGCCTTCCTAAGTAGATGCCATGATATCATAGGTGTTTCCATATACACCAATGCCACCAATATTTTAGCATTACGTCTGCACGAGCCCAGAATCCAAATGACTATCGTAGCGAGACCAACCCCATTTCTACAAATGTGGACTGAGTGAGGTTTACAGATTGTTTTCCTAGACCAGAACAAATATGTGGTTCCTTTAATATTTGCACCGAGGACGAGATTTACTCTCATATTACAGCACTGACCCTGACACTACGATTGGTGACGTACTGCTCGCATTGACCAACAAGGCCCTTCTCCATACTACCTTGTCCATCAGTTTAATAACACTAGACACTGCGACACGGAGTTTCTACAAATGATTTTGTTTGTGGTAATACAGTTTGTCCAGCATTCCTTCTACAGGAGCACTAATAACAACAGCTACTACAGTTTGTTATCATCTCACCTGCTTTAACTGATATCATAACTGAAAGATGCACCTTGTTGTGGTTTTCCGTATTAGAGCCCTATGTCGATACACCATTTGTATTGACAGTTTAATCGTATCTCCTTTATGTGATAACTGATGCTAACCACCAGATACACCTACAGTAATGTTTGCATTAAGATACGTCTGTACCAGTTTGGATCTGTTACAGTGAGAATGGCATCTCCATTCACAGCATCTTTCAGAGTAGTCAAAGTTGTGAATTTTCAAAGTTCGACTACTTGAGATAATGTAATTCCTTTGACATGAGTTTAAAGGTATTACCAGTTTTAATATCGCCTGTAACGCATTGTCCAGAAATGTGCGCCCCAGATAGCTACTTTTCCACTAGCCAATGCTTTGCATTATTAATGTCTACAATATTAGAGTGGCCTCTACATCGCTCACACCACCGATGATAAAGTTATTGCCATCTTGTTTAGGGTCCTTCCACCGCCATCCAGGTATACTTTCCATTGGTATCAATTCCATTAACATGGATGTTTAGATTGTTCTTGCTTACTTTAAACAAGCCTTTTCCTGTAATGGGTCCTTCTCCAATAACGACTACATTTTTATTAGCTTTGTTTCTTTGCAGAAGTCCACCTATGATTTGACCGATTTTAGCCGAGCCCATTATTGTGTCTAATTCACTTTTTCGACATTCGTAACTCATGAGAGTCTACTCTCGCAGAGTCCTGATATATTTCCCATGTTCAGTATCTGCTGGAATCAATGCTAATATTACACGGTTTTCGATTGACTTCGCATTGATTCTATCTTTGAAATCGTCAGAGAATTCCTCATCACCAATGACAGTTGCCATATTAGCTCAAATGCAGTCCGTGATGTGCGGAAGCTAATACTGCCGAAATTGTCCTTTAATGAGACCATTCGAAGAGTATTGATTAAAACTACCGCTTTGTCAATATCAATATCTTGTCCACCGCCACATCATCGCATGTTCACGAGGCTCTACCATCTTTATCATATACTACCGCCATTTACAGGCGGCGACGGTTGCACGTACGTACAATAACTACATTCTCTTCTGCATTTTCTCACGCATGTTTACTGCGACTATATCATCCTGACTATTACCACTGGGCCGCTTCCACTATAGTATGTTTAGCACGTTTGCGAGGATTCACATACGTGGCAACGGCATATGCTCGATTGGTTGTCCCGTTTACTAATCCCAGATAATTACCTTCTGCATTCTGCCTGCATCAGTAATTACGCCTACTTTGGGTCCCCAATCTTCACAGTTCCATGATCCGTATGGCTCTCTCCCACATTGCGCTCATTTTCCCCTCGCGGCATTTGTTGGTTTTGTAATCGTCTCTTTGTTTCCACGTGTTTGAGCAAACGAGTTCACATCAACGTTAGCGGATATCTTTCATGTCGTCTCCATCATCGTGTGCTTCTGCCATCTACGAAATAGAGTACGACTTACTTGGAATTCGTGTTGTCTCCGCTGGGTGTTGCACCAGTTTGTGCCACCTACTGATGGCATGTGTGCACGCAGTATCACCTGTGCTTACTTGGTGCCACTGGATTTGTTGTATCACCAGTAGAAGGTGGTGTAGAATGTGGGAGTAACTGTATTTTCTGCAGATGGATCATAACAGCAACCACAACAGATTTAGCATCATCTTTTGGCAGTAGTGTCATGTACGAGGATGCACCTTGTTTGTAGTTTCCCGTATGAGCGCACTGTTGTCGAATTACACCATTTGTATTATAAATTAATTAGTGCATCACCTTTAGCATGTAGCAGTGCTGCTACACCGGATACACCTACATTAATTTTATGTGTGAGATACGTCATGTATACCATTTGGATCTGTTACGGTAAGATAGTGATCGCCATTCACAACATCTTTCGGTAGAAAGTCAAAGTTATAATTTTCAAGTTCGCTTCAAACGGATAGGTAGTCCTGTCCTCTGTTAGGGTTTAATGCTGTTACCCGTTTTGATGTCTCCTCGTAGCGTTATTTGAGATACATGTCACTCCCCAAATACCTGCCTCACTAGCCAATGCTTTTGCATTATTAATATCTATAATATTACCAGTAGCCTCTACATCACTGACGCACCGATAATATATAGTTATTATCCTTGTTCGCTTCACTTACGTCCTGTTTAAAACTATTTGTATCAATTCCATTAACGCGTCTGTTTAGATGTTTCATCATTTACTTTGAGCAGGCTTTGCCAATAACAGAACCTTCTCCGATAATGACAATATTTTGTTGCTTTTATTTGTTTCCAAGCCCACCTATGTGTTTGCGATTTTAGGCTGGTGCTGTATGTATCTGCTTCACTTTTACCCATTCCTAATTTTCCAACATCATTAGGGTCTACTCAGTTCACACCTTCTGCCTGCTTTTCCCAGTATCAGTTATCCGCTCAGGTCAATGCCCAATGTACACGGTTTCCAATAACTTCCCGGTAGTTTTATATGTTTGAGCGTCATGGGACCGCCCAGACTGACGCTTGCTTTTGACTCGAGAAGCAATCCGTGCTGTACCAGAAGCTAATACTACTAAATTAGTTTTCTAATGAACCACTCGAGGACTTTTCATCATAAAGCTAAAGCTACCGCCAATGACTCAATATCTTGCTGCCACAAATACTGCCAATGCTTTATAGACTACCAACTTCGTTAAATTTATTGTTATATAGTACGACATACCTGACGGTATTTATACTACCCACATTACGTAAAATAACCACATTCTCTTCACCATTTTGCTCGCACCCTGTGCACTGCTTCTTTCATCCTGAATTATTACCGCTGAACACTTCTACTACATTCGATTAGCATTCGCACCATTCATTGTACTAACGCATATGCTCGATTAGTCATACCATTCACCAAATCCAGTAATACTCTCTGCATCCTTACGCTCACTAACCATCCCCATTGTAGGGGCCCCAATCTTCCACAGTTCCATGATCCGTATGGCTCTCTCCCACATTTACGCTCATTTCGCTAGCATTTGTTGGTTTTGTAATCGTCTCTTTGTTTTCACGGGTTTCAAAAGCTTTCATCAACATTAGTAGATATTTTTAGTTCCTGTTACAATCTCCATCGTATGAGCTTTGCATCTACAAGAATGGAATACGGCTGGCTTGAGCTAGCATTACCAGAATTATCTGCCATCGCAGCATCATCATTGTACTCCCCGCAATAACAAGAATCACATAACGAAGTTGTTTTTCTCATTATGAAATCTCCCTTTCTTCATTATAAATATATGACATCTTCACGATTTCTTCATGATACTCTCATATTATCAAATGTCCCCGTCAACATTTTTACCTTTATGTACTACAAGATGTGAACACATAAAAGAGCCTTCTTTATACATAGATTCTACGAACCATGTATAAAAGAAGACCCTCTATTTCAGATATTAAATATTTCTTATATTATATATCAGATCATATGAAGTTTTACCTTACTTCACTTTCACCAACGCCCGATGGATCAATCCAATCACAGAATCCTACGCCGCCGAATACAACCCAGTCCATACCGATGCCATGCATTGGTAGCATGTATAAAGAATTGTCCTACGCTACCTAAGTCTACGCTCGCCGTTTCTAATCCAGATACAAGGCTGTGATGAATGTTGCCCCCACGGTCCATGCATATACGCATTGGCGACCGTTGAACAACGGATGTAGAATGCCAACAAAATCAATGCGATGGATAATGGGTACAAGAACATCAACACAGGAAATGGTCATGGTAATGATGGTTTTCAATCCAAACATGCCTACGCCAGAGAGTTAACACGAATAGCACTGCATAGGCTTTATGGGATAATCCCCGAATTGTGTGCTAAAAGTACTGCGCACAAGAGGTAACAAGTCCGATACTCGTCGTCAAGCATGCCAACAATACGATGACTGCCAAGATCATGGCCCCTAAATCGCCGAACAATAAACGAGGCCGATTCTGCTAACACAGGTGCGCCTGTGTCTAGTATGCCTAGTTGCTCTACAGCGGTAGCTCCCAAGCTAGCAATGAAGATGTACACCACGCCCAAGCAACCTACGGCGATTAAACCGGCTTATAGCGGCGCGTGTAATTTCATCTCGTGTTGTGCCCCTGAAAGTGTGACAAATTCGATGACCAAGATACCAAATACGAAAGATGCTAACGCATCTATGTGTTATATCCATCTAAGAAACCTTGCAAAATGCTGTTCCGCTAGTAGCATAGGCCTCTGTTGCGTGCCGTAGCCACCTAATGGAGTAATCAAGGATTTAATGATCAACACCACGATTGTCAGTAGCAAAGGCGGTGTTAAATTTTACCAATGCGATTCACCAATTTTGCGGATTAATGGAGAGCCACAATGTGACTACGAAGAATACTACGAGAACAAGGATAGTGCCGTATCCGAGCGTGCCCGCAAGAATGGTTTCACCGCAATTTCATAGGGATACCGTTCGCATACGAGGAATGGCAAAGGCTGGCCAATGGATAAAGTATAATGCCAATGTAAATAAGACCCCAAATACTGGATGCACAGCTTGCTAAACTTTTGTACGTTACGGCTCCGGAGTATCCCATGGCCATAACCCCTAATAGTGGTAATCCTACACCAGTAACGATAAACCCTAAGATAGCCCACCACACATTGGTACCCGCATGTTGACCTAATGTGGCGGGAAAGATTAAGTTACCGCGTGAAAGAATAACGCAAAGAGCATCAGGCCGATAGCAATATAGGCTCGACCCGACAGTTGAGTATGATCTGACATAATATCTCCTTTCAAATACATTCCATAATAACAAATATACACTGTATATAAACATTTTTATGCTTTAGCCTTTATTATAGCTAATTATAGGCAAAATAAAAAGTCATTTTCCCTAGAGAAAATGACTTTTTCTATACCAATTATGCATATACACTCAACCTATAATTGATAGGTAAACTAAATCTATTACCTATAACCAAGCATTACTCTTTTTAGTCGCACTGGTTCTACATCTACTTTCACATCATAGAATGTACTGCCCCACCCATAATCGGTAGGCCGTGAGGGCGGTCAGCACATTCATGGTATATGCTGGATCGTGTGACTGCGATTCGCCACCATACACCGGTACTCACAATGGTCCCCTGGGCACCGCATCATCAATGACTAAGGCAATCCGCAGGATCCACGCTCATTCGACAAGCGTACAAATTCACTGTGTAACACCCCTTTGTGCTCGGCATCATCTGGGTGCATACGAGCCACCATCTGTGGCATGGGCTCTTGTATCTCACAAAGGACGAGTCTAGTATGCGTGGATCCGCCCCATTGATGAGAAAGAACTCCGCTGCATCCCCATGGGCCTCACGATACACAGGATAGGGCTCTCGCTCTAAAGGATTGTAAAGTTCAATCTTGCCAGATGGTGTCCCGTATTCTAGCTTATACGTGTCTGGTAGGTCCATCTCCACTAGTTCCCTGCCAAAATTCTATCTTGCTGCATGACTGGAATATTCGCATGTCGCACAATGTCTTCGATCATCTCTAGTTCGGACATGGCGAATACAGGATCATCAGATGCATCGCTTTCGCAATACTACAGATAGTATCCCAGTTAGATCGGCTTTCACCGACGGACGGAATGGCTTGGTATCCACAACCGATGGTGTAATGGCCGTAGGAATTGTAAATGTCATTGTGCTCGACGAGGTACGTCGCGGAGCACAATATCCGCATATTTGCCGTATCCGTCATAAACCGTTCGTGCACCACCGTAAACAGGTCCTCTCGTGCCAGTCCTTTGCGCACCACCCTTTGGTCCGGTGATGTCACCGCCGGGTTACTGGAATACACATAGAGGGCATGTATGGGCGGGTTCTCCGCTGTTGTCAGCATCGGACCTAACTGAATCATAGAGATTTAATCGTGTTTCCTTTCTTGAAAGCGTTCCCGGCTGACACGTTGTCCCCACCGAATTGACTGCCCGATGCCGACAAGAGCCCACCCCTTTGTGTAAATACTGTCCCACTAAAGATGGTAATGCCACTACGCATCGCACCGTGTTGGCTCCATTTTCGTACCGTGAAAGCCCGCTTCTAAACGAATGAACGGTGCTACAGCACTTCCATAGGCACGAGCAAACTCGACAATACGCTCTTCTGGAATGCCTATTGTCTGTGTCACTTTGGATGGTGGATACTGAAAGACCACCGTATCTCGGAATCCTTCATATCCTTGTACATACTGTTGAATAAAACTCCTCATGTACTAATCCTCTTTTACTAGCACATGCGCTACGCCCAAGCAAAAGCCCCGTCTGTGCCGGTCGCAAGAGAATCACTTCATCGGCTAACTTTGTTGTCTCTGTATGGTACGCGTCAATGACCCACAGTTTGCACCTTGTTGACGAGCCACTGTCACATCATGGAGCACATGTACATCTGTGGCTACCGCGTTGAGACTCCACAATATAACCCAATCACTATGTTGTATGTCATGTGGTCGATTTCCCAAGGTGGATCCCATCAGGCTCACCCATCCATAGCGCTTTGCGGAGAGCAAATCCCTTTGTCTTGACGTAGCACCTAGCATAGCAAAGAGAGGATCTCTGCACTTTTTGTATCCCTATGGTCCCTGCATAGGAATAGGGGCATAATACTTTCAGAACCATAGAGTGTCGATACAGTGTTGAAAACTGTCTGCGATTTCTGTAATGCTTCATCCCAGTGTGATGGGCGTAAACTGAGCCACTTCCCTTAGGTCCAATGCGGCGTAACGGTGTCGTCAATCGCCCGGGGTGATGGACAGTTCGTTCATAGTGTTGCATTTTCTGGCACAATGTTCCTCGTGTGAATTTGTGCTCTTTCATACCTCGTACCTGTTGCACTTGGTCTCCCTCAATGGTCAAGGTCAACCCACAGGCATCTGGGCAATCATAGGGACATACTGATGTCCTTGTCCGTATGGGCTTCGTCATCATTCATTCCCTTACTATTCATCATCAAAATCATCAAACAAGTCAAAGTCAACGTCAAAGTCGAAGTTAAAACTATCTCCAGAATCGTAATCACGAGAACATCAGCCTCTTGTTGATCATGATTCTAACTCATCTTCCATAATATCATTGTAGTTGTTATGGAAAAATCGATCCTGTTCTGTTTCGTTTGCACTAGAAAACCATAATCTTCATGAGGTCCTCTGGCAATACATCCAATTGGCTATAATCACGAATCGTCATGGGTTGCATAAGGGTCTACAGGTCCTGTTTTCCGTCGAATCTTCAAGCTCTACCATATCCATAGCTCGGTTCAAATCCTTTGATGTCCCTCTTGTTGCACCATGCTCTAGAAACTCATCGGAACTGACTTCACTCACCAGTGTATCCATGTCTTCAACCACTGATGGATCCTTCTGTGCTTCCATGGTCTGTAATTGCCCACGTCGTAAAAATCGATTCATTCTCTTGCCCCTCTCACTAAACTCACTCTATCATATGTATTGTACCCACTGGGGCGGACGCTTTCACAATATAGGAATAGCTATGACAGTTCCTAGTTCAGAACCTATACTGAAAGAGGACCCTCGCTAGTAGCAAGGATCTCTTGTATAGTAGTATGTATAGTTAGTTGTATAGTGTAAGTCATGTCAGGATAGAAATCACATATGGGGATTGTGATTATGTGAAAGTTCTTTGTTACTCTTAGGAGTTAGCCCAAAGTAGCACGTAAGAACCACAATTGTTTTTCATAGTAAGCGATGTGGTCTTCCATGATAGCCACTAATCCAGTTACCTTCTTCATCAGCTCGCTTCGCGGATGGCACGAGCTTCTTTGTTCAACAATTCGAAATCTCCTACTAGAAGTTATATACTTGCTCACGGAGAATTTGTTGCCTGGTTCTTCTTTTCAAAGAGCAATTCAAATATTTTTGCCACATGTACTACAGGTTCTTCGCCTTGCATTTTTACATGTTCTGCCACTGCATCATAATAGTCGAATGCCACATCATGAGACTTCTTCTAAATATTTGTGAGTTGGCACAAATTGAGAGCCTACTACATTAAAATGGAAATTGTGAGTT
>BNJV01002488.1_pt1 | contig 56020 bp, 79 predicted proteins | sample 8540591 | NCBI WGS metagenome assembly BNJV01 (sample SAMD00202457, study PRJDB9452) | human saliva metagenome | host: Homo sapiens | reverse complement strand
CAGTTACGTATTGCTAGAAGATAGACTAGAAAAAACTATGTGATGTTCATGTAGCTTTTAGGATATAGTCTAGAATTAATTACAATATATTATGTAGATAATTTTAGAGTATCCTGGGAGCAGAATCCAGATGATGATGAGTTTATTAATCTACGTAAGTATAAAATTGAAGAAGCAATTTTAGATGATAACAAAGAGTAACGTGACAAAAAAGACTATGCTTGCATTATTCATTTAAAAAATAGGAAAGGCCAAAATAGTATATGAGTGTATTAAGGATGAATACAAAATAATTACCAATCACCTTATAAACTAACAATTACAAAGGAAAAAAAATTGTTGAAATTCTAGTAGAGAATAAGGACTGCACCTTTGAAAAGTAGAAGAACTATACTTTATTTTAAAAGAGAAGACGCCAGATATTATATTGGCAATAGTTTATAGAACTTAGATATTTTCTATGAATTAAAAATTTTAGAAAAATATCTTTTTTAGCAACGGTGTTTCTAAAATATCATTAAGATAATTCAGATGATGAGTCACTATCATTTAATCTGTACTTTTACCTGTATTAATATAGAGAGAAAGTATCTAATCCTATATTTAATAACTTATTGAATATAAGGAAAAAAGAGTATTCTTTTGAGGTTCAAGATACCCTTATCATTCTATGGAACTTCCAGCCATGTATGGGTAAAGGTGAAAAAGTATGTATTTTGACAAATTAGAGAAAATATTATTACTATCTCTAGTGTAATATATATCTTATATTGGTTTCATTGGAGGAATGACTAGTTTATTTCCTGAGGATATGCAGAAATGAGTATTTAAGAACCAAAATAGTTTGATTCAAATTCGGGAACAACAAACTTACCTGAGGATAGTGTTGATTGTTTCTATTGAAAGATATGCATTTTATCTTCGTTATAAGTACCTTAGCGTGGTTATATTTGCACTCACTAAAGTAATTTATTTTATTATTACTATTTGTAATGTTTAGAAAGTGGATAAATCATAATATAGTAGTATTTTATTCTTAGTATATAGCATATTATTAATCTTTGTTTAGGTATATTATTTTATTAGCTGTATAATATAATTTTCTTAGAATAAGAATAATATTAGTAAGAAACTAGAAAATATAATAGTCAACTTTAGTTTTCGAAGAGAGGATGATTTCTTCGAAAACTTTTATAAAATTTTTAAAAAAATATATTCCAATGCTGAAGTAATATAATAGTAAAATATTAAAATTAACAAGAATAAAAAAATACAATCAAAAGTGTACAGAGAGTAGAAGTATATTATTTAGAGATATCATTATATAAATTAATGAAGATATGAAAATAACTATACTTATTTAGAGTTTGCAAAATATTAATTTGTAAAATATAATTGAAGCTAATATACCTTAGTATAATTTATTGTATAGTCTTATGAAAAATAAAGTTATTAAGATATTGAAAAGATTAGCCATAGCACCTAGTGTCAGTTATATTGTTGGCTTGGGATATGGATATTATTTTATCTACAACTTTACCATAAAAGTTGAGGGAAAGATAGAATTAAGATATTAGATAGTGCGCAAAGTATCACGATAAAAATGGAATCTTACAGTTGAGGCTGGAAAATGATATCGATGTGTATAAGTAGTAAGTATACCTGCTCAAGATAGATTATTCAGATGGATTACGAGAAGTTTGAGTGGTAGACTTCAAAATGCAGCGGTAGCTGGCGTTAGAAAACGATAAGAAATTTCTAGTTTTTCTTTACGAAGTTAAGAAGAATCTTAAGGTTGATTATTCAGAATAAAAATATTGAAGATTATGCTCTAAGGAGTAAATTCATTTATTGAAGAAGCAAAGAGATAATAAATTACTCTTATGAGTTTTCTTTATTAGATATTCTCCGAAAGTTCGGACTCCTATTGATTCTTTAACTGTCGGAAAATACATATTTATGATTTAGGTGGGCAATTGGGATCACTTAGGATTTAATAATTGATTTAAATAATTTAGGTGAAAAATCTAAACAGTTACTTCCTGATAGTTTTTCAAAAATAAAGATAATGAAGAAATTATAAAAAGGAATCAAGGTATAGATGTTAGTATAGATAAGAATATAGCTAAGACTGAGCGACCACGATGAAATATAAACAGACTGGTTGTTTCTGGGTAAGAAGATTAACCTGGTGTTCGTTGGCTGCATGAGATCCACATTTAGACCCGGAAATTATCGTATGGTATCAGATGACTCATCAACTCCAAGTAATAAGGTTCTGGGTAATTTTCCCTGGGTGCCTGGAAATATTCTTAGGGCATAATGAAATATATAGCATGGGGAGTTGCTGAATTGGACCAGACGTTCAAGATCTTTATATTGAAAACGACAAGAGAATAATCCATATAAATTTAAATACGATAATGAATATTATGATGCCAGCTTATAAGTACCAATAAAAGTAAAAGGAAAAGACGCTGTCGATTTTGAGGTTGTTAATACGAAGCATGGACCAATAATTGATCAACTGCTGAAACCATTAGGAAATAAAGATACAAGTTTTTCAAATGCAGTGGACAAGCACTTGAATCGACGCAAGAACTAGAAGCTATTTTAAAATATAGATAAAGCGAAAATTGGCAAGAATTTGAGAAATCATTGAAAATTAAAGCACCAGCTCAAAACTTTGTTTTTATAGATACTGAAGGTAATATAGCTTATAAATCAAATGGTAATGTTCCGATTGTGAAAAAGGTGATGTGGAATCTCTGGTGCCAGGATATAGCAGGACTATGCTGGAGGGCTAAAGGCCTCATATGATAAAATTACTGAAACTTGTTAATCCAGGAAGAAGGTTTTATTAAGACAAAGCGAATACTGAAACTGTGGAAACTGATTATCACACATCGTCGCTCTGGGCAACAGCCAGCATAGAAAAGCTCTCGTATGATGTGAAGTAATATCACAGAAAAGAATTTCATAAAAGCTGATGATATGGCGAAGAAACTTCAAATGGATACAAAAAAAAATCTATATGCATAAGAATTTTATTAAACTTTAAAAAATATAAATGTTGATAGAAATTTCTAAGAAAGAAGTAGTTGATAAACTAAAACTATGGAATAAATGTAGACGAGAAAGATGAAGCAGCCTTTAATTTTGATCTGTGATGAAAAAAAATCAATCTATATACTAAAGACAAGATGATGCAGATACTATAAATTTATGCCTATAAAGAGAGTTATGTAGATATGTACTTAGAGATAGCTAAAAAGTGAACCTTATTGAGGAAAAGACTATGAAGTAGGCATTATCAAAATAGCTTAAAATGAAACTGTAATTGAGTTAGAAGGTAACAGGTGGACGTATCTAAATGGAAGTAAGTACAGCTCATACATTAGGATTCAGACATCCAATATCTAACCATCTGCATTGTTAGTATTATCAAATCCGAAAGAATATCCTATTTCAGGTTCTAAAGTTACAGTCTGCCAGCTAGACAAAACGAGGGATTAGTTAATCTATGGCATCATGGAGACTTGTTTATGACTTTGAGACTAAACAGGACATCATATTGGTTGGACCTGGACAAAGTGACACTTCAAGGATACTATGATGACTAAATAGAAAATAAAAGTCTGAATTCCTTTCTCTACAATCATGTCAATTAATTCTTTTTATTTCGAATTAACTTTATTTCCCCAGTCCTTCAACTTCTAGTTTTTAACTCTATATAACACTTTTTAAATTTTTAATTTTCTAGTACTGGGAATATCATATCCTAAGCCATAAAGCATAAGTCTTAATAAAGTTGTCTTTACCTCGACTATTTTGTTCACTATAAATCAAATTAACTTCATCTGTAAATTCTATTTTTCTCTCATATATCCCTTCTTTTATAATAATACTTTTTAAAAAAATCATAGGTTTACACTCTCCTTTATTCTTTTTATATTTAATTTATTTTTAATATGGTATATAGAATAACTTGAATCAATGCCTTTTTCTAACTCAGAATCTTCGTCTGATAACGAGAAATCACTTTTTATAATTTTCCCAATTACTTTCTATAAAATCTAAAAATTTTTTCAGAACGATTTTTCTGATTTAAAAATCACTATAATCATAAATAACTTTTATAAAAATGAGATTCTTTCTGTATAAGTTTCTATTAAATCATCATATCTATGTAAAACATCATCATAAATACTTTCATCTATAATTTCTAAAATATTATCTCCAAATCGTTTTATGTCTGTCACAATATAAATAATCAGCCAAATAATTTTTAGATTTTGTTAATTCTATTCTTTTATTTTTCTTAGTTCCATTATTAAAAATATCGGTTTGCCACACTTTCATTACTTTTTCCTATTCCAGAAGATGATAAATTTAAATCTGATAAAAAATTCATCTATTTTATTCTTAACGATTTTATATCTTTCTTCATCTATATCGGTTTCAAAAGGCAATATATGAACCAAAAACTTTCTTTATCTAAGGGATTTTTCAATATCTTTTAAATAGTTATCCACTAAATCTTGAGCCTTCTTGGATAATGAACTATATGGTCTTTTGACTCTCCTTCAAAGGAACCTACAGTAATCTTTTTCTTTAAAAGGATTTCTAGAATTAGTAATAAATATTAATCTTCTCACTTTCCCTTTTTCTTTTCCTCAGATAATGTCTTCAATGCTTTCTTTAAATTACTGCGCACATTACTAAAAATCATTAATTGGATCTGTAATACTTTTTAGCTTGAGCCAATACATATTCCCCATTATCATAAGATAACTCAATATCTTCATAATCCCCTTCTAATCTAATACTTCTTAATCCCTTTATATCTTCCAACATTAAGACGATTGCAGCGTTCACCTGAAAATCAAAACCAAACATTACTGAATCTGCACTTCTTTTCCCCATTTTTCTCTCTCAACTTTCTACTAAATTTACCGTTTTTATATTAAGAATAGATTTTATATATATTACTCTTAATTTATCTTTCCACAGAATGCTCATATAAACAAATTAAAATTATTTTTGTTATTTTTTTCCATTATAACACATAAAGTGTACATAAAAAGACACATAGGTATGTATATGCGTAATAAAAAGAGATGTCGACCCCCTCACAAAAACAAAAACGGGGGAGGAGGATAGACATCTCATTAGTTTCATTATACTGCAGAAACTTATAAAATACAATAAACCTTTATTCCAAAATCTTTTACTTCTCAACAAACCTACTAGCTAATTTATACACTTGTTTGATTTCCTTAGTTTCTAATTTCCAAGTTTTTTTAATTCTTCTTTATCAGTTCTGGAAATTTTTCTACTAATATCCTTAGTGCATTCCCTACTGATTTTTCTTACATATTCACTAGCGTCTTCTTTTAATGCGGCTAGTCTTTTTATTGCTTCTTGTGATTTTCTTTAAAATACGGTCTACTTGTCCATATCCTCAATCCTTCTGTGACTGCCCTTCCTGTATTCAGATTATCAGAGCTTAGCCATCTCGTCAATTACAGGTATTGCATTTTCATATCCTATATTTTTACAATATTCATCAAATGCTTTTCACAACACCTCTTGTACTCTCCAATTATCATCTTTAGATACCTCATCTCGCATGAACTTAAGAATACCAATATCACTTGATAAATATCCAAAAAGAAATACACCATACATTCTAACTCGATATACTTTTGACTCATATGATAAGAAAGCCAACTTCTTACTATAATCTCTATCATTATTTTTATAATCGGATAACGCTCTTTCTCTTCTTCCTTAAATCCATTCTTTATTAAAGAAAAATTCTTGTTCTAAGCTTCTAATATATTCTTTCAAATAATGTCACCACCTTATTATCATAGCATACTAGAATGTTAGACACTCTATATGCTTAGGATGATTTGCTAAAATTAGTTGTTAGCTTTTAAGAAATCAACAGTTTTTGGATTACTAACTCACTCACGTAAGTCTTCACACACTAATACGTTGTTTGATTCCTCTTCAGTCATGTTGTACATAGTAGCAAGTTCTTTAACTTCAGCATCGATGTCAGCATCTGTTACTCAACTTTTCTTTCTACTTACAGCGATTTCTACCTAGTACGAACTGAAGTTTTGATTTTGTTTTCTGCATCTGATTTCATTTCAGCTTTAAAGATCAGCTTCACCTTTTCCAGTGAATTGTTCATATAGGTCGAATGATAATCCTTGACGAGATAAGTTTCCAGTGAATTGTTCGAACATAGAGTTAACTTCTTGTTCTACTAATTTTTCTGGTACAGAAACTTTTGCATTTTCTACAGCTGTAGAAATTACTTTTATCAGAGTAAGATTTTTCTGCTAAGTTTTCTTTTCTAATTTGATTTCTTCTTTTAATTTTTCTTTGTATTCAGCTACAGTTGAAGCTGCTTCTTTAGTAAATTCTTTAATGAATTCGTCAGTTAATTCTGGTAAAAACTTTTTCTTTTACGCCGTGAACTGTAACTGAATCTAGCTGCTTTACCAGCAAGATCAGCTACTTTGGATAGTTTTCTGGGAATGTTACGTTAACTTCTGTGTCAACTAGTAGCAACTTTCTCCTTCTAATTGTTCTTCGAATCCAGGATGAATGAACCTGAACCTAATTCTAATTCGTAACCTTTAGCTTCTCCACCTTCAAAAGCTTCGTCTCCGATGAATCCTTTAAAGTCGATAACTACGATATCACCTTTTTAGATTCTCCTTCTTTTGATTTGCCATTCAGCTTGACGGCTTAATAAGCTATCTAATCTTTCTTCTACATCAGCATCTGTAACTTCTACTGATTCTTTTTCTAATCCAAGGTTTTTGTATCTCACCTAATTCAACGTTTGGTTTAACAGTAACAACTGCTCTTTGAATTTAACACCTTCTTCTTTGCTGATTTCTTTAACATCGATATCAGGCATAGCTAATGGTGAAACTTCTAATTCATCAATAGCTTTTGTATAAGCTCGCTGGTAATACGGAAATCTACTGCATCTTGAATAATGCTTCTTCACCGTACATTTTGTTGAATACGGCTCTTGGTAATTTACCTTTTCTGAATCCAGGTGCGTTAACACGTTTAACTGCACGTTTGAATGCTTGGTCTAATCCTTTCGCAAATTCTTCTTTTGTTGCTGAAAAAGCGATAACTACTTTTCCATCTTCTTTATTTAAAAATTTTGTGACATTTATTTTTCCTCCAAAAATACTTTTTAAGTATCATCAAAAATGTTAGTATAAAAATACTAAAAACTCTTGTTAATTATATAGTAAATAGCGTAAAAAGTCAATCGTTACACATTTAAATTATTGTTTTTAAGAGTAAGTTAAATAGTTTCAAAAATTATTTAATCCACTCTCATATAATAATAAATTTCAAAAAATTGTAATACTTTCTATACTTTTTATCTACTGATTAGTTGTTTACTAAATTCTTTTATTAATTTATCATTTTCTCTGTAATTAGGATAGTATTTTTCCTAACAATTTATAGAATCTCGGTGTATGATTCGTTTCCAACAAATGTGTAAGTTCGTGAACAATAGTATGTTCCAAACACTCAACTGGATATTTTACAAGTTCGTAGTTTATCCAGATTCTTTCGCTTCGATATTACATGTTCTCAACGTGTTTTCATCTTTTTAATTCTAAGCTGTTCAGTATGAACATTCATAAGCTTTTTCGTACTTACTAAGAAACTCCAAGCATTTATTATAAACAACCTTTCTAAGTTCCCTTGTTACTATTTGTTCTCTATCTTTGTATTTATCTTTAACGCTTAGAATTAACTTATCATTAGAAATAGTTACCTTTATTTTTATCTCCCAGTCTAACTTCTAAAAGTCAATTCTTTTTCCAAAAATATAATGTTTTTCACCTGTTTCATAATTTTTAACAGTATGACCACTCTTTCAAGACATTATTTCTTCTATGTTTTATCTCATCTATATTTTCTTGAACAAGTATGATATAGTTAGGTGTCTCTTGAGGCACTTACTACTACACTGCATTTTTCTCTGACTTTTTAAATAGATGTTTTTCATTTTTCTTCTGTATTTAGTAGTGACGATTAAATCATCTACAGTTAGTTACTCTTGCATACTCCCTCCTCTATATTTTATTATTTTAACTCACAACCTACCAATGCAGTACCAACTCTTATATGAGTCGCACCCTCTTCAATTGCAATTTTATAGTCGTTACTCATTCCCATCGATAAGAATTCACATGGTGCATATGGCAAATTCAACCCTTTTACTTCATCACGTAGCTTCCTTAATTTTTCTAAAGCAATTACGTGAATATTTTCTATCTTCAACAAAAAGGTGCCATAGTCATAAGTCCGACAACTTTTTATTTTTGAATATTGTTCCAATGCTTTAATAAAGTCAATGGCTTCTTCTGAAGTTAAACCATGTTTACTCTCCTCTCCAGAAACATTCACCTGCACGAAACATTTAATTTCTTTTTCTGCACGTTTTTCGATTTCTTTGGCAAACTATCTCTATCCAATGCGTGAAAGTAATCAACCTCATTAATTACATCACGTACTTTTCGTGTTTGTAAACTTCCGATTAGATGCCAAGTCTTATCGAATATTTACCCTTTCTTTCAACATAATTTTTGTGGACGATTCTCAGCAAATCTGCAATTCCCGCTTCTATCGCCTCTTCAACTCTAGTATCAGTAATATATTTAGTTACTGCCATTAACTTCACTTCATCAGCATTTCTTCCTACTTGTTTACAAGTTTCCGCTATTTTTCTTGTTATTGTCTCAAAATTTTTCTCTAACGTTCATTTTCTCCTACTTATTGTCTTTAAACTCTTTCTAATTTTATTATAACATGATGCTTATTATTTTGTTATTAATTAAATAAAAAGACACCTATAAAAATAGATGTCATACCAAGTAGTCGGATCGGATTTGCACCGCCATCTCCCTTCTTAATTAAGAAAGGTGTCATCCTTTTTGAACTACTGCCCTACTTGTTACCCTCATTATATCAGATCTTTTATTCAAATTATTTTTATAGCATTCTATATTTTTTTCACTAAAATATGGAAAGTAACAAGAAACCCTATTACTTTCCATTATTTTTCTTATTTTTCCAGGTACTAGTTCCAATACTTTATCCTTAGGAATATTTCCTATAGATTCACTCGTATATTCTCCTTTTACCCATTTTTCTATTTGATCATCATAATTATCACTTAAGAAGTGTCCACTTTGTCCAGGTCCAACAATATGATGTCCTGTTTTAGTCTCAAAGTCATAAACAAATCTCCATGATGCACCATGATTAACTAATCCCTCATCGTTTTGTCTAGCTGCTTGAACTGTAACTTTAGAACCTGAAATAGGATATTCTTTTCGGATTTAAGAAATATGCTAACAATGCAGATGATTTAGATAATGGATGTCTGAATCCTAATGTATGAGCTGTGCCCCTACTTCCATTTAGATACGTCATTCCCATATTTACCTTCTAACTCAGTTACAGTTTCATTTAAACTGTTTGTTAATACTTCTTGTAGTCCATTTTTTTCCTCAATAAGATTTACTTTTTACCGTTTAAACTATCTCTAAGTACCTTATCTACATAACTCTCTTTTATGAGGCATAAATTTGTAAACATCTGCATCCATCTTGTCTTTTTAGTATATAAGATTGGATTTTTCATCCACAGATCAAAAATTAAAGGAGCTGCTTCATCTTTTCTCGTCTACATTATTCCATGATTTTTAGTTTATCAACTACTTCTTTGTTAGAAATTTTATCAACATTTATATTTTTAAGAAGTTTAATAAAAATTCTTGTGCATATAGATTTTTTTGTATCCATTTGAAGTTTCTTCATATCATCAACTGTTAAATTATTTTTCTGTGATAATACTTCATCTATACGAGCTTTTCTATATGGCTGTGCCCAAACGTTTGATGTGTGATAATCAGTTTTCACAGTTTCAGTATTCGCTGTCGCAATAAAACCTTCTTCTGGATTAACAAGTTTCGGTAATTTATCATATGAAACATAACCACTCCAGCCATAGTCACTGCTATATCCTGGCACCGGAGATTCCCATCACCTTTTTTTCCCTGATCGGAACATTACCATTTGATTTATAAGCTATATTACCTTCATTATCCGCAAAAACAAAGTTTTGAGCTGGTGCTTTGAATTTTTCCAATGATTTCTCAAATTCTTGCCAATTTTTCGCTTTATCTATATTTAAAATAGCTTCTAGTTCTTGCGTCGATTCAAGTGCTGTCCACTGCATTGAAAAACTTGTATCTTTATTTCCTAATGGTTTCAGCAGTTGATCAATTATTGGTCCATGCTTCGTATTAACAACCTCAAAATCGACAGCGTCTTTTCCTTTTACTTTTATTGAATACTTATAAACTTTAGCATCATAATATTCATTATCGTATTTAAATTTATATGGATTATTCTCTTGTCGTTTTTCAATATAAAGATCTTGAACGTCTGGTCCAAAATTCGTAACTCCCCATGCTATATGTTCATTATGCCCTAAAATAATACCAGGCACCCCTAGGAAAATTACACCAGAAACCTTATTACTTGGAGTTGATAGAGTCATCTGATACCATACCGATGGTGTTCCGAGTCCCTAAATGTGGATCATCTGCCAATAACGGCTTACCAGATTTAGTCTTCTTACCAGAAACAACCTAGTCATTGCTACCATTTTTCCATCGGTGGTCGCTCAGTCTTAGCTGTATTCTTATCTATACTAACATCTATACCTTGATTCGCTTTTTATAATTTCTTCATTATCTTTATTTTTTTGAAAAACTATCAGGAAGTAACTGTTTTAGATTTTCTTCACCTAAATTGTTTAAAAATCCAATTATTAAATCCTAAGTGATCCCAGTGCCCACCTAAATCATAAGCCATGTATTTTTCCGACAGTTAAAGAATCAATAGGAGTCCAATTTTTCAGGAGAATATCCTAATAAAAGAAAACTCATAAGGTAATTTATTATCTCTTTGCTTCTTCAATAAATGAATTTACTCCTTGAGCATAATCTTCTAATATTTTTTTAGCTTCTTCTGAATAATCCTTGTAAGATTCTTCTGCTGCTTTCCTTAAAAGAAAAAAACTAGAAATTTCTTATCATTTTCTAACGCTGCTTCACCAACTACTTCAGAAAGTCTACCACTCGCTTGTCTTCTCGCTAAATCCATCTGAAATAATCTATCTTGAGCATGAGTATACCCCTGCACCTTATACACATCGATATCATTTTCAGCCTCAACTGTAGGAATTCCATTTTTATCACGTGATACTTTTTGCACTTTTTATCTAATATATTTAATTCTATCTTTCCCTCAACTTTTGGTAGAGATTTGTGAATAAAATAATATCCATATCCCCAAAGCCAACAATATAACTGACACTAGTGCTATAGCTAATCTTTTCAATATCTTAATAACTTTATTTTTCATAAGACCTCCTAGAAAAATAAATTATACTAAGAATTATATTAGCTTCAATTATATTTTTGCAAATTAATATTTCTTAAAAAAACTCTAAATAAGTATAGTTATTTTTCACTTATCTTCATTAATTTATATATGATAGATGTTTCATATCTCTTTAAAATATGATATATTTCACTTTCTTTTTATTTCCTCCCACTTCTATACACTTTTTAGTTATTATTTTTTTATTCTTGTTAATTTTAATATTTTACTATTATATTACTTCAGCATTGGAATATATTTTTTTAAAAAATTTTTATAAAAAAGTTTTTCGAAGAAATCATCTCTCTCGAAAAACTAAAGTTGACTATTATATTTTTCTGAATTTCTTACTAATATTATTCTTATTCCTAAGAAGAAGTATATTATACAGCTAATAAATAATATACCTAAGCTAAAGATTAATAATAATATGCTATATACTAAGAATAAAAATGCTACTATATTGTGATTTATCCCTTTTCTAAAACATTACAAATAGTAATAATAAAAATAAAAATTACTAGTAGTGCAAAAATATAACCACGCTAATTGCCCCATAACTTGAAAGATAAAAATGCATATCTTTCGTAGAAACATTAGCACTATCCTGAGTAAGTTTTGTTTGTTCCCTGAATTTGATCGACTATTTTAGTTCTTAAATACTCATTTCCTGCATACTCTCGAAATAAACTGATCATTCCTCCAATAAAACCAATATACAAGATATATATTACACTAGAGATAAGTAATAATATTTTTCTCTAATTTGTCAAAAATACATTATTTTTCACCTTTACCCTTACACTTAGCGCAAGTTCCATAGAATGATAAAGAATTATCTTGAACCTCAAAAGAATACTCTTTTTTTCATATATTCAATAAGTTTATTAAATATAGGATTAGATACTTTCTCTATATTATTACAATTAGTACAGATTAAATGATGATGAAGCTCATCATCTACAGATTGTCTTAAATGATATTTAGAAACACCGTTGCTAAAAAGATATTTTTTTCTAAAATTTTTAATTCATAGAAAATATCTAAAGTTCTATAAACTGTTGCAATACCAATATCTGGCGTCTCTCTTTTTAAAAATAAAGTATAGTTCTTCTGCACTAAGGTGCTGATCCTTATTCTCTACTAGAATTTCAACAATTTTTCCCTTTGTGGTGTTAGTTTATAAGGTGATTGTTGAATTATTTTTATTATTTCATCATAAATACTCATATACTATTTTGTGCCTTTCCTATTTTTAAGTAAGATAATGCAAGCATAGTCTTACTGTCCGTTATAACTATTGTCATCTAAAAAGTTTAATTGCTTTCTTCAATTTTATACTTACGTAGATTAATAAACTCATCATCATCTGGATTCTGCTCCCCAGGATACTCTAAATTATCTACATAATATATTGTAATTAATTCTGAACTATATCCTAAAGCTACATGAACATCACATAGTTTTTCTAGTCTATCTTCTTCAACCACATATCCTGTTTCTTCTTGCAGCTCACGAATAGCCGCTAGTTTCTTATTGCTTTCCCCAAGCTCTAACTTACCTGCAGGAATTTCTAAAGTCACCGATTCTACAGCTTTTCTATATTGCTCAACTAGAACCACTTCATCATTTTTTTAGTTAATGCTAGGATTGCTACTGCTCCTCTGTGATTTATTAGTTCGCGTTTGGAAGTTTCTCCATTCGGTAAAGTAACTGTATGCACTTCTACATCCAATACTTTTCCTTTGAATATTTTTTCGACATCAATAGTTTTTCTTCTAAGTCTATTCTCATAATTTCCTCCAAATTTTTACAAACTATATTCTTCTAAATCATGTGCTATTCTCACCGTACATTTACTACTTAATGTATCAATAGCCTCTTTCTCAATGCTTCTATCGTATCTTGCACTAATATGCGTTAAAAAAATACATTTTCAACTCTACTTTTCTCTATTATCTTTTCTATATCTAATACACTTAGATGATAATTTTTGCATGATGTGCATCTTCTTTTTAATAAATATGTACATTCTGTAATTATAATATTACTATTTTTTTAACAAATTCATCCAATCCTTCAAAAGTATCTTGTATCTGATATAATTGAGATTTCTTTTCCAGGTTTATCTTCAGATAAAAATCACTTGAATTATACATCTTACCATTAAATTCGAAAAATATCTGATTCCTTTTATTTCTCTATAAAATGGTCCTGGCGTAATTCCTAATTCTTTTAACTTATCTGCATCTAAGCTCCCTTTTTGTTTTTTTAAATATAATTTTATATCCAAAAACATTCAATATTATGAGCTAGTGGATAGCTAAAAACAGTAACAGTTTTATTATCTATTATACACTGTTCACTAGAAATTTCAATATATTCCACGCTATAAGAAAGTGAACAATGTGTGAACATCATATTCTTTTCTATAAAATCTTTAATACCTACAGGTCCATAAATAGTAACCTTCGAAGCGTTTGTATCTAAAAAGAAAACTTCTGAAGATAAAAACCAATCAATCCTAGTACATGATCAGCATGAAGATGACTAATAAAAATTTTAGTTATTTTTGTTGGTTTAATATTTGTTTTTCAAAAATCTGGTGTTGAGTTGCCTCTCCACAATCAAACATCCAACACTCTTTTAGTTCTTGCATAAAATTAAATACAAAACTTTGTGTATTTCTAAATTTTGCTGGAAGCCCAGCTCCTGTTCCTAAAAATTGTACTTCCATCATATTCCTCTACTCAATAATTAATAATAGTGGCCTAAAAAGATATTCCATTTAAGCCACTTTATGTATATTATAGTTTTACTACAAAAATCTGTGCATCTTGTAGACATGTTATTACATGTTCTACTCCTGCTGGAATTTCTAATAGTTCAAATTCATTCACAGATTCAACTTGTTCTTCAAAAGAAACTGTAATCTTTCCGCTAATATTCAATAATAAAAATATTTTTTTATCATTGCTGTATGAATCTGTTTGATTCCCTGTCTTAAGATTCATGTGCACCACTTGGTATCTATCATTTTCTAAAAATAATCCCACCTAATAACGCATTTTTTTATCTAATTTTACTTTTTCATAATCTTATCTTCCTTTACGTTTATATAACCCGTCTTCTTCAATCATAATAAGCTTTATTCTTGAATAATCTTCCAACAGCACGTTTGAAACTTCCCTTACTCATTCCAAACACTGCTTTAATTTCTTCTGGATCTGATTTATCTGTAAACTCACAATATCCGTTATTTTCAATGTAATCCATAATAGCTTGACCATCAGCATCCATTCTTTCGTGAGCTCGAGGTAAGAATGAACCATTGATTTCACCATTATCTTTTAACACCGATAACACGTAGTGTTACTTTTTCACCTAAACGGGGTTCTTTTTCACGTTCACTTTCGTGAACAAATACTTTATAACCATCTTTCGTTAATAAGAATGTTCCTACTCTCATTAAACGATACGGATAAGCCTCAATATCCTTATTTTTTTCATACTTTTTAGTTGCTTTTTGAATAAAGTGATGCTACGATAGTCTCTGTCGCCAAACGCGCAAATAATTGTCCACTAAAATCACGACGTAGTGTAATAAATAGTTCGTCACCTTCTTTAGGCCAAACACTTCGTAATTTCGGTAAATCTTCTCCTAAAAAGTGGAATTTCACGAGAGAAACCAATATCAAGACCGACTCTATCTTCTTCAACTTTAACCACTTTTACTAAAAAGCATAATCACCATATGTCACTTCTGGAATATTCGGTGTTATGAATAACTTTCCACTACGAGAAGGATATACAAACATTGAATATTCTTCTCCAATTTCGTAATCATCTAAACTCTCACGTCAGATTCGTTACAGTTAATTTCTTCATCATTTGGTCCTTTAAAAACTAATGATGAACTTTTCTTCTCTACTAATTCTAAGAAATGGATTTCTCCAGTAATAAATTTAATATCTTCTCTTTCCATCAAGTACCTCTTTCTTTTTATTTTCGTATAACAACTTACAGCAATGTTACTAAACATCTTCTCATAAAAAGGTTGATACCTAATATCAACCTTTAAATTAATCGGAAAAAGTAGTATCAGGGCGTACTTACTTAACCATATTTTTTTATTTGTTTTAATTGATTTACTCTTATTTCCTTTGGAAGGAATCTTCTTATTTCATCTTCATTATACCCAACTTGTAATCTCTTATCATCAACAATGATAGGTCTTCTAAGCATTCCTGGATTATCTTGAATAACTTTTGTATAATTCTTGAATTGACATACTTTCAATATCCAAATTCAATTTTTGGAAAGTTTTCGATCTGAATGAGATTATATCTTCTGTTCCGTGCTCCGTGATAGACAAAAATGTCTTTAATCTCATCTGTTGTCAGAGCTTCTGAAAAAAATATTTCTTTCCACAAAGTCTATTCCATTTTCAATAAGCCAAGCTTTCGCTTTTCTACAAGAAGTACAACTTGGCGATGTAAAACAACGTAACTACCACCAGCACTCACACTCCTTTATAAAAAATAACATTAATATTTTTTTATAATTCTATATACTCCTATAATTATACTACATATATTATAGTTTTACAATATACTATTGAAAAAATATTTTAATTTGTCAACTGAAAAACACTTATTTTTACATAGTTTAATTCTCGACTATCCTTGTAGACACAACCTTTTTTTGTTTTACCCTTACATTTTTTTAACTTTGCAAGATAAATTAAATTATATAATAATACACTCTAACACTACTTTTTACATAGTCTTACTATCTTATTATAAACTTTGTAATTAAAATTTAAAATTAAATATTATCGATAATTTCTAATATTTTTATCAACTTCACTAAATTGACAATTCCTTTTGTGTATGATATCATATAGATATGCCAGCATGGCGGAATTGGCAGACGCACTGGACTCAAAAATCCAGCGATGGCAACATCGTGCCGGTTCGACCCCGGCTGCTGAGTATAGTTAAAAAGACAAGGTTTTTTTAAGCCTTGTCTTTTTGTTTCTTATATTTTTCGGAGTAAAAGTTACTAAAAATTACTACATGAATGTCATTTTTTTCTTATTGAGAGTTTCCAATGAACTTCCACCCCATATGTGAATAGTAATCAATAATCGGCACTCCTTTAGAATATAAATAGTTTCCAACAGCACGTTCAAGTTCAGATACTGTATATTTTCTCTCATAACTCTTAGGATTATTCTTAGTTCTAATCATTTGCTGGGTTAACGGAAAAACAAATACAAATGATTCATCAAATTCATCACCAACCTCTCTAACTAAAGTACCACATGACGAATTCTTTTTCCAATTTATATCACAACTACTTGCAACAACTGCTAAATGACCTTTTTGTGAATTTAAACCATAATAAATCATTTGGTCGTTCTAATTTAAATTTTTCCACTATAACATCATATTTCTTATCATATGTGGTGTACATACATTTCTTCCAATCCCAATGCGGATCTTTCCCAACTATTATCGTTTATAATAATTCCATTATCAATAATTTTATGTTCTTTTTCCCCAAAACTTTATTGAATCTTCTCTAATGATTTTTCAGGAAATCCATTATCTGCTCTTATATGCTCAAAAATTCATTTATGTAACAGTACACACTATTAAATAAGACAGGGTTTTCTTTTGATTCTTCTACAGCTCTATTATTTCTTGTTTTTATCTATAGAACAGTTTACACCTTTTTAACGTATAACATTTTTTCTTCATTCCAATAATAACCTGTTTTGTTCTTGACTATTATCTTCTAAATTAATATTCATTATTCTATCTTTCCCTCTCCTTAATACAAACTATAATACTTTTATCTATACTCTATAATTAATATACTTACTTAATCAATAAAACATATAACTTCCATATACTAATTATAAATTTCTAAATTATTGCAATCATTAAAGTATATAGATTACCTTTTAATAATGTTCTATACAGGAAACTTTTACAACGTTTAATTGTATATAAACTTATATTGTTATTTATTTTTTTATTTCAGCTTTAGAATCATAAATAAATAGTTGATTTATTTTAGTACACTTACTTATAAATTCATAATCCTTTAAAGTACTAATAACTACAATTCCTCTATATTTGAATAATCTCCGTTTAAAACCCTCTTAGAAATCATAAAAATTGTTCTGTTGTAAACACCATATTTTCTCTTTTATAATTCCAACAAGCCATTTTCACCTAGCCACGAGAATGGTACATACAGTTTGTCATTATCTCGTATTAATGTATACATCAACATCTCTCCTTTTATAAAAAAATTTGATTAAACATAAATTTCTTTTTACTAATATTTATTATATGCTATATTTTTTTCAATAGAAGCCTATACTTTTTTTAAAAACTATACTAAAAACTAAAATAATTATTGTTTTTATAGTATAACTAATTTCTTAAAACATTGAATTAATAGTTTATGTTTATAAAACTCTGAGTACAAAACTCAAAAACCCAGCGATGGCAACATCGTGCCAGTTCGACCCCTGGCTGCTGGTATAATGATTAAGACAAGGTTTTTAGGCCTTGTCTTTTATATATATAAATACCTAAATCATTAATAACTACTACCCTCTAAGAATTTAAAAAAATCGATAGCTTTTTTTGATATTTTTTTCTTTTCTCTTTATGTCCTTTTCAGTAACTTTTTGTTAATCTTGTTAAGTCAGAATTATGACGCAAATCTGCTAATTTTACAACTCTTTGCAAGTTTATTTTTTTCTTTACTGAATTTAAGTAACTTTGATAGTCTTCTCCCCTCTTTTTGGTTATAATATCAACAGCTTCTATAACTTCTTTAGAAAATTTATACTCATACAAATCTTCTAATGTTAACTCTGTATCTTCAATAACATCATGAAGATATGCTACCGCTTTTTCTTCATCTGTTTTTACAAAACTAGCCACCTTTTCAGGATGTTTTATATAATCTTCTCCAGCTTTTATCAACTTGTCCTAAGTGGGCTTTTTTTAGCTATTTCATAGGCTTTTTCACTTTGAGATTGTTTCATATTTTTATTATATACTTACCTATTTTGTTAGTCAAACATTACTAACATGAATTATCAAACACTTTCTTTGTTATACTTAGCCTTATATTCACTATATACTCGCTAATAATTTCATTTAGCTATTTTTGTTTTTACAAGATACTTTTATTTGTGATAGTATTATGTATAACAAGATAGTATAAATTAATAACTTTTAGATTAATAAATAGCGCCTTAAGAAAGGAGGTACAGAATGGAGATAAACACTTCTCAAATACTAAAAAGGTACATTAGAAGCATGTATTTTACAACTAATTAAAAATAAAGAAATGTACGGCTACGAAATAACTGAACAGCTCTCCGATTATGGACTTGATATGGTTGCACAAGGAACTATTTACCCTCTCCTTTTAAAAATTAGAAAGGGAAAAATATGGTTACTAGTTATTTAAAAGAAAGTAACTCAGGACCTCCTAGAAAAATATTATTCAATTACCAAAAAATGGTGAAGAATATATAAACTCATTTAAGAATGTATGGGAAAAATATAAGTACTACAATAACAAAAAAATTTTTAGAAAAATAAATAAAGTTTAGAGGAGGAACAATTATGAACATCGCTGACTTAATAAAACAAAATAACGAACTTAGATTACATCTTAATGAAGATAATAAGAAATACTATGAAGAACTTTTAGCTGCTTGTCGGATGAAAAAAATACTACAAAAAAGAATCAGAACTAGAAATTCAATTGCTAGAAATATTACAAGATTTGATCCTATATCAAAAACAAGGAAAAACTTTACCGATGTTTTTTTGGAAATGATATAAACAAATTATCTTCATCAATACTTGTAGAACTTCCAAAAGGAAAAATAAAGGAAAACTATTAAGATTTTTCTCTAGTTTATCTTTTTAATATTAATTATTAGTTCTCTAGTACCTTCTGTATTCACTAGAACTATACAAACCAATTATAACAATGTTCTCTATATTATTATTAGCTTTAGGATCATCAGTTTGCTTTATATCTATTAATTTATAAAAACAGAGAAAAATAAATGGGTTATCTATATTTCTTCGTTAATTATATTTGAGATTTCTTTTTATTTTTAATTCCTATTCTAAATAAATTAAAAGATGATACCAAAACATCTTACTCAAGAAATAATATTATCTAATAACTTCTTATACTTCTTTGGAATTTTTTTAGTACCCTTTCGTATATATACATTTTTAACTTTCAAAAAAATACTATTTTTAAAAGATATAGTAAACTAGCTCGACTATTCTAGTGGTCGAGCTAGTTTTTAATAAAAGTTCACCTTGTGGAAATAATTTTACTTTTATGAGTAACAAATTTTTCTCTTGAATAATAAACCTGTTATAATAGTAAAAACATTATTTTTAGGAGAGAAACCATGAATAACTCAATTTTTGATAAATTAAAACATGCTGAACAGGGCGCTAAACTTAGTATTTTATCATATTTGCTACTTACAGTATTGAAACTTGGCGCTGGTATATTCTTTAAATCTTCAGCCCTTGTTGCCGATGGTATTAATCAATGCTACTGATGTAATTTCATCAGTTTGCGTTCTTATCGGTTTGAAAATTTCTAGAAAACCAGCAGATGAAGATCACCTTTATGGTCACTTTAGAGCCGAGCTTATATCTACATTAATAGCTTCATTTATTATGCTATACGCTGGAATTGAAGTAGTAATGTACGCAATAAAAAAAATTATCTCAGGAACGATTGAACAACCTAGCATACTATCAGCAGTTGTAGCATTTATAGCTAGTATTATTATGCTTGCAGTATACTTCTATAATATTCGTCTAGCAAAAAAAATTGGAAGTAAATCACTTAAAGCTGCTGCTCTAGACAATCTGAGTGATGCCCTTGTTTCTATCGGTACACTAATAGGGATTATTGCTACATATATAGGTATTCCAATAGCTGATTCAGCAGTCGCAATTATAGTCGGATTACTTATTATTTACACATCCGTTAGCATCTTCAAAGAATCTACACATGTTCTTACCGATGGTGTTGATACTGATGTTATAGATACTGTTAATGAGATTGCTCAAGAAGTAGATGGGGTTATCTCAATTGTCGATACGAAAGGTAGAACTCATGGCTTATTATACTTTATCGATATTACAGTTACCGTTGATCCTTCTTTAAATGTTAAACAAAGTCACGATATTACTGTTAATATTGAAAAAGCACTCTCTAAAGAATTCTATTATTGTGAAACTTTAGTACACTTAGAACCTCATGGTATTCCATGCCATACGCATTAAATATATTTTTGATGAAATTATTCTTCCTATAACTCCTGTTATTTCAAGTATAATTTCATCTTTTTTTATTGTTCCTACGTTTGACAAAAACAAATACTAAAAAGTATAATTATTGTACGTATAAAAGTATTTTTCAGTATTAATTATCTTTTAATTTATTATCTTAAAATACTAATTAACTAAAAAAATTGAGTTTTTAAATTTATGACACACGCAAAAGCAATATTTTTCGGTGAACATGCCGTCGTTTATGGATATAAAGGAATAACTATTCCCCTTCCACAAATGAACGTCGAAGTTACATTAGAAGATGCCGAGACAATTCAACAACGTGATGAAATTTTTAAAATTTTATCGCTGATACATGTGGAATTGATAAAAAAACAAAAATTAATATAACTAGCACTATTCCTGTAGGACGAGGGCTAGGTTCTTCTGCTGCGCTAAGTATCGCTATTGCACGTGCTAAAAAAACTCCCAAATATAAGAGAAATTGCAAATAAATGCGAAAAAAATTTATTCATGGTAATCCCAGCGGTATCGACGTTAATCAAGTACTTAGTGATACTCCCCTGTTATTTTCTAAAAAAGAGGGAGCTAGTGAATTAGATTTTAACTTAAATAGTTATTTACTAATTATCGATACAGGAGTTATTGGAATTACTAAAAGAAACTCTAAAAACATATAGCAGATAATTATGATAAATATGAAAAATATATTGCTGAATTAGGCGAAATCACCGATTTAGTAATCGAACCATTAAAAAAATAAAAAATATCGACCTTGTTGGGCAATATATGTACAAAAGCTCACGACTTGTTACAAAAAGCTTGGAGTAAGTCATATTAGCAACGATGAGGTCATAGAAATTTGTAAAAATAATAATGCAGTCGGTGCTAAACTAACTGGTGGTGGCGCTGGTGGATGTTGCATTAGTCTTAGCAAAAACAAAAAGAAAAATGCATTAGAAATTCAAAAACGCATTAAAAGAGAAAGGATATTCATCATGGATAGTTACAGTTTAGGTTATGCTAATATTGCCCTAGTAAAGTACTGGGGAAAAAATCTAAAAGATCCAGTCTTACCTTATAATCCTAATATTTCTTTAAGATTAGACAATCTTTTATCAAAAACAAAAAAATCGAGAAAAATGATAACAATATTGATGAATTTTTATATCAATAACGAAAAACAAAGTCAAGAAGAAGTAGATAAAATGATTAAGTTCATCTCTAAATTCACACCAACAAATCGTGAAGCCATAACTATTAAAAAGTTATAATACTGTACCCACTGCCGCAGGACTTTCTTCAAGTTCTAGTGGTACGATGGCTTTAGTTCTTGCTTGTAATGAATATTTTAAATTAAACAAAACTACTAAAGAATTAGTTGAAAATAGCTAAAGAAGGATCTGGTTCTTCTTGTCGAAGCTTCTATAAACTTGCTGCATGGCTTGAAGATGGAAGTGTTGAAGAATTAGAATGTTCTTTAGATTTTGGAATGATGGTTCTTGTAGTTAACGAGGATAGAAAGAAAAATTTCTAGTCGTGTCGCTATGGAACGTTGCGTTCAAACATCAACAACTTTTGATGCTTGGGTTGAAAAAAAGCTAAAGGTGATTTCGTATTAATGAAAGAAGCTTTTAAAAGATGCTGATTTCGAAAAAAATTGGGAAATTACAGAAAGTAATGCTTTTAGCTATGCATGGTACTACTTCTACATCTACTCCTAGTTTCTCATTCTTAACAGAAGAGAGTCACATGGCGATGGATATTGTAAAAAGAACTACGTTCTAAAGGTTATAAATGTTACTTCACAATGGATGCTGGTCCGAATGTGAAAGTACTTTTACTTAAGGGAAGACCAAGACAAATTATATGAGGAAATTTCAAAAATTATGGAAGAAAAAAATCATTTTGTGCATGGAGTAGCCTACGGTAAACTCTATCTCGCTGGAGAATATGCGATTTTAGAGGATTACGCTTCTGCACTAATAACAAGTGTTCCTAAAAATTACAGTATTTGTAGAAAAAAGTGATGGAACTACTATCTTCGATACAATTAATAAAACTAAAGTTGGACTTTTTAGAAGAAAATAGTAACTTTACACTTGTTCAACAATTTATTCTATTTTTTTAACAGAATATACAAATTGTAATAAAACATTTGCTCTTACTATTTATAATGAACTTCATAATGACGATAAAAAAATACGGTTTAGGTTCTTCTGGTGCCGTACTTGTAGCTATAGTCTCAGTGCTATATTATCATTTGAAAAATGTATCTTATAACGATTTAACTATTTTCAAACTAGTTGCCCTATTCAATATCAAACACAATCTAAGTGGATCTATGGGGGACGTTGCTGCAAGCATTAATGACGGTATTACATATTACGAAAAAAATTCAATACTGAATTTGTTAATAATATGATACGTCAAGACAAGTCTGTTAAAGAAATAATAAATACAGATTGGGATGGTCTTCACATTGAGAAAAGTTTATCCAAAAAGCTGATTTAAGCATACTGGCACGTTGGACGGGTGAAGCCGTAGATACGAAAAGAACACGTAAAAACTGTGGAGAAAACATAAAGACAAATACAAAGAAGAATTTAGAGTTTTTGTTGAAAACTTCTAATACATTAGTAAAAACTTTAAAAGAGAATTTAGAAAAACAGATGCTACATCTGCTTTAAATACAATACGAAAACTTAGAGAAAATCTACTTTACTTAGAAAGTTTCTCAAAAAAATACCTATGGAAACAAAAGCAATGAAAAACTATATTGAAAGTCATTCGGCTGGTAAGCAAAGTGGTTCAGGTAGTGGTGATATTGTATTAGGATTCGAGAAAAAATAACGATAAGTATCAACTACAACTGAACTTAGAAAAATTATAATATATTAAGAAAAGGATTAATTATGAGAAAAAGATCATATTAGATTAGCACTTGCTGATAAAAACAAAAAAGCAACTAGCTTAGACTCATACGCAATTGATTACAACAGTATCCCCCTTTTCGGATTAGACGATGTTGATACTTCTACATCAGTTTGTGGTAACCGTTGGGAATACCCATTCTTCATCAATGCCATTACTGCTGGTGGTGAAGATTGCAATAAGATTAATCAAGACTTTATGGAAGTTAGTAAAAAAATGTGGAATTAAATTTTTCCCAGGATCATATTCTCCTGCTCTTAAGAGTAAAGAGGATGAAGAAGCTTATCCAAAAGGTTATTCAGTAAATTTAGGATTAGATAAAGATCCAAAACTTGTTTTAAAAGCAATTGAAAAATCACAAGCAAAATATATTCAACTTCATACTAATCCTCTTCAAGAAATCGTTATGCCAGAAGGAGACCACAACTTTGAAAGTTGGTACGCTAACCTAAAAGAAGTCAGCTCCAAATCTCCTATTCCTGTAATCTTAAAGGAAACAGGTTTTGGTATGAACGAAGCTACTATTAAACTAGCCATCGACTTAAATATCCCTGCTGTTGACGTTAGTGGTATGGGTGGAACAAACTTCGCAAGAATCGAAAATGGACGAAGAACTGATAAATCAACTTACCTAGAAGCAATTGGCTATACTACTGCAGAAAGCCTAGAAATAGCCTATGCTTATAAAGATAAAATTGATATAATCGCAAGTGGAGGTATTCGTAATCCTCTAGATGTTGTTAAATGTCTAGCTTTAGGTGCTAAAGCGGTTGGTGTTTTCTAAAATATTCTTAGAAATTCTTGTAAACGAAGGAAAAAGATGCTTTAATTCAAGAAATTGAAAAATGGAAAAAGAAATTAAATTCTTAATGATTTTAATGAATGCTAGAAACATCTCTGAATTAGATAAAAATAAGAAAATAGATTTTAAAAATAAGATTCCGTCCGTCTTGGATGGAATCTTATTTTAATTTACTACTACTATTTCTTTGGGAGCTGATCCAAAAGATCTAAATTTTTAACAAAGTGTATATGATAACTCATAGACGCAGTGGTTTATTGATATCTAAATTCGCTTTATAAAAAGCTTTTTAGATATCTAATAAACTTTTGGGGGTGACTCGACAAAATCGATTTCTAAGAAATCACGATTTTTGGGTCACTCCCTCTTCTAATGCTGCTAATCTTTTTAATTGCCTTATTTAAATCATCTTCTAAACTATTAATTTTAGATTTATTCTTTTGATTTTCCGCAATTAAATACCAACATGAGATTAATAACATAACATTTAAACAAATTATTGCAAAACATACCATTCTCCTAATGTTTATAATTAAAATTAGAATAACACAATTTCTCTTTTTTAACAAGAGATGCTCTATTCATTAATAATAGATATAAAAAACCTCATCATACGATGAGGTCATTATTTCTAAATAAATCTAAAAGAGGGAAAATTTTTAGATTTTATTAATAGTGCGTTAATTACCAATTATTAATATTTACGTTTTCTAGCCGCTTCAGATTTTTCTTGACGAACGCTTGGTTTTTCATAAAAACTCACGTTTACGAACTTCTTGGATAGTTCCGTTTTTTAGAAACAGCACGTTTGAAACGACGTGGTGCATCTTCTAGTGATTCATTTTTACGAACTACAGTTTTTGACATTGATTTCCTCCTCCGATACTACAAAATCTTAATTTAATACTAATTAAATGTTTAAGATATAAAATAAATACAAAACATTCAATCAATAAGACTGCTCTTTAAGCAATCTACTTACATATTGTATTATATTCTTACGTTCTTGTCAACCTTTAATAGCAATTTATTAACATATTTCTACGAAAATAACCTTTTCATTTATACATTAATAATACTATTTTTCTGATAACCAATTTTTAAATTCTTCAATAAAATTAACATAACCTTCTTTATTTTTGTGGCTAGGTACTTGTGCTAAGAATACTTGATTTTGGCAATTTAGTTTGTTCTTTTTTAGTTATAAGTATGATAGCTTTTTGTTGAGAAGCATTTTTGAACATCTCATCTGGTAATGTAATTACCGCATTTAGATTAATATCTTCTTCTAAAAATTTCTTAAAATTATCTTCAAGTTCAAGAACTTTCTTAGGTACTACTAATACCCCTACCCCATTATCATTCAAGTAATTAGCAGCTTGTTCGATGAATAGTAAAAGCATTTAAACTGTATCCTTCTGCACTGCAAAGTTTATAGTTTAGCTGTTATCCTCATCTGCATAATAGCCAAAAGGTACATCACTGATGATAACATCTTGCTTTTAATATTTAAAGGTTTAAGAGCATCCTGATTAATAATTTCAACATTAGTTTCTAATAAATTGAAAATATTTTGTTGTAATCTAGCGTAGTTATTATCAACATCAACAGAAGTTAACTCATAGTCTCCTTTTGATAAAGCTGATAAATTAATTAAGAAGTTTCCACTTCCACTAGCAAAATCAGCTACAGAAATCTTCTCATTATTGTATAAACACTCTAAAAATATGAGATACATACATAGTTATAACTTCCGGTGTAATGTCATAACTAGGATTATTTAACTCTTTAAGAGCTTTTTAATAGTAAAAACTGATAAGCTTTTTAATATCCTCTTTAGAGAAATTGTCGACAATATCAAAATAATCTTCATCATTCTCTAAAGTTAAGTAATTTACTAAAGAGTCAAAAATACAACCCTTCACCTTTATTCTCTTCTACTTGTTTATCTATCTTAAAAATAATTTTTCTAAATCTGACATGGTTCCTCCTTATTCATTTTCAATAATATTTTTAATACTGGTTCTAATTTTGAAATTATTCCAGTTACTAACGCATTTCCCATCATAAAATATCTTCTACGCATAGGCATAGTATTAGTCCAATTAGGGTGGGGAACATTTGTATCATTTCACACTCTACTTCTGTCAAAATTCGATATTTTTATTAGTTTCATCAAATACTATGTGAGACGAACGATTGATAGTTCCCTCACTTGTCAACATTGTTCTAGCAGGGTTCTTTAATATTTTTCAGGAAAAACTCATTGCTCCTTCACTATAAATATATTTATGCCCAGTTTTTGATTCACGCTCTATTCTTTTTCGATCCTTTTTAGATATTTCCATTTATCTAATTTATCTTCTTCTGCAAAGTATTTTACTTAAGTCTTCATCATTATATTTTTTTCTGCATTTTTAATAACTTCTCTAGCGAATAAATTTCAGATTTTCTTGGAGTTACATCTCATGAATAATCTTTCCATCTATCATCACTCCAGTATCTAAAAACTTTCCATCTTTATAGTTTTCTGTTACATCTAATGCATCAGAATAAGTATTAATATCTGTATTAAATATAATATCTAATTCACTTTCCGTTGGGAAAACTTTCTCAAAAATACTGTTTTCAAGATTTTTGTTCATTTTTATACTTTTTAGAATACTTTTGTATTTTTTAGAAGCAAAAATAAATACTCTTCTACGTTTCTGTAGCATTCCATAATCACCAGCATTTATTACTCTCCATTGTACATAATACCCTAATTCATCAAACGTCTTTAACATAATTGCAAAGTCACGTCCTCTTTGAGATGCTGGAGATTTTAATAATCTATCGACATTTTCAAGAAGTACAAATGGAGTATTTTTCTACTAATATATCTCTAATATCCCAAAAAGTACACCTCCAGCTATTCCCTTTTTCTCCACTTAATGAACGTGCAACTGAGTAGTCTTGGCAAGGAAATCCTCCAACTAATAAAGTATGATTTGGAATTTTTCTTATCAACTAAATTAATATCTTCATTAGAACAATCGTCCTCTCCAAATCTTGTTGTGTAGCATTCAAAAGCATGTTGCGCTTTTTGTTGAAGGTTCAAACTGATTCGCCCAAACAAAATTCCATCCACCTTTTTCTATAGCTTTTTCCACTTTTTATCAAATTCGCTTGTTTGATTCAATCCAACTCTGAATCCACCAACTCCAGCGAATAATTCTACAACATCTAAATTCATGTTATTCTCCTTCAATTATGTCCTGAATATTCTTTTTAAAACATACGTTTTATTTAACCAAAAAAACATTGTTTTGTCATCTTATCTCCATTTGGCAACTCATCCATATCACTGTCTGTCCCATTACCATATTTTTATTCCATTTGTACATATGCTGATCTTTTGAGCATGTGGTCTCAAATGAAATATTTGTGTTTCTTTTTGATTTTAATAAGTTGTTACTTATCCTACTATCTTTTATTTCAAATTCTATCCCATTTATAAATTGAGATTGATACTTTTTCCCATTCATGCTTTTCCAATACCTTCTAAATCTGATATCGGCATATTCAAAATTTAGAACCTATTAACTCATATTCTCCTGTCACATTTTCTTTAAATACAACAAACAGAAATCTTTTTCATAGAAATAATTATATAACTCTGAACTATCAAAGATTTCTTGAACAAAATCTAAAAATTTTTAAATTTCGGAAAAGACATACTCTCTCTAGGATTACCTTTTTTATCTATCCTTATTGTCTTTTATTCCTATATTAGCTTTTTCAAATTCTTCAACATTATCAGTCTTAACACCAAGCATTCTTTGATATCAAACTACTATTTGCTTGTTTAGAATTTTTATTAATTTCAAATTGAGAATATAGTTCCTCTTCTGTTTTTCCCTTTATATTCATTAATCTTGTTTAATACTACATTATCAAAAGTTTCTTCTTTCAATTCTGTATTTTTCAAAATAGAATCATATGCATTAATTTGTCCAACAACATAATTATTAATCACATATGACATGTATGATTGTTTTAATGAGTATGCTCTTCTTTTTGCAGAATTTCACTATAATATTGCTTTTTGCTCACTTTTTCTTAGCTGTTGCTCCTTTGGTACATGCGCCTAAATATTTTGTATCACCTTCAGATAATTCGTGTGCCCTACCTTGTTGAATTTTTTTGTAATAATTGTAGAATAATCCTCTTTAATAATTATTAAATCTTCTCTACAGTTCTCTGATAAAATAGAAAACAGTTTTACATACTCTATACTATACTCTGTTCTTAAAATATCTTTTTCTCTTAAATACAAAATTAACAACATTAATCTCATTTTTCTAGTACATGAGATTTTTCAAACACTGGTTCAACAGGTCTATCATTAGGTATCATAGTAATAACTAATCTTTCTCTGCCCGCTCAAAACTCACCATCTCTTTCTCTATTGGTGTTACCTTTAATTCTGTACCCGCTTCTAAAAATCAGGATTAGAATCACTATTTGGTTTGTAATAAAATAATATTCTTCTAACAGATTTCCTAGACTACCCTTCCCTCTAGGATTATTAAAATATGCTATTTTTCTTGAAGTTCATTCTTTTCTGAATAACCAATACCTCTTTCTCTTATCTCACTATTTGAATAATAGTCTTTTAGTACTTCAAAAACTTTTTCCTTCTAATTTTTAGCATATTTTCTATAGCCAATGGATTATTTTTATCATAAGGTAAATTCACAATAATACAGCTCTAATCAAATAATAATTATTATACCATAATTTTTACAGCAATATGTCTATAATAATTTAATTTATCTATTTTTCTTTATCAAAAATCATTTAATAAATTTATATCATCATTCTCATAATATTCTTGATATAATTTATCCAAAACTAATTCATCTTTTATATTTTTCTATGTAAATCATAGCCTTAATATATTCTTTATAATTCGATTCCGATATTTTTTTCAATAACTTTTACTATTTCTAAATATCCCATAATAATTCTTCCTCTAATTTTTGCTATATTAGTATCCTATCATCTATTTGTCCTAGTGTCAATACACTTTACTCATTATTCTAATTAACAATATTTAAAACATAAAAAGACGATATTACTATCGTCTAATAATCTTATTAAATACAAAATTTGATAAATTATTCATTCAAATACCTTTTATAAATCTTTTTGAACTTTATCACAGGTATAACCGATATGTTCATAGAAATTATGCGCATCTTCACGTTTCATGGCAGAATTTAACCTAATAAAAGCTAATATTATTGTCTACAGCATAGTCTTCTAACTTATTCATAAGTTTTCTACCTATTCCTCACCTTGAAAATCAGGATTAACAGCGAGGTCCTAGAATATTTAATCCTAGATCACTATAAAAACTTTCATACATTTGAGCATGAACAAATCCTTTAATCTTCCTTGTGTTTTCATCTTCATAACCGATAATAATATGCTGTTTCTTGTCATTAGTTAGTTTCTCTATTTGTCTTTTTCACGTTTTTTCAACATCTACATCGTAACCTAATGCAGATTTACAGATTTCTGCAACTTCTTGTGCATCTTCTATATTTATTTCTCTAAACATATACTCACCTTCTGATTTTTATCAAATATTATTTAATGTGCAACTTACTGCAACTTAAATTCTATTATCTACTTTGCAACTTCTATTAGTGCTTTGTTTAACTAAGTCGAACTCTCTAGTACGAAGAGTTCTCATGTCAAAGATAAGCTCGTTATCTTTTGATACGTGTAATGATTGGAATTTCTACTTCTAATAATCGGCGTTCAATATCTCGTCGCACTTAGTCTTGGGTGCTCTAATTTAACTACAACACTATCTAAATAACTTGCTGGATAACTTCCACCACCTACTTCTGCTTTATCTTCAACTATTGTAATCTTGAAGTCTAAGTCGCTAAGTCTTGTTTTAAATACGTCTGCTTTAGCAAATAAACGTTCTTTTGATAATGAAATCATGTGTAATGTAGGAATGTGTTCCAACGCTTCTTTTTCATCTAGATATAATTTCAATGTAGCTTCCAGAGCTGCTAGAGTCATCTTATCTACACGTAATGCACGAGTAAGTTGGTTCTTCTTCATTTGTTCGATATATTCTTTTTTACCAACGATAATACCTGCCTGTGGACCTCCAAGGTTTTATCTCCACTAAATGTTACTATATCAATACCACTATCCAGAACTTCTTTTTACAGTTGGTTCATAAGGTAAGCCAAATCTAGAAATCTACGAGACTGACCACTTCCTAAGTCATTTTATCGATACTAGTTCATTCTCACGAGCAAGATAAGATATTTCTTCATTAGATACTTCTTTAGTAAACCCTACAATCTTATAGTTACTAGTAGAACTTTTAGTAATGCTCCTGTGTTGTCAGTAATTGCATTCTCGTAATCTTTTAAGTGAGTTTTTAGTTGTGGTCCCTACTTCAACAGGCAGTACCACCACTTAATTTAATAATCTCAGGAATTCTAAATGCTCCACCGATTTCTACTAGTTCTCCACGAGAAACTACTATTTCTTTATCTTTAACTAGAGTATTTAATGTTAATAATACTGCTGCAGCGTTGTTATTAACAACAAGTACATCTTCTGCACCTGTTAATTTTTGATAATATCAATAAGATGAACATAACGACTACCGCGTATTATCAATATCAAACTCAAGGTTAGAATAGTTAAATGCTACACTTTCAATGTTTTCTTTAATCTTCTGACTTAGTAAACTACGTCCTAAGTTTGTGTAAAAATTGTTCCAGTTGCATTAATAACTCGTCGTAAATAGAATTCTTATCTTCACTCTTTCACTATTTGTGTAACTTCTTCTACAATTTTTCTCTAAACTTGGAACTTCATGTAATTCTTCGTTTTAATATTTCTTGTTTAATTCCATCAATATAGCTTTTAATAGCTGATTTTACTCCTACTTCGTATATTCTTGAATTAACGTTTTAATTTCATCTAATAATAAAAATCTTATTTACTGCAGGAATTTGTGATAATAATTGTTTTTTGACATAATATTTCTCTAAATCTCTTTTTGCTAATGTTTTTATAGCCTTAATAGCGTAGTCTACTTCCTCATCTGTATTCATACTTGAGAATGAGAACCTTACTATCCCTTGTTCTTTTGTTCCCAATACTTCATGCATTAAAAGGCGCACAATGTGCTCCAGATCTAACTGCAATATCATATTCCTCAGCAAGAACATCTGCAACATCTGAGGCTGATATTCTTTGAAGTTCATTGCTACTACCGCAGTACGATCTTTTGTAAAATCCCATAAAAACTCTAAACACTCTAAGTCTTTTTAATTCATTATAGAATCTATCAACAAAGTCGATTTGTTTTTATAAAGATTTTCAATTCCATGCTTATTTATATATTTTATTCCTCATGTAAACCTAAGATTCCAGAAGTATTTAAAGTACCCGCTTCTAAACGTAGTGGATATTCCCCAGGGTGTTTTTCATCGAATGTTCTAACACCACTCCCACCGACTTTAAATCTCTTAATCTCTGGAGCTTTAAGTCTCACACATGATTCCACCAGATTCCTTGTAGCCCATATAAACTTTTATGACCTGTAAAACATAATACATCTATTCCCAATTCATCCATATTAATGGATATACTCCTGCTGTTTTGCGAAGCATCTACAACTGAAATAATATTATGTCTTTTTACAAATATCTGCAACTTTTTCTAAATCCACTATACTTCCTGTTACGTTAGAACTATGCGTAATAGCAATCATTTTAGTATTAGGTTTAATAGCTTTTTCTAGATCATCATAATCGATTAATCCTGTTTTACCAGCTTTAACAATAGTGTATTCACACCCTATTGTTTCATGTGCTAAATATATCGGTCTTAAAACTGAATTATGCTCCATAGAGTCGTAATAACGTGATCTTCTATTTTCAATAATCCTAAAATCGCAATATTTAAACTTTCTGTAGAATTACTAGTAAAGACAATCCTATCTTCTTCCTTCATACCGAAAAATTTTGCAACGTCACTTCTCGCTTCAAAAACTTCACGGAATGCATTATTTGCTTCATAATAACTACCTCTTGAAGCATTAGCATACTTTGCAGATGATAGTACTTCATAGACTTTATCCGCTACTTCTTTTGGTTTTTTTAGCGACGTAGCACCATAATCAAAATAATAACTCATATCCCTTACCTTATCTAAGTCATTCTTTAGTACAATGACTTATCTCCCTTCATTTTTATTTTTTCGCTAATACTCTATAGTTTTTCCACACGTCGAGTAATACCTAATTTATCTAGATACTCTAAAATAGCCATTGAATACTTTCTACTAGAACCAGACATATCTCTAAATTCCGCTAATCCCATTTGCTCATTTTTCTTTGAAAATGATTTTCTACTTTTCTGTATAGCTTCTTTTAATACATCAGCATGTAAAAACTAAATCAGCATCTAATCTAACTATTGTATTATCGATTAACGATTCTAATATCTCAACCTTTGGTTTTTCTCCATTAGTTAAATCTTTAATAGTCGGTGGAGTGAATCCTCCTTCTAGTAAAGCTTTTTCTATTCTTTTCTTTTTCTACTAATTGTTTTTATCGTAATTAACTACAAAATCTTTTTCCGCAACTAGATTTCCCTCAAGACGAATTTCATTATTTTTATAAATAAATCTAATATTTCCAATGTTTCTTTTTTTGGAAAGCTTAAACTTAGAAAGAACCTCAATCTTAGGGAATACCTACTTTTTAACTTGAATCTATTATGATAATCAACTAATAGTTTCTTTAGTTTTTCAATACAGATTCATATTTTTTTCTTATGAATATATCCTAGTTTAGTCTCATAAACTACTTCTGCTTCTAGAAGTTGTGCTAGTGAGTCTACAACCTCTTCTTCTGGTAGTTGTAAATCTTTTCCAATATTTTCTTTTAGAATTTAAAATAATCTGTATGAGATAAAAATATAATTAGCTATTAGATCAGTTGTATTTCCTTCAAGTTGTACTTTAAGTTTTTCCAGTATCTCTTCATTAAATCTACTATGTTTTTAGGACTAGCATCTAATATTACTCCTCCACCTATTGTTATCATCGGTGAATAAGTTCGAATATGAACTTATCATAGTTTTTACAGCTATTTCATCTTCTAGTCGAAGTTGAGCAAAACTACTTTCTCCTGCTTTTAAGAGGTCTGTTCCAAGTGGAACAATACGTGCCATTACTTCTTCAGTACCTATATAAACACGTACCCTATCCCATAATTCAAGATTAGCTCTTTCATCATTTATTAATTTAATCTCAGCATCTAACATATAAGTTTTTGTCAAAGAGTCTGCTGTAGCTAACGTATCACCACGTCTCACATCATCAAACTTAATATTGGCCAAGTTTATCGCAGTTCTTTGCCCTGCATATGCAGTCGCTACATCTTTTGAATGGACTTGAATATTTCTAACTTTTGTTTTTATTCCTTTAGGATAAATAACTAGTTCGTCACCTACATTCACTACACCTTCCGTAAGCGTCCCTGTTACTACCGTTCCAAATCCTTTTACTTGGAATGAACGATCTATATTTAGTCTAGCATTTTTTTCTCTATGTTTTTAGCTTCAATATCTTCTGTTTTTATCGATTGTTTCTAAAAGATTATCTAATCCTTTTTGCTTATCGAATCAACTTCTATAATCGGAGAATTTTCTAAAAACTGTTCCTGAAATGAACTCTTGAATATCTTCTTTCACTAATTCACGATATTCTTCTTCAACTAAATCTATTTTTGTCATTACAATAATATAATTTTCTATCCCTAGTAATGTTAATATGTCAATATGCTCTTTTGTCTGTGGCATAATTCCTTCTCTAGAGTCTACCAATAATAAAACTAAGTTTATCCCACTAACTCCAGCTAACATATTCTTAATAAATTTCTCATGTCCTGGAACATCAACTACTCCGCATCTTTTTCCCACTTGGTAGGTCAAAATAAGCAAACCCAAGATTTATCGACATACCTCTGTCTTTTTCTTCTTGAGTAGTATCTGTTTCAATACCACTAGAGCTTTTTATCAAGGTCGTCTTTCCATGATCTATATGCCCTGCAGTACCTATAATTACATTGTTGTTCATACAATTCACCTTTACACATTATATTAAGAATAGAGATTATGAGAGAGAACTGTACAAAAATAGATTTTTAACTTTCTCTATAATAACCTCTATCCAAAATTTTTATTTTAATTTATAATCTTTTAATTCTGTTTATTATTCTTTTGATTCCAGCTTTCCTAGAATAATACAAACCACGATATTCAATTTTCTCATCCTCTAACATTCTTACAACATTATCGAAATTATCCCAAGCCGTCTTTAGCATAAATCCACAACCAACACCTATTGATGGATGTGTAGGGAATAAGTGACGCTCCCATTTCTCTTTCTAGACAAATATTATCCGCCTTTATTGAATCGTGTGTACTATTAAAAACTACTAATCCTTCTTCTACCATGTTTCCTCCTACGGTTGAATTACTTTATTAGCTTTTTCTCATATCTTCTACGATAAAAATACATGTTTGTTGGATTACCAACCGCTAAATCAATATTGTGGTAGTCGATGCATGCTCCGCAGCAAACTATCTCTACTCCACCTTCTTCTAGTGTTTTTAGTTCCTCTAAAACGTGACTTCGAGTTTTATCTACTAAAATTCCACCATTATTGTAGAAAATAATTTTTTTAGGAAGAACTTCTTGTTCACCTAAAGCGTAAAGATACGCTTTTATCAATCTCTTACCTAGTTCTTCACTACCATGTCCCATTTGGTCTTTGTTAATTACAACAATATAACTGTCATCTTTAACAATTGGTAATGGTTCTAATTGTGGCGCTTCTTCTCTAGTAATTTCAACTTTGAATCCTCCTTCAATATCAGAGACATTAAATTCAAAAATTATTTTTTTCAGCAAATTTTTCTAAGACTTTCTACGCTGTCTTCAGCTTTTACTAGTAAAGTCACTTTTGTTTCTTCTTCTAATACTCGTTTAGCTTGAGTTACAGGCACAACACATGTATCACATAATGTATCAACAACTACACCTTCGAAAACCTCTCCTTTAGCGATAGTAACGATGTATTTATCTTTTGCTTCTTCTTTAACAGAAAAATTATACCCTAATTGAGTTGCCATTTTTTTCTAAATTTTGTGTAGCAATTACATTATCTACGATTGTATCTACCACATCATTTTCAACTAATAATTTTTTTGTTTGAATAACTGGTAACGGACACGCTAAACCTTGTGCATCTAGTATTTCTTTTTCATACTTATATTCTCCTTTTATAACAGTTTTATTTAACAATGACTGCTTTTTCTTGTTTTTCTATAACTTTTCCAACTATAGCACTCTTAATTTCAAGAGTATTAAGTTTTTCTAATAATACATATGCTTCGCTCTCTGGTAAACTTATTAATAAACCACCTGATGTTTGTGGATCATACATTATTTCCTCTAATGCAAAGTCTTTAACTTGATATTCTACATTTGGCTCTACATGAATTCTATTAAGTTGCCCTCCTGCAGTAATAATAAATTCATTTGCACATTTATACGCTTCTTCAATATACGGAATATCTTTTGTATATACTTCTGCGGAGTATTTACTATCTAGCATTTCTACAAGATGTCCTAAAAAAACCAAATCCCTGTAATATCTGTACAACTATTAACATTGAAAATCTTTCATCATTTGAGCTGAATATTTATTAAGTGTTGTCATTTGCTTTAACACTTTGTGCAAATGCTTCTTCTGAACATTCTTTTACCATATGTGCAGTATTAATTATACTTACTCCTAATGGTTTTGTTACTATAAGTAAATCCCCTACTTTACAATTGTTATTTTGTAGTATTTTATCTGGATGAACTATTCCTGTTACTGATAGTCCATATTTTCGGTGTTGCATCATGAATAGAATGTCCTCCTGCAAGAACTCCTCCCGCTTCATGAACTTTTCTCTGCTCCACCTTTTAATATTTGATGTAGAATTTCTAAGTGCATATTTTCTGGAAAGGCAACGATATTTAGCGCTGAAATAACTTCTCCACCCATTGCATAAACATCACTAAGGGCATTAGTCGCTGCAATTTGCCCATATAGATATGGATCATTTATCATTGTTGTAAAGAAATCTAATGTTTGAATAATCGCCTTATCTTCGGAAATTTTATAAACGGCTGCATCATCCGAAGATTCATATCCAACTATTAAATTTTTATCCTCTTTTTTTAGGAAGGTCTTTTTAGTATATCTGACAAGGCCCCCGGCCCTATTTTCGAGTTTCAACCTCCACAAACTATCATGTTCATTTTTCTCTGACATATTTACCTCCATTAGCATCTATTCACCTATAATTATACTACTTCACGACATATTTTAAAAAGTATTATTTAGATTTTTTAATGTAAAAATAGACAACTAACGTAGAATATATTTCGTCTGTTAGTTGTCTATTTTTTATATTTTATTTTACAAAACTTACATGAACGTGATTATAGTGATTAGCAGTTACTCCACCACAATTAGGCATTAAATTCCATGTATTTGCTGGTCCATAAATATTGTTTTTGTGGCATATAGAATCTTTGTTTCCATATAATGTAGTAAACACCAAATTCATTCATATTCCTAGTTAGATACTCTGCAAGTTGGTCCCCTTGTACTGACCCTGCTAGTACCATAAAGTCAACAGCCATACCAGAATTATGTCCATGACCTGTTCCATCATCATCTCCTGCTCTAAATAATGAGAAGCTTGTTATACCAAATTTTTAGCTAGAGCTACTTTCATTTTATTTACTTACTTATTATATCTAATCAATAAATTTTAAAAGTAGTTGAGCTAAATTTGTAATATAAAAGCTAAATTAGATAATCTCTAAATTAGCTTCTTACATTTATTATTTTACAGTGCTTGTATTATCTAAATTGATGTCGAACCATCTAAGTATTTACCTGGAGTAGGTGTTGTCCCATTAAAATGTCCACTAGTATTTTTGATGTTGTACTAAATAAACTTGTCCATTACTATAGTAACTCCAACACCATGTTCAGTTGCTGTGTTATCTAATAATGTATTTCTATGACCATATTTGTAGCTGAAACATTTCCAATTTCTTTGAATAATATATCAAATAATCTTTGAGCAATTTCTTCAGGTGTTCCATTTTCTCCAGTTATAGCAACATTAGGTAAGATTTGTTTTGTATATCCTGCTGCTTTTAGCTGCATCTGTTTCATATTGGATAGAACCATGTGGTCCATGTAGATTACCATCTATTGCACGTGTTGGGACATCAGCACTTCTTCTTTGTGAAGAAGTATTTAATGCTACATTCACTGATAATGCATTTAGTGCATTTTACTTTTCTTAATTGATCTACTTTATTAATAAATGCCTGTCTTATTTGCTCTTCTCTACTTGTTGCTACTTGTGGCGCAGTTTCTTTTTAGGTTGTTCCACTTTTTCCTCTGTTACAACTTTTGTTTCTTCTTTTTAGGAACATCTACTGTTTCTACTGGTTTTTCTGAAGGTTTTACTTCTGTAGGTGTTGTTGGTTTTCTACTGCTGTTTCATTGGTTTTTGATTCCTCAACAGGCTTTGTTACTTCTTCTGTTTTAGGAGTTTCATCAGTTTTTGCAGGAACTACTCTATAAGCAACATCTTGTTTCTTCGTTGTTTCATCTTTTATATCGCTAGGGAAAGTATATGCAGGTTTTTCAGATTCTTTAGTTTTAGAATCATCAACTTTTTACATCTACATCAGCCTGCTTAGGTTCTTCCGCTTTCTTAGTTGGAACTGGCTCTTTTGAAGGTTGCTCAGGCTGTTCTTTTTCTTTAGGTGTTGTCACCTCATAACGAACATTAATTTTAAACTCATGTCCACCTGCCTTATTTACTACTGTAAATCCTTCTCTTTGTACTCCTGTATGTGGTAGTTTCTTCGTTGGTACTTGTGCTGTCATATCCAACTCTACTACTACTTCTTCTCCAGCCTTAATAGTATCTCTTTTAATTAAAAAAATTCTGCTTTTTCAGTAGTAATACGTGCAACTACATTTGAAACATCTTTATCTGCAACTAGTTTAGCATAAAAATGCCCTTCTTTTTCATACACAGTTGCTTTTTACATTACTTCATTCATATCTACTAAAGCTGTTTTCATTTCTACTGCATTAGTAGGAACTGTTGTTAATCCTGTTAATAGAAACCATCCCAGTTAAAATTTGACTAGTTACTTTTTAATCCCTTTTTCATAGCTTTATCTTCTCCTTAATTCGTTAACTTTAATAATTACTTCTCCTATATTATAGTTCAATATCTTATACATAATCAATAGTTTTTCTATTTTTGTAATACAAAATACATTTTGTAACACTATAGAAATATTTCTACATCTTTAATTACTTTTATTTTTGTTATTTACTTAAAATAACAACTCTTACCAAAATATCATATTATTCCTTCAAACGCCTATATAATAGAGTTTCGTATAATTTTACATTAAATATACCTTAAAAACTAAATTTAAAGTATATTTAAGTTTCAGGGCATTATAATTATAACATAACTAGTAAATAGTTATAAACTTCATAAACTTTCCTTTTCTATAAGAGACCGAGACAAATGTTCTCGGTTTTTATATGAAATAGCAGATATAGAAAGTTCTCTATATCTGCTATTTTTCTATCCTTCATAAACATCTTCTTGTAAGACTTTACTTTTGTTTTAATTTTTAAAATTATTTTCTTCTATTACTACTAAATTTAATTTCCCGCCATAGACACATCCACCATCTATAGCAATTCTATTATCTCTTTCGTCATAAAAATGGTTCTTCTTTCACAGGGCTATGTCCATGAAAAATTCTTTTATGATATTTATCAGTACTGCTTAAAAATGGTTCCCTTATCCAAATCATATCCCTATGTGTTTGGTTCCAAAAATTCTTACTATAATCCACTCCAGCATGAACAAAATAATACTCTAAACTTTCATATCTCGTAGGAAGATTCTTTTAACCATTTTTCTCATGAACTTATACTCTTGAGCAAACTTTCTAAAAATATATTCCCTATTTTCTATAGTAGCTTCTGGATAAAATGATTGTAGCGTTGTTAAACCACCGTTTCTAAAGTAATGATCCTGTCTTACAGATAAATTTTTCACTATACATTGCCTCTTTAATCGCTCAAATTAAACATATCTTCATGATTACCTAATAACACTACATGATTAGAATTTTCTTTTTGTAAATTATAAAAACTCCCATACTAATTTTGTATTCTTTCCTCTATCACACATATCGCCTAAACAAATTAGTTTATCATTTTTGCTATTAAAAATTTTACCTCATTTAATAATTTTTCATAGTATAAAAGCTACCATGAATATCTGATATTACTAATATTCTCATAAAAACACCTTCTTTATTTATCTATAGTTTCTATAATATATCAAATAAATCCTCATGTAAATATTAATATTTCATCAGATTAAATAATCCTCTTCTTTTCATAAATTCTAATATATTTACTTTAGGTTATCATTTTTAATTAAACTTTTCACATGATATAATATTAGTAAATTGTTACGAAAGGAGCAGACTATGGAAAATAACCTACTTTGTTTTTAAACGTACATCCAACCTTACTGCTCTATCCTTACCCAAAATTTATAGAAAGTTTTTATACGAAAGAAGGTGTCTGGACTAAACTAATAATTATTAAAGGAAAAATGAAACTTAGCTTTCTAGATGATGAAAATAGTGTTATTAAACAACTTACTCTCAATATAATATTGAAACTATTCAACCTCAAAGTATTTTTAGAATAAATCCAACTTCTACGGATTTTACAATTTCATTTAGAGTTTTATTGTTTACCTAAAGATTATTTTTAATAAATACGATCTTAATCCCGCTCATCAAGAGTTGTTAAAGCAATGAAGTATGTTAAACCATGTAAAAAACTCTCGATTTAGGGGCCGGACAAGGGTAAAAATTCTCTATACCTTTCTACACTAAATTTTAATATAACAGCGGTCGACATTAACGCTAAATTCTTACAAGATTTAGTCAGATATTTCAATTATAGAAAAATTAGATCTAAAATGTTTTCAAGCACGATATTTCAACTGCTAATATAAAGGATACTACGATTTTATATTTTTCTACAGATGTATTTATGTATTTTAAATCCTACAAGAATCCACAGTATTATTAGTAATATGAAAAAAGCAAACAAATGATAAAGGATATAACTTAATTGTAAGTGCCTTTAAATGCCACAAAACATGGTTTGCCTCTTACCCTTTTCCTTTACCTTTATAGAAAAAATGAACTTAAAGGAATACTATGAGGATTGGAAAATTATTACTTATAATGAAAACATCACAGCTTCACCTTATCCGTACGCTGTAATCCTTGCTCAAAAAGTATCAGAATAAAAATTAACCCCACAAGACTCTTTATTTTTCTTGTGGGGCTTTCTTCTATTCAATATTTTCTCTAATGTCTTTTTGATACCATACTACATCATACCAACGATTAAACTTATATCCTACTTTTTCAAAATGAGCTACTTTTCTAAATCCTCTTTTTCATGAAATGAAATGCTTCCTTCATCAGGATATGCTATACATGATGTTAATCTACACATACCTTTATCATAAAGTTGTCTTTCAAGTTCAGTATATAACTTTTCTCCAACACCTTTACCTCGAGCTTTTCATCTAGATAGATTGTAATCTCAGCTGTCCATTTGTATGCATCCTTCGGATAAAATTCACTAGCATAAGCATAACCTAATATATCGTTAGCTTCTTCAGCAACCAAAAATGGATAACTTTGAATAGAGTTCGAAATTTTTCTCCTCAAATTCATGTACACTTGGTACAGTATAATCAAAAAGTAATTGCAGTGTGTTCTACATACGGTCTATAAATATTTACTAGTTTTCCGGCATCTTTTAAGTCAACCGTTCTAATATTTATCATGGTTTCTCCTTAAATACTTTCTTTTAATTAAAGACGTTTTTATATGTTAAAATTAATTTACGATTATTTATTTAATATCTTCTTTTTGATTTTATCTAATAAAAGCCTTACATCCCATAGTTACATCATTGAATGTTGTTTTTGAAATCTCCTGTATACCATGGATCATCAATAATTCTATCTTCTCCAGCATACTCTAATAATTTCTTAACCTCTCCTGTTTTTCTACCTGCAATGAATTTTTAATATTTTTCTATATTACTATCATCCATTCCTATGATATAATCTGAATCTAAGTCATTGTCATTTAGGATACGAGAATACATCCCTTCTACACCAATACCGACTTTAGCGAGTTCATTTCTAGTACCACTGTGTACAGGGTTTCCATGTTCCCAACTACTAGTCGCAGCTGAATCAATTAAAGATTTTTCACCTAATCCTTCTTTTTCAACCATGTCTCTAAATATTGCTTCTGCCATTGGTGAACAGCGATATTTCCTAAACAAACAAATAACACTTTTTATCATTTTTCGTTACCTCGTTCTTGTTTTCATATTTTTTTATTATATCATAAAGATTTTTAAAACAACATAACAAAAGTACTTTTTCCTAAGTTTAACCATTATTTAAATTTTATATTTTTACATGATATAATAAGATTAAATTTAACCGTTAATAAGGAGATTAGTATGACAAAAATTTAGTATGCTATAAACAATTACCAATTTGGACAACTGAAACACTTCCTAAACCTTTTAGACAAAAACACAACACTAGAAAAGACGTCTGGGCAAAATTAACAATTCTAAAAGGACAATTACAATTTACTGAATTAACTGCAGATAATGAAGTTATAGCTGACACATCTTTACCCCTGAGAGTGAAATTCCATTCGTAGAACCGCAAGCATGGCATCGTGTTGCACCTTTATCTGATGATTTAGAATGTTTCTTGAGTTTTTACTGCGAACCAAAAAATTATTTCAAAAACAAATACGATATTAATCCCGCTCACTCTGAAGTAGTAGAAGCCTTGGAGACTATTAAACCTTGTAAAACATTGGACTTAGGATCTGGTCAAGGACGCAACTCTTTATTCCTTTCTAAACTTGGTTTTGAAGTGACTGCCGTAGACAACAATATTCCTGCTTTGGAATTTTTAATGGAAACATCTAAAATTGAAAATTTAGATATTAAAATCGGTAGTTATGATATAAATACAGCGGCTCTTAGAAATACCTATGATTTCATTCTTTCAACAGTAGTATTAATGTTTATCGAAGAACAATCTATACCTAATGTTATTAAAAATATACAAGACCAAACTAATATAGGTGGCTATAATTTAATAGTAGCCGCAATGTCTACTGATGATGCACCTTGCCCTCTACCTTTCCTTTTACTTTTTAAAAGAAAATGAACTTAAAGAATATTACAAAGACTGGGAATTTATTAAATATAATGAAGATTTTTGGACAACTTCATAAGACTGATGCTAATGGTAATAGGTTTAAACTAAGATTTGCTACTATGCTTGCTAAAAAAATTAAATAATTTTTCTTTCAAGCTATATTTTTGACACCGTTATCAACGTATGATATAATTTTTAACAATCATTAAAAACATTTGGGGTGCTTTTTATGCTGAGATTATACCCATAGAACCTGACGTTGTTAGTACAGCCGTAGGAAAAATGTTAATTTAACTAACTATATTTATTTGTATTTTTTTGATTTTTAAAAAGTACCTCTTGTTGTTTTAATGAATATAAAAATAACAGGAGGTTTTTCTTATGAAAAATGGTCTACAAAGGACATAATTATTATAGCTTTAATAGGATTCTTATTTGGGGGATATTCCTTGCAACAAGTTTGGTTTACGTTCCATTAAAAGCTGCTCTTGGAGCAGTAGGATACGCACCATTCGCTAACTCAATATTATTTGGATTATGGGTAATGGCTGGGCCGGTTGCTGCAGTTCTTATTCAAAAACCAGGTAGTGCTACACTTGGAGAAGTTCTTGGAGCATTAGCTGAAATGCTATATAGCTCATACTTTGGTGCTGCAGTTCTTGTTTCAGGCTTAGTACAAGGAGTAGGCTCTGAGGTTGGTTTCTTAGCCACAAGATACAAACGCTACGATACATTTTCACTATTCCTTTCTGCAGTAGGGTATTACGCTATTTAGCTTTGCTTATAAGTATTTCCAAGCTGGATATGAAGCATTTTCTGTACAAATGATTCTTGCACTTCTTTTAGTGAAATTTATCTCTGTATTCTTCTTTGGAGTTATCTGCGTTAAACTAATCTTGAATATCGTAAATAAAGTACAAAACAGCGAGAATAAATAATGAATATCATAGAAATCGATAATTTTTCTTTAAAAATTAAAGATAAAGTCTTATTTGATAACGTTAGTTTAAAAAAATAAAAAGAACATAGTTGGTTAGTCTTAACCGGAAATATTGGTAGTGGTAAGTCTACCCTTCTTCGTACTATTTGTAAATTAAATAAAAGAACATTATGAGGGGAGTAATTACTTAAAAGGGAAAAATATTGTTGATATTCCTATGCAAGAACACGTTAAAAATATTGGCTATGTCATGCAGCATGCGATTAATCAGTTTGTTATGCCTACTTTAGAAGAAGAAATAATCTTTGCATTAGAAAATTTATGTCTAGAACCCAAGATTATTAACGAAAAACTAGATTATGCTTTTATCAATTACAAACACTCATGAAATTTCTACTAAGCACATCCATACATTATCTGGGGAGAAAGACAGCGAGCGGCTTTTTGCTGTAGCACTAGCTATGGGGAGTGAAGTTTTAATTTTAGATGAACCTTTTGCCAATGTTGATAAAAATACTCGTAATTCGCTATTAATGCTACTTAAAGACTTAAATAATCATGGAGTAACAATAATCGTTTGTGATCATGAGTATCAACTTTATCTAAATTATGCAGATACATTTTATTATTTAGAAAATGGACATTTCGAGTTAATTAATAACCCTAATATTATTTCTAATAATATTAACCTATGCAATAATATTAAATCTAATCAAATATTAAAAACTAGAAAAATGTTAAGATTAACCAAGATGATAAAGGAACTACTAAATATAAGTAATTTTGACATTTATAAAGGGATTACTACTTTAACTGGAGATAATGGTACTGGAAAAACAACATTGCTCCATGCTATTTCTCAATTAAAAAGTATGACGGAAATATATACTTTAATAATTTGAAGGTTAAAAAAATCAAGAAAACTATATAAAAATAAGCACTTGTTTACAAGAGGCCTTTCAACAGTTTATAAGTTTGATGCCTCGTGAAGAAATTTCTATGCAAAAAGATATTTGGGATCATGCTACTGCATGGCAAGAAAAACTTCTAAAAGAATTTGATTTAGAAAAAGAACTCGATAAAAGTCTTTATTATTATAGTGGAGGACAAAGAAAACTTATCCAACTTATGTGTTTTATTAAGCCAAAAACTGAACTTCTTCTGTTAGATGAACCCTTTACTCATCTCGACGAAAGAGCATGTTCATTTGTAATGGATTGGATTGAAGAAAATAAAAAAAGTTGCTGGGCAATCATTTATTATTGTTAGTCACAGATTAGAACCACTGAATAATAGAGTGATTATCATATTGAAATTTCAGATAATACTCTACATTATATAAAGGAGGGATTATGGAAAAGAAAAATAATTAGTCCTACTTTTTAGCATTAATAGTATTGTTATTAACTATTTGATTTCATTTAGTAAATTATTAGTTTTAAATTTTATGATTATTGGTGTAACAATTTCTATTTTTCTCTATCAAGATATTGGAAAAAGCTACTGTATTTCATCCTAGTACCTCTATTACCAGCATTAGGTTCTGGTTGAGCCATTATTGTACATAGTTCAAATTATAAATTTGCTCTATTAATTTTTTCTAGAACATATAGCTTTGCAGCCTTAGGTTTATTCATGGCAACATACATTTCTCTAGTAGAACTATTAAAACATTTCGAACAATGGTCTATCCTCAAATGTAGTTTATGGTCTCAGTAGTTATTCGAGCATTACCAAGAATCCAATAGAACTCAGATGATTACAAAATCCAGTCGCTTAAGAGGAGTTTTCTTAGCTTTTTGGTCACCATATTATTACGCTAAAGCTATTTTTATTGCTTTAACATGGCAACCACAAATTTCAGAGGCAATGACGGTTCATGCCTATGAAGACTACTAAACAAAGAACTCATTATAATAAGTATATTATTGATAAAAACAAAGTATAATTATATTAGTAATATTTTTACTAATCATCAACTACTTTATTAATACTAATAGAATAATGCCATCATGAATAAAATTCATGATGGCATTTATCTATTCAAAAATAAAAACTGGCGGAATGTGTGTGGGAATCGAACCCACCCAAGAGGCTCTTAACCCTCATACTAGTTTTTGAAGACTAGAGAGCACACCAGAACTCATCCACTCCCATGTATGTTTATATTATATACTAAATATCATCAAGGTGATTTGTTAACGTATACAAGTATTTAAAGTTATGATTTTTTTACTAAAAGAGAAATTTCTACCACTTAGTTTTTAGTTACCACTTACTAAAAACTATTAAGTTTTATGACTAAATAGCGTATAATATAATTACAAATCACAGAGAGGAGACAATATGAAAATTAATATCGAACTAGACTCGAATCTTAAAGAAATTGAACTAGTTATTAAGACCCCAGACTTAAATAATGATGTCATCTTAATTAAAGAATTAGTTGAAAAAGCTATAGTAAACTCTCAAAAAAATAATTTTTCTACAAAGGGTGATTCTGAATACTTTATCCCCTAGAATCAATATTATTTTTGAAAACCGATGATAATAAAGTCTATGCTCACACTATAGACGAATTTTTCGAAGTTAAATTCAAATTATACGAATTAGAACAACTTATTCCTTTTTACTATTGTCCAATTTCTAAGAGTTCAATAATAAATACAAAAAGCAATTTATTCACTAGAAAAATCTTTTTCTGGTTCAAGTACCTTTCCTTTTTCTAATTCAAAGAAGCAGGTCCATATTTCAGACATTACTACAAAAATATTAAAAAGATAAATTAAAAGAAATGAGGTAAAAATAATGAGAAGAAGTTTTATTGGATTATTTTTATAATCCTTCATAGTAACTACTCTACTTGATGGATTTAGTATTTTTCCCAAACGGATCAATCTTTTCTGACTATATGTACTGTTGTACTAGGATTTTTCGCTATTCGAGGTTTAATGGATTTTGATTCATTTGGAACTATCTTTCCTCTAGCATTATTATTATATGTGTACAATAAAAATTATCACTTTGCTGATATATCAGGTGGAAAAATATTCTTTATCGCTGTTTTCCTTAGCTTAGGTATTTCTATGTTTGTCCCTAGAAAATATAAATATAGAGAATTTAAAAGTTTTTACAAAAGGACATCAAAAGATAAAAAATGGTAATGATTTTTCTGATGTAACATTCGGAGAAAATGTCCAGTATGTAGACATAACTAAATCTGATTCATTCTCTGCTTCTACAACATTCGGAACTACTACTATCTACTTTGAAAAATTAGATACTTATCCTATTAAGAACTTTTGACCTTAATGTTTCTATTTCTTTTGGTAATCTAAAAAGTGTATGTTCCAAAAAGAATGGGCAATCGAGAATAATACAAATAACTTCCTTGGAAAAGTTCAAAAATATACTCACAGCATCGGTAAAGATGTTAAAATTATCCTAAATGGTTCGGTAACATTTGAGAAGTTGAAATAATTCATGTATAAAAATAACTCTCAGAATTCAAGAAATCTTGAGAGTTTTTATTTTTAGTTGTTTTCTGCTTTCTCTTTTGCTGTTCTCTTTTTCTACTAACTTAGATAAATAGATAGAACCTACAGTCAATAAAATTACTAATAATGAAGCAATTAAAAATTCTTTACTGAAGATATTTGTACTAGTAGCTCCGAAGTTTGGGAACACTACTGTTCGGGGATAATACCAAGTACACTCGCTATCATATATTTTGATAAACTAATATTAGTTAAACCATATCCGTAGTTTATCATATTATACGGTACTAAAGGTATTAGTCTCAGTATTACTAAACTCATCATTAGTTTTTCATCACTAACATTAAAAATTCTATCGTGTTGCTTAGGTGTCATTTTTTTCTTAAGGTAGTTTTTCACCCATTCACGACCGAAACGACGTGATATTACAAACATAATATAGCAATTCAATGAAGCTCCAACGAAGGTTAGTAAACTTCCTTCTACAAAACCAAATGCTACTCCTCCAGCAACAGCAAGTATCGGAACCGGAAAGAAAAATACCGGTAAGAACATAAACATTAATACATAAATTATCGGCGCTAAGACACCAAAACTCTGAATAAACTCAGTCATTACTCTCCTCCTATTTAAAGTATGCTGATACTTTTTCTAAGAATTCTAACTCTATATATGAGATTTTTCTTAAATGTAGTCTCGTCCATCAGCATTTTTATCATTTTCACTATACTGTCTAAATGCCATACTACACCAAGTAACTCCTCTTGAGACAATTAAATATTAAATATCTCTCAAATCTCTCTCTCATCGAAAGTTTCGATAATTATTATATTCCTCTAAAAACTCATTAATTTTCCTTTTCTAACAAAATAATGTCAGTTTTCCAAAAATAGTTTGTCGTCGATGTGCTAGGAAATGTGCTAAATCTTGTTCACATTCACCAATTAACGCCTTTTCCCAATCGATAACATAGCTATCTTCTTTTCCTTCTCCTATTAGAAAATTTCCTGAATTTAATTCTGTATTTATTATACAAGGATTAGCTATAGAATATTCTTCTGGAATAAGTGTTTTGACTTTTTCTAAAAAGATCTTGATATAGTTACTAACCTTTTTGTCTGCCTTCTCCCAAACCAAATACTCTCCAGACATTTGTTTACATTCATCAAACATCAACTGAAATGGATTAGAAGTATTTATCAAATTATTCTCGCCATATTTTGTATTATGAGACTGTACTTAATAAATACGCACCTATTTTTCATATCTGTTTTTGTAGTTAAGTGGTCTTCCTTTAAAAATTTCCATCGTTAAATATTTATATGGCAATAAATTTGTTGTTGTTACTAAATCATGAGCTTCGGTGTAACTCCACTATCTTTCAATAATTGTAGAGTTTCGTATTCATATTCTATTTGATTTTCAAAGGTTCATCTGACTCTTCATATTTATTCTAAGAACCTTTTTCAAATCTCCTTCATTAAAAAGTAAAAGTTAATATTATACTCTCCTGCACCTAATAACTTAATATTATTATATCCTGTTTCTGCTAATAGAAGATCTTCTTTCAGTATCAATATCTAAACCATCTTCTCCTAAATAATAACTTAGATTTTGTTCATTACAAATAGCAAGTAAATTTTTCTAAAACAGTGTTATCTCCGTAACTTGGAAGATTAAAAACTTCTTTAATAGCTTTTTCATTCCTATTAAAAATATCCTCCATCTATACTTGGATTTATAACAACATCATGCTTATCTAATTTTTCAAATGCAGTAGTAATAATATTTTTCTGCAGATTATAGATATCTGAACCTAGTAAAAATCACCTTATCACTGGTTTTTAACTCATCTTTAATTGCATTGCACATTTTATCACCAGTGTTTCACCCACTTGATAAGAAAATTCTCTATTTTCTAGAATATTCTCCATCTCTTTATCATCTATACTTTGACCATCGTGAGTAGATTACTATTTTCTTCCCACTTGCTTTTTAAAATACTATAGTTTTTCATTAATTTTTGAATTTCTACAGCTGTATCCGGAGACACAAAATCATACAACCTTGTTTTTTGGTTGTGCCTACCTCAGATACTCTTTGTAAAAATATTATTTTATGTTTTTCATCTCTGAATTTTTCCTTTTATGTAAAAATATTTAAAACCTATCTATATTTAATATTTTTATACAAAAGGAAACTCAACCACAAAATCTTTAATTGAAAATTGCTATTTCGAGTCCCCTTTTTGCCTTATATATTAATGATTATGTCCAGAATGAGCATCTTTCTTATCTGAAGAATGATTATGTCCTTCATGTCCTTTATGCTTCTCTGAACCTTTTACTGCTTTCACTTGGATCTTTACAGCAGTCAGCAATTTCAAATTTATAACTAAATTCCTTTAGTTCATCAATTGCATTAAAGACATTTTTATATCCTAAGTCAATTAGTTTTTAGAGCTACTACGAGATGAACTGTTTCCGGTATTACTATAAACATATATAGGAACATCTTTGTTTTCTGGTAAAATAGACTGTAAACTATCTCAATTTATTTGCATCATATTTTTGCCCCACACCATGTCCTTTTTCCAAACTCAACTCTCATCTCTTACATCTAAAAATACATTATTTGCTGCAGTATCAAGTAAAGCATCTTGGAATTTACTTCCACTCAATGATGTATATTTTACAAGATCATAGCTAAAATCTTTTACATTTTGAGCTCCGGATACATCTTTAAAACCTTGTTTTGTAAGTTTATCTACAGCATCTTTTGAGTTTTATCAGACTTATCACTATAAACAACTACTTTTTCTCTCTCCATTTTCAATTTCTTCGATACTCTTATCTATTTTTAGATAATGGAATATTAGTGCGTGTTTAAGATGACCTTCTTTATATGATGCTTCATCTCTAATATCTATAACAAGATAATTTTTCTTTGTCCTTGTCATCTTTTTGGAGTTTTTATTTAACTCCTCACCTTTTTAATTCTTTTTGCAGATAGTAGTTGTACATCCTACTAAAGTTAATGATAATACCGCCAGACATACTTACAGCTAAAAAATTTATTAAATTTTCATTTGTTTTCTTCCTCTCCTTATTTAATAAAAGACAAAAGGTGGTACTTAAATATTTAATGAATTTATGTAGAACCTCATCTTTTATTAGTATAACTTAAAAATAGAATTTTTCCTAATAAATCATATTATAAAGTAATTTCTACTTTGATTTCTCACTAGACTTTTGCTTGAAAATTTTACCATAGAATTTGTATTCATGTTCTTTAGCTCCATCAAAAAGCATTGTATACGTTTGTATATCCTAACTCAACAGCTTTTTGAGCGGCCTTAGATGAACGATTACCACTATAGCAATACGTATAAACTGGTGCATTCTTATCAGCTGGTAATAATGCTGCTAGATCGTATCAATATTCTTAACATCAATATTTTAGCACCTTCTACATGCCCTTTTTCATAGTCTTTTGCTTCACGAACATCGATAAATGTTCCTGCTTTTTTATCGATTGCAGCTTGGAATTCGTGAGCAAGTAAGGTGATAAATTTAACAAGTTCATAATCCTTATAGTCTTTTACCCCTTGAGCATTAGAAACTTTCCTAAAGCCTGCTTTTTGCATAAAGCTTGTCAGCAGCTTCTTTACTTTTTCTTACCAGTATTACAAACCGTTACTACTTCTTTATCTTTCCATACACTTAAATGTTCTGTATGTTTTTCGATATCAGAAAGAGGTATATTAATAGCATGTTTTACGTGCCCTTCTTTATATTCTTTTGCATCTCTTACATCAATTACAAGATATTTTTTTCTTTTTCTTTATCATCCTTTTTCAATTTTGTTAATTCTTCACCCTTTAAGTTCTTTTGACTGCAACAGTTCCATTACTGCTACTCAGTACTATTCGAGCTGCTGAACATCCTGCCAACGACAATGACAATACAGCTGCCATACTGATAACTAAAAATTTATTTCGTTTCATAATTTTTATCTCCTTTATAATTATTTTCATAAATAGTATAACAAATTAAGCGATTTCAATCAACGTCACTATCTCAAGATATAGAATAATTATTTTACTTTTTATATAACATTTAAATTTACATAAAATGCAATAAAGACTGTAATTTCACTCGTAATTACAGTCTTTATTCTAACCTATATATATACTTTTGTTATATTCAGAAAAAAATAATAATATTTTTTTAACACTCATTAGCTTCTAATTCCAAGAAAAAACTGTTTAATATTTTTAACTTTTATAACCTGTATAAATTTTTAATTCATCATCAAAATGCCATTTTTCTACCAAACAAGTTTTCATTCCTAGTTTGTTTGCTGGATTTATATCGTGATGTAGAGATCCCCAATCATCATAGTTTCACTAGCCACTATTTTTCTCCTTCTCGAGGGACATTGATAAATGCTGTTTCGTTAGGTTTTTACTAATATGTGTTTCACCTGAAATATACAGTTTAAACATATTGTCTAAACCAAGTTTCTCAATTTTTCTTCTTTGTTCACAAGATTTCCCATTAGTTAAAAATTATCATTTTTATATTTTTATTTAATCCTTTATCCACTGATTTACTTCTTTATCAGGTTTAATTGACTCCAAGATAAATTCAAATTGTTTCTCATAATAATTGTTTACAATCTTCTTCCGTTAGAATAATTCCAAATTTCTCTAAAGTTATCTTTAATCGTTTATTCCTAATTTCTCTTAACTAATATTCCCTTTCAAAAACCTCATCCACCAGCATATTATTGATAGCTTTATAATTTTTAAAAACTCTTCATAGCTTGCTATTCTATCATATTTTAAATATTCATATACCTGTTTATTAGATTTTTCCCCAAATAATACTAAAATCATCATACAGAGTATTATCTAGATCAAAAATTAAATTGTTTATCTTAGTCATCAATTTCACCTCCTAATAAAAATTCATTTTAACTATTAATACGTTCTCAATATTATTATAACATAAAATATAAAAATAAAAGGACTAATGTCTAAAATTACGATTTTTAAAAATCAATTAATTAGATAGCTCCTCTATTTTTCTATAAATATTTAATTGTTTAACTCTTGTATTTTAAAAAGCACCTATAGACTCATATTTTTACTTTTTAGTCTTAAATCTGTGTTTTATCAGATTTCAAATACTTTACTACAGGTCTCGCTTCATAAACTATCGTTCCATCTGGAACACTATGTTTTACTACTGCATTAGCTCAATTTTTAGAATTTTTCCAATAGTTATATTTCCTAAAACTTTTGCTCCTGCACCTATCATAACATTATCCCCAATTGTTGGATGCCTCTTTTATAGGATCTAGTAGTTCCACCTAATGTAGTTCCATGATACATAGTTACATTATCTCCAACTACTGCAGTCTCCTATTACTACCCCCATTCCATGATCGATAAATAATCCTTTTTCCGATTTTTGCTCGGGGTGTATCTCTATTCCTGTCAATCTTCTAGCTCTTTTTGATAAAAGACGAGCAAATGTATGCCAACCCTTTTTATAAAAATTTATGAGAAAAGTAATGATAATTTAAAAGCTTTTATATGTGGATATGTAAGATAAATCATAAATTTTGACTCCGCAGCAGGATCGTCTCTTAAAACACGATTTTAGATTATAGTTTAGATTTTCAAAATATCCCATTACACTTCAACATGTGTAACATCTTCGAAATCAAGTACTGATAAATACTTATCCACTCCATCTGGTAAGATTGTTACAATATTTTTGTCTGGATACTTCTTGGCAGCTTTTTAGCGCCTACTATTGCAACACCTGAAGAAATTCCGATACCAATACCTGTAGAACGTAAGAAGTTTTTTTAGTTTTCTTCAATCGCTTCTTCACTTGTTACAGTTAATATTTCATCCATATATTCTTTACGGAAGTTTTTCTGGAATAAAAGCCTGTTCCAATACCTTGAATTTTATGTACTCCCCGCGTCCTTCACTAATTGCTGGTGACTCTGCTGGTTCTACTGCAACAGTAACTACCTCTGGTTTTTGTTCTTTTTAGGTATCTTGCTACACCTGTAAATGTACCTCCAGTACCAACACCTGCAACAAACACATCAATATTTGGAACTTGTTCTAAAAATTTCACGCCCAGTTGTTTTGTGGTGATATGCAGGATTAGCTGGATTATCAAATTGACTTAAAGAAATTGCATTACTGTATTTTTCACGAATTGTCGCAGCCTTTTTCGATTGAACCTTTAATTCCTTGTTCTTTAGGAGTTAAAATTAATTGTGCTCCATATGCTTTAATAATATTACGTCTTTCAATACTCATACTTTCAGGCATAATAACTACTGCTTTTATTCCTAATACTGAAGCTAAAAATAGCCACAGCTATACCAGTATTTCCACTAGTCGGCTCTACTATAATAGTGTCTTTATTAATAGCACCTTGGGACATAGCTTCTTCTAACATACCTAGTACCGCTCTGTCTTTTACACTTCCTCCTAAATTATATTTTTCTAATTTCACAAAAATATTTGTGTTATCTAGTTGATATACGGGAGTATTCCTACAATTTTTAATGATGTTGAAATCATAAAAATCCCTCCTCTTCTGACTTTATAATAAATAACTTTTTGTTATTTGAATAAGATTATAGCATACTTCATAATGAAAATAAAGTAATTAATCTTTGTTTTTACCGTTTTCATATCTTTTATTATTTACTTTTTAAAATATGATAATACTAATATTAAAAATTTATAAATTTCTAACTTTTAGTACACTTTCACTAATAATTATTTATATAAATTACTATAACATCTCTAAAAATTAGTATTAAAAACATAATGAGTAAAAACTACTCATTATGTTTAATTATATTATTCATATCATCAGGTAAATCAACTTTTCACATTAACCATCTCACCCTGTAATAGGATGATTAAATATTAAATTACTACAGTGTAGTGCTTGTCGACTTATTAAACATACATTTCCACCATACAATTCATCACCAAGTAGTGGATAACCTTTATATTTCATATGCACTCTTATTTGGTGTGTTTTTCCAGTGTAAAGTTTCAACTTAACAATACTAACATCTTTTTCTGGTATATACTTCTCTAACCAATACTCAGTCTTAGCGTATTCTCCACCTTCTCCTACTTCACGCTCTATAATACTAGAACTAACTCTACGAATAGGGACTTCAACAATTACATTATCCTCTACTTTTCCATTCACCAGAGCTGTATAAAACTTATCTATATTAAGAGTACTAAAAAGTGCATGAATATGTCGATGCTTAGCTATTAATACCAGACCCGACGTATTTTTATCGAGTCGTGTTACAATATGAGGTATTGTATTAATATTCTTATTTTTTTAAAAATAGTAATTTTACTCTCTCAAGAAGTGATTCATCTTCAAGATTTCTAGAAGGTATCGATGGTAAATTAATACTCTTTTATTTACAATTAAAAAATAAGAATCTTCATAGATAATTTCAATTTCTTTATCTATAAATCTAACAAACTCACTAAAATTCTCACTCGGTAAAGTAATTTCTACAATATCATTTTTCTTTTAACAGATATCTAACGTTTTCTTCTCTTCCATTTATCTTAATACTTCCATCACTATCAAACTTTATCCTTGTTAAAGTTTTTCTAGAAATATTATTTTCCAATAAAAACTCTCTTAAAATTTGTTCTTCTTTTTATAGAATACTTTTAAAATAATATTAGTCATTTTTTTATAAACGATCTCTTTACTCTTTTGCCAAAAAGCTATCTTCATTATAACGAATAAAAAGAAACCTTCTTATCCTTTATGAAGTTATTTTTATTTTAGCTACACTATCATAATTAAAATGCATATGATACAGTAATACGATGATTCTCTGTTTTTTATTGAACTTTATTAGTTCATCAATCCTTGTGAGTTGGATCCACCTAATCTATTGGGATTATATCGATCTGAGGTGGTTGATATCTTCAAAACAGGTGGACCCCATTATTGAGCTTTCTTTTGTCGGTCTGGTCCCATTGAACATTCTTCTTTAATAACATATCAAAATGTAGTTCTTGAATAAAACTAATTTATTCTTCTGTTAGTACGTGCCTGTTCATCTCCCATCCTTTATTCAGGTTTTGTTATGCCATTCGTCTTCTGGTTTTGTCAATCCACTCTTGGATCTTTATGCCGCTAGTCGGGATGTTTCTGACCTGCTGGCGGCGGCGGCGGCTGGAAAAAAATGCGGGTGATTGGGTGTGTTGTTGCGCGCGCGCCGCGCCGCGCGCGCGCGCGCGCGCGCGCGCGCGCGCGCGCGCGCGCGCGCGCGCGCGCGCGCGCGCGCGCGCGCGCGCGCGCGCGCGCGCGCGCGCGCGCGCCGCGCGCGCGCGCGCGCGCCGCGCCTTTACCGCGC
>BNJV01000404.1_pt1 | contig 56051 bp, 85 predicted proteins | sample 8540591 | NCBI WGS metagenome assembly BNJV01 (sample SAMD00202457, study PRJDB9452) | human saliva metagenome | host: Homo sapiens | reverse complement strand
TATATAGGGTCGCAATCAATCAGATACTCAGGAACCATCAGGGGAATGGGAGATACAGTAGCTCCTATGTGGGTAGCACTTGCTACAACAACCGATATAAGACTCCAACCGCCCATGGAATGGCATATCTTACAAGAAGTGAGGCACTTCCAACGGGAGAACCAAGAAGCATATATTATTCCTCTTTGTGATTTTCATGGGTGGTGGGAGCTCATCATTACAGCAGTCACGATACAAGAATGGGACGCTGGGCAAAGCAGAGCAAGGAGAGTAGGCGGGAAAGATAGTAGATATATCGAGATATGTAGAAATTCTGTATTCTAATAAGACCTGGCAACGGCCAGCAAGATTCAATGAAAAAGCCAAATTAAGAAAGAACTCCTGCTTCAGAGATTCACCGCCTCGCGGCGGGTCGCACAAGCGACATCTACGCATATCCGCCGCAGTGCGTGACCTCGAGGAGATTTATATTTGACAGGTACTTCAGAGAAATTTCCCGTCAGAGACAAACGCACCTGGTTGAAGGGTGCGGTTTTTGCAATTGATAGATTTAACGAAATCTCCTTGTTTAGGATTGCTCCTTATCAAGTAGTAATTAATAAACGTGTGCATTTCAAGGATTAATGCTCAACTTATAAAAGTTCTAGGATACTGCAGAATTAATCGTTGTTTATATCTAGAAAAATGAAAAGAGCTCGTAAATGAGTCTCTATAGGATAAGTGGCACCGCCACTTTAGAGTGAACCGCCTCAGCTGGAGCCTGCCACTCCTGCAGCACAGGCGTGGCAGTGCTTATCAACCAGGATGGTTCTCTATAAGCCTTTCCAAGCAAGTCCGTCTAATATGATCTTCTCAGGCTGAAGGCGAGGAAGACCGGCGCAAGTGTTGAAGTCGCAGTCATATATCTTGCCGTCATGAGTCAGCTGGAAAGCTGGGAAGCGGCACATTACAGACTTAGCAGCCTCAGGGTTAAAGGCTTCATACAGCTTCTTAAGGTAGCTCTCAAGATTGTGTGTGTCCTATGCGAGAAGGCACACAAAGCGTCCTAAAGGATTGTTATAGAGGTAGCACAGGGGTGGGAGAGCTACTACCAAAGTCATCAAGCCTCTCCTTATACTCCTTTTCCATAAAGCTGTCTGGTCAGGTGGAAAGAAGCTCCCCGCAGGATTGAACGAGATTAAGCACAAGTCTTTTCCATCCTTCGCAACCAAGTTCATTGAGACGCCTAAGAACAGTTATAGCTCTTTCAAATGCCATATCGCCCCTTACCCTATTCATCTCAGCAGCGCGGCAATAAGGAGGGAACAGACTATTTCAACACGGTTTTTGGCAACTCAGGCAGGTCAGTATATCCCTCCTCCAAAAGTATCACAAGATTAGTGCGGACTATGATTTTTAGCAAATTTCGCAGCCTCTTCTACAAGATAGCAGAAGATTGGGATTCATTTCCGGAGCACCACCGGTAATATCTATGGTAGATATATTCTGTTCTTTAGCATAGGTAAGGGCAGCATCCATAACCTCCTTTGACATTTCCTCTGTCCTTGCAGGACTGCTTAGAACGTGGCAATGCTTACAGGCAAGATTACACCTTCTTCCTATATTCATCTGAAGTACATCCAGTGAATCAGCTGTATGAAGACAGGACCTGTCTGCGGTTTCTTTGAAATCAGGTACAGAAGTAATATCTGCAAAACTACGGATAATATCGTCCATTTATATCTCCTTTAATTGATGCTATATAAAAAGAACTGTCATAACAGGCACTTGGCTTATTATGACAGAACTATGATTACTTATTAAAGCTAAAAACGTCATAAGAGTGCAAACGCATTTAACATCATAACAAAAATGTTCGTAATTTGCAAAATCTTCTAAGAAAAACCTTTGCTTAAGCTCGGAGCATAATACATAATTAGAACTCGAGCCTCTCAACGATATTCTTAGCCTGCACACCTATGTACAAGGGAAGCACCGCCTCTTATTGCAGCTGCTAAGCATGGATAGCTTCCATAATCTGCTCTTTATTCACACCTTTATTGAGGCAGTCATTGGTGTAAGCGTCTCATACAGTATGGACACTGAACCGTATAAAGCTACTGCAAGTGCGATAAGAGACTTTTCTCTTGCGGTAAGAGCACCTTCTGCAAATACAGCATTGTAGTACTCGAAGAACTTCTCTCTCCTGCGTGAGTTGTAGGGTTTCGCCTGCAACTGAGCCAAATTTTGCTAAATCTTCCGGATTGTAATAAGTTTCCATAATAATCTCCATTCCGCCGCCTTCGGCTGGCGGCACAAATAATAATGAAAGTGTTTCAACTCTCTACGTTATGCTTTAAAATGGTTTGCAGAAGCTATACTACAAAGCACGTGAGGAGGGTTGTAATAACTTTCTTCGTTTTTAGACAACATAATAATCAGTGTAAGTTCTGCCTTTTCAAGCACAAATAAGTGGCATCACGAATCCGTACACTAAGAATTGCTTAAGCGCCTTAGTTTAATTGTGTGGCAGTTCAGTCAATGGCTTCTTATCATTTTACGAAAGGAGTCTGACTATGAAAGTTACTTACCAAACCTGTTGTGGTGTCGATGTTCACAAATCTTTTCTCGTTGCCACGATTGTAAAAACTACGGGTGGCATTGAACCATCTTACCAAAAGAAGCGCTTTTCCACCTTTAACAATTCAATTCTTGAGTTCAAGCAATGGCTTCTCGACAATGATTGTCGTGATGTCTGCATGGAATCCACAGGTAAATACTGGGTTCCTGTCTTTAATCTTCTGGAAGATGAGATCAATGTTGTCATTGCCAATCCCAAGTGGGTAAAGGCTGTGAAAGGCAACAAAGATGATACCAAAGATTCTAAATGGATTGGGGATTTATTCCGTCTCGGACTTGTCAAAGGCAGCTATATCCCTTGTAAGATAGTCCGTATTCTCAGGGGAATACACTCGCTATCGTTGCAAAGCTTGTTTCCTGCCGTTCAAGTGAAAAAGAATCGATACCAGAATGCTCTTACTGTTTGTAATGTTGCATTAGATTCTGTTGTTTCCGATATCTTTGGGAAGTCATCCACGTCCATTATCGACTATCTACTTGAACAATCGGGTACATCCATTAACCACGAAGAAATCGCATCTAAGCTTCTTCGGAGCCTCAAATCCAAAGAAGATGCTGTTATAGAATCCGTCGAAGGATATCAGATGACTGATGCCCAAAAATACCGTATGCGCCTCGTCCGCGCACATATGGATTATATCACAGCAGAAATCAAAGATGTTGATAAAATGATAGAAAATATGATTTCTTCTAATCCTGATTTTGAAAATGCTGTCCAGTTCCTCTGTACCATTCCGGGTGTCAAATGTGATAGTGCAATAACTATCATCTCCGAAATCGGTACGGATATGTCTCAGTTCTCAAGTTCCAAACGTTTATGCTGTTGGGCTGGTTTAACACCTGGCAGCAATGAATCTGCTGGTAAGAAGAAATCTGTTCGGATTACACGTGCCGGAGTCTACCTCAAACCTGCATTAGTACAGTGTGCTCATGCAGCCGTAAAATCTGACCAATCTCCTTACTACAAAAAGAAATATGAATCTCTTGTTAAACGTCGTGGCAAGAAAAGAGCCATTATCGCTATTGCCCGTATGATTCTTACTGCCATCTACCAAATGCTGTCTACTGGCGAGCAGTGGAATCCGAGCGACCTTATAAAATCGATGTGCCTGAAGCTCTTATTGAAAAACAAAAAGGCAAAAAGCTATCAAAGCAAGCCAAGAAACTATTGCAACGAGAGGGACTACTTCCTCCTGATGAGCCAGTAGCTTCTTAATCGAATTTTCTAACTCAATAACACTTCAAAAAGTTGCCTGCCTTAGACAGCTTAGTTAAGTGCGCCAATCTGGCTATCCCTATACTTTCTTTCACACTAACCTCCTGATAATAAATTAGTTTTCCATCTCGTCTAAGATGTCTAGGGCAGTCCTTACATAGCATGGACAGGCTTCAAAAAGAATGCCGCTCTCAAATATCTTAGGTACATCCTCAGGGTTTGAGAAGTCAAAAGCCAAAGCAAACTCTCTGCAGGTGCAATGTTTATGAGCCTCTGTAAACTTCTCTAAGAACTCAGCCCTTTTTGCAACCCAGCTTATCCTTAACTTCTTGCTGATTCGCCCCTGTATTGCCATACTTCATACGCAAGCACCAGCATTCCACCTATGATGGCACCGCAAGTTTCGCCTATGCCAAGCCCTGCACCAAAGGTTGAAGCAACCTTGAGGGCATCTTCCTTTGACATACCAAGTCTGTCTGCCCATTCTCCCATAATAATCTGGGAACAGTCAACTCCCAGCCCATAAAGGAGTTAACAATCTCTTCTTTGGTTAATTCCATATTCTCCTTAAAAGATGAGTTTGTAATATTGTACCATAATATTTGAATTAAGTCTGTCACTATAAACAAACACAATAAATAGGCGGATTTATAATGTAAATAAATATATATTAGTATCTTCTTTTTGGATTTTTGAAACCAACCTTTTTAACCCTATCCTCCTGCTCAAAGAGTCTCTTATACTCCATGAGACAGGAAATACCAAAGACAGCAATCAGGACACTGTGACAGGGCTACTTATAAATAATGAGATGAAGAGAAAGCAATTCCTGCAGCTAGAACAGAGGCCAGATTTTTCTTTGAAAAAATAATACTCCCCTTTACTACAATGACGTGAAAAGACCCAATGAGCAAAAAGTAGCTACACCGAGAATTAGACCTGAATAATTCATATATATCCTCCATAAACTAAGTTTACATATATTGATGGCTCGACTTCACTAGGTGCTTAGATATCACTCGCACTAAACTAACACTTCATCTGGACGTCTCGTATTCATTAAGTGCTCAAATTATATCATAATAACCCATAAATTAACAGTATGTTTATTTGGTGATGTTTTTGTCAAGAGTATTATTATGGAAGATATATAACACAGAGCGTAGATTAGAATAGAACACATAAAAACGAGACTTGCATTTAAGTGGTGATGGGTGTATAAATGATAGATGTGGTTTACAAAATGCATAGGGGACATCAATTTAGTTATTCAATTTGAAACCAACAAATTTTAGAATGCACACAAGACTTTAGCGCTCTTTATAGAAGCTCCCGAGAGGGGTTATTTAGAAAAATAAAAAAAGTTTCAAAAAGGTGTTAAGTTTTTATCTCCCGTTCCGATATAGTATGTGTAAGTCACTATAAACTACGTTATACGGATTATCTTAGCGTACATAGGATATGATGTTAACCAGCCAGGGGATGGCGACTAGGGAGACTGTCTTAGCGTACATAGGATGAGGTCCCCGACAATAATAAGGAGGTTATTAGAATTATGAATTTCAAGAAAACAATCGCAAAGTCACTCGTTGTAGCAATGGCATTAGGGTATGGTGCCTGTAGCTAATTTACAGACAGCTAAGGCTGCTACTCCTACAATTACATTTAAGGGGAGCTGAAGGAATTGCTACTGTAGAAAAATGCTGCTTTCTGGGGGCATAGCTAAGGAAGATAAGAAGGGTGGCAAGGATAGCATTGAGATCGACGGCAAGAAATATAAGGTAACAAATGTACAGGATATCGCTGGAATGATAGACGTATATGCCGCACTTAAGGGTAAGGCAGGAGTTATAGCAGTTGGCGAGACACCAACACCTGATAATACTTGAAGGTATTAAAGCTTGAAGCTGCTGATACTACTTTTTAAAGGCTCAGTTTACTTTCGCTAGTACTAGTGCTGTAAAGGGTACTGCTCCTCAGCACGCGTTAGGTGGAGATTTTGGTTATCTTTATGCTACATCAGGTAAGAAAGGTAGCGAAGCAGAATACGACTTAACAACTAATGCAGAAAAAGTTGAAGTTAAGTTAAACGATGGTAACTGGCAGACATTTAAGGAATTTCTTGGAGGTCAGGCACCAACTGGTGATTTAGTTAACAAAAAATTAAAAGCTCTTGGACAGAGTGGTTCTTCCCTTTCTTTCAGAATTATGGGAACAGATAGTGCTTGAGGCTAGTAAAGAGTCTAAGTTAAAGATTGCTACACAGGGTAATGCTCCCTGCTGCAAAGGTAGATGTAACCAAAGAGACTACAAGTGTTAAAAATGGTGTAGAATGGCAGTTAGTTGACGCAGGTAAGCCAGCAGATGGTACCAAGTGGAAGTTATCAACAAGCAAGAAGGGACTTACTCTTTCTGAACTTGGTTTAGTTGATAGCAAAGATCAGGATTTACTTGTAAGAACTGGTGCTACAGCTAAGAAGATTGCTTCTAAGGTTGGCAGAGTATCCCTTAAGAAACCTGAGGGTGCTTTTTAACTGTTGGTACCGCAGGCAAGATAGCAGGAACAGTGCTGCCATTGAAGTTGGTGGAAAGACTGGTGTTATCGTTAGCTCAACCCTTGCTTATGACATCACAAAGGGTCTTTTACTTCAGAACGTAAGCAATAAGGACATTGAGTATGCTTTAGTTCCTTCAACAGGTGATACATCCAAGTTTAAGTGGAGCGTACTTAAAGGCTTCTAAGGATCCTGTAAAGAAACCTACCAAGGCTAACCTTAAGTATTCAAAGGATGAGAAGGCTAATACCTGGACAGAAGGAAAGACTAAGCTTTTCTTAAGACTTTCAGGTACAAAGCAGGATAAGAATGGTGTTGCAACCAGATCTGGCGTATCTGCAGGTGCTATCATCAATATTGCTAACATTGCTCAGAACGTAACATTCTGAAGGTGCAACTGTAGCTGGTGACGCTGCAAGGCTGCAGTTACAGCAGCTAGTGGTTCAACTACAGCAGCTATTCAGATTGCTACAGGAACTGCTGCAACCTTCACTATCAATGCTAAGGTTGATAAGGTTGTAAATCCTAAGGGTGGTTCACCTAAGGTTAAGGTTGTTAAGGCTTTACCAAAGGGCGTTACTTACAAAGTAGGTAAGGTTGACGGAGCTACAGGTAAGTTCACAATCACTGTAAACGTATCTAATAAGGCATTTACAGGCACCCTGAGATAAGTGCAGATGCTGAGTATGGTCTTATATGAAGGCGCTAACAAACGTGATTCAAGATTACCTTCGCTAAGAAGAACTAATTTTGATTCTCAATCAAAAACTAAATTATAATAATTTGCCCCAACCGAGTGCCGGTTGGGGTTTTCCTGATAAATACAATGAAATGAAATTATTATTTAGGTGCATTTACAAAAATGGACTTGAGTAGAAGTATAATTTTAGCTCTTTATTAAATTCTCACAGATGATATACTATAAATGACTATTCCAAGGTTCGCTAAGAATCGACATATGAACAGCAAAGACAAAGCAGAAAAACTGCTAGAGGACTACAATGATGTATTTGCAGATATTGTAAATACCCTGCTTTTTGATGGAGTCAGTGTGATTAAGGAGGACCTCGCTTGAAGAGAGTAAGGTTAATTCCATTTACAAAGCAGAGGACTCTAAGCTTCACGAGCAGGAGAGAGACATAAGTAAGTATTGGAAAGATGGAGGCTAAATCTCCTAATAATCGGAATTGAAAAATCAGACCAGAGTAGACAGACTTATGCCTGCAAGGATAATTGGATATGATGGGGGCGTCCTACAGAAGCCAGCTGCTTAAAACTGATGATAGGGGTATAAAGGCAAGGATTACACCGGTAATCACAATAGTTCTTTACTTTGGCACAACAAGGTGGAATCAACCTAAGTCTCTAAAGGGTATAGTGGACATTCCTAAAGGACTTGAAGACTATGTAAATGACTATAAAATCAATGTTTTTGAAATTGCTTTTTATCAGAAGAAAAGGTAAGACAGTTTAAGAGTGATTTCGGACTGGTTGCTAAGTATTTTACCAATATTAGAAAAGATCCATACTATTTGCCGGAGAATGAAAATGAGATAAAAGCATCTTAGATGCTGTGCTGAAGATTCCTTTTCCATAATGTCTGGAAGTGAGGATATTATAGAAAAGATTGTAACATGGAAATAGAAGAAACTATGACAGGAGGACCACTTAGTCAGTTGTACTATAAAGGGAGTTAGAGAAGGCAGAGAAGAAGGCAGAGAAGAAGGTATGGAACAAGGTGTCAACGAGACTCTGCTAAAGGTCTACATTAACTGCCGTAAAAAAGGTATGTCTATTGAAGAGAGCGAAGACATAGTTCACTTTGCAGACAGAGAAAGCCTTGACAAGGCAGAAGAGGAATTTCAAAGGATGAATTCTGAAAATTAAATAAGTAAAGAGGAATTTATAAGGGGCTGTCACATAGGGATGAAACCATACTGCAAATTATGTTTGTAATCGGTTCAATCCTTTGTAGCAGCCCCTTTATGTTAATCTTTATACCATCTTTCATCCAGCTTCCTATCTGCAAAATGATTTATCATTTCTTCTGTAAGACTCACGCCTTCGTGCATCTGCACTATATCCTCAGGATAGAACCAGGTGCCTTCTTTAAGCTCTTCAGTCTCAAGTACAACCTCGTCACTTCCATCAACCTCTGCGAAAAATCCCGCAAGTAGTGAAGAAGAGGCCGACCAGGGCTGGCTTTTGTAAAAGGTTATATTCTTAAGTCTAAGACCAACCTCTTCGTATGCTTCCCTCGCAGCACTTTCTTCAAGGGTTTCCCCTATTTCCGTAAAGCCTGCTACCAGAGCGTAGCGGTCATATCCCTTGTTGGCATACTTTGTAAGTAAAATTCTGCCCTTATGAATGATGCCTACTATTACTCCCGGACAGATTTTAGGATATATCATATTGCCACAATCGGGGCACTTAAGCATTCTCTCCTTGTTATCGTGAATAGTATGAGTGCCACACCTGCCACAATACCTGTTATCTCTATACCAAGAGTAAAGCTGCCACGCTGTTATCACAGCAAAGGAGGTAGAAAGGGGCATAAGAGAGCGAAACTTAGAGGCAGGTATATAGTAAAGTCCATCTGTACTATAATCACCTGACACACTATTACCGGAATTCTCCCTATCTTTAATGCTTGAATAAGCCAGACCTGTTCCTTTTAAGTAATGAATCATCTGCAAGAAGGAAAAATTCACGGTTTTCTCCATCAATATCCATCTTAAAAAGATATATTAGCTTATTCTCATGCGACGCTAAGAGTCTCTCTGATTTCCTTAAAGGTAAGAAGCTTCCAAACCACTCTTCACTTCCTGCCTTGCCCGGGATAGCAGTTTCAAGGCTTGCAACATTGCCCTCTGCATACAAAGTAGCTCGTTATTATGAAAATACAGTACAAAACTGCCATCTGAGGGTTTAGCTTCTGCATTATAATTATTGTCATAGCTGTTGTTTAAGTTATCCTGAATCATAATCATCCTCTTTCGGTAGACTTTTATATATTGATACCGAGTCTCAAATACTTTTTGATATCCACATCATATAATTGTAGCACTAAAAATAAAGAGATACAAGTGCTATAGTATTTAAATTTTCTACATACATACTTGAAGAGATAAGCCTTAATCTAATTAAAATATATCAATCAAAATAGTTAAAATATTACCTCGCCGATTAAGGCGAAAAGATATGTTATATAAAATATATCAATAAGATTGAGCTGAATAGTTTGTGATTGAAGCCGCCTTTTTGTGAGTATAAGAGAAGTTACAGACTATCTAATAAATAAATTGCACATATGGAGAATATGAAAAACTACAATAAGTATCAGAGAAACTATTTTATGCCTAAACATCCTACCTATGACTGGGTGAAGAAAGAGTATATGAAAAAGCCGCCAATTTGGTGCTCGGTTGACCTAAGAGATGGCAACCAGGCTCTCGTGAGCCTATGGATATGGAAGAAAAACTTGAATTTTTCAAGCTTTTTAGTGGATATTGGCTTTCAAGGAGATAGAGGTAGAGTTTCCTGCTGCATCTGGAGACAGAGTATATGCGTGCACTTATAGAAAGAAATCTGATTCCTAAGGATGTTACTGTTCAGCGCTTACTACAGGCGAGAGAGCATATTATCGAGACCTTTGAAGCTGTTAAGGTGCTCCACAGTGCAGTTATCACATGTGTACAATTCTACCTCTGTAGCGCAAAGGGAGCAGGTATTTGCCAAGGATAAAGAAGAAGTTAAACAGATAGCTATAAAAGGAGCCAAGCTGCTTAAAAAGCTTGCAGCAGAAACAGAGGGAGATTTTTCATTTGAATATTCTCCTGAAAGCTTTACAGGTACTGAGGTAGAGTATGCCCTTGAGGTGGTAAATGCAGTTATAGATGTGTGGGAGCCTGACGTGAATAACAAGGTCATCATTAACATTCCTGCTACGGTTGAACTTTCTCTTCCACATGTATTTGCAACACAGGTAGAATATATTCACAAGCATCTAAACTGTAGAGAAGGGGTGATATTGAGCCTTCATCCACACAATGACAGAGGAACGGGAGTTGCCATAGCAGAGCTTGGCATACTTGCCGGTGCAGATAGAATAGAAGCGTACACTATTTGGCAATGGTGAGCGTACCGGCAATGTGGATATCATCACTCTCGCGATGAATCATATATTCACACGGAGTGAGACCCAGGTCTTGATTTTTCAAAGTTAAACTTTATTAAAGAGGAATATGAGAAACTTACAAGAATGCAGGTTTCTCCAAGGCACCCTTATGCGGGAGGCTTGTATTTACAGCATTTTCAGGTTCACATCAGGATGCTATATCTAAAGGATTCACTTATAGAGAAAAACACAAAAAAGATAAGTGGACAGTGCCATATCTTCCTATTGATCCTAGGATATCATAGGAGCTATGATGCCAGACGTTATCCGTATCAACAGCCAGTCAGGCAAGGTGGAGTAAGCTATATATTAAAGACAAATTATGGTATGAAGTACCCTAAGAATATGCGGAGGAGCTTGGCTATACAGTTAAGTCGGTATCTGACCACGAACATGCTGAGCTTTCTGCTGATAAATTTATAGTATTTTTCTATAACAAATATGTAAATAACCACGAAGTATTTAGTATAACTGATGCCGAGTTTGTTCAGGGGAGGCGGATTCCTTGCAACCATTAATATAGCCATGGTGGCAGGGGAGCATGTGGTAAAAGGCGAACGGGAATGGCCGACTCGATGCAGTGGCCAATGCCTTAAGACAGTATTTTGGCATAGGTATGAGCTTACAGATTATGAAGAACATACGCTTACAGGTAGTTCCGCATCTAAGGCGGTGACCTAGGGAATAGTCTGTGGTGATAAAAAGTATTGGGGAGTCGGTATGGACGAAGATATTATTAAAGCTTCAATAGACGCACTTGTATCCGCACTTAACCAGTCTGAACAGCTAAAATACGTTGAAGAGAGGGAAGAGAGATTAACGGATATCCTCAACATTATTCAAGAAAATTATAAGGAGGTTACACTTGACTATATAGCAAAGAAGACCTTCCTTTCAAAAACCTTATCTCTCAAAATATATAAGGGACAAAAGGCGGGTATTCCTTTTGGAGATATTGTACGACTTACCAGGCTTAAGAAAGCAAAGGCATTCTTACTGGGAGGCAATATGAAGATTGAAACAATTTCAGAGGCAATCGGATACCCTAATGTGGAGCATTTTATAAGGCTGTTTAAGAGGAGTATGGAAAGACGCCTGCCCAGTTTAGAAATGAAGCAAATAAAAATAAAACAGCAAACAAAGTTCAAAAACTGCCTTAGAAGACCTTTTTGGTATTCAGGGCAGATTTTACTGAAAAGAACCTTTTTAGAAATCTAACACAATTATTGCCTGTTTTTACATAGATTTAAGAGCTTAATTATCGCGTGAGGAAAGACAGTGCACCAAGGCTTACCACCATCATGATTATGCCTGCAAGAGTACTCCAGCAAGTACGGCTATAGTCCCTTTTTAATGTTTATACCTAAGAGCTCGCTGCAAGACTGCCTGTCCACGCACCTGTGCCCGGTATCGGGATGCCCACAAAGAGCGTGAGAGGCAATAAAAGTCCAAAAGCCTGCTTTGTTTTCAAAGCTTCTCCCCTGCTCTATAGCCTTTTTCAAGGAAAAATGACACATTTTCCTATGTATGCCTTATCCTTTCCCCAATGTAAGAACTTGCTTGCAAAGAGGAAGATTAAGGGAACAGGAACCATGTTTCCGATTATGGAAATGACATAGGCTGTTAGAGGAGGAACTCCTATTGCGGTCGCAAATGGAGATAGCCCCTCTAAGCTCAATTATAGGGAAGCATTGATATAAAAATACCTGTAAATATTTGTAATACATGATGCTCGCTCGCTTTCTTTTTATAATGTTTTTGATTATAACATCTAATTATATTAGTGTCAAAAGAATAAAAAGTAAACAGGTTTGCCTGCTGGAGAAGTCATTATCTTTATAATAATTTCCTCTTTAAAAGGGAAAATAAGGTTGAAGATGTCGATAATGATAGCTATTATCAAAATTATCCAATAATTATTGAGAAATTACATCAATTAACATAAATTGCACAATAAAAATACATGAGTTTGGCTTTACATAATTAAACTTAAATAGTAGAATTAAAGATATGTAATAAAGTTTGAAACAAATACTTCGTTATTACGGATTGTTTTTGTTGTCATCAATAATATTGATTATTTAGGGAGGCTACTATGAGCTGAGATCAATGAAAAACTATGGATGGAAATACCGCAGCCGCTCACGTATCCTATGCGTTTACCGATGTGGCAGCTATCTATCCTATCACCCCTTCTTCACCTATGGCAGACTACACAGACCAGTGGGCTGCAGGGAAGAAAAAGAATATCTTCGGACACCGAAGTAATATATCATCTGAGATGCAGTCTGAGGTGGTGCTGCTGGTGCTGTGCATAGTTCTTTGCAGGCAGGTGCGTTAACCACAACCTATACAGCTTCTCAGGGACTTTTACTATGCTCCTAATAGTACAAGATTGCAGGTGAGTTGCTTCCTGCAGTATTCCATCGTATCAGCCCGTGCGCTTGCAAGCCACGCACTTTCTATATTTGGAGATCATTCAGATGTTTACGCCTGTCGTCAGTCAGGCTTTGCAATGCTTTGCTCAAACAGTGTACAGGAAGTTATGGACCTTGGTGCGGTAGCACATCTTAATACTATCGAGGCCGTGTTCCATTCCTTCACTTCTTCGATGGCTTTTCAGAACATCACACGAGATTCAAAAGATTGAAACCTGGGATTATGATGACCTGAGGATATGTGCAATATGGATGCAGTTGCTGCATTTGAAATAAGTCACTCAATCCTAACCGTCCTCAGCAGAGAGGTGCAGCTCAGAACCCTGATATCTTCTTCCAGGCAGAGAGGCTTCTAACCGTTTCTATGATGTAGTACCTGAAGTTGTTCAGAACTACATGGACAAGGTTAACAGCTAAGATTGGTACTAACTACAAGCTTTTCAGCTACTACTGGTGCAGAAGATGCAGACGAGGTAATCATCGCTATGGGTTCTGTTTGTGAGACTATAGACGAGACTATCGATTATATGAACGCTACACGGACATAAGGTTGGTATTTGTTGGTACGCCTCACACAGACCATTCTCAGCTAAGCACCTGTATCGCTGCTATCCCTGAGACAGTTAAGCACATCATCGTTCTTGACCGTACAAAGGAGCCTGGTTCTCTTGGTGAGCCACTTTACCTTGATGTTGTGGCATCTCTTCGATGGAACTAAGTTTGAGTCTTGTCTTGTTACCACAGGCCGTTGACGGTCTTAGTTCAAGGATACTACTCCTGCTCAGATTATCGCAGCTTACAAGAATACTGAAAAGCCTAGATTTACCATAGGTATCAAGGATGATGTAACAAATCTCTCACTGAGATTACCGAGAATCCATCTACTGCTCCTGAGGAACAACCTCTGTACAGTTCTGGGGACTTGGTGCAGACGGTACTGTTGGTGCGCAATAAGGAACTCAGTTAAGATTATCGGTGACCACACAGGATAAAGTATGCTCAGACTTACTTTGATTATGATTCAAAAGAAGTCAGGGTGGTGTAACCATTTCTCACCTTCGTTTCGGTGATAAGAAGATTAACTCTACCTACCTTATCAACAAGGCAGACTTCGTTTGCCTGTCATAACCACTCATACGTGCGTAAGTACGATATGGTTCAGGATATTAAGGATGGCGGAACCTTCCTTCTTGCTGCCCTGGGATGTAAATGAGCTTTCAGAGCGTCTTCCGGGACAAGCAAAATACATCGCTGATCATAACGATTAAGCTTTATACAATTGACGGTATCAAGATTGGTCAGGAAATCGGTCTTGGTGGACGTATCAATACAGTACTTCAGGCAGCTTTCTTTAAGCTTTGCTAACATCATTCCTATCGAGGATGCTGTTGAGTATATGAAGGCAGCGGCAAAGGCTTCCTACCAGAAGAGGGTGACGATGTAGTACAGATGAACTACAACGCTATCGATGCCGGTGTTGCGAGGCAGGTAGTTGAGGGTTAAGGTTCCTGAAGACTGGAAGAATGCAGTAGCCGAGGATATCTCGAGAAGGCTGATGCAGGGTCTTGAGAACGTTGTTCACTATGTAAATACAATTCAGAATAAGGTAAATGCACAGGCAGGTAACACACTCCCTGTATCTGCATTCGTAGAGATGTCTGATGGTACTACACCTTTAGGCTCAGCTGCTTATGAAAAGAGAGGTATAGCAGTAGAAGTTCCTGTATGGAACAAGGATACCTGTCTAGTGTAACCTCTGTTCTTATGTATGTCCTCACGCAGCACGTCCTGCTGTAATGGACGAGGAAGAGGCAGCAAGGCTCCTGAATCTATGAAGATGGTAGAACATAAGGGTATGCCCTGGCAAAGAAGTTTGCAGTTACCGTTTCCGTACTAGACTGTACAGGCTGCGGTTCCTGTGTGAATGTCTGCCCAGAGGGTTAAGGGAAATAAGACACTTTCACTTTCAGCTCTTGATACACAGCTTGTAGAGCAGAAGAGCTTTGACTATGGCAGGACTCTTGAGCTCCATGAGATGTACTTGAGAAATTCAATGCAGTTACACCAAAGGGTGAGTCAGTTCAGACAGCCTTACCTTGAGTTCTCAGGTGCTTGTGCAGGTTGTGGCGAGACTCCTTACGCTAAACTCGTTACACAGATGTTCGGTGACAGAATGTTAATCGCCAATGCAACAGGTTGTTCTTCAATCTGGGGCGGTTCTTCCCAGCTAACCCATATACAGTTGACAGAGAGGCAGAGGTCCTGCTTGGGCTAACTCACTCTTTGAGGACAATGCTGAGTATGGCTATGGGTATGGCACTTGGCTCAGAAGCTCTTAGAATGAGAGTTATCGAAAATGCTGAGAGCTCATGGACAAAGGGATGAGACGGAGATACCAGAATTAATCCAAGTACCTTGATACACAGCATAACTCAGGCGAGAACAGTGTTGCAGCAAGAAGAATGATTCAGGCTCTTACAGCTTGTAACGTGAAGCAGAAGAGAGGATTATATCTTAGACAATGCTGATTATGCAGGCAAGAAGAGCCAGTGGATCTTTCGGTGGAGACAGCTGGGCTTACGATATCGGTTACGGCGGTCTTGACCACGTACTCGCATCAAACAGAGATGTAAATGTATTCGTATTCGATACTGAGGTTTACTCAAATACAGGTGGACAGGCTACAAAGGCTACTCCTACAGGTGCTGTTGCACAGTTTGCAGCAGGCGGTAAGGGAAGTAAGAAAGAAGAACCTTGCTGAGATAGCTATGGGTTATGGTTACATCTATGCTAGCCTATGGTAGCCATGGGTGCTGATTACAACCAGTGTGTAAAGGCTATTGCAGAGGGCTGAGGCATATCCTGGTCCATCACTTATCATTGGTTATGCTCCTTGTATCAGCCACGGTATCAAGGGGCGGTATGAGAGTTTCTATGACTCAGGAGAAGAGGCTGTTCAGTCAGGTTACTGGAGTCTCTTCCGTTACAACCCACTTCTTGCAGAAGAAGGAAAGAACCCATTCACAATGGATTCAAAGAGCCTACATTAAGCTATGAGAGTTCATTGAGACAGAGGTTCGTTACAACAGACTTCTTAGAAGCAATCCTGAGAAGGCAGAAGAGTTATTCAAGCGTTCTGAGAAAGAAGCTAAGTTCAGACTTGAGACCTTCAAGAGAAGAACTACCTGGAATGAGAGGAATAATCTAAAAATACTTCCCAGATAAATCTGTCTTTGACAGTTACGGCGTAAGCCCCGAATTTGAGGGGCTTACGCTGATTTTTTATATAAAATACCGCCATATTATTAGATAAAGTATAAATAAAAATCTATATATTCATTTTTACTAATAAATAACCTCATGCTATAATGAAGGAAACTAAACCTAAACTTATAAGCAGAGGTGGGACTATGGGAAATATTAGAAGAGGTATATGTTGAGAAAGACTATGCTGTTAGGGCAAAGGAGCTAAAGAAGAATTTGCCGACTATCTTTCACTTAAAACGATTGAAAATGTAAGTGTATCATCAGATATGATATAGAGAATCTGGATGAGGGCTACCTACAGAAGTCACTTGGCATAGTATTTTCCAGAGCCACCTGTGGACTTACTCTACGAGGAGAGATTTCCACTTGATTCTGATGAAAGGGAGTTTTTCCGTAGAATATCTTCCCAGCCAGATTTGACCAGGGCGGATGAGCGCCGTTCAGTGCGTTAAGCTCCTAAACAAAGGGGCCAGAGCCTGTGATTCGAGTCTGCTACTACATATGTAGTAAAGGTCAGCTCACAGACAAAGGTTTAGAAGAGATAAAAAGCTTATCTATCAATCCTGTGGATTCAAGAGGCTATTAAGAGATAAAGCCTGATACCATGAGTTCAGACCTTCCCTGAGCCAAGCGATGTAAAAATCTTTGAGGGTTTTATAACCATGCCTGAAGATGAGCTTTGCAGAGCTGTATTCATCCTTAACCTTGCAATGACATTTAGGACTTCTTATTTATAAGAAAATATTTCAAGAAGAAGAAAAAGCGTAATCAAGCGTGACAGAAATAAGGATGCTTGATACCTACTGAGTCAGACCATTGCCGCCACACTACCTTCCTTACAGAGCTTACAGAGGTGAGCTTTGAAGAGAGTAAGTATACCACACCTTTGGCTAACAGCTTCAATGACTATAAAGAGAATGCCACGCTTTATAGGATAGAGATGACAAATACATCTGCCTTATGGATATTGCCCTCATCGGGAATGAAGAAGCTGAGGAAATGGGCAAGCTACAGATATGGAAGTTTCTGATGAGATAAATGCCTGCTCAATTGTAGTTCCTGTGAAGAAACTCTTGCAGATGGAACTAAGCATACTGAGGAGTGGCTCATTTTCTTTAAGAATGAAACACATAACCATCCTACGGAAATAGAGCCTTTCGGTGGTGCTGCCACCTGTCTTGGAGGGGCTATAAGAGATCCGCTTTCAGGCAGAGGCTATGTATATCAGGCCATCGTGTGACAGGAGCCACAGATCCTACCCTTCCTTTGTCTGAGAAGCTTAGTGGCAAGCTTCACAGAGAAAAGATAGTGACAGGAGCGGCGGCAGGGCTATAGTTCTTATGGCAATCAGATAGGGACTTGCTACCGGTCTTGTAGATGAGATATATCATCCTGACTATGTGGCAAAGCGTCTTGAGATTGGCGCAGTTATGGGCGCTGCAAGAAGGAAAAATGTAATAAGAGAGAATTCTGATCCGGGAGACCAGATTATTTTACTTGGCGGGCGCACAGGGCGAGATGGAATAGGTGGTGCTACAGGCTCCTCGAAGTCACATACAACCAAGTCTATAGATACCTGTGGAGCAGAAGTCCAAAAGGGAAATGCGCCTACAGAGCGTAAGAGTTCAGAGATTTTTCAGAAGACCTGAAATAACAAAGCTCATAAAGAAGTGTAATGACTTTGGAGCAGGAGGTGTATCTGTAGCTATAGGAGAGCTTGCGGCAGGTCTACATATCAACCTTGACAAGGTACCTAAGAAATACGCTGGGCTTGACGGTACAGAGATAGCCATTTCCGAGTCACAGGAGAGAATGGCAATAGTGGTTGACCGCAAAGATGTGGCTGCGATGCTTAGGTTTGCTGATGAAGAGAACCTAGAGGCTGTAGTTGTAGCTGAAGTAACCAAGGAGCCTCGTCTTGTGAGTGGAGTGGCGTGGCAAGGAAATAGTGAATATCAGTAGGGCATTCATAGATACAAATGGTGCAAGAAGTGAGGCTAAGGCGAGGGTTAAGGCGCCTGCTCCTGACAGATTCTACGAGAACCAAAGCAGGGAATTTGAAGGAAAGAGCCTTAAAGAGGCTTGGCTTTCAGTGCTTAGCGACTTAAATGCCTGCGGTAAGAAGGGGCTTGTTGAGAGATTTGACAGCTCTATAGAGCCGCCACAGTTACCATGCCATTTGGTGGAAAGTACCAGTTAAGCCCTATTCAGACTATGACAGCCAAGCTGCCAAATGATCTTGGTGAGAGTGATGTGGTAACCCTTATGAGCTATGGCTATGATCCTTATATATCAAAGGAAAGCCCTTATCACGGAGCTGTCTATGCCGTTATCAACTCTGTGGCAAAGATAGTTGCAGCAGGTGGAGACATGAACAAGATTCACTTCACCTTCCAAGAGTATTTCAAACGACTTGGTGATAAGGCAGAACGCTGGGGAGAGCCGCTTGCAGCCCTGCTTGGCGCATACGAGGCACAGATGAAGCTTGGACTTGCTTCAATAGGGAGGCAAGGATAGTATGTCAGGAAGCTTCAATGACATAGATGTACCACCAACCCTTGTAAGCTTTGCTGTAGATACAGGAAATGCTAACGACATTATCAGTCCTGAACTAAAGAAAGCAGGCAATGTCCTTTGTTAAATTTGAAATGAAGAAAATGAGTACAGGCTGCCTGTATTTGAAAAAGCTGATTGAAGACTATAACAAGATAACGGCTCTCATACATAAAAACACATAGTTTCAGCCTATGCCCTAGGAAGATACGGAGTTGCTGAAGCAGTAAGTAAGATGGCCTTTGGTAACAAGCTTGGAGTAAAGTTTGATGAAAAGTATTACCGAGAGGGACTACTTTAAGCCTGACTTTAGCGGTATAGTAGTTGAAGTAAGTGCAGGAAGCCTTGATGAGGTAATGAAGTCAGGACTTAATGTAACAAAGCTTGGTGAAGTTACTGACAGTGGGAAATTCCAGTTTGCAAATACAAGTATAGACATAGAGGAAATGCTTAATAGCTGGCAGGAAAGACTGGAAAAGGTATATCCTACAAAGACAGAAGAAAAGGCTGCAAAAGCCTGAGGAGAATATCTATGATGTAAGAAAAGAGGCTGGCTTTACACCTGCATCTGAGAAAAAGCTTTATGTAGCAAAGAATAAGGTTGCAAAGCCTAGGGTATTCATCCCTGTATTCCCTGGTACAAACTGTGAGTATGACCTTACTAAGGCATTCACAAAGGCAGGTGCAGAGGTCGAGACAGTAGTATTTAAGAACCTTAATGCAGAAAATATCAAGGACTCTGTGGAAGAATATGTAAGAGCTATAAAGAACTCTCAGATAATAATGTTCCCTGGCGGTTTCTCAGCTGGAGATGAGCCTGACGGTTCTGCTAAGTTCATAGCTTCAGTATTTAGAAATCCTCAGATAGCTGAGGAGACCAATAGACTTCTTAAAGAGAGAGACGGCCTCGTCCTCGGTATCTGTAATGGTTTCCAGGCTCTAATCAAGCTGGGCCTTGTGCCATACGGAGAAATCACCGAGATAAAGGAGGACTCACCAACTCTTACAACTAACAAGATAGGGCAGACATATATCTCAGTCTGTATATACTAAGGCAGTTACCAACAAGTCTCCTTGGCTTATGAATGTGAAGCTTGGAGAGGTCTACTCCATCCCTGCCTCACATGGAGAGGGAAGATTTGTTGCAAATGAAGAGTGGCTTAAGAAGCTGTCTGCAAATGGTCAGATTGCTTTCCAGTATGCTGACGCAGAAGGAAATATTACTATGGATTGTGCCTTCAATCCAAATGGATCATATAACGCCATCGAGGGTATAATAAGCCCTGACGGCAGGGTGCTTGGCAAGATGTGCCACTCTGAAAGAATTGGTAAAAATGTTGCTATCAATATAGCCGGAGAAAAAGATCAGGGCATATTTGAAAGTGGAGTAGAGTACTTTAGATAAGAAAATTACGGTACAAAACATAGACACTTTATGAATATGAATCTTAAAGCAGAGTAAGAAATTAGCAAAAACGTATCTAAGAACTTGGTGAAGTTTACTGATTTGCTAAAGAATGAACCTATGCTGATAAGGTTAAAAGGGAGTTTAGCGCTAAAAATGGTGCTAAACTCCCTTTTTCAAAAACCGTTCCGTTAAAAGTCCTGTTACCGGTTTAAGATTATTTGCCCTTCTCACATAAGTTTCCTAAGAGAATATATCTGACTGATTTATGACAGTCTTTCCTTAAAGTCCTTATATCCAAAGCTTTTTGATATTCTCCACACCTGCCGTCCTTTTTAAGTACAGCAAAGGTCTGGAAGAGGCATGCCATTAAATGTGTTATTTTTAACAAAAGAATAAATGGCCATATCCCCGAAAATCAGCTTATCTCCTATGCTCTTTTCTTCATCAAATGAGAAGTCGCCTATTATATCTCCTGCCAGACAGGTACAGCTTCCAAGCCTGTAGGTATATTTCTTTTTCTCCTGCTTCTCCTGAGGTAAAAGAGGCGGCCTGTAAGGCATCTCTATTACATCAGGCATATGGCAGGCAGCACTGATATCAAGGATTAGATTGGTAATGTCACCTGAGGTGGTCTTATCAAGGATAGTAGTAACCGAATAGCCTGCATTTAGGGCAACAGCCTCACCAGGCTCAAGATAGACCTCCACATCAAACAGGGACTTAGCCTCATTTTATACACTTAATAAGCAGTTCCCTGTTATAATCCTCCCTGGTTATGTGATGGCCTCCTCCAAGGTTCAGCCATTTCATACTTTTTAGATATTTTTCCAAAATTCTTATACACAACCTCCAAAGTATCCCTTAAAAGGCTCTGCCCCTGTTCATAAAAGGGTGTGAAAATGAAGTCCGTCAACACCGCTAAGTAGTGAAGCATCTTCTTTAAGAGCATTTTCTAAGGTAAGCAGGGTGATACCAAAGCCTGCTTCCGCTGGCACAGGGATCGTAGATTTCATGAGCCTTCCTGAGTGGAAAATTCAGGATTTATTCTAATTCCTATACTAACTCCTTTATCTAGGCAGTATTTTTGTATTTCTTTAGCTGATTTACAGAGTTAAATATGATATGGTCGCAGATTCTTGTTATTTTTCTCCATATCCTCATCCTTATAAGCAGGAGAGAAGATGTGGTTCTCCTTTTTCATTTCTTCAGCGCCAAGCCTTGCCTCAAAAAGCCCACTGGCTGCTAGCGCCTGCAAGATATTCTCCCTATGAGGGGATAGAAATAAAAAGCCTGAAAAATGCTTTCTGCGCAAGGGAGTATCTTTGCTTTTGTCTCATCCATTACAGACTTAAGTACCTTGCAGTTTTCCTCTATCTTGGCCTCATCTATGACATAGCAGGGAGTTTTAAGCCCCTCAAATGCCTTTTTTAATTCGGGATAATTATTTGAAATCAAGTTAAACTCCTTTATATTCAAAGACACAGAGAGGTTTAATTCTCTGTGTCTGATGTAATCCTCTTATGGTACAAGTATAGGATTTTCTTCAACCTGCCAAGGAAGTCCCCATTTATTAAGTGCCTCCATATATGGATCAGGATCAAATTCATCTGTAGTATATACTCCAGGCTTTCTCCAAAGTCCGTTTAATACAAGCATAGAGCCTATCATGGCAGGAACACCTGTAGTATAGCTTACAGCCTGACTTCCGACCTCTTTGTAGCAGGCTTCATGGTCACAGATGTTGTAGATGTAGATGCTCTTTTTCCTTGCCAGTCCTTAACTCCCGTGAAGATACAGCCGATATTGGTCTTTCCCTTTGTGCGAGGACCAAGTGAAGCAGGATCAGGAAGGAGAGCTTTAAGGAACTGGATAGGCACTATCTCTTTTCCCTCATAGTTGATAGGGGTTGTAGAGAGCATACCTACATTCTCAAGGCAGTTCATATGTGTGAGATAGCTCTGCCCAAATGTCATAAAGAAGCGGATACGCTTAACCTCAGGCATATTTCTGCCAAGTGCCTCAAGCTCCTCGTGGTGAAGAAGGTACATATCTTTCTGTCCAACTTCTTTAAAGTTATACTCGCGCTTGATACTCATTGCAGGGATTTCTACCCATTTACCATTTTCAAGGTAGCTGCCAGGTGCAGATACTTCACGAAGGTTAATCTCAGGGTTGAAGTTGGTAGCAAATGGATAGCCATGGTCTCCACCGTTGCAGTCAAGGATATCTATGGTATCTATCCTGTCAAAATAATGCTTCTTCGCATAAGCAGCAAATACGCTGGTTACACCCGGATCAAAGCCTGTTCCAAGAAGTGCTGTAAGTCCTGCTTTTTCGTATTTCTCAGCATAAGCCCACTGATAAGAGTAATCAAAAAGTGCTGAAAAGCCTTTTTCTTTGCAGCGCATTTCATAAGCAGCCTTCCATTCAGGCTCTTCTGTATCCTCAGGCTCATAGTTAGCTGTATCGATATAATGTACATTTGCTTCTAGGCAGGCATCCATAATAGCAAGATCCTGATAAGGAAGTGCTACATTAAGCACTGCATCAGGTTTGTAGCTCTTAATAAGCTCTACTGTCTTAGCTACATCCATAGCATCTATCTCTGCAGTAGTAATAACAGTCTTTGTCTTGCCCTCAAGCTCAGCCTTAATAGCATCGCATTTTTTGACTTTGTTTTACTTGCTATACAAATCTCTGTGAAAACTTCGCTGTTCTGACAGCATTTGTGGATTGCAACCTGTGCAACTCCACCGCAACCGATAATAAAGTAATCTTGACATTATTTTTTCTCCTTTATTTTCTTCTTCTTCAATATATCTTCAACATATTTAGGTAACATAAATGCGCCTACATGGAGGTTGCTTGTATAATACCAGGTTTTGATATTTCTCTTTTTCCACTCTTCAGGCTTGAGAGTCTGTGATAGGGTGGTACTTTTTGCTAGCAAAAGCCAAACATCCAGTAGCCTGAAGGACAGGTAGGGATATGCGCCTGATATACACGGCTTATAGGAAGCTGGTATACACCTTTCTATGCATTGCCCTAAAGGCGTTCTCGTCTTCATCAAAGAAGGGGCTTCCATGCTGGTAAACCATAATTCCATCGTCTTTAGAGCCTTGTAACAGCTGCCATAGAACTCTTTGGTAAATAGTCCTCTGTATGACCAAACGGATCTGTAGAGTCATTAATAATGAGGTCATATTCAGCTCTTCTGCCTCTAAGGAAGCAGAAGTCCGTCCTGGTGGGTTATATGAACCCTCATCATCGAACCCCTTTTACTGCATCGGGGAAAAACTCCCTACAAACCTCAACCATTTGCTCGTCAGGCTCTACAACTTCTATTCGCTCGATTTCGGGATATGCAGTCAGCTCTCTGGCTACACCTCCGTCACCTCCGCCTATTATAAGCACCCTCTTTACATTTGGGTGTACTGACATGAGTACGTGGGCAACCATTTCGTTGTATACAAATTCGTCTGCTTCTGAGAAGATTATATCTCCGTCAAGCATCAGGAACCTGCCGAATTCGTGTGACTGAAATACCTCTATTTTCTGGAATTCACTTTCGGCGCTGTATAGCTGCTTTTTCCACGCCTATGTCCATACTCACATTTTCGGTAAATTCTTCAAAAACGTGTATGTTTGTATAATCGGACATCTTTCCTCCTTTCTGATTAAATATTGTGAAAATCATAACAAACTTGAACGAGTACAGTATGGTAAATATATATCTGCATTTAGTATTTAATATTTACAAGTTCACACAATAATATTCCATCATCATTTAAATAGAGGCTACCAATTTTTCTCAAATCATCAATTACTTTAAGATATTGTTCAAATGTGTAGGTAGGTTTATTTATGCTTTTATAAAAGAGTTCTACAACGTTCGAAAACCTTCTTCCAATTTAATTCGTTGGTGTTGATTGTAGTTTCTCCATAAAGCAAGGACAGCTAAGGATTGATCTTCAGTTATTTCAATAGTTGTAATATGCTTAATTTTTTCAAAATATTTAGTACCACATATACCTTATATACTGGACTATCTTTTGATCCGATATATTTGTTATTAACTCAGGGTAAAGATATTATCAACTTACGAATATTTAATATTATATTTCCTGGTTTTATAGATATTCCTTTATTGTAGTTATTTAATGAGTTTACTGTTAGAATTCCATCATTTGCATTTCTTGTTGTGGCGTGGTGAGTAATTCCATCATTGGCATTTCTTGTTGTGGCGCGGTGAGTAAAAGTACATCACTGTTTTGTAAACTTTGCAGTATTTCTTCTGAATCAATTTTGTTCTTTTTCCAACGAAATATTTGTTTTGTTCAATAACTGAAATAATCTCCACCCTTTTTCTTTTAATAAATCATAATTCGCTGATAACATAAAAGTACCTCCGATTAAACTAGTTTTATTACAAATAACTTCCAATTTGCAGTTAAGTATGTAATATAAAAATCATAACAACTCACTTCGCTAACACCTCTAAATTCTTAACCTCAGGATCAGCAGTACCCTGTAAGCTACATCCCTTTTCCTTTGCATAAAGGATGTGGTCAACTATATCCTTTGTAATAAGCTCCCCAGGAGCAAGGATTGGAATACCCGGTGGGTATGCCATAACAGACTCGCCTGCAACCCTGCCGTATGCTTCCTTTATAGGCACAGACTCTTTTTCCGCATAAAACGAATACTGCGGACTTGAAACCACCTTTGGTATTACCGCATCCACAAAAGGCAAGACCGCTTTTCTCTCGGCATACAACCTCTTGATATCCTCAAGAGCGCCAACAAAGCCTCTCTATGTCTTGAAGCCTGTCGCCTATTGAGATGTAAAGCCATGATGTTTCCTATATCGCCGAATTCTATCTGTATATCATATTCGTCACGGAGTAAATCGTATATTTCAATTCCTGTAAGCCCTATATCCTTCGTGTACACACAAAGCTTGGTTACATCGAAGTCATAGACATTCTTTCCGTCTATTAGCTCTTTTCCGTAGGCATAGTAACCGCCTATGCTGTTTATCTCATTTCTGGCGTACTCCGCCATAGTTATTACCTTGGCAAAGCTCTCCATACCTCTAAGTGCAAGATTGCGCCTGGAAAGGTCAAGACTTGAAAGTAGAAGATAGTTAGCTGAGGTAGTCTGGGTAAGTCCTATTATCTGTCTCACATGGCCTACATTCATATTTTCACCAGTTAGTAGGATGGAACTCTGCGTGAGGCTTCCACCTGATTTGTGCATAGAAATAGCTGCCATCAGCACCTGCACGCATTCCCGCCATAGGAAGATTAGAACCGAAATACAGCTGGGTTCCATGAGCCTCATCTACAAGGACTTTGAGCCCTTTTTCATGAGCATAGTCGGTTATGCTCTTAAGGTCTGAACAGATACCGTAGTAGGTTGGATTATTGACCAGTACCGCTACTGCATCGGGGTTATTGTCTATGGTTTCTTTAACTGCCTCTATCTCCATGCCGAGAGCCACACCTATCACAGGATGAATCTCAGGCTTAACATATACAGGAATTGCACCGCAGAGGATGAGAGCATTGATTACACTCTTATGCACATTTCTTGGCAGAATAATCTTGTCGCCTGCCTTGCAGACAGAAAAGAACCATAGCCTGTACTGAAGCAGTGGTTCCGCCTACCATAAGAAAGAGCATAGAGCGGCACCAAAAGCCTCTGCCATAAGGTCTTCAGCCTCTGAAATGACGGAAACAGGGTTGGAGAGGTTGTCAAGGGGCTTCATACTGTTCACATCAAGGGAAACGCATTGTGCGCCAAGAAGTCTTACAAGCTCAGGGTTTCCACGTCCTCTTTTATGTCCCGGTACGTCAAAAGGCACAACTCTTTTTTTCTTAAATGTTTCAAGAGCCTCACATATAGGAGCTCTCTGCTGTCTCACTAATGTCCATCTTATTTTTCCTCATATCTATATTATATATCCTGAATATAGGATTGATAAAGCAGCTCTTTCTAATTTTTGTGCAATAAAAAGCAGCTCAACCATCTTGAGCTGCACGTAGTTTTCCTAAGAACAGAATAAGTGCGTTAACTTCATTCAGAGTAGTCCAGCAAATATCAGGTTGCTGCTCTTATTGATGTTTCACAAGATGATAATGATTGTAGAGTAATCAACTTATAAAATCAGGGCTTCAAACCCTATCAATAATGTGGGATAACCACTACGGCAAGTGACCGCCTGTCCGTAAAGGCAAAAACAAATTTGGTCTGATATTTTGCATGATGAATCACGCAACTATGTAGAATAATCATAACATCAAAGGGACTTAGTGTCAATAGGAACGCCAAATTTATGTATTAGAGAATCCATAAAATGCTCAACGAAAATTTTGTAAAAAATTTGAGGTAATAAGCCTAAGAAACATAGAAAGTTTGAAAAACTTAAAAACTCAAAAAATTCTTGACAATGGGTAAGATGGGTCTAACATAGACCTATAAAAATAGCATTCTTCAGGGCAGGGAGTGTAATTCCCGACCGGCGGTAAGAATCCGCGAGCATTTGCAGAATCGGTGAGCCTCGGCAATTCCGATACCGACAGTAAAAGTCTGGATGAAAGAAGAAATAATAGGGATATTAACTTATCCTATGTTTTTGCAGCGTAATCAGCCCTGACCATTCGGTCGGGGCTTTTTCAAAGAATGCGGAAAAGAGGAAAAATGGTTCTATTAGGTGGTTTGAAAAGATGCAGCAGTTGAAAAATTGGGGTATGGTAGTCATCTCCCTTGCAGTGGTGGCGGCACTCATTGTGCTAGCGTTCGTCGCAGAAAGAGTCCTTAAGAAAGAAAAAAAGATGACGGATCGTTCAAAGTAAGGAATCTTGCAATAGTAGCTATGTTCTCTGCTATCTCAGCAATACTTATGTTATTTGAGTTTCGATTCCTTCATTGCGCCAAGCTTTTACAGGATTGACCTCAGTGAGGTGCCTGTGATTATCAGCGCCTTTGCTTTAGGACCTGTGGCAGGCATTGTCATAGAGTTTTGTAAAAGATATTGCTTAATTTAGTTTATAAATGGTACATCATCCGCCTTTGTGGGAGAATTCGGCAATTTCGTGGTTGGTTCAGCCTTTGTTATTCCTGCGTCCATTATGTACTTAAAAGAAAACCAGGAAAAAGGGCTATAATGGGGCTTGTAGCAGGAGTAATTACCACAACTGTAATAGGCTGTCTTGTAAATGCCTTTGTACTTCTTCCTTTTTATGGAGCTGCCTTTGGAGGAATAGATAAGATTATAGCAGCCGGGACGGCTGTAAACCCAGCAGTTAACAGCGTATTTTGTCTTTTTGTCTCATCATAGTTGCACCATTTAATATCATTAAATTCAGCATTGTATCTGTAATAACTGTGCTTATTTACCATAAGATTAGTTATTTGCTCAAGATGGGGAAATAAAGAGATATTCACGGAATTTAAACTTGACTTTTATGTTGTGATCCCGTCTTTGACAGCTTTTTTTAAGAAAAAGCCTTGTAATTCGCTATAGAAGCGAGTTACAGGGCTTTTGAAAAATTTACATATGCACGTTACACTATCTATTTTTGTTTGTGAAAAAAATATTCCTCATTTTTATTGGAACTATCTGTTTAGATGTACAGAATCCAAATGCATCGTGCAGTGCATCTGTGATTTTTGTTCTGGTGTAAATGGGCTGATAACCTTTACCCTCGTACTTTTATGAAATCCATTTCCTGAAGGGTAGGAAGTATCTGGTCTATGGTATATTTATTATTAAGTTTCTTTTCAAGATACCTGTATACAATAAGCGAAATAAAAACAGGTTATGAAATGGGCAAGTATCCTGTCTTTCCTGTTTAAATATACAGGACGTGCTTCAAAATCAGTTTTCATTATTCTAAAAGCATTCTTCAATCTCCCAACGTCGCTTGTTTGCCCTGACTATACTACCTATGTTGTCATTAAGGTTAGTGCATACAGCATAGAAACCATCATATTTTTCTTCATTTTCAATATATGACTGGTCTATGCTGTTTATGGATACATCTGCAATCTCCCCGTACTTTGTTGTATGGTCGGTTTTTATAAATCGTTTAGGATCATTCTGTTTTTCTTTTCTATCGATGAGCGTCCTTTTTCAATCATTTTCGCAGCTCTTTCAATCTGTCCTTTACGCACATGGCGCTGGAAATCACGGTATTTTTAAGGAGTATGAAACAATAAGCTTCTGTTCGATTATTTGCTTTCTGTCGCCACTGTCTGTATGGACGATACCTTCCTCTTTAATCCATCGCGATCTGTAGAAAAATCTTGTCTCTATCCTTTTCATTGTCTAATTCTGATATCCTATATTTTTGCCGCTTCTATCACCATCGAGAGCCATCCATCATCAGCCATACACCACTCTTGTAAGAAGTCTTTAAAGTATTTTTGATAGGCTGTGTTGTTATATACCCTGCTATGCCGTTTTCGCTGTCGTAGGAATTAAACACCCGGTTTTGTTGCAGATGACAGCCCTGAATCTGTACAGACAACAAACTTGGACATATCAAATCCAGAAAGCATCTTCTTTTCAAGCGGAATCATAGTGGTCTGTTCATTGCGGTTTCCGGGATAAATGCAAAAAGATATAGGGAATACCCATCGTTATCCATAAACAGCCCCATTCCTACTATAGGAAGTGGGCGGTTTTCCTTACTTTTGCCAAACTGCTTATCATCCTCTTCATTGTCGATCTCAAAGTAGAAATTTGTACAGTCATAATAGATTACTTGAGTATTTCGTTTTTGCACTGCAGTGCTATTTTTAAAAATGCGGCTCTGAATATAATCAGCCTCTTCTGCTATCACTGATAATGAGCGGTAAACATCATGCAGTTCAAAAGAGGGCTGTTCAATAAAGCGCTTTGACTCTTCAAAGCTATTCCTTTTTGATGACGGGAAAAGTATTCTGCTGTATATAAGACGTGAAAGTATGTCATTCAGGTCGTACTCAAATGGGTGTCTCTGCAGAGATTGCACGGCAAATCTTTCATCATGCCTAATTCATAATAAATATCCTGAAGGAAAAAGATATCCGCCATTAAACCTATGCTGTTCATTACTAACAAGGTCATTAGCGGCACAGAGCTCAATATTAAATGTTGCGGAATCTTCTTTTTCAGCTTCATTCATAATACGCACCTGTTCTTTAGCCCAGGCTTTTGCATCTTTCACGCCATACATCTCGCAGATTTGTTTTTCTGAACCGAAAGTTTTAACAATCTGAGTTTTGTTTTTCCCATTGATTCTAACTGTTTTAACAGCACGATAGGTAATTGAATATTTTCCGGTAGTCCATCCTAATCTCATAGTATTATCCTCCAATACTATTATAACGTATCAGAGTGGAACGTGCAAGCGTAAATTTAAGATTTGACATAAGCCATATCTGGCTTTGATGAACCTCATAACGGATTGGGTTGTCAAACTCCCGGAATAGATAAGATTATAGCAGCCGGGACGGCTGTAAACCCAGCGAGTTAACAGCGTATTTGTCTTTTTGTCTCATCATAGTTGCACCATTTAATATCATTAAATTCAGCATTGTATCTGTAATAACTGTGCTTATTTACCATAAGATTAGTTATTTGCTCAAGATGGGGAAATAAAGAGATATTCACGGAATTTAAACTTGACTTTTATGTTGTGATATCTTATCATATTCTTGAAGATAGAAATCTAACTAGTGCAAACGAACCCCCAGAGCAGCTACTCTGGGGGTTCTTCCAAATTCTAGGCGGTTAGGCTTCCGCTTGGGCTAGTTGTCGTTATTTTTGCTGTCTCAACCACTTGCAAATATAATAGCTAATTATATCCGCCGTAACAGCTGATAAGATAGTGAAAAATCGTTTCCAACTAGTGTACCTCCTTTCTGCTGCCAGATTGAAGGGCGACAACATAGAAAGTATAGCAGACTAAGTTGTACTGTACAATATGTATACAGCTGTTAAATTAAATAATCATTTTTACTTTATAAAAGAATAATATCAGCAAGAAAGGCAACTAAGATAGAAAAAGGATTTTATGAAAAAGGAATTTAATGGAGGTGTTGAAATGAGGGATGAATATAATATCGAAAGGTTAAATCCAAGAAAAATCCATATACTAAGCTGTTAAAAACAGGTGACAATTAATATAGATGAAGATACTATATCTTATTTTTAAAAGAGCAATCGGAGAGCGAGGAATACCATATCAAACATTGATAAATCTATATCTAAGAGATTGTGTTGCTAAAAAGCGCCATTTAGAAATATCGTGGAGTTAGGAACGTCAATGGTTTTATTTTCAGTTTGAAAAACTACACAAATAAAAGGGTGCAGAAAATTAAATTTCCCACGGTCTTGAATTTTATCCGAAATTGTGGTAGAATGCTGAAAGATATGTTTTGAAAGGAAGAGATGGTTATGTCTACATTAAGAATTGTTGTTACAGTTATTTAGTGCATTTTATGCATTGCACTTGCGGCTATAGTACTTTTACAGGAAGGAAAGCAGCAGGGACTTGGAAGCATTGGCGGTATGGCTGATACCTACTGGGGCAAGAATAAAAGCCGTTCAATGGAAGGTAATCTTAACAAGGCTACCACAGTTGTTGCCCTCGGCTTTATAGTGCTTTCATTTGTGCTTAATATGAAGTGGTAATTAAGTAGAACAAGAAAATTTTAACTGTTGCATAGTATGTTGTTTCAGGGTATTATCCCTGCCTACACACTTTGTAGCAGTTTTTCTTTTTATAGATAAGGGGTGATAGAGGTGGCTAAAGAATATACTAATAAGATGAGGGAGAGAAGAGGCTTCTTCTGCAGTTTTTGAAAGAAAGGACTATGTTCCTATGAAGTTTAAGGATATTGCGTCCTTGTTTCAGGTGCCTAAGGCTGAAAGAGGGATTTGCAGCTTATACTAAATGACATAATAAAAGAAGGAAAAGCTTGTAGAAAAAATGGAGAGGGACGCTACACAAAGCCTGATGCTGACCTCGTCACAGGAACATTTATGTCTCACAGCTAAGGGCTTTTGCTTTTCTTAGGACTGCTGAGGATGAGGAAGATGTGTTCATTCCCTGCCTCAGAAGTTAGCAATGCCTTTGATGGGGATACTGTTACCGTTAAGCTTTTTAGCCAAAAGCAGGGAAAGAGCAGAGAAGGTAAGGGTAGTTAAGGTAATAGAAAGAGCATTTACTACAGTTGTAGGTACATTTGAAAAGAGCAGGAACTTTGGCTTTGTAGTGCCTGACAACACTAAGATTACTTGTGATATTTACATACCTAAGAATGCCTGCAAAAGATGTGCCTAAGGGTGTAAAGGTGGTTGTAGAACTTACAAGCTATGGCGACGCTAAGTTTAGTCCAGAGGGTAAGATAATAGAGATTCTTGGCTATGAAAAACGATATGGGTGTTGACATCCTCTCTATCGCCAAGGCTTACGGCATAGAGGATGAATTCCCGAAGGAAGTATGTAAAGAAGTAAAAAAGGTACCTGCGAAGGTTATTAAGACTTCGATTAAGAACAGATTTGACCTTAGAGAAATGAAGATAGTTACCATAGACGGCGAGGATGCCAAAGACCTTGATGATGCTGTGTTCATGACTAAGGAAGTTAAGGCGGACGGTGAGGTTATCTATCATTTGGGAGTGCATATTGCTGATGTTACCAACTATGTGAAGGAGGGTTCAGCCCTTGATAAAGGAAGCCATTAAGCGTGGTACAAGTGCATACCTTGTAAATAAGGTTATACCTATGCTTCCTAAGGGAGCTTTCAAACGGCATCTGTTCTCTGAATGAAAATGTGGACAGACTCACCCTTTCCTGTCTTATGGATATAAATGATAAGGGAGAAGTGGTTTCCCACGAGATAGCGGAAACAGTGATTAGGACTGCACATAGGATGAATTATTCTGATGTAAATGTGCTTATTACAGGTGATGGCGAGAGATTTAATGAGTTAAAAGAAAAGTATGAAGATGTGTACGAAATGCTTGTAAATGCGGAAGAGCTTGCACTAATCCTTAGAAAACACAGGCATGAGAGAGGCTCGATTGACTTTGATTTCCCTGGAGGCTAAGATTATAGTTGATGATAAAGGAAGAGTTACTGATATTAAAAGCACACGATAGGAAATGAGGCTACCAGGCTGATTGAGGATTTTTATGCTTATTGCCAATCGAAAACTGTTGCAGAAGACAGCTTCTGGCAGGAACTTCCTTTTGTGTATAGGACTCATGAAAATCCTGATGAAGAAAAATTAGGGAATTAAGTATATTTATTAATAATTTTGGCATAATATAGGGAAGGGTGGAAAGAAAAAGTCTAAGACGGAAATTCATCCAAAGGATATTCAGAAGCTTTTAAGCAAGATAGAGGGTACCCTGAAGAGATGCTTATAAATCGGATGACGCTAAGAAGCTCTAAAAGAGGGCTAAGTACACGACCTCCTGTGATGGACATTTTGGACTTGCTGCTAAGTATTATTGCCATTTTACCTCTCCTATAAGGAGATATCCTGATTTGCAGATACACAGGATAATAAAAGAGAACCTAAACGGCAGGCTTACAGACAAGAGGATATCGCATTATAAGGCTATTCTTTACGATATAGCGCTTCGCTCGAGTATGATGGAGCAGAAGGGCTGATGAGGCGGAAAGAGAAGCGGATAAGATGAAGGCAGCGGAATTTATGTCTCATAAAATAGGCGAGGAATCCGATGGTGTAATCTCAGGGGTTACAAGCTGGGGCATATATGTAGAGCTTCCAAACACTGTTGAGGGTATGGTTAAAAATCAGCAGCATAAGAGGGATTACTATGAATTTAATGCTGAAAGAATGGAAATTGTAGGGGAACATACCAAGAAGAGCTTTTAGCCTGGGACAGCAGGTTAGAGTAAAAAGTAGTAGAGGCAAGTAAGCAGATGAGAACCATAGATTTTTAGGATAGTAGAAGCTTCCTGTATACTATAAATAGGTCAAGAGATTGACATAAAAAAATACCTCAAGTAAATTTAGATTATTACTGACCTGCCAGTTGGTAAAATCTAAAAATACAAGAGGTATCTAAAATGAATATTAAAGGCACAAAGAAAAAAAATCAAGTAGTAACAGCAAATATTTTTGAACAGCAGGAGCTTTTTGAAAAAAAGCGGAGGTGATTAAGGAAAATCTCACAGCTTCAACCTGGCGTGAGTTGGAAACCAATGGTAAGTTCGATAAAAATAAAAAACTCTCTTTTTATCAGCGATGACATGCTTATCTTGGGATGTGATGTAGGCAGCGAAACGCACTATGTGAGAGCAATTGATACCAGAGGACGGGAACTCAGTAAGTCCGCATATTCTTTCAACAATGATTATGAGGGATTCCAGAGTGCAAAAGAATGGGCAGTAAAGATAGCTGCTGAACATGATAAGAGTCAGATAGTACTTGGCTTAGAGCCGACCGGTCACTACTGGTTCTGCCTTGCTACCTGGATGATTGCAAATGGAATCAGTGTTGTTCAGGTAAACCCTTATGCTGTTAAGCAGACAAAGGAGGTTGAAGATAACAGCCAGCTCAAGGATGACAGGAAGGATCCAAAACTGATAGCAAATCTTGTCAAGGATGGCAACTTTGGTATGCCATATCTTCCAGAAAAAATCTATGCTGAACTTCGTAGGGTTATCCATGTTCAGAGACCAACTGAATGAAGACAGAATTCGAACAATCAACCGGATGCACAGGGAGATGAAGATATATTTCCCGGAGTATAAGGGAAGCATTGGGGAAAAAGTCGATGGAGCATTTAGCCTTGAACTGCTGAAAGAGGCACCATTTCGGATGAACTGACCGCACTTGGAGAAGAAGGGATAAGACAGATTTGACATGCTTTGCTAAACTTAGAGGACATGGTACAGCAGAGCCAGAGAAATCTTACAGTACGCAAAAAGCAAGTGTTGGGATTAAGGATGGATCTATTGCAAGCAAGGCAGCTGTAAAGTGGTTCGTGCAGAAAAATCATGGAACTGGATGTTGAACTTGCTGTTATAGAGAACCAGATCAACCAGAAATGTCAGGAGATACCGCATACAGGTAACGTTCTGGAGATATCTGGGATTGGAGAAAAATACACTTTCCGGTATTCTTGCAGAGATGGGAGATATTTCAAGATTTGATGATGTTGAAATACAGAAATTAAGCGGATTAGGCCTTGTGGCATGCAGTTCAGGAAAGCATAAAGGGAGAAACCAAAATCAGTCATAGAGGACGCAAACGACTCAGATATTGGTTATTCAGGCAGCAAAAGTCAGCAGTGGCCCATGCAGAGGAATTCAAGAACTCCATATGTATTATACGACACGAGCCGATAATCCGTTGAAAAAGATGCAGTCATTGATTGTGATAGCCTGCAAGCTTCTGAGGATTATCTATACGATTCTGAATACTGGTACGAAAATATGCTCCGAAGAAGATGTTGATGGACATCAGACGTCCGGAAAAATAAGGAAGCTATTGTAGCGTAAAAACAGTCGACAGCAAAAATTTATTCCAGAGCCTTGCCGGGTGTCGGATTCTTCCGAGATCGGGCAGGGGTTCTGGAAGAAACTCGATAACGATGGAGTGCTACAAGCGCTACATCATCACAATGACCAGCAAAGCGAGGCAGGGTGAGCGTCCACGGAATATCCGTACCCTGCGGAGTAGACAGGTCAGTAAAATCAAAAAACAAACAAGAGCTGTAGCTTGCAGTAGTTCTCTCCGTAGGGCATGACCCTGTTAGAAAGCTTAGCAGGCACTCGGTGTATGGACAGGTGGGACGAAGGAAGTTGGGACACGATCCCTTTAGACACGGAAGGTTCACCATCATAGTTAGCAGAGGATTTATAGCCTTTATAAAAGCAAAAACAATGGGATGCTTTATAAACCACACTCTCTTTTAGCTGTTCAGTATAAAATACAATGACTGTCATACATTTTTTGTTCTGTTTTACGAGGTAAAAATTTAAAGAAAAGCCTAAAATTCAATGATTTAGGGCTTGACATTATAGGAAGGAGAGAAGGATGTCTAAGGACAATTATAAAAGTAGTGGCACAGAACAAGAAGGCGAGTTTTGATTATTTCATAGAAGAGAGATATGAGACTGGGATTACCCTTGCAGGTACTGAAGTTAAGTCAGTTAGAATGGGCAAGGTCAGTATCAAGGAATCCTATGTGCAGATAGATAAAAACGGTGAGGTTATCATTATAGGTATGCACATCAGCCCTTATGAGAAGGGGAATATTTTCAACAAGGATCCTCTTAGAACCAGGAAGCTCCTTATGCACAGGGCTGAGATAAATAAAGCTGTGGGCAAGGTAAAGACAGCAGGCTACACCCTGGTGCCAATTAAGGTGTACCTTAAGGGCAGTCTTGTCAAGGGTTGAAATAGGGACTTGCAAGAGGTAAGAAAAAACTATGACAAGCGTCAGGATATACAGAAAAAAAGACCAGAGAAGAGAAGCAGAGAGAGATTATAAGGTGAAAAAAACCTGTACTAAAGGGTGGTTGTCAACGAAATAGTAGGTGGAGTGATTGGTATGGATAGAAAAATTTTACAGGAACTGGCAAATGGGATAGTTGAAATAATTAAAAATGATATCGAGAAAGTTATACTATATGGGTCAGTCGCCAGAGGTACAAACGATGAGGATTCTGATGTAGACATAATGGTTATTGTAAAAAAATGAACTAGACACATTGACTGAAGACAAATTGTCGGATTTTATTGTTGATATGAATTTGAAATATGACAAAGTATTTTCGGTTATTGATGTAAATGTTCATAAATTTAGTAAATGGGCTGATAAATTACCGTTTTATAAAAAATGTCAATAGAGAGGAATTGTATTATGGACAGCAGCCTAATTGAACTTTAGCGTTGGAAGTGATAAAAAAATGATTATTTGTCAGAGAAAGGTTAATATATGAATTTTACAAGGATAAGGTTAATAAAAAAGTATCTTGAAATCTCAATGTATGTGATTTTTTTACCTGCATAGTTATCTTTCTTTTAAGCAGGGTTACTGACCAGCTTCCTACCCTGCAAAGACAGCGGGCCAGGTTGTATCTTGGGTGGGAGCGATACTTAAGCCTGTAATCATCGGCTTTGTTATTGCTTATCTCCCTGTTTCCAATGCTTGAAAAAATAGAAAGCCTGCTTTAAGAAGATAAAAACCTCTTAAAAAGAAGAAGAGCGTTAGAGGACTCGCAGTGGCGCTTCAGGGGTTATTATTCTGGTTGGCTTATTTTTATTAGTTTCACTCCTTGTTTCAATAATTACCAAGCAGGCTAGGGCAGCTAATTCAGAGGATATAATTGAAGGTATAAAGACCTATGCAAACTCTATAAATTCGTTGTATTGGGAGCTTATGGACAGGCTTGACAAGCTAAATATTAATTCTGCTGAGATAAAAATCAAGTGTAGATACCTTTATGAACAACATAGGTACCTACCTGCTTAATCTGTCAAGTCAGGTGGGAAATATAGCAAGTAACTTGAAAGACAGGGGTTGCTACAGCGTTTTTCGCTCTTATATTTAGCATTTACTTCCTGCTTGATATGCCTAAGCTTAAGACATACTGGGGCAGGGTACTTACCATCATTCTGCCAAAAGCGGGTAAAATCTACGTTGAGACACCTATGATTAGTGATGCTGACAGAGTATTTTCGGGCTACATAAGAGGTCAGGCCTTTGATGCCTTCTATGGTAGGAGTAGTTGTAGTATCGTGTTTTCAATAGTCGGAATACAGTATGCCATTGTTATTGGGCTTCTTATCGGACTTGGCAATCTTATCCCTTATATGGGACCGATAGTTGGCTACACCTCGATAGCAATTGTGGGGATAGCCACAGGTGACTATAAAAAGTATGATAATAGCGGCGATTGCCCTGCTTATCATACAGGCGATAGATGGGAATCTCATCTATCCCTAAAGCTTCTAAAGCTCAAGTGTAAATATTCATCCTATGATAGTCATCATCTCTCTTACGGTAGGAGCAAGCGTAGGCGGACTTGTGGGAATGATAGTTGCCGTACCGTCAGGAGCACTGGCAAAAGTGTGGTTTGAAAGGCTTATCAACTTAAAAGGAGAAGAGAAATGAAGCCAAAGAAATAAAAGAGGAAAAAGAAGCTAAAGAAAACAATGTAAGTGAAGAGAATGACGTAAAAGAAGAGAATAACGACAACAAAGAGAATAACAAAAATAGAGGATAAAATAAATAAAAGAAAATAAAGGTGAATAATGGAAAAGTTTGAGAAAAATCTTTAATATGAGCTTTGAACAGGCAATGTTATATTTATCAAAACCTGTCATCATCCTCATATTAAGTAAAATAGTAGTAACCATAGTACTTAGAATCCTGGATAGAATATTTGCAAAGTCAAAGCTTGACATGGGGATGAAGGGATTCTTTAGGCAGATTGTCAGGGTATTGATTTATGTAATAGGAATTATTATGACTGCACAGTCACTTGGGATAAATACATCATCTATTGTAACTCTCCTAGGTGTTGTCTCCCTTGCTTTTTCACTTTCCTTACAAAATATCCTTACCAACGTATTCTCAGGAATAATGCTCCTTATCACAAAGCCATTCGCTATAGGTGACTTTATTGAGGTGTCAGGAGTGATGGGGACAGTTGCAAGCATCACTCTTATGCGTACCAAGCTATGTACTCCTGACAATAAGGTAGAGCTCATACCCAACTCGGATGTAGCTTCACAGAGGATATCAAACTACTCAGGTGAAAGCAAAAGAAGGGTAGATATAGAGATATCTCGCAGATTATAAGGCTGAAACTAAACAGGTAATAGATGCAATAAAAAGTGTGGTTGATAAAGACGAGCGTATAGCCAAAGATGGAGTATATGCGCCTACAATAAGACTGTTAAGATTCAATGCAAGTGATATTACATATACAGTCAAGGGTCTGGTGCGAGAATCCTGTTTATTGGGATGTTTACTTTTGATTTGATGGAGAATGTAAGAGAGTCATTTAATGCAAATGGGATTGAGTTCAGTTATCCTCAAAGAGTGGTTCATATTGATTCAAAAATAGCTAATTTTACCTATAGACAAACTAGGTGAAATTGTGTACAATATAATCTCATAAAATATTTAGTCATTTATAAATGTTAAAAACAAATATAACTGGCTATAACCATTACGGAGGAAAAATGAAAAGAAAATTATTAGGACTAATATTAGCTACATCTTTGGTAGTATCAGCTTGTCAGGGAAATGGCGGAAGCTCTTTCTGCTACAAAGAACAGCTCAGCTTCCACATCAGGAAGTGCTTCTGCGGCTGAAAGTAAGACATCATCAGCTAACAGTGGCTCATCATCAACAAAAGCACGACCTCATCAGCCAATAGCTCATCATCAGCTGCTTCTTCTGCAAAAGAAGGAAGCACTGCTTCAGCAGGGCACAGAGGCTGGCAAGGAGAAATTCCTTCATTTGAAACAACTGACACCAAGGGAAATAAGGTAACAGAGAAAGATCTTTGCTGACAAAGACATAACCATGGTAAAATGTATGGGGAACCTTCTGCGGGCCTTGTATCAACGAAAATGCCTGAGCTTCAGAAGATATATGAAAGCCTTCCTAAAAATGCCAATCTAATCGGTATTGTAGCAGATGTTCCTGAGGGAATGAAGGACGGAGTTGACAATGCAAACTATATCGAAAAAGCAGACCGGTGTAAAGTATACAAACCTCACACTCAGTGATTCACTTAGCAGCTTTGCGAAGAGATTCTACGCAGTTCCATCCACAATCTTCGTAGACAAGAACGGAAACATCATTGGTGAACTTGTAATGGGTGCTGATATTGACGCCTACGTGAAAAACCTCCAGAATGTGCTTACAGATTGGAAATATGAGTCTTAATATCGAAAGCCCTGCCTGTCTTGACAAAATCTGATGATGACAGTAAACTTCTGTATATGGCATAGATTTTGGAGGGATTATGGCAAAGGAATATAATTCCAAGGGGAAAAATGAAGTAATTATGTATCTGAAAGCTCATAATGAGCGAAGGCTCACAGTTGCAGAGATTCTTGACGGACTTAAGGAAGAGGGTATCAGTATCAACCGCTCGACCATATACAGAAATCTCGATAAACTGGTGGAAAGTGGTGATATACTGGTTTTCAAGGGAAAAAGACAGTGAGTCCGCGTTTTACCAGTATTCGGGAGAGCACAAGGAATGTAATGCCCATCTTCATTTACAGTGCAATTCCTGTGGGAAGATATTTCATCTTGAACATGGCTTTGTGGATGACTTTATGGATAAGTTTCGTAAAGATATAAAGGTGGAGCTTGATGTCTCAAAGACCATGCTGGTAGGAACCTGTGAGAAATGTTTGGGAAAAATAAATTGATATGTAAACTAAGGCATAGCCTTTTGCGTAGCCAAAGTTGGACTTAGTATCTGATGTTTGGGGAAGCGGCGCAGGGCTATGCCTTTTTGTTAGGTATATTTCTCGTGATTTATGGTTTCTAAAACTTAATGAACTATGTTATAATTAAAAAGATATAACGGGCAAGATGATTATAAACTTGATAAAAGATGATGAACTTAAATAAATGGAATATACACGAGAGGGAGTAACCTATGACTTTACAGCAGTTAAGATACGTAATAGAAGTAGCCAAGACAGGCTCTATGAATGTAGCTGCAAAAACAGCTCTTTGTGAGCCAGCCAAGCCTCTCAATGGCTATTAGGGAGCTTGAAAATGATGTGCATATATCTATCTTTGAAAGAACCACCAAGGGAGTGGTAATCACAGCCGAGGGCGAGGAATTCCTAGGCTATGCCAGGCAGATTATCAATCAGGTGGAACTCTTTAGAGGACAAATACATAGAGGCAGGACAGATAAAGAAGAAGTTTGGTGTATCTGCACAGCATTACTCTTTGCCGTAAAAAGCCTTTTGTAGAAATGGTAAAGGGCTTTGATATGGACAAGTACGAGTTTGCCATAAGAGAGGCAAGAACCCACGATGTCATCCATGATGTGGTTACTGGCAAGAGTGAGATAGGAATCCTTTATACCAATGAATTTAACGAAAAGGTGTTAAACAAGATATTTAAGGATAATCAGCTTGAGTTCGTTCATCTTTTCACCTGTGAGGGTTACGCCTATCTTTGGAAGAATCATCCACTTGCAGGGAAAGAAGGTCATAGCACTTGAGGAACTTCAGGACTATCCTTGCCTTTCGTTTGAGCAGGGAGATAACAATTCGTTTTATTTTTGCGGAGGAAATACTTAGTACCTACGATTTTAAGAAGACTATTAAGTCAAATGACAGGGCTACCAATCTGAACCTTATGGTGGGGCTAAATGCCTTTACTCTATGTTCGGGTATCATCTGCGAGGAGCTAAATGGCAGTGATTATATTGCAGTTAAGCTTGCCGAAGAGGTGACTATGGATATAGGGTATATCAAGAGGGCTCAGATGAATATGAGCGAGATAGGGGAGCTTTACATTGAAGAAATCAAGAAGTATGTGGGCTAATGTATTTGATTTATAGACTAAGTGACGCCTAAGCTGATAAATGTCCAGACTCGCTCCGGCATCCGTTTCGCTCCGCCTAATGCGCTCGCTTAGGCATTATCAGCTCCGGCTGTTTGATTGATGAATGACTACAAACAAACACATTAGCCGCAAGGGCAGGTGAGGGTGGCTGTCTTTAATTTATCATTCGGAGCTGATATCATAAATTTATACGAAATAACAATGTAACAGGAGTACTTATTGAATGAAAAAGGATAGAAACGGGAATTGATGGGCTTTTTGTGGTGGAGCCTGAGGTTTTTGGAGACCATAGGGGCTGGTTTATGGAGAGCTGGTCGAAGAGGAAATTTGAGGAAATTGGGATTGACTGTGAATTTGTGCAGGACAATCATTCGTTTTCAGAGAAGAAAGGGACTCTTAGAGGTCTTCATTTTCAAAAAGGAGATTACGCCCAGGCAAAGCTTGTAAGGGTGCTAAGAGGCAGGGTTTATGATGTGGCTGTGGACCTAAGGAAGGACTCAAAGACTTTCCTCAAGTGGTTTGGGGTAGAGCTTAGTGAAGAAAATAAAAAAGAGTTTTTTATTCCAAGGGGCTTTGCTCATGGATTTTTGACGCTTACTGACAATGTGGAATTCGCCTACAAGGCAGATAATTATTATAATAAAGAGTCTGAGGGAGCAATCATCTACAATGATGAAAGGATTGCTGTGGACTGGAGGTTCACTAAACTAGGAATAGACGAGGTTATTATATCTGATAAGGATAAGATAGCACCGCCACTTACAGAATTGGATGAGAGTTACTTTTTGATTAAGAAATTTACAATTCAATCAGAAAATCAATACCAAAAGATTTTATATATGGATGAATATCCGATAAGAGGTAAATTTGTTAAACAGATAGTCTGAAGTTAAAAACAGACTTCTTAGATGTAAATATAGTTCAATTATTCTACTAAAGTAGAAAGAAAGGTATAAAAATGAAAGTAATAGTAACAGGTGGCGCAGGCTTTATTGGAAGTAATTTTTTATATTATGTACTTAAAAAAACACCCTGAAAAATGAGTATATTTGTTTGGATAAGCTCACTTATGCGGGCAATCTTTCTAATCTTGAAGAAGCACTTAAGAATCCAAAGCTTAGGTTCATAAGGGGAGATATTGCTGACAGGGACTTTATTTACAGGTTATTTGAAGAAGAAAAGCCTGACCAGGTGGTAAACTTCGCGGCAGAAAGCCATGTAGACCGCTCAGTTCTCTTCCCTGACGAATTCTTAAGAACCAATATCACAGGTGTCGGAGTTCTTCTTGATGCCTGCAGAAAGTACGGAATCAAGCGTTTTCATCAGGTATCTACAGATGAGGTATACGGAGACCTGCCGCTTGATAGAGAGGATTTATTCTTTACAGAGGCTACTCCGCTTAATCCCCTCAAGCCCTTATTCATCCTCAAAGGCATCAGCAGACCTGATAGCCCTGGCCTATCACAGAACCTACGGTCTTCCTGTGACCGTATCAAGATGCTCCAACAACTACGGCGCCTATCAGTTCCCTGAGAAGCTGATACCGCTTATGATATACAATGCTGAGCACGATAAGGAACTGCCCGTATATGGCGAGGGTATCAACGTAAGGGATTGGCTCTATGTGGAAGACCATTGTATAGCCATTGATATGATACTTGAAAAAGGGAAAGGTTGGTGAAGTATATAACGTAGGAGGACATAACGAGAAGAGAAATATAGACGTGGTTAAGGCCATCTTAAAGGCTACCGGTAAGCCTGAGAGCCTAATTAAGTACGTGACTGACAGACCGGGGCACGACCTAAGATACGCTATAGACCCTAAGAAGATAGGGGAGGAGCTTGGCTGGAAGCCGCTTACTCCATTTGAAAAGGGTATTGAAGATACCATAAAATGGTATCTTGATAATGCAAAATGGCTGGAAGACGTGATGAGTGGGGACTATGAAAAATACTACTCAGAGGTGTATAACAACCGTGAAGAAAAATTTGGCAGGTAAAAAATGAGAATACTTGTAACCGGTGCAAAAGGACAGCTAGGGATAGCTGTTATGAGAGAATTGTTAGGGAAAAAACAGGACTTTGACTTTAGGCTTATGCTCACGGTATCTGATGATGCCTCTTGGAATTCCCTGTACAACCTAATGAAAGAAGATGGTCTTTTAGATGAAAGAGCGGAGATTACAACTCTTGATATAAGGGATTGTTACGCGGTAAAGACATCTCTACATAGCTTCGTGCCTGATGTTATTATCAACTGCTCGGCATACACCGCTGTGGATGACTGCGAGAGACCACGAAGAAGAGGCAAGGGCTGTAAATGAAACAGGAGTGAAGAACCTCGCTCTTGTGACAAAGGAGATAGACGCGGTGTTGGTACACATTTCAACAGACTATGTGTTTGACGGCTGTGGCACTAGGCCTTATACAGAAGGTGACAAGCCAAACCCTGTAAGTGCGTACGGAAGAAGTAAGGCTCTTGGTGAGAAAGCAGTTACTGATACCCTTGATAGATATTTTATTATAAGAACTGCCTGGCTCTACGGAGAGGGAAAGAACTTTGTAAAGACTATGATTTCACTATCAGAAAAAAACAAGACTCTTCGTGTGGTTTCTGACCAGATTGGTTCTCCTACCTCTGCAGCGGAGCTTGCAAGATTTATAGTCTATCTCATCCGGACTGATAAATATGGAATCTGCAAGAGTGGGTATGTGACGGAAGTACAAGCTGGTATGAGCTTACCAAGGAGATAATGAGGCTTATGGGAAAAGAAGAGGTAGAGGTCCTGCCTATAACTACTGAAGAATATCCTACAAAGGCTAAACGGCCACATTTTTCAGTGCTTTCCAATGAAAAGCTTCATAGTGAAACGGATTTTAAGATTAAATCCTGGAAAGAGGCGCTTAAGGAATATATTTCAAACCTATCTTAGAAAGAAAAACAGATTGGCTTATAGTGAGTATTCTTAAGATTTGCTTACAAGGCGCGTTAAATGACCTCTTTAGGTTGATTTTTGTGGGAATTATATGGTATAAAAAAATAGTCATAATATTACTATGAAAGAGAGGATAAGAATTGAACAACGAGAACGAAAAATATGGAGACAGTAGGGCAGCTTGAAGAGACTGCGAGGAAACTTGAGGATGTGACTACTAAGCTTGAGAATCTGGCGGAAAAGATGGAAGGCATAGAAAATGAGGCTAAAAAAGGAAGAGAGCCTTTTTAATAAAAATACTTGCAAAGAAGACCTTTGGCATCTTAGGGCTGGGGCTTTTTTGCCTTTGTTATAGTGTCGCTAATCGCACAGGAAATAGGAGTAACCCTAGTTAGGATGCTACACTCAGGCGGAGGGCAGATACCTTCGATTATGACATACATTGTATCATTTTTCCATTGTACCTTGTAGCCTTTCCTGTGCTCTTACTTATTATCAGGAAACTACCTAATGATGGCAGACAAAAAGGAGGGCATCGGCTTTTTCACCCTCTTAAAATGTTTTTGTATGTGCATTACTATTATGTATATTGGTAATCTCATAGGGTACAGGGCTTTCAGGTGTTATAGGAGGCTTTTTGGCAAGACTTCAACCAACAATCTTGCTGAGCTTATTACCAATGCTGATATGACAGGAACAATTATATTTGTGGTTATCCTAGGACCCTATCTATGGAGGAGATAGTATTTAGAAAGATACTTATCGACAAGACTGTGAAATTTGGAGAAAGAAACGCAATGATGCTTTCTGCACTTATGTTTGGACTTTTTCCATATGAACCTTTTCCAGTTCTTTTTATGCTTTTTGGTATAGGGACTCATCTTTTTGCTTATGTATATATAAAGAGCAGAAAGATAGGGTATTCAATAGCCTTCCATATGATTATCAACTTTATGGGCTCTGTTTTGGCAGTGTTCGTGTCTAAAAACTATACTGAAGACGTGATAAATAAGCTCCAGAGCGGCAATCCTGAACTGGTATCACAGGCTCTAACACTGGGGGTAATTATGTCTGCGGTATATTCGCTTGCGGTTATCGTACTCTTCTTTGTGGGACTGGTTTTACTAATCATCGGAAGAAAGAATATGCGTCTTGATGTAAACGGCGCACCATTTACCAGAAGGGAAGAGAAAGGTCTTGTCTACGGAAACTTTGGAATGGCATTTTTTTATAGCTGCCTGCATTTGCAATGATGGGACTCACTACACTTGCACAGCTTAGTTAGGAGAATATGAAAGAAGAAAAGATAGTTTATGTAATAGGCCATAAGAACCCGGATACCGATTCAATCTGCTCTGCTATATCTTATGCAGAGCTTAAGAACCTGACTTCAAGAGGAATTAAATATGTTCCCAAAGAGGGCAGGCCAGATAAATGAAGAGACGGAATATGTCCTAAAGAGGATTGGTATAGAGCCACCCGGTTATATGCCTGATGCGGGTACACAGGTAAAGGATATGGAGATTCACAAGACTCCATTTGCTGACTCAAGCCTCACCATTAATGAGGCCTGGGAGCTTATGAAAGAGGCTAAGGCTGCATCCCTTCCTATTACCGACAGCGAGGGACGGCTTGAAGGAATAATAGCAATAGGCGATATTGCTAAGTACTTCATGGGAAATGCTGATGAGACTATACTTGCTAAGGCTAGAACCCAGTACAAGAGGATGGCGGATACCCTAAATGGAAGGCTTGCTCTTGGCAATGAACATGGCTACTTCATAAAGGGAAGGGTTATCATTGGCACTGATGACCCTAAGCTTCTTGCGTCTAATATGGCAGCAGATGATTTGGTTGTGCTTGGCAATAGAAAAGATACACAGCTTGCCGCCATCAAGGCAGATGCCAGCTGTATAGTGATAAGTGGCGGACACACAGCAGATGAAGACGTCATAGCTGCGGCGAAGAAGAAGAGCTGCGTAATCATAGAAAGTCCTATGGATACCTATACCATAGCAACTTTTATAAGCCATAGTATACCTGTTAGATATCTTATGAAATGTGAGGGCATAGTAACCTTCCACTCGAATGATTTTACAGATGCAATCAAGGAAACTATGGGAAAGTACCGCTATCGTGACTTCCCTGTAATAGATGCAGACGGACGCTGTCTTGGCACCATTTCCAGAAGAAACCTCATCAATGTAAGGAAAAAGCAGCTCATTCTTGTTGACCACAACGAGCGTACTCAGACAGTTGACAATATAGAAGAGGCAGAAATCCTTGAGATAATTGACCACCACAGAATAGGCTCTCTTGAGACTATGGGACCTGTTATGTTTAGAAATCAGCCTGTGGGCTGTACTGCTACCATTATATATCAGATGTACAATGAAAGAGGAGTAGAGATACCTAAGAAGATAGCGGGCCTTCTCCTTGCGGCAATACTCTCTGATACTCTTATGTTCCGCTCGCCTACCTGTACCAAGTTTGACCAGGAGGCTGTTACCGTGCTTGCGGGGATTGCAGGCATAAATATAGAGGACTTTGCAAATGACATGTTCATGGCGGGCAGCAACCTCTCAGAAAAGGCTCCTGAGGAGATATTCTATCAGGACTTTAAGAAATTTATGGCAGGTGAAACTTCCTTTGGAGTGGGGCAGATTAACTCTATGGACTCCAAGTCTCTTGCAAACGCAGAAGAGAAAATAAGGCCTATTTTACAGAGTGAATGTGGTAAAAACGGTATGTCAATGGTATTTTTTTATGCTTACCAACATAGTCGAGGAATCCACCAAACTTCTTTGCTTTGGTGATGGAAGTGAGAGAATTATAGAAAAGGCCTTTGATGTGAAAGGTTTATAAAGATGCCGCCACCCTAAAGGGGATAGTATCCAGAAAGAAAGCAGTTAATACCTAGCTATTATGGGAGTATTCAATGCTTAGCATTATACTTTTTACTTGAAATATGATAATGTAATGGTATAATTCTCAGTAAAGAAATTTGCTTGCAAAGAGAATTTATTAACTTTTGACACGCAAAAAAATATGAGTAAGCAGCCATTTTTGCAAAAAATGAGCGGATTACGAATATTTAAGGTATCTTTCCTATCGGGTGAAGAATAATTGTAAATACGGAGGTATAAAGATGGCTTACGAAAAAAAGAAATAAGTGACTACATTGAGAGTCATAAGGAAGAGATGTTAAACGACCTTATGGATCTTATAAGGATTAACAGTGAAAAAGGCGAAGAAAAAGCCTGGTATGCCTTACGGTGAAGGCCCTCATAAGGCTCTTGAGGGCTGCAAGTAAGCTTCTCACAGGCTATGGCTTTAAGGTAAATAACTATGACAACAGAGTAATTACAGCTGACTCTTATGATTTACCTACCAGACTTGATATCTTAGCTCATCTGGATGTAGTGCCTGCAGGAGATGACTGGACAGTTACAGAGCCTTACAACCCTGTTATTAAGGACGGACTCCTCTACGGCAGGGGAAGCTGTGATGACAAGGGACCTGCAGTTGCAGCCCTCTATGCAATTAGAGCAGTCAAAGAGCTAAATATACCACTTAAACACAATGTCCGCCTCATCCTTGGTTCAGACGAGGAATGTGGCAGCAGTGATGTAGAATACTACTACACCAAAGAAAAGGCTGCGCCAATGACAATTACTCCTGATGCGTCCTGGCCTCTTATCAATATAGAAAAGGGCGGTATCAGCAATGAGTTTACAGCTGAATACGAAAAGACCGACAAGACTCCAAGCCTTGTGTCCTTAAAGGGCGGTATCAAAGATAAATGTGGTTCCCGGCAAGGCTACAGCAGTAGTAAAGGGGCTTAAAGAGGCAGATGTTAAAGAGATAACCAAGAAATTTGAGGAAGAAACCGGACTTAAGTTTATATTTGAGGAAGACGGGGATAACCTTAATATCAAGGCTATAGGTGTGAATGCACACGCTTCCCTCCAGCATATGGGTAAGAACGCCATCCAGGGACTTGTTACACTTTTGTCTAAGTTCCCTCTTGCTGATGCCCCTGTAAATAACTATGTGAAAGCGCTTAACAACATTTTTCCTTATGGTGACTACAATGGTAGAACAATGGGTGTTGACCTTAAGGATGATGTCTCAGGCGAGACCACAGTCAGCTTTGACATCCTTGAAATCACTGAAACACATTTTAAGGGAGCTTATGACTGCCGTGCAAGCATAGTAGCTAATGATGAGAATACAGGCAAGGTAATGGAAGCAAAAATCCGTGAACAGGGCTTTACCATACCTGAAAAGCCTATGTTTGAGCCTCACGTAGTAGACGGAGATTCAGAGCTTGTAAAAACCCTGCTTAAATGCTATGAGAAGGGCTTTGGAGTTACAAATGCCAAGCCTATAGCTATAGGTGGAGGTACCTATGTACACCATGTTGAAAATGGAGTAGCCTTTGGCTGTGAAGATCCTGAAATTGACAACCATATGCATGGTGCAGACGAGTTCATGGTGGTTGACATGATAGTTAAGAGTGCGAAAGTATTTGCAGATGCAATAGTGGAGTTATGCAAGTAAATGAAAATTATTAAAAAGATTTATAGGATATACAAAAAATATAACCCTGACGAATCCATTGTTAGGGTACTTAAAAAGGCATATTGGGCAGGTTATACTTGCCCTTATGCTTTCTCTGTTTGTTGTAGGTGTTTTCTGCTTTGACGCGGGTCTCACACAGTTTAACAAAAACGGCAAGGACTTTGAGAAGCTGTTTTATACAGATGATTTTGATAATTTAATATGGGGAATAGTTCTTATTTTAATCCCTGTATTTTTTTATGTATATACTCTCTCTTTCGCTTTGCGGGTGCGCCAAAAGAGAAAAAGCTTATTAAAAGAGGAGAGAATTCTATCCTCACCCAGATAATTATACTCATTTCTCTAGGTGTGGCAGGCGGAATCTTAAGATATGAGAGTAAAGATATTTACGGCCTTGTAAATAAATTCATAATAAACAATGATGGTATAGCTTATCTTAAATTCATAGGTGTAATACTTTTGGTTACCTTAGGTGCAATATGGGAAAAAGCTAATAATATGGCTGAGGTCAGGAGGCGCCTGCAAGCATCCTTGGTTTATCAAATGCTTTATGGCGGGGCTTACAGGGCTTATGGGCTTTTATCTGGTTGAAATGCAGATGGGAACCCCTCCTAATGTCATCGTAAAAATGATGTTCTTTTAACATAATGTACTGGGTTATCCTCTATACCTTTTTATATGCGGTATTTAGAGGAATTAAGATACCTGCCTTTATCTGCATCATCCTTGCCTATCTGGTCGGGAGTTGCCAACTACACTGTGCTTCAGTTTAGAGGCAACTACATTATGTTCGGAGACCTTACAGTTATAGGAACTGCAATGGAAGTAGCGGGCAGATACAAGCTGCATCCTGATACTGCCTTTCTTTGTTGCCGTAGGTATATTTGTAATCTTTTCATCATACTGCTGCTCGATTCCACGGCTTAGGAAGAATAAAAATTGGGACTGTAAGAAGAATAATAACTACACTTATAGCAATAGGCTGCCTATCTGTGGCTTGCATTTGGTCTTTTCAGGATGGACTACTTTACAACTATATCTTCGGCCTTTCCTGGAACTATAATGAAAAATGTAAATGATGAGGGGCTATCTGCATATTTTTCAGCAATATGCACGCAACAAGTGGTGTAAAAGTCGAGGGCTACAGTCCTAAGGTGGCTAGGGAAGCTGTAAAAGAGGTGCTTGATTCACCCTGATAATATTATGAAAGGATTATAAGGACGGCATACGCTATCCTACTATCTTAGTCATTCAAAATGAAACCTTTGCAGACCTCACGGTTCTTGCTGATATTAAGACAGATAAGCCTGTTATGCCTTATATAAAGAGCCTCAAGAAGAATACAATTAAAAGGCTATGTAAATATGAGTGTAACAGGGAGGGCCTACAGCCAATACAGAGTTTGAATTCCTCACAAGAAGCTCGATGGCATATATGCCGACAGGTTCAGTGCCTTATACACAGTATCTTAAGCAGAATGTACCATCGGTGGTAGAGGTGCTTAAGAATCAGAAAAAGCCTTACAAGACCACTGCCTTCCATCCTTATTATTCATCAGGCTATAACAGGAGGAGTGTGTACCAGTATATAGGCTTTGAAGATGCTGTATTTTACGAGGAATTTAATGACAAGGAGCTGCTTAGGGGCCTCATTACAGATAGAAATGACTACAAAGACCTCATAGAAATGTACGAAAAATAAAAAGTTAACAAGGATCAGCCACAATTTTTCTTTAATGTAACTATGCAGAACCATGGCGGATTTTTCAAATAATAAGGTGCGTTTTGAGGAGCCTGTTAAGATAACCAACTTCAAGGCGGTTCAGGCACTTGATAACTATGTTTCGCTTATGAGGACAAGTGATACTGCACTTAAGGACTTTGATTGGGATATTTTAAGAAGGTGGATGAGCCTGTCATTATACTTTTTATGGCGACCACCAGCCATCACTTTTCGGATGATGCGACAAAGCAGCTAAATGAGCACAGCCTTTTATGAAAAAGTGATAACGATAAGAGACTGTCAAAGTTCGTAGTTCCTTATTTTATCTGGGCTAATTATGACATTCCTGAGTATGACGGTATGCATGATGGAGGGCTTACGGGAGAATATAACACTGTTTCAGTTAACTATCTTGCATCCATTTTTACTAAAGTATTCAGGGAGTTGAGCTTGATCTATGATAAATACCTGCTAAACCTTCATCAGTACATACCTGCGATGTCAGCACTTGGCTACTGGGACGGTAATGGCAAAAGACTCTTCTCCACTCACCTTACTAAGCCGCAGGCTTCTGAATTTGAGCGTGTCCACAAGGCATAAGCAAAAGAAGGTGGACGAGAAGAAGGCTGAGAAGCTAAAAAGAGGCTATGAAAATGTGCAGTACAACCTGATATTTGATGCCAAAGACAAGTTATGGGATATATTTTTGCCGGGAAGAAAAGAAGATTTAGAAAATGAATAAGAAAAGAAGATAGTTAGTTTTTTAAGTGTGATACTGTTCATGGTCCTTACCTATATGGGACTTGCATAAATGTGACGGGGCTGCTGACATAAAAGATGTAGTAGTAGAGGGAGGATATAGATTCCTACTCTACTATACCAATGCTATTCAAGGCTATGCAGTTGATGGAGACGAAATATACATTCAACAGGGCTTATAGTGAAAATCTAGTTTGATGAGTTTGATGATTATAAGACCGGGAAGAGTTGAGAATCTTGCATCATAGCAGATGCCGGTATTCAGATGAGTATGATGCTTATCAAACCTGTTGATCATATGCTGCTTAGGGGAGCAGGAGATGGCCAGACCTTAGAGGTGTACAAACATAAAGGGAAAGAAGTACCTTCTAGTATCCTGTGAAGCAGAGCCTACCTACTAAACACTTTGGTGGTCAACTCAGATTGGGACGTATCGAGTATAAGCCGGGTGCAGTTTATAGAATAACAGACAGATAAAAAGGCTTACCTATCTGAATTATTCCAATAAAAAAAGTCTAAAACGCTTTGGCACTACAATGAGGGTTGACGCGTCATTGACGCCTGATAAAAAGTACCCTGGGTGATATGGAAGCTAAAATGAGCATAGGTAAATCCAGAGTATGCAGCCTACAAAGTTTCTCCGAAGTAAATAAAGGAATTTGACAGGTAAAAAGGTAAAGATGTCAAATGTAAAGAAACAATAAGATAATTAAAAAGGCTCTTATATTTTCAACAAAAGCTAGTACAAGCTTAAAAGGCAAGGTCACTTCAGGGCTTTGCACTAAGCAATAAGATAAACGGTAGATATAATCTATATGTGTCATCTGGAGATGAAGGTGTCTATAAGATAAAGTGGAATTCTATATACAAATATGAGATTAAGAGTGGAAAGGTATGACACAGGTCTTCGGTTAGGTTAAAATGCTGACTATGTTTGGAGTTCTTTTTCCGCCCATTCAGACGATGATGAGGGGTGAGAGCAGAAAGCGAAGAGAGCAATGATGAGGAAGAAGATTATACAGACGATGACTACACTGATGAAGATGAAGACGAGGATGCTGCACTAGCTGAGATTGAGGATCTTAAAGCTAGAGGAGGAGACCTTCAGTTCGTGGTAGAGACATAAGAGATTCTAACCAGCAGCTTATATGTACCATACCTCAAAGTGAGTTTTAATAAAGGTAAAAAGGATTTTGGACTATAAAACAAATAAGAGCTGTTGTGTGATTTGCAATAGCTCTTATTTTGAGATTTATTGAAAAATCACAGCTTTATATGATAAAATCTAGGTAGCAAGTGATGATTAAATAGGAGGAGTTTGATGGGTGGCAATGATTTAAAAGAGTAAAATAAACAGACTTACATATGACATTGAAACTACATCTTTCATATAACTCATTTATACATTTGTTTATTTCTGCTTGTATTTTAGTCTCTATGTTTATAACTTTCTATTTTTAGAAGGGCGTAGTTTTTGTATGGGAGTCAGATGGCTATACACAACACTTAAAAGCCCTTATGTATATTAGGAAAATACTATACAGAAGCTATAGCAACAGGACATTTTCCCAGCTATGATTTTAATTTGGGCTTTGGTGGGAATATTTTTACAACTCTAACTTATTATGGCTTTTTGATCCCATAAACCAGCTATCCATACTTGTACCTTTCAAGTACACAGATTATTTATATAGCTTTTTAGTTGCCTTAAGAGTCTATCTTTCGGGGCTTTGCTTTTATTTTTATGTGCCGTTATTTCGGTAAAAGAAGGTTATATTCTATAATCGGTGCTTTGGTATATATTAGTACATCTTATGTATTTTTGGGGAATTAAGCACCCTTTTTCTTAAATCCATGATTTATCTTCCTGTTTTAGTGGTTGGACTTGACCTTATACTGCGTAAAAAAAGAAACCTTATATATTTATGTTTGGCATTTCTTTATCTGCGTTAAGTGGTTTCTATTTCCTTTTATATGATGACTATAATGCTGTTTTTATATGCGAATATAAGGTTTATGGAACTATATAAATGCTCAGAACAAAAAATAAAAGAGTATGTATGGAGCTTTTTAAGGGTATTTGCAATGTACATATTGGGAATTTCCTGTAGCTATAGTATTATGCCGCATATCATAGCCTTTTTAGACAGTAATCGAGTGGGAAATATAGAAGATTATTATGGCTTTTTGATTTAAAATACTTAAAAATTTATGCTGTCACTTTTTTATGCAAAAAGCTCAAAGATTTTGGCTTTACTATATCACCACTGGTATTTTTTTACTTTAATTATTGCATTTTTAAGTATCAAAAAGTAGAAAACCCCTTCTGTTTTTGACGGGTTTGTCTATAATTTGTCTTGGGATGCCATTTGCAGGCAGGATAATGAATGGTTTTTCTTATCCTACAAAACCGCTGGATGTTTGGTACAGGGCTGCTTCTTTCATATTTGTTTGTAGATACAATGGAAGAATTGATGGAAAGAAAGCATAAGGCTTTTATTATCAAAAATTCTTGGCATTTTAAATGTTCTATGCTTTGTTTTTATATTATAGGTGGCGATAAATATCAATTGATTGGTTTAATCCTAGTAGATATTGCGTTTTTCCTGGTATATTTTTGAATGATTATATTGAGAAAAAGCTCTCATTCATCAGTAAAATGGGAAGTTTAATGGTTGTTGTTCTGCTGATACCTGCGAAATGCCTGTGTTGTTGGAATTATGACTTATTATGACACAGGTTTTTATTGAAGAAAGTATAGAAAGTATGATAATTTCTCAAGATATGAAAAATAGTCAGGAAGTATTTTTTAAGAACTCAGAGTATGTTTCTAAGGAAGAGTATTTTTAGAACAGATGGAAGCAGCTTTACTACAGAATCTTGGGATGATAGCGGGATTTCGAACAGCTACCTATATTTTAGCATTATCAATCCGCATATAGGAGAATTCTTTGATGAACTAGAGATTGCTGACCATAGGAACAAAAATCTTTTTGCAGGTATGGATGGCAGAGCTGTTGCAGGTAATTTGGTTTCTAACAAGTACTTTCTTACTAAAGGGAAAATACAAAAGGAGAGGTTCCTTATGGTTATACCTTAAAAAGCGCCAAATGGACAGTATAAGATATATGAGAATAAGTATTTTCTACCATTTGGCTATACCTATGACAAGTACACAACTTATAAATGAAATTAAGGATGCTTTTTCTTTGGATAAAGAGGCAAATATGCTTGATATGGTTTATCTGGAGGAGAAAATTCCTGATATAGAGCAAGGCGTACCTAAAAATATTACAGCGAAATTCTTTATAAGGTGGAAGTTGGAAACAGAGTTAGGTATAAACCTAATAAATATATAGATTTTTCTTATGATAATAAAAAGTGAAGATGGGAAAGAGAATAAAAAGTTAAATTCATCCGGCAAATACTTAAAGGTTTTGTTTGATGATGATAAGAAGAAAGAAACTTACCTTTATTTTGGAATCGCTCTTTTTGAATGAGCGTTTTTCATTTCTAAAATTGGCATTCGTTCATATAAATTAAATAAAAAGGATATTGTAAGAAGTAAGAGACATACATCTTATTTCGGGAGAAACAATTTTTTATTTAACTTAGGGAATGCAGGTAAGAAGAAAAATTGGGGGAAATTATATTTTCAGAAAAAAGTAAAATATCCACTTGCTGATATGAGAGTTTTCTCAGTTTCGATGGAGGGAATTCCAGCTAAAATAAACAAGTTAAAGGAAAACCACCCTACAAAATGTAAGGTTTGGAATAGATGAAATTTCCGGAGAGATTAGCTTGGATAAGCCTAAAATATTGGCTATGAGCATTCCATATGAAAAGGGGTGGAAAGCCTATGTAAATGGGAAAGAAGTGCCAATACTTAGGGGAAACTATATGTTTAGCTGTCTCTCTCTTGGAAGAGGAGACTTTAACATTGAGCTGAAATATCGTACACCAGGGCTTACAATCTCAATTATGCTTTCAGTAGCATCATTTATTATCCTTGGAGTGATGCTTGTATTAGATTGGAGGAAAAGGAAGAGTGTTGGTATCAGTAGTAGTGCCTTGTTATAACGAAGAGGCTGTAATCAGACTTTATTATGAAGAAATGAACAAAGTTACGGAATTACTAACAGATTATGACTTTGAACTTATTTTTGTAAATGATGGTTCAAAGGATGGTACCCTGGTATTTTTGAAAGAATTTGCCTCTAAAGACAATAGAGTCAAGTTTATATCATTCTCAAGAAATCTTTGGAAAAGAATCCGCTATGTACGCAGGACTTAAAAATTCAAATGGTGATTATGTGGTACTAATGGATGCAGATTTACAGGATCCTCCCTAAAACCTTTGATAGAGATGTTAAGGATTGCGACAGAAGAAGGGTATGATTCGGTTGCAACAAGAAGGATGACAAGGAAGGAGAACCTCCGATAAGGCTCACTTTTTGCCAGACAATTCTACAAAATAATGAATAAAATATCAAAATCAGATATATGTGGATGTGAGCAAGAGATTACTAGGTTAATGAGTAGGGAAACTTTGTAGATTCTCTACTTAGAATGAGTGAATATAGCAGATTTTTCGAAAAGGACTTTTCGGCTGGGTAGGCTTTAAGACCAAGTGGATAGCTTATGAAAATGTGGAAAGAGCTGCGGGGAGACTAAGTGGAGCTTTTGAAACTTCTTCTTTACAGCATAGAAGGAATAGTTGCCTTTTTCAACCCTTCCCTCAGCATTTCGGTGTTTTTGGGATTATATTTGCCTTCCTTTCTTTATCGGATTGGTCTTTGTTGTGATATAGGCTGCTATTTTTGGGGATCCTGTAGCGGGTTGGCCTTCTATGATATCCATTATCCTGCTAATAGGAGGAGTTCAGTTGATTTGTATAGGCATCCTCGGAATTTACCTTTCAAAGGTTTATTTAGAAGTAAAGAAAAAGACCTATTTTTATTTGTTCAGACAGCAATATAAAGGATATCAAGCTATGAAAAATATTATCTTGATGATGGAGTATGATAAGGTTCATTATTGTTGGAGTTATTAACACTGTAATAGGAACCACAATAATGTTTGGAATGTATAATTTATTAGGTATAAATTATTGGATATCAACTGCCAGCAATTACATTTTGGTGAGCATTTTAAGCTATTACCTCAAACAAACATTTTACCTTAAGAATAAAGAAAATCATTTTTACAGGTGGTGAAATTT
>BNJV01002661.1_pt1 | contig 56215 bp, 101 predicted proteins | sample 8540591 | NCBI WGS metagenome assembly BNJV01 (sample SAMD00202457, study PRJDB9452) | human saliva metagenome | host: Homo sapiens | reverse complement strand
AAATATTGTGTTATTGAAAAAGAATCACCAAAAAAATATTTCCTGCGTGTTTCTGCTAAGGAAAAAGTTAGATACTAAGAAATTTGAATTTGATATGATGGAGAAAGTGGCTTCTCTGGAGTTCCGATGTGTAAAACCGATTAGTATAGAACTCTGCGGTAATGAGGTGCATTCAATTCACGAATGGATAGACGGGGATGATGCAAGAGAAACTATTTTAACTTATTCAGAAGAACAACAATACACTTACGGAGTAGAAGCAGGCAGAATTCTTCATAAAAATTCATTCACTCCCTGTAACAGAAGTTCGCGAAGATTGGGAGGTATTTTTTTAATCGAAAAAAATTGATGAGAAAAATCAAAAATACAAAGAATGTCCTGTTCAATATGAAAAACGGTCAGATCTTTATTAATTATTTAAATGCAAATCGAGAATGGCTAAAAGATAGACCTCAGTCTTTCCAACATGGAGATTTTCATATTGGAAATTTCATGATTGGTGAAGATCGTAAAATTTATGTCATTGATTTTGATCGATTTGATCTTGGAGATCCTTGGGAGGAGTTCAATCGGATTGTGTGGTCCGCTCAAATCTCTCCTCTTTTGCATCTGGTATGATAGATGGATATTTTTGATGACAAGGTTCCAGATTTATTTTGGAAACTTCTTGCCATTTACATTCTAAGTAACCTAGTTGGAGCTCTTCCCTGGGCTGTACCATATGGAACTGGAAGAAATAGCAGTAATGCAAAATCAAGCTAAGGGAAATTTTAGAATGGTATGAGGGTATGAAGCAAATCATTCCTAGTTGGTACTTGAACAAGAAGACTGAATTATATACAGGTTGAAATATCAATTTGAGAACAATATACCACGATTATTTTGCTAAGAATTTGACGTATCTGACTGTCTTTTAATATAGATAATTTTTATCACTACAAGTTGAGTTCGTAAAGGAAGGAGTTTAAAATGAAATGTCTTAATAGAAAAAGGGATTGAACTTGTTAATACAGAAGGGTCTACATTCATTTTCTTTTGCGTAAAGTAGCAACGGCGTGTGGGGTGTTTATCATGCTCCGTATAGCCATTTTCAAAGCAAAGAAGAATTGTTAGATGCTATGCAACAATATATTACAGATGAATTTTTCGAGAATTTTTGGAAGAGGCTATTCAAGGTAATGAAAATACATCTGGCCTGTTAGAAAAATATGGGGATAGCCTATGTTTCCTTTTTGTAGATAATCCACGCTATTTTTCATTTATATATTCTCAGTCAAATATGTGCATAGATTTATCATCCTCCATACCAGACCAAGAAAAATTTTCGTCCTTTTGTAATTTACAAAAATACAGTATTCAAATTGTTGCGGGAGGTTAACTATCCAAGTGAAAAAAACAAAAGTGATGTAGTTATGCTTTTATGGGCCTTTATACATGGTCTTACATCATTAGCAAACTATGTGGAATGTTTGTTACGAAAACAACTGGAAACAGAAAAATCATTGATTTTATGGATATATTTGCTCTTTTCGTTTTTTTGAAAACCACGGAGGAATAGGATGTTTGGAATATATTTTAGTGGGACAGGAAATACAGAATATTGTATCAAAAATTTATGTCAGTATATTGCCCGGACGCAGTTGCTCTATCAATCAACGACAAATCCACTTTGAGCTTGCTAAAAGAACATCATGAAATTATCTTTGCATATCCGATTTATTATAGCAATCTCCCGAAAATTGTTCGGGATTTTATTACAGAAAACAATATGTTGTGGCGGCTGATTAAATATGCTCCCAAACAAAATATAGTGCCTTTACGGCGGTTTTGAAAAACAATTTCAGCCGCCGTTTTTCTTCTGAGGCCTCAGCGGCGCACGTTTCTAACGGGTGCAGTCCCGAACCGCCCGGTAGTGGGAAGGATGCGCCAGGCAAGGATGCCTATGGTGACCTCGAATCTGAAGGAAGCTGGATATGAGGAAGATACTAACTCATGGGCAAATCTCCGGTCTGACGAACAGAAATCTCATATGAGGTTATGCATGAGGATAAGACTGCAATACAAGCCAAAGTCCAATAACTACACGCAATCTGGCATGATAAATGAGGCAGATAGATGGAGAGGAAAAAACGTGTGGTACCTAGGGAGGTCTGTGTGGTATGCCTTGAGAGAGGTAACCATTGCTAGGAGCAATGCTGAACACACAGAAGTGGACAGAGGTCATAGTAGTCGACAGACAAAGGACCGAATCAGTAGGAGTCACAAGTATGACTGAGAAAGGAGGAATGACTGGTTATGGCAGAAAACATTGAAAACAACGGCTGTTCGCAAAGAGATAGTGCGGAGACATGAAGGGTATGTGAAAGCGCGTAGGTAATTCAATCTGATATGGAAAGAAAGAGACAGTGCACAGCCGAAGCTCTTGGAAGCGATACTGCATAAAGATAACTTTAACAGAGCGTATAAGAGAGTTAAGGCAAACAAGGGAGCACCTGGAGTGGATGGAATGACCATCGAAGAGGCACTTCCTTACCTTCGGGAGTATCAACAAGAGTTAACGTCCCGTATCTATCGCGGAAAGTACACCCGTCTCCGGTAAGACGAGTTGAGATTCCCAAACCGGATGGTTGGAGAGCAGTACGAGATATCTCGAGGAGAAACTGAAACTTACAGTGAATCGAGAGAAAAGCCGTACTGTCGCTTTTATGATTTATCCACTGCATATCAGTCTGTGCACGTCAACTACCCACAGCGCTGTATACGAGAACCGTACGTACAGTGCTGTGAGAGGACGGCGGTTAGTCACAGCCTCCTACTCGATTAACTGTCAAAGTTCCGGGCACCTTTTTTTCTGTATTGTGCATCTTCCCTATTGAGATAATTGAGTCCTGTGTTACAAATGTAGTTGGGACAAACAATATTGACTATAATTCAAAAAATATGAATACATACGGAGGCAATGAATATGGATAGCAGAAAGCGTATGGGGAAAGATAAAGATGGAGTGATTTTTCCTGTTGCTCCAAATCTTTCCGAAATGAGTGATAGTTATTTGGATTTTATAGAGGAGTTAAAAAGAAATTCAGAAGCAGAGAATTTCTGTGGTATTAAAACGCTAATTCTAGTATGATCTGCCTTTTACTGGAACATCGGCAGAGCTATTTTACAAAAACAGGAAGAAGAAGGTTAGTACAAAGATCATTGACCGCATGGCGAAAGACTTAAAAGATGCTTTTCCAGATATGAGTGGTTTTTTTCTCCAAGAAATATCAAATATATGCGTAAATTTGCGGAGTGTTGGCCTCGATTCTGAAATTGTGCAACAGGTTGTGGCACAAATTCCATGGCGTACAAATCGTATGTTGTTGGATAAATTGAATACGCAGGAAGAGAGGCTTTGGTACGCACATAAAAACCATAGAAAATGGTTGGAGTAGTAATGTTTTGGAACCCAAATCCAAAATAGATTGATAGAACGAGCCGGAAAAAAGTGTCAACAACTTTCCTGTAGCATTACCACCGGTAGATTCTGATATGGCAGATCAGATTTTCAAAGATCCATATTTGTTTGACTTTCTGGGAACGGATATGCCAAGGCGAGAAGTGGAAATTGAACGTCAGCTAACAGAACATATACAGAACTTCCTGCTGGAGTTGGGACAGGGATTTGCATTCGTGGGCAGGCAGGTACATTTGGAAGTTGGTGGAGATGATTTCTATATTGATTTATTGTTTTATCACTTAAAGCTCCGCTGTTATGTGGTGATCGAACTGAAAAGCCTGTGATTTTGAGCCAGGATTTATCAGTCAGCTGAATATGTATCAAAATGTTGTAAATGACATCCTACGTCATCCGGACGATAAACCGACAATTGGCTTGCTGTTGGTTAAGGGAAAGAATCAGACAGTTGTGGAGTATTCTCTTGCTGGCTATCAGAATCCGATTGGTGTCGCAGAGTGGAAAAACCAGATGGTGCAGGCATTACCAGAGGAATTGAAAAGCAGCTACCGTCTATAGAAGAAATCGAAAAGGAATTGAGTAAAAAAAGTGCCACAGGCTGTGGCACAATTACGAAAGATATAAAAACGGAGGTGGATGACCGAGGAAAAACACAAAAATGTTATATATATACAAGAGTATCTACTCTATGCAGGTTGATGGATACAGCTTGGCTGCTCAGAAAGACAAACTGAAGAAATATGCTGAATTTCAGGATATGCTGATAACAGGAGAATACTCAGACGAAGGAAAATCAGGTAAGAATATTGAGGGACGTCCTCAGTTTTTGCTGATGTTAAAGGATATAGAATCTGGAAAAGACAAAGTTGATTTTGTTCTTGTGTTTAAGTTATCTCGTTTTGGTAGTAATGTGGCAGATGTATTGAGTTCTCTACAGCGGATGCAGGATTTTTGGCGTGAATCTGATTTGCGTGGAGAATAGTATTGACAGTTCTAAAGACAGCGGCAAGTTAATGATTTCTGTATTGTCTGCTGTTGCTGAAATTGAACGAGAAAATATTCTGGTTCAGACAATGGAAGGCCGAAGGCAAAAAGGCACGGGAAGGAAAAATGGAACGGTGGACAGAAAGCTGGTGCAGAATCCGAAGTTTGAAACAGCAATCCGGGAATAATGTCTATCAATTTCTTCTGTATTTTGATAAACTATATGATAAGTTCACAGATGCTGAAAAGAAGACATTTCTTAGTAGCTTCATAGAACAAGTCGATATTTTTGAGGAAGAGCAGCCGGATGGCCGTATTCTCAAGCACATTAAGTTCAGATTTCTGTGTATTTTAACAGAAAGGAGATACAGAAGATTGGTTGGGACAGCCGTTATAGGGTTTCTTGCAAGGTATAAAATGAAGTGATAAAAATCAGTATAAATTAAGAAGTGATAAATTTGAATTTGTCGAGTTATATAAACAGCCTAAGTGACGCTACGAATGATAACATTTCAGACTCGCTCCGGCATCCGCTTCGCTCCGCCTAACGCGCTCGCTTAGAATTTATCATTCGTAGCTGGTACCTTAAATTTATGCAAATAAACATTGCTAAAGCCAAATTAAAGATAGCCCCTATCTTCTGCCCCCTACATGTGGCTGATGTGATTCATTAATAAAAATCATAGAAATCAGCCCGTTTTTGCGTTGCTCAGAGGCGCATTGCGAAGCAGCTAGCCTATGAGCAATGCAAAAAGGTAGGAGCGTCACTTAGATTACAAACAATCACATCAGCCCCACAACTTCCAGTTTGTTCTAGGTAATACCTTTTAACGATAACCGCAATCTATCGTTAAAAGGTTTATAGATATGTTCCCACACACGAACGCAACTACTTGACATACTTAGTGTTCACTCGTTTCACGTTGAGTGTGTGGTATTGATGTCAAGAGTCGAGGGAAAATAAACCCGGAAGCCCGCTGTTTACGGGCATTTTGTAAATTGAAGATGAAAAACGCGGCAGGTTGCTCACCTTCTCAGTAAGAACATATCGAAGAACTGATATATTTCCCCAGACAGAAACTGGTTAGGCACCTGATGAGATGTAGTGGCCGATATAGATGTTAGAAATATAATTATTTTGAGATGATGAATTTTGAAGAATGAAGAGATGTCTACTCAGACGAAGAACAGCCTGGCGGCTGCTTTAAAAAAAACGCATGGAAACCACGGAGTTTTCAAAGATCCGGGTCTCTGATCTGCTGAAAGACTGCAATATTGTTCGGTCTACATTCTATTATTATTTTTCTGATATATATGAGCTGCTCGAATGGATGCTGAATACTGAACTGATCGTCCTTTTTGAGAAGTGTGACGAGATTTATACATGGGATCAGGGGGTCACGATGCTTATGGAGTATGTCAGGGACAATAGCAAGATGTGCATTTGTGCGTTCCACAGCATCGGTCGGGAATCTCTTGAGAGAATGATTTATAAGAATTGCTATGTACTTATGGAACGCTTCGTCAATACCCGTTTCTCCAATGTGGAAGTTGCTGCGAGGACAAGGCATTTATCATGGATTTTTACGTTAGGGCTTATGTCTCGGCACTGGCTGCGTGGCTGGTCGGAGGAATGAAGAAAAATCCGCAGGAAATGGTAGATATAATCGAGCGGACAGTAAGCGGGGGAATAGAAGACGCCTTAAAGAGGAGTGCAGCTTCCCGGAAAAGCTGAGAGTATACAACATATAAGACAATTATGGTCTGATGTTTCATATCGAACATCCGGCTTTTTGCGTGATGAATCAGAAAAAGAGCGCTGGATATAATGAAACCATCGAAGAAAATAAATCCAAAAAAATCAGGAGGTATCAGACATGGTAAGTGGAACATATGAAATCATGATGAAGACACCGATGGGAGTCAAGAAGGGACAGATGATCTTGAACGAAGACGGAGAAAAGCTTTCCGGAGCATTCGTAATCAAGGGCAAGGATAATCCCTTCACGGACGGAACAGTTACAGGAGACCACTTCAGCTTTGGCGGCGAACTGATGTCGTCGGTCGGCAAGATGGTCTATACCCTGCGAAGGCGATGTGACTGGTGACGAGGTTACAGCTAAGGTCGTTACTAAAAAAGGCGCTCTTACGATTAGCGGAAAAAGAAAATAAAGAAAGCGAGGAACAAAATTATGTTAGGAAATCAGAAAAAGAAAAGACAACAAGCAGTTTTATTTCGTAGGCGGGGGCATAGCAACGTTGACCGGAGCGGCTTATCTTCTACGTGACTGTGGATTCGAAGGAAAGAACATCCACATCATCGAAGCTCTACCAAAGACCGGCGGCTCCAATGACGCGGCAGGCGATCCGGAACAAGGCTGGGTGATGCGCGGCGAGCGTATGATCAACCGCCAGACGTATGAAAAACTTTCAGGATATCTTAGGTAGCATTCCATCCCTTGATCATGAAGGAAATTCCATGTTAGACGATATGCTGCAGTTCTCAAATGAAAACCCCTGCAGCGCTAAGGCACGATTTCTGATGAGACCGGCGAGATCATGGACGTTTCCAGTTACGGCCTGAACAAACAGGAGCTGATGCAGCTTGTTAACCTTGGAAGGCAGATGAGAGCGAGCTGGACGACGTGACAATCACGGACTGGTTCGGCGAATCTGACAGCCACTTCTTCCATACCGTCTTCTGGTACTGCTATGAGGCGACCTTCGCATTCCAGTACTGGAGCAGCGTGGCCGAATTCAGACGTTACACCCTCCGCTTCTTCCATCTGATCCTCCGTCTCACGACAGCGAAGGGAATTACGCTTACAGAACATAACCAGTATGAGAGCATCATCCTTCCGCCTATGGCCGTCCTTGAGGATGCTGGTGTAGAATTCATCTATAACACAGCTGTGACAGATATGGATTTTTGCCGAAGGCGACAAGATCGTCGTAACCGGCTTGCATACACTCACTGATGGTAAAGAGGGCTATATCCAGCTTAACGATGGTGATATGGTCGTCGCGACTCTTGGATGTATGACAGACAATTGACTTTCGGCTCACTGGATACTCCTGCTGTAATGGATACCAGCTACCCGATGAGCGCAGTACTTTGGAAGAATATCAGTGAGAAGAAGGAAGGACTCGGCAATCCCGATAAGTTCTTTACACATCCTGATCAGTCAGCAGTGGATGTCATTCAACTGCACATTCAAAGGCCATACGATGATGGACTGGTTGGAAAAATATACCCATAACAAGACAGGTGAAGGACTGACATCCACGTTCGTTGAATCGCCTTGGCATATGGAACTTAGAAACCCGCTGCCTCCATTCTTCAAGAACCAAACCGACGAGTATTCATTCTCATGGATGTGCGCCTTCTACAGCGGGAACGTCGGAAAATATACCGGGAAAAACCGAATTTGAATGTACTGGATGAGAAATCTTGAGGAGATTCTTATGAGTTTGCCTATGGATGATGAGACTCGTCAGAAGTGCCGTGACGAAGTAGTCGCTGCGATTCCTGTGATTATGCCGTATATCGGTTCACAGTTCCTACCGCGTGCAGAAGGAGACCGTCCGGACGTGGTACCAAAGAATTCTGTCAATCTCGGATTCACAGGTCAGTTCTGCGAGGTTCCTGAGGATGTGGTCTTCACTGAGGAGTATTCAGTCAGAGCATCCCGTATGGCAGTATATAAACTGCTAGGAATCAAGAAAGAAGTAGCGCATGTAAAACCTATGAAATATGACGTACGCATCATTCTTGGAGCGCTAGTCTCATATCTCAAGTAATTGTAATGATTTGCTAAAGAAGCTCTCCATCTCCGGAAGTCCCGGTGGGGGAGTTTTTATTTGATAGGAAATTTTTCCAAAATTTCCTATCAAATAAAAAACTCTCCGAGGGATCGCACTGCGGCGGATATGTAGATGTCGCTCACGCGACCCGACGCAGGTGGTGAATCCTGCGAAGCAGGATTCTTTCTTGTGCTGGGGTAGAATTGTTCATAATTCTGTGTTAAAATAAGTTTAACGATTCGTGAAACTTATGAACCGTACTTCGGAGGAATATCAAGCTGAAAAGTAATATAGAACTTGATGTAAAGGTGAAGTGCATCGAGGGTAACACAACACAGGCAAAGGTGGCCGAGGAAGTCGGCACTTCAGCATCCTATGTCAGACGTGCGATCAATGACGGTGATAAGGCAATATGAACAAGACCTTCGTTTCTATCTATGGAGGCACTTGGGTACGATGTGGAACTGCACTATGTAAAACGGGAGGTGGCAAACATTTCTAACTTATCTCAGTAAGGCTCAGTTGCCGCCGACATATAAAAGAGATGGTCGGGACTGCTATCTTGATCCTATCAGGGCAGAAACTGATCTTTATTACACCGGAAGAAACAGTACGGCAAAGGGTGATCTCCTATATGATGGACACACTTCACGTTCCTGCTAATATGTTACGTGTTGAAGAGCATCTATCTCATTATGGGATCAAGTCCAAAGACAGGGCAGATATCATCGTTGAAAAGTTTAATGAAGAAAAGCAAGAAACAAATCCGCTTGTCGTTATAGAGTGTAAGGCACCTGGGATTTTCCTTGGTGAAAGCCAAGCAAAGCAAATGACGGGATATGCCGATGCGTTGTTGAGCGATTTTTAGATGATGACAAACGGTACAGATACATTCTGCTACTACTATGATGCCGATAAAATAGGTTATGTCGAAGTCGAGAGCCTTCCTGAATATATGTCTATGGCGAAAGGTAAATTTGTGGAAGTGCTCTAAACCAGAACTTCTGCCACGACTTACTTTCGATGAAATTCCAGGGCATTGTAGGGAATATGATGGGTCGGATATCGGAACGGATACACCAGATTCACTTGCTACAGTATGTGTGAATTTCTGGGAATGTCTGATATATACGGATCATAAATTTCCAGTAAAAGACTACGGTATATTCAAACTCATTGAAGACTATGGCGTCAGATTGTTGAGCTACGGAAATGCTGGAGGAGGTCAGTTCTTTGGTGCCTACCGATCTTTTCTTATCGAATATAAAGGCAGCGGTAAGATTGATGAGCTGCGACAGTTCGTATCTGGAGAGTACCAAGGTATTATAGATGGAAAGAGATTCAATCTCGGGACCTCATAAACGATAGGTTGTGGAAGCTGGATGACCCGGAAGTGATGATGGTTATTGAGAACTTGATCTCCTACGCCTTATCCGGGATGAGTATAGGAAATATTTGAAGAGAAAAATAAATCGGAATTTGTGTAAGAGGCTATGCAAAAATGAATTATAAAGAGTTCGGAAAAACAAAATAGCGATGTTATTATTCTATTGCACGGAGGCGGACTATCGTGGTGGAATTATCGTAAAGAAGCTGAAATGCTTCAAAATGATTTTCATGTCATTCTTCCAGTATTGGACGGTCATATGCAGAAAGCGATAGGGATTTTACAACTATAGAGGACAATGCAAAAGAGATTATTTCCTTTATTGATGAAACATTTGACGGTTCTGTATTGTTAATAGGGGGATTATCTCTTGGCGGTCAGATTCTGCTTGAAATTATGTCTCTGCGAGCAGATATTTGTGAATATGCAATCGTCGAAAGCGCTCTTGTTGTTCCCTCAAAAGATGATATACTCAATGATTAAAACCGGTTTTTGGAAACTGCTATGGGCTGATTAAAACATAAATGGTTTTCTAAGTTACAATTCAAATCGCTTAAAATGAATCAAGAATTTTTGATGATTATTATAGAGACACTTGCAAAAATCACAAAGCAAAACATGATTGCTTTTTACAGGCAAACTCTATGTATTCTATAAAAGATTTACTTAGCAATAGCAATGCGAAAGTGAGCATTTTGTGGAGGACAAGAAAATAGTTCAATGAAAAGCTCTGCGAAAAATAATTAGTAAAATAATTGAGGGTAGTTCTCTTTAGAATTAAAGAAGGAATGTATTATGGTGAGTTTTCTATCAATCATCCTGGTGATTATGTAAAAGAAATTGACCTCTTGAAGTCAAAAACTTAACTTCAGAAGTAAAAAGATTTTAACCTCAGAAGTAAAGAAAATGAACTTCAGGAAGTTCAAAATGCCCGCTCTAACTATTAAGAGAGAAATAACGAATTAAGGAGGAAAGATTATGGATTATAAAGAAATAAAGCTTAATGTTTCAAAATAATAAAATTAAAGAATATAAGCAATTTGAGGGCTTAGAATTATAATCTGATATTTTTAAATCTGAAGATGAAAAAGGTATTGATTAACAAAAAGAATCCATTAAAAAGGCAGAATAAGTCAAGGCTTAGAGATCACATTAAGGAAGGGCTTATAGGAAGTCTTAAAAGTTCAAAGGAAGTTATATTAAGAAAAGCGAAGGGACTTATGATTATTTTCATAGGTCTTATTATTTTGGGAACTTTCTCATTAACTTTGTAGGAACAGGAATGACAGGCTTTATGAACTCTACAAGTTCTGTTCTTACAACAAGTTATTTATCAAAGCCAAAATGTCCTAAGTGAAATCAATGAGAATTTTTCGGGGATGGAAAAAGGAGCTGCAAAGTGGGAAAGTATATAAGTGAGAAAAGCAAAGAAGCAAGTTATGGAACAAATTTTGTGGAAAAATGTTGCTGACTTTTTCTCTGAAAATTATCCTGATCTAAAAAGGGTTTAACCGTAGAGGACTTTATAGAATGAAGCAATTCTATGAGTTATATAAGGACGATGAAAAAGTGTCACCGCTGGTGACACAATTGAGTTGGACAAATCACTTAAAATTAATGTCTGGTTCAAAAAGCAAGGAAGAAAGAGTTATCTTGCTTAGTTGCATCGGAACTAAAGATAGGGAGTTTAAAACCGGAATATATAGGCAAAAATAAACTTGTATTTAGAGGCATTAGATAGAGAAGTAAAAAAGAAAACTGAAAATCCAAGTTTGACTATTGGAGGGAATGCTTCGGGCGGACTGTTATGCGAGGTAAAAAGGGGATCCCCATTTTAGAGGACTATTGCACATACAAAAATGTGGACTATATCTTTGATATAAGTCAGATCGTTTCAAAAACAGGGATGTCAATGAGGTAAATCTTTGGAGATTTGATAAAGAAGCTCGTAGAGATGTATTAAAAAGAAATGATAAAAAGCTGAAGGCTATGAAGAAAGTGAAAGCACCTTAGAAAATGTCTTTTTAAAAAACTTTATAGCCAGCTATGTTCATGTGGGCGAAGGAGGTTGTAATAGGTGGGCCCAAAGGGCTAGGTCATAAAAATGAAATTTAAAAAGTTGGCTAATTATTTTATATTGGTATTGAATGATTTGAAGTAAATAAAGTATAATGTTTACGAGCAATTAACTCCTTTGTGGTTATTTTGGTTTGGAGATTAATATTATACCTTAAAAAGAGGGGAATTGATTGTTATTTGCAAAACTCCTGAAAATAAAGATTTTATAAGAAAACAAGGGGTGTCTTTTGACACTACCGAGCAGAAAGAGGGGGAGTATGGCATTAAACTATAAACCGTTATGGGTTCAGCTTGCAAAAAAAGGGCTTGAAGAAAAACAGATGTTATAGCTATGGCAGGACTTACCACCAATGTTATGGCACAGATGGGAAAGAGCAAGCCGATAACACTTAAAAATTTAGAGAGAATATGCAAGGCACTTGACTGTACACCTAATGATGTATTCTCTTTTGATGATGAATATAAGGAATAAAGCGAATTTTTAATTGCTGAAAGAGAAGGCTATAATATTAAAAGCCATTGAAGATGATATGACAAAAACTTTGCCTTTTTGAGAATGAAAAACTTTGACATAGTCTTTCACCCTGTTTCCAACTGTTATGTGGAAGATGTACAGCATATTTTTTTAATGAAGCTTATAGAGTTTTAAAAAAGGGTGGAATTTTTCTTGCAGGCTTAAATAATGAAATCAATTATATTGTGGATAGTGAGGAAAAAGAAATTATATGGAAAATGCCTTTAATCCATTAAAAAGATAAAGCAGCCGAAGAATATATGATTAAAGAAAAATCCGGAATGCAATTTTCTCACAATATGACAGAGCAGATAGGGCGGACAGTTAAAGGCAGGGTTCACTTTACTTGATATATATGAAGTCACGAATGGCTTTTGGAAGACTTCATGAACTGAATATTAAAAACATATATTGCCACTAAATCAGTTAAATGATAGAAATAGATAAATTTGAATTGACCGAGCTGAAAGCGAGGGATGCCTCTTGTTCGTAGGGCAAGAAGATGGAATCTGGAAAGAGTGTAACAACTTTAGAATTTGGAGGTATTAAGATTGATCAACAATTTAATGTATATTGAACTTAAAACGGGATATTCTGATGATGGACCGGCGTGGATTGGATATTTCAAAAACTTCAAAAAGTAAAAAAAGACGATTTATTTTAATGACCATAGCGTTTCAGAAGAATATTGGTAACTACTCAAACTATATAGATATTGAAAAATGGTGATGAATATTGGATCTCAGGATTGAAAAAGAAGAGAGTAATCGCCACCGGGATGGGCACGGAAAAAAATTATGATTGACAGAAGAGCTGTTGAAGAATATCTTTTACTGATTGGAGAAAAAAGAGCTACCATTAAATTTATTTGAAGTAGTTGACATTGAAGATAGATTTCAGTGGAAAGAGTAAATGAATTATTGAATGAAAAAGAAGTAGATAGCTTCAAGCTTTTGGAACTGATAAATCGAAATTTGCGGAGGGATAAATGATAATAATTAGCACCAATAGAGGAAATTTTGATTTTGTGTCAATAGATGATGCTTTAGAATTTGTGAGTAAAGTAGCAAGTGAAAAAGATGATATTTGGGTTAGCAAAGAAGAGGAGTATCTTGTATAGCAATTTGTGTCAACGGAGAATATGCCGTTGTGAATTATTTTGGAAATGCCGAAGGAGAGGTGTGGTTATCCTATAATGAGGATAATCGGAAAGAAGTTACTTTTAGTGCCGGCGGAGATGAATGGACGCCGGACATCAGTGCAGTTATCAGATTAGAAGCTATGTTTTTCTTGTATAATGGAATTTTTTTGCTTACCTGTAACAGACCCTCCTGTATTCAATGGAAAAAAGTTGTAAATATTTAAATTTCAGCTCGTGAATAAAAATAAATAGAATTGAGAGATTGTATTATGCAATGGTATGAAAAATATGACTAAAGAACAGCAAACCAAATTTAAAAAGTTATAGCAGTCAGTATAGTAGGAATTATAGTTATTGTGCTAATTCCAATGTGTTTTCAGAGTTTTTAAAAAATAACTTAGAAGTTGAAGAGGTGAGTTTTTGAGAGCATACGAAAATAAAGAAGAACTCAAAATTGAAATAAATAAAGCATTTGGTAAATATATTTCAGAATTTGAGGATATTCGGAAAGTTTTAAAAAGATAAGAGATTTGATGAAGTCGATAGAACTCAGGGCTGAAAAATCTTGCTTATCAGGTAGCTTAGTTCTTAAATGGGAGGAAGATGAAAGAAATGGACTTCAAGTAAAAACACCATCAAATGAATTCAAATGGAATCAACTTGGTGAATTATATCAGTGGTTTACGGATACTTATGCTCATTTATCTATACAAGAGTTGAAACTAAAAATTAAAAAGTAAATGTTAATTCTATCTGTGTAATGATTGATTCGTTGAGTGAGGAAGAATTATTTAAGCCACATATGAGAAAATGGGCTGATGAAGCGACTAAAACAGCAGTATGGGAAGTATATAAATTTATCTATGTGAATACAGTTGCACCTTTTTGAACTTTTCAGAACAAAAATCAGAAAATGGGAAGAAGATAGCACTATCAACTCCCAGTTTGTCTAACTTAACAATTAAATAAAAATGCCACAACATAGTAATTCATTAAACAGTAAGTCAAAAAGAATTACTGTTTTTTTGTTGCTCAAAAATTAGAAAGAGAGGATACCATTATGGCTAATAAAGTAAATCTGCAAAAAAATAAAAATCAGAAATAGAAACCAAGCAGGCAGAATTAGAAAAAGTACGAAAAAAAGATAGTTCAGCTCAAGAACAGGGAAAAGCAAATTAAAAAAATAGCAAGTATTGAGGGAAGAAAAAAGAGAACTCACAGGCTGATAGAACGAGGGGCAATTCTTGAAAGTTTCATTGATAGAGCAAGTGAGAAAAAAACAACGAAGAAATCAAAGAAATTTTGCAAAGAGCATTTAGAAAAACTGACTGAACAAATCGTTCTGTTAGGCAGAAAATGAAAGGAAAATCAACAAAGTGGTATAATTACAAATCCCTTAGATTTTCTAAGGGCGCAATTATACACCCTAAAGGGTGTCCCCTGAGTCCTGCGGAGCTTTTTACCCTTGCAGGGAGCAATAAGAGATAGGAAATATGGTAGCTAATGCCCCATTCCCTTTACTGGATATCCTGACAGATATTATATAAGCACGACACCTGAAACAACAAAAAAATGAAAGGAGTTGATGAAGTGGCAGACCTTGCCATTCATAATGAGAGTGATGAGGGGAACAGAAACATTCATGCACATATAATGACAACTGTTAGACCGCTTAATGAAAAATGGTACTTGGGGAGCAAAGAGCAAAAAGGAGTATCTTCTTGATGAGCAGGGGAACAGAATTTTAGGGAAAAAACAGAAAGCCTAAGACAAGAAAGGTGGAACTTACCACTTGGAATGATAAGGGAAATGCAGAGAAATGGAGAGAAAATTTTGCTGACCTTTGCAATAGATATTTAGAGAAAAATAATCTTGAAAAAAAGAGTAGACCACCGCTGTTACGAAAGACAGGGCAGGGAAGAAATACCAACAATTCATTTGGGAGCAAGTGCAAGTGCCTTAGAAAGAAAAGGGATAGAAACTGATAAAGGAACATCAACAGGGAGATTAAAAAGCATAATTCTCTTTGTTAGAGCCATCAGAGAAAAAAATATCGGAGCTTACATCTTGGCTTAATGATTTTTACCAAAGCCCTATTTGAAAAAAATATGAACAGTATAAACAGGATAAGAAAGAAGAATATGAAAATAAGGCAGAACTCTTTAATCTTTTATGAATACATCAGCATTTATTATGACTTGCAGGAAGAAAAAAAGAAGAAACCTAAACCCTTATGCAAGCCAGAAAAAAAGGTGTTGTTGATATGAAAAAGATTTGCAAAAAGCAAGGATATACTTATCAGATAATAACCTTAGAACCATTGCAGACCTTCAGGAAAAAGATAGGCAAGTTACAAAGTCTTAATAAAAAAATCAATAAAGAGATTAAAGAAAAGACTGCAAGAATAGAGAACCTTAATAAATGCTTTATCTATGCAGACATCATCAAAGACAATAAAAGCATTTATGAAGAGTGGAATAATAAATCCATCTTCAAAGAAAGCTTTTACAATTCCCATAAAGATAAAATTGATAAGTACAAAAAGGGCAAGAGCAATGATTGAAAAGTTTACCGGCACATCAGCTATCAAGACAAAAGACTGGCAAAAGGAAATTGAAAGCCTTGAAAGTGAAATATAAGACTCAACAGACAATCTCAATCAGTCAAGGAAGAATACGAAAACATCAACCATATAAAGTATGCAGTCAAAAACCGTCAATGATGACTATGGAATAGACCTTTCCATTGAGATTGATAAGGCTATCAAGAGGGGAGAAAAGCCGAGTGTCATTACACAGATTAAGGAGTATCAGAAACAACAGGAAAGCTATGAAATGAAAAAAGAGAAATTAAAAAACAGAAAGCACTCTCCCACCCTTTTATGGAGAATTTCATAATGTCAGGCTAAATGATGAAGAATACCAAAAAGTTAAAGGAAAAGCTGAAACACCACACAGATACAATGATAGAAAAAGCTATCAAGATATATCAAAAGTAGCGGAAAAAGACTATAAAGACCATTATGTAACAATCCTTAACTGGTATGAGCAGGACAGGGAAAAAACTATCACAGAAAGATAAAAGCAAAAATGAAATACCTAACTATGATGACAGCCCTACCATATAAGGCGGTGTGGTAATAAATACAGGGCTTTAAGGATATAAGGAGTATTGACCCTCTACCTAAGAAGAAAAATTAGCCTTAAAACGCATTACACCGCATTTATTGCATTTATTAGGTATGAAGTAAAACTGAACCGTAGATTGATTATAGAAAATATTAGATGAAAATGATATAATTAAAAAAATGATAAATGTGAGGTTATTGAAAACATGATAATGAAAGGCAGACTTATGAGAAATAAAGTTTTAGGCTTACTGCTTTTTAACACTTTTCATATTGAGCGTAGTTTTAGGCTGCTCTAATAAGCATAACGAAGTCAATACAGATAAATTGGAAAAACGGACTTCTGTTGAAACCTCTCAGCCTAAAGAAAAAAACAAAAAACATTTCTGAGGGTACGCTGACATACACTAATTTGAATAGTAAATCATCGATTGATGAAGTGAAATCAAGCTTAAAGACATCAGAAATAAGGTCAGAATATGCTGACAGAGTTTTTGGAGTGGGTAGCAGACTATAACAATTGCATGAGGAACTGTGATGAATTTTCCCTGACTGGTGATTTTATCACCGTAAGTGCAAAAAGCGATTGATTATGGTGATTATTCTAAAATGTCAAGAGAATGGTTCAGAAGAAATAATAGAAATTACTATGATGTATTGTGCAGAATTGTGGCATTTGAATTAAATCAGGATAATATTGAAACTAAAAAAATGGTTAAAAAAATCTGATTTTTGATTGTTGGGATGAAGATGAATCATGGCTTTTATACTGATGGGGACATTCTTTTTGGAAGAAAACCATCAGATGAAGATTCAGGCTGTGTGCCATTTCCGCTGCTTAGTTGGAGTGATGAAGCAATAGCAAAAATACTTCACTATTTTTTTAATCCTGTTTTTTTGTAAATAAGAAATGTAATGAAGATGAAATGCTACAGGCTATAAACAATAGATGGGATGAATATGGAGTTTCATTTAATGAAAATTCACATTCACTTATTACATTTTGGACACAGTTAGAAGATGAAATTGCAGTTTCTCATGCCGGAGTGTTGGCAGAAACTGAATATGGTTTTCTTTTCTTTGAAAAGACAAATCCGGAAGAACTGTATGCAGCTACAAAAATTTTTGACCATAGACGCTCTGAAAAAATTATTTATATGAAAAAATAAAATTGGAATGTTCAAAGGATGGTTCAGAGGTTGGCAGGTATATAATTTTGAAAAAAACGATAAGAAAATATAAAGTTGGGAGGTATTTTGTGACAGAAACATCAAAAAGAAACGGTCTTAATAAGTGATGATATAATAAAAAAACAAAATTTATTATATAAGAAATCAAAGGGTTATGCTGGATTTTGAACTGGCGGAAATCTATGGATATACAACTACAAGGTTTAATGAGCAGGTAAAAAATAATTCAGAGAAGTTTGATGATGACTTTATGTTTCAGCTGACAAAATCTGAATTTGATAACTTGATATCGAAAAAATCGACATCAAGTTGGGGAGGACGCAGAAAGCTGCCCTATGCATTTACAGAACAGGGCATTTATATGCTGATGACTGTCTTAAAAAGGACAGCTTGCAGTTAAACAGAGCAAGGCTCTGATACGGCTATTTAAACAGATGAAGGATTTTGTTGTAGAAAACAGGGATTTTATAAGCTCAAAGGAATTAGCTCAAATAGCCTTGCAGACAAATCAGAACATAAAAGATATAGCAGAAATTAAAGCACAAATGGCAACACGAGAAGATTTAAAAACGAGTGATGGATAATTTTATAGACCCTGAGACCTATAAAACATTTTCTGCTAATGAATGGCGAGAAATTAGAAGCGGATATAGCTTATACCAAAAATCTATAAGTCTGCTAAAAAGAGCATTTATGTTGTAGATAACTATATAGGCTTGAAAAACACTGGAATTGATAAGAGGAGCAAGAAATAAGATTGAAATAATCATTTTTTTAGTGATAATGTTAAGAATAAAGATATGCTGACTAAGAGCATTTGGAATGATTTTAAAAATGATTATCCCAAACATAAACATAAAAAAATAAAGACTACCAATAGAAACTACTATGACAGATATATTGCTATAGATTATGGAACAGCAAACGAAAGCATATATCATTGTGGATGTTCATCAAAAGATGCAGGTAATAAAGTAACAAGCATCGCAAGGATAGAAGATGTTAATTCATATTTATATCACCCAATGTTTGATGGGCTGTTATTAAATCCAATGCTAAAAAAATATAGATGTAAAATAAATAATGATTAAATTTTTTTGAAGCGATTAGGAAATCACCCGGTCGCTTTTTTTGCGTTAACGAGGAGAATTTTTACAATGGAAAAATCAGGAAGAAATAATAGTAAATGCAGTAATACAGGGAGCTAAGTTCAGCTATAATCCAAAAACAGGCTATGAAAAAGACGGACACATCTACTGCAAGACCTGTAATTGTCAGGTAGATGGAACGCCTGTTGAATTTAAGTGGCAGGAAGCGTATATTCAGGAAGTCCTGCCAATGTGATGAAGAAAGAAAAAAGAATACAGGAAGAAAGGGAAAGGCAGGAAAAAATAGCAGAGATTAAGAAAAGGTGCTTTATAGAGAGAAATCAGGAGAACTATACATTTGGCAATGCAGATGAAAGCACAGACAAGGAACTATTAAAGAAAGTAAAAAAGTATGTAGAGCAATTTGAGAAAATGAAAGAAGAGAATATAGGCTTAATCATCTATGGAGGTGTGGGAACAGGTAAGACATACATCACTTGCAGCATTGTAAATGCCATTATTGAAAAAAATATCTCTATGAATGTAAAGTGATGAACTTCTCACAGATATTAAATGAGCTTCAAAAACGGAGGTTTTAACCTTAATAGGAATGAATATATAGACAGCCTTACAAGGAAGACACTTTTGGTAATAGATGATTTTTGGGATTGAAAGAGATACAGAGTATGCCTTGGAGCAAATCTATAATGTCATAAATGCAAGGTATCAGAAACAAAAAGCCGACCATCATAACAACAAATTTGGATTACAAAGACCTTGAAAAAGAAGTTCCATATAACCTAATGCTGTCAAGGATATACTCAAGAATAATAGAAATGGGAGTACCCCTTAAAAATTACAGGAAAAAGACAGGAGAAAAGAAAAAGAAAGTTAAAGATTGAACAGGCAAAACACTTGATAGACGGATAAAGGCGATTAGAAGATTAAAAATTCTAACCGTCTTTTTTTATTTGCTGGAAAGGAGAATAATGAGTAAAACAACAGGTAAGATATATCGTGAAGCGTAACTATTCCACATCAAGAATAGGGACAGACGCTTTTATAAAGCTGATAAAGAATGATAAAAGCAGGAATAAAAGCCCTGATATAAGCCAAAAATAATAATATTAGGGAAAAATAATATTGAGTATACGCAATATAATATGTATAAAAACGATGAAATGTGTTATACTAAAAGACAGTTTTAGAGAAAGTTGTGTCATTCTATAAATCCAAAGGAGGAATAGGAAATGATACAGGCAAATTCAAATCACTTTTCATACAGTACTGCAATATATTGCAGGCTTTCAAAAGATGATGAGCAGAAAGGAGAGAGTGCCAGCATACAGAACCAAAGGGATATGCTTGAGCATTATGTCAAGGCAAAAAAGGCTGGAACTTTTTGATGTATATGTTGATGACGGATATACAGGCTTAAATACCAACCGCCCCTCATTTCAAAGACTGATTAAAGATGTCGAAGATAAGAAAGTGGACATTGTAATAACAAAAGACCTGTCAAGGCTTGGAAGAAACTATCTTCAGACAGGCTATTACACAGAAAAACTTCTTTCCCAAAAATGGAGTAAGATACATCGCAGTCAATGACGGGGTTGACACCTTACAGGACAACAATGAAATCGTACCCTTTAAGAATGTGTTAAACGAGTTTTATTCAAGAGATGTTTCAAAGAAGATGAAATCGGCTTACCTTACAAGGGCAAGGCAGGAAAGTTAACAGGCTGCCTTGCACCGTTCGGATATGGTAAAATCCTGATGATACCATACCCTTATGGTAGATGGGGAAACTAAGTGGATAGTTGAAAAGATATATGAGCTTGCCATATCAGGATATGGAACACAGGCAATCAGGAGAATGCTCTTTGATGAAAAATACCTATAAAATGGCAAATGAAAAGCTGAAAAAGCAGAAAAGACCATTAAGACAGGGGAAGAAAGTATCTTTTCGGGACTTGTAAAATGCCCTGATTGTGGCAAAAGCCTTTAAATCTTGGAAGAAACAACTCAAACAAAGAAAAACTGCTAACATGACAAACACCTACGCAGATACGGTAAAAACTTATGTACCCAGCACAGGATATACTTTGATACCCCTTTTATGCAATCGTGCTTGAAGATATAAGAAAATGCTGATTTTGCCTTGAAAGATGAAAAAGCAATAATCAAGGCACTTGAAAAGTCAAAGATACGGAAGATGAGGAAGAACAAATCTACATTGCCAAAAAGATTGAGGAAGACAGTAAAAGAGTACAGGAGTTAGGCAGGAAGATTGAAAAACTCTGATGACTGGATAGATAAGAAAATCAGCGAGAACAATTTCCAAAGGATACTTGAAAAGCACAGGAAGAACAAGACCTTTTGACAAAAGCAGATTGAGGAAATGGAAAAACGAGTTGTTGCAAGCGAGGTAGATGAAATAAACATCCATAAATGGATAGAACTCATTAAAAGCACAAGGATATAAAAACGCTGGATAAAGAAACCCCTAATGAACTCATTTCAAAAATCTATGTCCACGAAAAAGAGATAGTGGATGGAGAAATCACCCAAAACCATTGATATTTACTACAATTTCATAGGAAATACGGACAGGTTACAGGTAAGCTACAATCTCTAATTAGCTATGAAAGCAGGTGATTACTGCACATTACATTTTTGGATCTAAAGTTTCGCTATATGGTGCAAAGGATTATAATCATGGTCACGCACAATTGATACTCGACGGAAAAGATATCGGAGTTGTTGACTACTACTCTCAAACTCGTATTAATAATGCGCTAATTTTTGAAGCCAACGACTTGACAGAGGATGAACACACTTTGGTTATAAAAAGTACTTAAAACTAGAAATCCTCATTCATCGGGGAAATTTTGTGACAGCTGATTACGCGGTGTGCATAAAAAGTAATTTTTAATCGATATACATCAGCTGTGTACTTATTAGTTATTTTCAACCTATTTTTAATACAGCTTAAAAGATATGGCAGGAACAAGCCAGGTGTTTGTTCCTGCCATCATGTTAAATGCTAATTCAAAAGACCAATTAAAACTCGTAACAACTCGCCTTAATTATTGACGGCTCTTCTTCTAGTCTGATATATTGCTCATCTCCATTTAAATCCATATATACCTTCCAATTGCAATTTTCATCATATGTTCCTTTTTCCAGTGACAAAAATCCAATTGTTTTTCCTTCATTTAGACTCTCCAACTCGACCCTATATCCATATCCAATAAATAAAAGTTCATCTGTAGCTACTTGGATAACCATTCTCCCTATGGAATAAATTCGCTATTATCATCTATCTTATGATAAAAATTCTACCTTTAATGCATATTTTCCTATATGACATTTATACTCACTTTCACCTTCTACGAAAAACCTGTCATTTTTATCTGTCCCATAGTATTTTGTAATTATAGGAGCATATGACTAAATAATCTATAGCTCTTTGAAAGATAATCTTTTACAGCCCTCATGATACATTTTTATCATTAACGTCTGTGTGTAAGATTCCCGTTATAAATGATTTATCCTCACCAATGCTCGCTGCCCCAAAAGGTGAATAACATAATGTATTATACTTTCCTATAGCCACGTATAAGTTTGGTATGGCCCACTTATCCCTCCTGGTTTCCGGTATGAATAAAGGATTATCTTCTCTTGAATATAAAGCGGCTGTTTTCTCAAATTCAAAAGTGTATATGTCAGGTGATAAAAAGTCCAGGTTTGGTGCCATAGCTTTCCATATTCCTACCATCTCAGGCCCAGGTCCTCCGCTAGGATATGTTCACCTCTTCGCCTTCACCCTTAAGCCATACATTAGTACGGTAGTCTATATACTTCCTTTCCTGCCTTTTGCCAATTTAGTCCATATACGCAGCATAATTTGCACATATGAAGGCTTCAGCAGCATTTTCTCTAAATACTTCTTCCCAGTTTCCAATTTCGCTGCTGTCAAATTTTTGGTACTATTACTTTTAATGATTTCTATTAAATCTTATTTACGTATCCTTTATATGCTTCGTTTGCTTCTTTTTAAAATCCTTGGTAAACCAAGAATACCAACTTCATTTTTCCACCTGCATCGCCAAGACTGTCTGTTCTTTTTCATCAAAATCTTTTATAAATTTCATAAAAAGTTTTGAAATGCATTGATTTCTACTGATAAGATATCACTTTTAAAACAGGCTTAAAATTTTTGTTTTCATTCCTGACTTCGCCTCTTACTCTCGGAAATCTGGCTAAAATCCAGTTTAACCCAGTTAGGAGCATATGTTGACAAACTATTTTTCCAGCTTCCAAACCATAGTAGTACAAGTTTAACCCTATTTTGCACGTGCTTCAATGATTAAACGTTTTTACCATATTAAAAATCAAACTCATTCTCTTGCTTTTCAAGCATATTCCAGTAAACAGGCACAAGAGTGTATACAGTTTAACTCCTTTTACCCTTTCCCAGACGATTTTCATATACTCTGGTGAGGAGGCAGCGAATTATGTACTTCAGCAGCAAGCATAATATGGCCTGCCTTCAACCAAAAACATATATCCCCATTAAATCTTTTGATCTGTGGCAAGTCTTTCATCACCTTCTCCTTTTTCAACTTATTTTCGTTGAACCTCTTATTATGAGCTCTGTACCAATTGATTCTCTGGTGTTTTTGCAACACTTTCAATATTGATTATATTAACTATCGTTTCTGCATACTCCTTAAAATCATGCAAGCTACTGTGGTTATACCGGGATACCAAAGCTTGATATATCGAGGTCCATCATAGCCTGAAATTGCAATATCTTCCGGAACCTTTATATTATTTTTATAAGTCTCACTAAGTGCTCCTATTGCCACTAAATCATTTATACATATTATTGCTTCCGGCATTTTTCCCCACTTTAAAAGCTTTTTGCACTGCAATGTTGCCGCCTTCAACAGAATAATCGCTTTCTATTATCTTACCTTTATTCCATATTTTTCGGCAATCTCGATTATCTCATTTCGTCTATCCACGGTGGTTCTAATGTTTCCAAAGCCCCAAGCAATGCAACATCATTATATCCCTCTTTTGATAAATGCTCTAAAAAGCTTTTTACTACTTAACTTTTAGTTCCTGATATACTTGAACACAATTCAATTCAGCAACATCTACGCAGGCAATAATCGGAATCTTTTATTGATTTTTCCAATTCCTCCAGATATTTTTATCAATGTTTATATCGTCCAGTCTACCTCCCATAAAAACAATCGCTCTCACATTTGCAGACATAAATGTATTCAAAATATTACTCTCAAAAGGTGCCTATCTGATTCAGATTGCACAACAAAATCGTGTATCCTTCTTTTTGCGGCATTTCGGTTTCATAAAAATATTCTTGCATAATAAGGGCTGTTTATGTGGAACAACGAAAACCAACTGTATTTGACTGCTTGCCTGTAGAGCCTTAGCTATTTGGTTTGGTCTGTAATCATATCTATCGATTAACTCTAGTATTTTTCTTTCTTTTCTTTATCAACTTTTTCCCGTATTATTATTACCCTTGAAACCGTAGCTGTTGATACTCAGCCATTTCAGCTAATTCTACAATAGTAATTTTCTTATTCATATCATTTTTCTCCGATGTTCTTACATTTAGTTTCTCAAGCATTCAATACTTATCCTTTCAATCCACCTGATACTATGCCTCTAATAAAATACTTTTGGAAGCAGGAATAAAGCACTATTATAGGTAAAACTGTTAATAATGCCATTGCCATTACCGGTCCCTGGTCTAATGCGTCTTTATACCCACTTATTGAGAATTTAAAATATAAGTCCGACTGCTAAGGTATACTTTGGCTCATCATTTAAAAAGATTGCAGGACCAAAGTAATCATTCCACGTCCATACAAACATAAAAATTGCCACTACAAACAAAAATCGCCTTTGAATTTGGAATAACCATCTTGAACAAAATTTTAATTTCACTGCAACCGTCAATTCTGGCTGACTCTTCTATTTCCTTTGGAAAACTCTTAAAAACTGATGTAAAAAGGAAAATACTAAAGCTGCTTCCAGCCAGCATATTAGGCAGGATTAACGGTAATATGGTATTCGTAAACCTAAGCTTAGCATATATGTTGTACAAAGGTATTATTGTTACAAAATAAGGCACCATCATTGTTGAAATGAGGATAGTAAAACCGAAAACCCTTTAACTTTGCATCGTACTTGCAAATCCATAGGCTACTAAAGTAGTACTGATTAGAGTTCCTATAATATTTTGAGTATTGTTATTATACTACTATTCTTAAAATACATAAAAAGTGTGTACTTTCAAATATATATTTAAATGATCTTAATGTAATCGGAGATGGAAAATATCTCAGGTGGGTATTTAACTATCTGCTCAGTACCCATTAATGAAGTGGATAGCATCCAAATAAATGGAAGTAGGAATATTATTCCTAAAATGCAGCATATTATAATCCAAGCTAATAGGCTTACTTTCTTAAGCATAGTCCCATCCCTTTCTATTCTGTATAATTCATAAGTTTTTCTTAGTGACCTTAATACAACTAAACTTATAAATAAAATGATTATATACATAATCCATCTGCAAGCAGCTGCATATCCGAATCTTCCATCGGCTAAATCCGCTGTCATATATATACATTCCATACATATAGGTCTTCTTAAAAGGTCCTCCCTCTGTCATAATAAGCGGTTGAACAAAGACCTGAAAAGTCCTCATTATTCCCATTATCAGGTTAAATACAAACATTGGCTATGAGTGGAAATGTTATCTTAAAAAAGCACTTTATACTTCAGCCCCATCTATTTTTGCAGCCTCATAGTAAGAGATGGGAATCTGCTTAATACCTGCTAAAAATATAAGCATTTGCTGCCCACAGAAGATAAGGTTTGCAATTACAAGGGAGGTCATTGCCCACTTTGTATCGGTTAACCAGAATGGACCTTCTATATGGAATATTGATAATATATAATTTATCAATCCTCCCTCGCCTCTTAACAAGTATTTAATAACCGCAAAAAACCGCCGCTCCTGCTGCAATTGAAGGGAAGTAGAAAATTATTTGAAAAATATTACTTATTTTAACTTCTTTGGATAATAAAAAATGCCATAAACAGTGCTAGTATCAGGCTTGTAGGAACTGCTAATATGGCATAATGAAAAGAGTTTATAAGACTTTTCTAAATAAATCATCATAAAGCAGTAAATCAATATAGTTTCTTAGTCCTATAAATTGTGGCATAGTAATACCATTGTACTTAGTGAGCGAAGATAAATTGAATACACCAGTGGCATAAGGTTAACAGAAAGAAACCCAAAAACCATGGCATTATAAACAGATAAAAATATTTCGCCTGATTCTTCTTATGCCTCATAATCATCCCTCCAAATATTACTTTCTGTATTTTTAGTTAAATTTTGGTGCCTTGCGCTAAATACTTTACCACAAGGCACCGGAAAAATTATGTTACTCTTTCATTCTATCTAACCCTAAGCTGTCCCTTTGTCTGGATATTCTTTTAATGTTGTATCAAGGGTCCTGTTCACCTGAAAACAGCAATTCAAGTTCAACCTTAATTATTTCATCCTGTATTTCATTAAGTACCACTCCATCCACTGCGTAATCAAGAGCATCAAAAAAATACTGATTTATTAAATTTCTTCCATCCCTTTGGTATGTTGTTTATAAAGTTACTATCCTCACTTATTGCCTTTAATGCAGAAGACCTATAACTTCCATCTCTTCCTGAACCTTTCCTTGGGCGAGACATATATTTAATGTATTCTCAGGCCTCATCCTTATGAGGACAGTCTGCTGAAATACCTATAGCTGTTGTCCAAAGTGGTGATCTCCATTTGCCGTACTTTGAGTTTGAAGGGAAGGTTACGATGTCCCATTCAAACTTATCTCCAATGGCCTCGTTAAAAGCTTGCCATATCCCAAGAAGCTCCTACAGTCATTGCATACTTACCTGTTTCAAAAGTTCCTCCTACATCCTTAGCCATTGTAGGGGTTGGGGAAATCTTATGAACTCTATACAAATCCGTCATAAACTGAACGCCATCCTTAAAGCCTTCGGTATCAGCAGTCATCTTTCCAGCTTCCCAGTCCCAAGCCTTGTATCCGTCGTAGAGATTTCTTGCAAGAGAATATGCCCACCAGGATGAGAAATCAGCTCCCCAAACCTTGTTATCACCTTCTCCTTTTTGTTAATGCCTTGGCTGCCTTTAGAAAATCTTCTTCCGTCCAATCGTTAGTAGGTAGAGGCACATTGTTTTCTTCAAACATTGTCTTATTGTAAATAATGAAGCCTGAATAGAAAGTGGTTGGCGCAGCATAAACACTTCCATTGTAAGAAAGCCCACTCATAAGGCTATCTACCCAAGCACCTTTTAAAACCGTCTTTTTCAATATATGAATCCAATGGTTGCAAATACATCCTTCTTAAAAATATTCACCACCGAAGTCTCCGGCAATCTGTACTAGATCAGCTAGTGTGTTTGAAGAAACTTGAACTGTAAGTTTATCATGAAAAACCTTCAGGTATCGCTTCGAGATTTATAGATAATATTACTATGTTGCATTAAACTCATCTGTCCACTTAGTTTTGCTACTCAATTTCTTTCTGGTTTTCCCCATAAAAGAAATCTAAGCTCTACTTTCTCATTTGATGCAGTATCATCGCTCTTAACAGTACTCGTTTTTGTGACACTACTGTCTGCTTTAGCTGTATCTGCTTTACTTCCGGTCTGATTTGGTGTTGACTCTCCACATGCACTTATTGCAAAAATAGCTGCCATAACAGCTGCAAGTAGTTTTACACTTTTAAATGTTTCATTGACATATCCCCTTTGTATAATATAATTAATTCGTACTACTTGTAAACGTTTACATTTTATCATATTGCTATATGTTTGTCAATAATAATTATTACCAACATTATTTTTCACAATAAACAAGGAGGTTTTATGAATAAATTGAAAAGTATTACCAAAGGGATTAGTCAGCTGCTCACTCGTGCTATTTGTTATATTATCTTTTTGTTTTCATCTACACAAGCTAAGGATACAATAAATGTCATCATTAGCCCTGAGTACTCTTTCCAAAACTCTTAAAGGATGGGAACTTCTCTGTCTTGGTGGGGTAACGCAATCGGTAGTTGGAAAAATGAGACGAAGAAGAACGAAATACTGGATTTAATATTTAATGAATCGAATGGTCTGGGATTTAATGTTGCTCGTTATAATATCGGCGGTGGCGATAATCCGAGTCATACGCATAGCAGAAATGGTGCTATGCTTGAAGGTTATCAGCCATACCCCGGTGTTTGGGATTACAACGCGGATGCCACACAACGACAGATTTTTAAGTGGGGCAATTGATAGAGGCGTCAACATAGTTGAAGGATTTTCAAAGACTCCACCTTTTTGGATGACTTCACAGTGGTTGTTCTGCTGGGAATATTGATGGAGTAATCTAAGAGCCTGATTATTATGATGATTATGCAAATTATTTGGCAGAAGTCTATTTACTTTTCAAAGATAGATTTGGCGTCACATTCGACTCTATTTCTCCCTATTAACGAGCCAAACGGTCCTTGGTGGAAAGTTAACAATAGACAGGAGGGATGTCACTACACTAGAGAGGAGCAAAATAAGCTATTTAAAGTCATGAAAGATGTATTTGATTCAAAGGGACTTTCTAATGTTACTTTAGCGGGCCCTGAGGGGATTTTGAATTTAAATCTACTTTATCATCTTGGGATACCTATGATGACAATGCAAAAATCTGCTATTGGCAAAATCAATACTCATTCATATTTTTGGAAATGAAAGATTGCTTTAATTCAATCTCGCTTTGTACCGGAAAGCGCTTGTCTATGTCAGAATTTGGAGTAGGTGTGGGCGAACATGAGTCATAATGCCATTGATAGTGCGCTTGTCTTAGCGCATAAAATTAGAGATGATGTTAGGGAGTTACAACCTGAGACCCGGGTATATTGGCAAGCTGTTGAAGAAGAGTTTTACACTAACAATTGGGGCCTTATTCATCGCAAACTTTAAGGGCGATGAGGGAATATGAGATAACCAAACAGTACTATGGTATGGCTAATTTTTCAAAGTTTATAAGACCAGGTTCCACTATTATAGGAGCCAATAATCCAAACATTCTGGCCTCTTTTGAATAAAGATACAAACACGCTGTGTTTTGTTGTGATTAATGATTCTAAATATAGCCATAACTACACCTTCGATTTGTCAAAAGTTTTTCTTCTTTGAGATAGGGGATGTGAGCATGTACAGAACATCTACTGGCGAGAATCTAAACAAGCTTGACAATATGCCTATTGACGGCAATTCTCTTGACGTTATGATTTCTCCTCAGTCAATAACTACATTTGTTATTAAGAATGCAATCACTAATCTCGAGCCTGCTTTTTGATAGAAATTCTGTATATAAGATAGTGAATAAATCCGACAACACTAAGGTTCTGGACATAAGAAATTCTTCTCCTGAAAATAGTGCAGAAATAATAATAGCAGGAAAATCTGACAGTAGTAAGAGTCAAGGCTGGAAGCTTATTTGCAATGACCTGAGGTGAATACTATATAGCAAACGTTAATGCCGCAAAGATGCTTGACGTACCTCGAGCATCAAGAAGAAACGGTGTGATCATGAAGTTATGGCAGGCAAATGGCGATAGTAATCAATTATGGAGTATTGTTGATTTACACAACGGTTATTTTCAGTATAATAAACAAAAACAGTGGTAAGGCTCTAGGTGTAAAAACGGAACTATATTGAAGGTAATAACATCGACCAATACGATTATTATGGGTAGGAAAACCAACAATGGAAATTTGAGTTGGTAAAATAGGAACTATAGAATTATATGTAGAATAAAGTACTGTCAAAGTAAAAGGGTGAATATCTGGTTGACTGGATTTTCACCCTTTTACTATTCACTTAGTATGTTGCAGAATTAGAATCTATTATATATAAAGCTTTCTCTATCACCTTTCCCATATAGTTTCCCGGTAATGGCGTCTGGTAGTGTCAAAAACCACCTGTATTGTTAAAACATCTCCAAAGCACTTAATTTAGATAAAATGAATCTAAAAAGAGCGATGCATTTACCTCTTTTAAAATATAACATTTGCTTTATGCAGTATGTTTTATTTCAATCAAATACTTTTTCTTTTTAGTTTTGAGCATCTGTTCTGGGCGATTATTCCTTCGTGCTGTAATCTTCCGGCTACAATGCCTGGGTGAATTCAATTATATTTTGCAAATTCAACTATTTCATCATCGAAGTATATTTTGATGGAGCAAATCTTTTATAGTCCGCCGGAGAAATCAGATAATTTGTTGCAAATTTATCTGCTTCTATTTCAAGATTATTATTAATATCCATCATCTCCTCAACTGTAGTACTAATAAATACCATTTTAATTTTCTGCTGCAACATGTCTTTATTTCATCAAAATAATGAAAAACCAAAAACTTATCTGCATTAAGTCCTCTATTATTCATCGCAAGCACTACTCTATCCTCTGTCACCCACTTAACTGCTCCATTCACTCCTGAATTCTTCAAATGCGGTAATAGAACAAATGCGATGCCATTCGGCAAAAATTTCATTCATTCTTGGCAAAGAACTCTTCAGGTTCCTTTAGAGTCATCTCTCTAAGCTCCGGTAAATATCCTTTTAATTTTGTAGCATTATAAGGCTTAGTCTCAATGCTTTTTGAAAGATTCATAGCTGTTTGAATCCAAGCTCTGGAATTAATAATGTGTTTCTCTTTATTGCAAGATGAACTTGTTCTAAAGTTCACTAAAAAATCCTCTTTCAACATAATTCTTAAATCTGCAACTCTGAAAAAACTTACATAAGTTTGCCACTTTATCCTTGATACTTCTTGTCGTTGGCAAACCAACTACATCAATAAAAATACTTATAATCTATCTCTTTCACAAGTTCTGCCTGTGCATCAATATCCTTAGCCAGTTGTATCTCAATAAGCTTCTGATCATAAGTATTCTGTAAGTTCTGCCAAACATCCAGACTGGTGCCAAGCATTACAGAAAGCTTCTTCGCTAAGTCATTAGATATATTAGCCTGCCCATTTATCAACTGGCTTAATGTCTTTGCCGTTGTTCCCATTCTTGTTGCAAACTCAGCCTGACTAATTTCCATATCTTCAATAACATCTGCAATATAATACCCAGGGTGAAAGGCCACTATATCTTTGTATTCATTTACATTACTCATAATGGTTTTGACACCTCCGTCACCTTTAACAATTTTAATCATTTTACACTGTGCTAAAATATCTCCTTCTGTGATTTTCGTTTCCATTGACATCACGAGGAATCATTGTAACTCTATATCCTGTATTCCCTAAACGTATGCTCCATTCATCTTTTCTGTCACCTTTTAAAGTGTTCAAAAGTGAAAAGGAGGATAATTAGCAATATCAATAAAGATTCTGCATTTAATATAAAGTTTTCTGTAGACTCAAGTTTCTTTTTACTTGCTCAGGATATCGCCATTTTTCTTATACTCAGAACAAAAACTGTTTCTTCGCAGTTTCATTTCTTATACAGATATCTTCATCCCCAATTTTAATTTTTGTCCCCTTTAATTTCATTACTATTTTGGTAATAAAAATTATAGCACGGTTTATGTTCAATGTAAAATATTTTTAATATATGTTATTTAAAGACACTAATGGTAAATAAGGGCTACAGAAAAAGGCAGATCATATAAAGACTTTATAAAATTATGAGCGTACACTCAGATTTTATTGTGTCTCATAATACTACCAAAATATTCATTGAGCTATAATTTTAACAGTTTTTCAACTTCTATACGAAAAAGCAGGGAATATGATGATATTTTTCAAACTTAGAATTCATATAATTTTAATCAAGTTTTTAACTTGCAAAGTCAAAAACTTGATTTCACAGCAATTTTACAGTATTATAATTACATAATTCACTAAGGAGGGTTGTCTATGAAAAATTTAATTGAAGAACCTGCTTATCTAAATGAGCTTATAGAAAATAAAGATGTTGATTTGATAAAAATTATTACAGGTATGAAGGGTGTGGAAAGTCAGGCCCTTTTAGAACTTTTCAGGCAATATCTTGTAGAAAGCGGCGTTGAAGAAGGAAGAAATTATTCATATGAACTTAGAGTCACTAAAGTATAATTCATTGTCTGACCACCTCTCTTTTTACCAATATGTAAGCGATAAGATTGATAATACAAAGCAAAACTTATCTTCTTTTTGACGAACTTCAGGTCGTATCCGATTGGGAAAAAGCAATAGAATCTTTTGGTTAGACTATGATGTTGATATATACATTACAGGTTCAAATGCCTATTTATTATCTTCAGAGTTTGCTACACTGCTTTCCGGAAGGTATGTTGAGATAAAAATGCTGCCACTGTCCTTCTGGGAATTTCTGAGCTTTTATGACTTTAATGATAGTACCAGCCTAGATGAGAAGTTCATTTACTACCTTAAGTTCGGAGGCATGCCGGTACTTAGTGAATACAACTTTAATGAACTTAGGATAAATCAGGCATTGGAGGGGATATATTCTGCAATCCTAAAGACATTTTGCAGAGGCATAACCTTAGTGACCAGCTGACATTAAACAAAAATAGTGCATTTTCTCGCTTCAAATATTAGAAGTATACTTCTCGAATAATATCGGAAAATGTTCTCTCTAACGAGGGTAACATAGAAAACAAGGTTTCCAGCATTGCAAGCAAAACTGTTGATAAATATATTTCACTGTTAAATAATGCTTTTATATATAAGATTGGCAGGTATGATATAAAAAGGAAAACAGCTGCTTAAAACTCTTGATAAAAACTACATTGTTGATTTGGGTTTTTAGAAATATGCTTCTTGGATACAGAGATGCAGATAGAGGACATATCTTGGAAAATATTGTATTTCTGGAGCTTATAAGGAGACATTACAGGGTTTTATGGAAAAATAGGAGATGCCGAAAATGAGACTTTCTGGCTGAAAAGCCTAACGAAAAATCTATATTCAGGTTACAGAGAGCCTGCCTCTCCAAAACGAGGGAGAGAGCTCCGCCCTCTCTTAAGCATAAATGATAACTATGAAAAATCATAATGACTTTTGATAGAGATTTCATTACCTCCGAAAATGGAATTAAAATAATCCAATGTGATTGATTGGTTGACCAGTGATTCTAATTAAATTAGTAAGTTCAACTCCTGTATTCAAGTATTTGTTTGAATAGCGGGTTGAACTTACTTTTCTAAACCCTATATTGCAGACTGATATTTTCCTTTTTACACTTTAATAACTTGATTTACTGCTTTTCTTCCATCCTTCGTATTTTTATTCCTTAAATCATTGTCAGCACTCGGGCTATACTCCTCATACTTTATTCCATCAAATATTTGATTAGAGTCGTAAATTCCCATTTTGATTCCAGCCATAAATGCTACACCCAACGCTGAAAGCTCTTGGAGCTCAGGAATCCTAACATTTATATCAGCAATATCGCTTTGAAATCTCATTAAATATTTATTACTTGTAGGTCCACCATCAACATTGATAACTCTTATATCTTCATTTGATTCCTCTCGCATAATTTTTATCAAGTCTGTAATCTGATATCCTATGCATTCCAAACAGGCTTTAACAATTTCATTACGTCCCGTAGTTCTCGTAATACCTGTGAGACATCCTTTAGCATCAGGTTTCCAATAAGGTGCGCCTAGACCTGTAAATGCAGGAACAAAAAAAGCCTCGTCTGCCTTGTTAGCTTTTATTGCTAATTCTTCTGTCTCTGCTGCACTATCTGTAAGGTGTACCTCATCCTTTAACCAAGAAATAACTGCACCGGTGTAATTCAAGTTTCCTTCAAGCACATAATTGATTACACCATTCATCCCCCAAGCTAACGATGTTGCTAAGCCTTTTTTGCTGATGATTATTTTTTTACCTGTGTTTAACATGACAGATGAACCCGTGCCATATGTTGCCTTTATTCCGCCTTCTGCTCTACAATTCTGCCCAAACAATGCAACATAAGCTATCTCCCATTACTGCGCAAATTGGAATCTTATTGTCAAAAACACCTTCTAAATCTGTGTAATCAAAAATAGAGTCTGACATGACTACCTCAGGTAATGCAGATAAAGGTATTTTTGAAACTATTGCAGAGTTTCTCATCCCACCCTAGCTTTTTAATATCAAACAGCTGAGTTCTGGAAGCGTTTGAATAATCAATCTTATGACTTTTTACCCTTCGTCAACTTATATATAAGCCAACTATCTATAGTTCCAAAAGGCAAGTTTATTTTCCTTTGCCAGTTTTATCGCATCCGGTATATTATCAATTATCCACTGTAGCTTTGACGCAGGAAAATATGGCGAAAGAGGAAGCCCCGTAGTATTTTTCACATACTCATCAAGTCCTTCTCTCCTATGTCCTTCACATATCTGTTTCACCCCTTCTACACTGCCATACAACTGCATTGCATATTGGAGCCCCATTCTCCTTGTTCCAAGCTACCGAAGTTTCTCTTTGATTAGAAATGCCCATTGCTTTTAATATCATTAGGTTCTATTTCAGATTTACTAATAACTTCCTCACATACAGCGATTACATTACAGTATATTTCTTCCGGATTATGTTCAACAAATCCTTTCTCTGTAATAATTTGCTTTATATAACTTATCTGCTTTGCAAGCAACCCTTCCTCTTTTCATCAAAAAGCAAGGCTTTAGTTCCTTGTGTACTTTTGGTCTATAGATAAAAATATTTCATAACTACCTCTTCATAATATCAATGACTTTATCTACAAAATCCCATCTGTATCCAGCCCAGAGTAGCAAAGACCTCTGATGATGTTCCAGTGATTACCAGCTCATCTGGAAGTGAAAGGTTCACTACAGGTCTTAGGACAATTTTTCCCTATGATTTGATCAACCATTGAACCAAGCCCTCCAAAAGGGAGTGTTCTTCAACTGTTAGTACAAATTTTACATTTTCTCAGCCTTTATAACTGCCTTCTTATCAATTGCTTAATGCAATATATCGTCAAGTACAGATGCAGATATTCCCTTTATCTTCAAGTATTTTTGCAGCATTATAAGCATGATAAACTAGTTCACCACAAGCAATAATTGCGACATCATTTCCTTCTTTTAGAGAGGTTGCTTTTGATCCATTTCAAATGGGCATCTCGTTCTCACTATATATGTCCTCGACCGGATTTCTTCCAACTCTTATATATGCACACTCCTCATCTTCAAGAAGGCTTTCAATTAACTTCCTTGTCTGATGTCTGTCACTTGGCAGATATACCCTCATTCCGGGAATAGCTGATCATAGCGGCTATATCTTGAGCAGAATGATGACTCATCCCTAAAGCACCATAACTTATTCCTCCTCGATATTCCAATTAGCTTTACGTTGGTTCGTGAATAAGCACAGTCTACCTTACACTGTTCGTAACTTCTTGTCGTAAGAAAAAGCCGCGCGGGACTGGCGGCAAAAGGCTTTTTCCGCATTTAGCCATACCTGCTGCTACTCCAACCAGATTTTGTTCCGCTATCCCCATTTCAATAGACTGCTTAGGAAATTCTTTGAAGAAGGTGAAAGCGAAGCTGAACCCCTCGAGTCACTGCATAATACTACTATATCACTATCATCCTTTGCCTTCTCCATTAGCACATCACATATAACTTTTCGATTTGGAATCTTATTCACGTTCGAGTTCCTCCTTCCTCTTATTAAAATCATTTATTATTGACTCATACTCTTCATCATTTGGGAGATGGTGATGCCAATCCAGCCTTATTCTCGCAAATGGAGCACCTTTCCTTTGATAGTATTGGCTACTATACATACCGGCTTTGTCTTTACCATCTTTGCCTGTTCAAATGCATTGTGTAACTCATCAAAGATTATTCCGTCTTTTACCTCAATAGTTTCCCATCCAAAAAGCTCTCTATTTTATTTTTCAGATCATCAAGCGCCATTACATCCCTCAGTTCCACCCGATATCTGCAAATTATTTCTATCTATAACCCAAAATTAAATTATCCAACTTGAACATATGGCGGCAGAACGACTGCCTCCCAATTTGATCCCTCTGCAGTTCGCCATCACCTGTTACCACAAACACCCTATTATGTTTATTATCCATTTTACAGGCAAGTGCCATTCCACAGAAACAGGAAGACCGTGTCCCCAAAGGAGCCCGAGTTCATTTCTATTCCAGGAAGCTTATTATTAGGATGTCCGATATAAGGGGGAGCCTAACTTTGAAAATCTATCCTTCACATCATTTAGTTTCAGAAATCCTCTTGCACAAAGTACCGCATAATATGCTTCCATCGTATGACCTTTTGCTCATTATGAATAAGTCCCTATCAGGAGATTGGGCTGTTTCAGGCGTAATATTAAGCTGGTTAAAGTAGATTTCAGTTAGGGATATCAATTACCGACAAATCGCCTCCAATATGCCCACCGCCACCTGCTCTAATAATGTCTACAATATCCTTTCTAAGCTCATACGACTTCACTTTTAATTCATTCATATCATTCTCCTCTTAAATAAGCCTTGACATCCTCTTCAATCGGATCATATAATCAGCCTTAATCCCCATATACTTAGATGCTTCATATAATACCGGAACCACATCTTTTATGTATGCCTACACAATGATGGATATAAGGTCCTTCTACAATTTTTGCCTCCAATCTCTTAAGGTTAGCAACCTCAACCCAAAGATATGTGCCCATTCCTTTTGGTCCTGAAAACACCTTTGGCATTACCTAACAGCAAGCTATATTCACCATTATCTCCATCAAATCTGCAAAGTGTTAAATCGCCATACTTTGCTTCTGCGGTTACGGCTCCAGGATGTTCAAATGCTAGCGGGTAGTAATGCTTGGTTTCTCCCTGCTCACTGATATTATGATGGACCACAGTGCTGCAAGAGTTCACCATTCTCACTGTCAGGGTTACGCACTGTCCAGTCTGCAAAGAATCCTCTTGTCCCGTCATTTGCAGCAGCTTCAATTAAGAGTGCAGTGATAGCTCCATGTATATCAGTCTCACAAACAATAGGTATTCCCTGCTCGTTACGTATAGAATTTGCAGCGCAAGGCATTATACCAAGTTCACCCTGTAAAGCATTCCAACACTGGATGGCTCCAGCATTACAGTGATATTTCTTTATAAGATTTTCCATTGCTGCTGCAAGTCCTGCTACATTTACAAGCTTATCCTCCTTTTATTTTTATCTCCATATTTTTGTGGCAATACTCAATAATTTCGTTTACTCTTGAATCTTCAGCTATGCACTTCTTAACCTCTGCCAGTAAGCTCAGGAAGCGGAATTGGTGATAGTTGAATGTTAAATTTTTCAGCAGCTCTCCCTCATTACACATAGTTGACCAGAAATCAAAAGGCCTTGGTCCTATTTGTAAAATTCTGGTATTTCTAAATGTTCTAACCACGTTACAGACAGCAAGAAAGTCTTTTATTCCTCTTTCAAATTCAGGGTCAGTAAGCCTGCAATTAGTCATATATGTGAATTTAACCCCAAATCTTCTGAGTACTTTTCCTGTAGCAAATAGACCACACTGTGAATCTCTTAGACGTCGTCCCTCTTCATCCGGCCTTTTCGTCCCTAGGTCCCCATAAAAGTACAGGTACATTTAGATCCTTTGCAAGCCTAGCGCATTCATATTCAGTCCCGAAATTACAGTGAGGTAAAAACAGTCCGTCTATTTTCTCTCGTTTGAATTTTTCCACTATTTTTAGTCTGTCATTTTCATCATACAGAAGACCTTCTGAATTAATGTCTGTGATATCTACAAAAATCAACTCCAAGTTCTTTTAATCTTTCTGCTGTTAAACCTCTGTATTTAATTGCATCAGGTGCACTAAATATACTTCTTCTCGTAGGTGCATAACCTAATTTAATTCCCATTGCATTACCTCTTTCTTATTATTTTCAGATAATAAAATCTTCCTGTATTACAAAAATATTCACGCGCTTAAATGGGCGTGAATATTCTGCAACTACATACTACTGTCATTAGTTTCCGTAATTTATTTTCAATTTTGCAAAGAAATCTGACAACGTAAGTCGTGAATCTATAAAATTGTAAACCCTTACTTTCTTCGCATCTCTCAGCAAAGCTATAGGTTTCATCTTCATAGCTTATTGTTGGTGCTTTATATATATCATATACATCATCTCTTTCGCTTTCCATTAACAGTACTCCTACTGTCGGACTATCTCTAATCCCCATATCTCACCATCGACGGCCATTCATATTCAGCACATTCATTGTTCAGCTCCACCATTTGCTCAAATAGATATTTTCCAATTTTTCCCACAAGGCTCAACATTTAACTGTAACTCTGCAAGTGTGACAGCGTTTTGCTTATAACCATTTTTGTTATCTGCCATACCGGCATCTTTGATTTCATAACTACGTTTGCCGCAGCTATATCCTGATGCTGGTTAAATTCCCACCCTCCTTCAGGGTAGTTACCACCACCTATCCAAATCGCAGTCATTCTCTCACAGATTTCAGGTTTCTTTATTATTGCAGAGGCTAAGTCTGTTATTCCACCTAAGCAGGCTATAAATAAAGGATGTTTATCGTCCTTCATTGCTTCTTCAATTATATAGTCCACACCTGCGGCGTCTCTAGGTGTTGTCTCATTTTCAAGAGGATACTCTGCTCCCCTATACACTTTATACGAATCATCAAGTTCCATAAGTTTAAGGATTTTTATTTATCTCATCCTCACTGGCTTTTGCAGTATTTCCTTCTCCAAATTTTTCGGATTTTTGATTAAAAATGGGCCGCAATAATACCAGTTACAATGAACTTATCCGTCATAAGATGATGCGCCAATGCAAACTGATCATCAGCCTCATTCTTGCAATCAGTATGCACTATAACTCTAACTTTCTTTTTGCTCTGGTACTTCAAAGTGATAATTCCATTTTTCTCATTACTGTACCTCTTTTCTTATATTATCAATTTCTTCTAAGTACTTATTGTCTGTAAATCTTCTAAACACTCTCAAATAAAAATACAGCACTAATATATCCTACTGTTGAAAATCCAAATAGTATCCACATAGGTAGTGCTATAAACATCGTCAAATATGTGGTAAAACGTAGCCATTGTCAGCGCAATCATCATCAACATAATCACTATAATATATGGGATACCGACTACGCCTATTAAGCTTGCCTTAACTATGGTATCTAAAAGTCCATTGTCGAATCGTGCGAACATTGCAAGAGCATAAATTACTACCGTCAAAACCATTGATGAAGCAATTCCAAGCATTATTATCGTTCCTTGATTTAATGCCCTTGAATTTATTGCACATGACTAGTGTGACTAAGTAACACAGGAATACAATCCATAGTTATTGTGCTATTTTTGAAGTTCCCTCTGAACGCATTAAAATAATCATCTACTATGTATCCTACCCGCTTTTCTCTTAGCTTGAAACACACAGAATTCATTGCAGTTATTGATGCCCCTATAGTTACTATTGGCAAGGAAGTTAGAAGGAAGATAATATTTAATTTAACCAATTCCACAAAAAGCTCCATAAATTTCAAGTGGTGCTTCAGGCTTGAATAAATCTTTTTCATGTTACTTAACTCCTTCATAATTATATCTGTTTATTATTTTACCGCTCCTGCCATGCCTTCCACAAAAATAGCTTTGGAATATTAGGTAAACAATCATAACAAGAACTACAGATATAAGGACTCCAGCACACAAATATCCATAATCAGTTCCATAGTTCTCCAACAAACGTCAAAAGACCAACCGGTACAGTCTTTAATTTATTATCGTTAATGACAACTGAAGCCAAAAGATATTCATTCCAAGTTGCGAGAAAGTCTGTGATTAATAGAGTAGCTATTGCAGGCTTTGCTATTGGTAGTATTACTCTTGTAAATGTTGCCACTTAGTAGCACCATCTATAGGCTGCTCATCTATGGCCTTTGGTATCCTTTTGACCCTTGCAAAATGAGAATTCCGAATGAAATTCCAAATCCAACATAGATATAGAATAACCCAAAAATATGTATTGGTTAATTTCAGCTGACTGTAAACAATACTTATTGGAACTAATGCTACCAGTATAGGGAGCATCATTCCTATCAGAAAAATACTAACCAGCCGGTTTTTCCTTTTAAGTGTAAGTCTTGTAATTGCAAAGGCCGCCATAGCCTCGATGAAAAATTCCTAATGGCACTTTCATTAGGCAGATAATTAAATCATTTTTCATATATGTAAATAACCCGCCTGTGTGAATGCCCCAACAAAGTTCTCAAAATGCCAGCTTATCAGGCAATTGAAATAGACTAAGTCCGCTGAAAAAGTCTGACTTTGCCTTCACTCGAAGTCAGAAGGAGAGCAAGAATAGGCACTACCCAAATCAGCGCAAGTATCGTTAGCACAAAATACTTTAATGCTGAACTTCCAATTTTTAGCCTTTGGTTCCATTCTTTTCTCCTTTCCCAGCTCCTTTTGCAGTAAATACAAGATATGGAACTATAATAACTAACATAATAATAACCATAAATATCGCAACTGCGGTACCATATCCTATATTGTTATACTGATATACCTGATTGTCACATGTAAGACGCAAGAACCTGTGTTGAGTTATTTGGTCCTCCATCAGTGAGGCCCTTTACTATATCATATACTTTCATCAGCTGCTATAACCAGAGTTGAAATTACCATTATAAAAGTTTCCTTGATAAGTGGAGCAGTAATACTAAAAAACTTTCTTACCTTCCCTGCCCCATCAATATCAGCAGCTTCAAGAATGTCCTCAGGCACAGCTAGTATTCCCTGCAATGAAAAGTATCATAGGCTGTCCAACTGCCTGCCATAAGGATGCAGCAAATAGGCCATATAATGCAACTTTTTCATTAGAAAGCCAAGTCTGAGAAAAATTAATGCCTAAAGCCTTTGTAAACTGGTTAATGAAGCCAATTTGCGGATTGTATATCCATCTCCAAATAATAGCTACCGAAATTCCCGATATTACATGATGGAAGTAGAAAAAGCTCTAAAAATGTCCTTCCACGGAAGGCTTTACTTAAAACAACGCTAGAATAAGCGCTACTGTCATTGTTACAAAAACGAGTAAGTAATATCCATATAAGAGTATTTTTAAGTGATATCCACATAACGGGATCCTTAAAACATCTTTATAGATTATCAATACCTACAACTTCATTTCTCGCAATACCGTTTCCAGCATATGTGTACTAATGTAAAGCGAATATCCAATAGGAAAAATAATAACTGACAAGTATATAATAGAGCCGGCAGTAAACAAGTATGCCGGATACAGAACTCTTTTTCATCTTTATCACCTGTTTAGCTGCCTTAGCAGCCCCTTTATATATTTTTATTTTTGCCTTATATGCTTCAATGGCTTCCTGAATTTTCTTTTGCCGCTTCTGCTGGTTTCATAGAGCCTCCTGCTATGTGCGTCCTGACACTGAAAGAGAACATCTGCGACTCTGCAGGTAACGCCTGATCAGTAATTGTAAAGGTACCATTTTTGTTTGCGCCCTCGAATAATCCAGGAACATTAGGTTGACCTTCCGGCATACTTGCACCTTTAATTGGTAATGGTAAATTATATGCATCAGGATACTGCTTTGCATTCTCTTCGCTATAGATATAGTCCATATATTCTACTGCAACTGCAAGTTCTTCATCTGTCAATTTCGCATTAAACTGCTGTCATTTCATCACATGCAGACTATACGATTTGTTCCACTTGGGAATGGGAACCAACCTACATTTTTCATCATCTATACCATTAGAATTTAATCTGTCCATCAAACCACTGTCCTTCAATATCCATCGCCCAAGGCCCTGGGCCGAAGTGTAAATAAGTATCCTCCGGACTTGCAGTTACAAATCCATCAGGTAATAGCCTGCTTCACAGTGAGCTTTATACCTCTAAAAGCCTCATGCAGCTTCATTATCCCAGCTTTCAGTAAGACTTTGTAGTTTATCATGAAACTCCTTTCCAGCAGCAGTCTCTATATACTGTTCTATCCATCTCATTGTATGCCATCCATTAAGTCCTGCTGTTATCATGAGGAGTAATTCCACTTTCCTTCAGCTTCTTGCATACTGCCTCAAATTCATCTATTTGTAGGCACCTTACTCAGCCTTTTTCAAATATCCTTTTCTGTAATAAACCCCAATTACATTGAAACTTGTTGATAACCTGCAACTTTACCTGATAGTTTGCAAAGATTAAGAGCTCCTTCACTAAACTTATCTGCCCATTTATTCTCTTTCGCATATTTTTGTCAAATCATATGTTAGCATTGTTATCATCATAATACTGACCAAGAGCTCCACCCCAGTTAAACCACATACTTGGCATTGAATCTGATTGTGACGCAGTTTGCACGCATCCTTAATTCCATCTGTATCATAGTAAGATACAGTAACCTTCTATCAGGTGATCAGTGTTCCACTTTTTCTGTAAGAGCATCTAATGCCGTTTGTCTTGTTTGCAGAGCCCAAAATGAGAGCTCAACTATGTTCCGCTATTTTCAGTCTTTGCACTGCTTCCCGCTGCTACTGCCAGACTTCTTCGCGTCACTACTACTCTTTACTTGATGTAGTTTCCACCGCCTGCACAACCAACCAGCATTGTTGCTGAAAGAAGACAGGCTGTAACACCGGATAACACCTTCTTAAACATTTTACTTTTCATACTTTTCCTCCTTTTGTCTAAAATATAATTTTTATAAACTATTTAAACTTTTATAGTTCAGTTACTGGTTTTATATTTTAACATTTTGTTTATTTCTTTCAATAGGTTTCAAATTAATTGTCACTTTGTTTATTTTTATCTAATTTTTGAATTATGTATTTGTGCATTTTAAAACAACTAATTTTAATTTCAATTCGATAGATGATGATTTAACCGCAATACGGTATTATATTTTTCACTGAACTTTAACACAAATAGACCACCTCTATCAGGTATAATTAAATACAAACTTTTAATTACACTAGAAATGGTCTAATAAATTTACTTTACACTACTTTTTAATATAAATCAAGTCGACTATATTTGCTTAACAGTTTCCCCCTGTATCAATGAGCAGTTAGTATACAGTCTAGACTTTAACGGGGATGGCTCGAACATTTCCTTAAAAAGCAATTGCATTACCCAATATGCCCTTTCAGAATGTGGTACTTTTTACACTTGTTAATTTACAACTACCAGTCATCTTAAACAGGCAATATGTCTACACCAATTAAACTTACATCCTCGGATTTCTCTGCCCAGTTCTCTTAATGCTCTTATTGTGCCTATTGATACATGGTAGCTATCCATTATGAATGCGTCTGGAAGTTCGTTTTTTTGCAGATAATCCAGCATAAACTCATAGCACTCTTCAACACTGCTTCCAACAGGCACAATATAATCTTCACTAAATTCTCTACCACTCTTTTCCAGTATATCCTTAAAGCCTCTTCTTCGGCTTGTATAATTATACATATACAATAGTTACCCAAATAGATAATATTTTCAAGCCCATTTTACTCTTCAAGAGCTAAGGCAATTCTGTCTGTTATTAATCATAACACAAGATATCTTTTACTGTAGTCAGCTCACAGTCATAAATTACCAGTGGCTTGTTGATTCTATAAAACTTCTTTTCCTCATCACCTTCCTGAAGTTCAGTTCCCATAACTAGTAACTCCTACAACTCTATCCATATTGCATTCTGAAAATCATTTCTTCTATGCTGTCATTTATGAAGTCAATATATATGATGCCTAAGTATAACCCTTCTCCTGGCATCCAAATACCGCATTTACATCTGTCCATAAAATCCATTTCTGCATGATATTTTTAGTCCATTACTTACAAGCAAAACTTTAATCTCATGCCCACCAAGCAGATTTTGATATTGTCTTGCCGTATTTGCAACAGGGTATACCGCCTCCAATTGCTTTTTACGTTTCAAAAACATCTTTTTCTTGTACGCTCACTTACCCCTGGTTTTACCATTTAGACTAATGATACCGTCGCTTTTGACAACCCCTATAACTCTTTCAATATCAACTGCTTTTACCTCATTCTCACTTCCATTTTTCTATTCCCAAACAGGCCATGCTAAGTTTTGAAAATCCATTTTCATAAACATACTATATTTCAAAACGTGTTTAAATAACTCAAACAGATTTCTTTAATTATAACTGTGCTAATATAGAAAAATCAATATATACAACTTCATTGTACACAAGAATCTTTTTAATTAAATTTTTCAACTTAAATGCACCAGTACGTTACAAAAATCAATAGTGTTTGAATTGCAGGCCAGAACCCCTACCCCACAAGCACTGCAACTCCCCAGTCTTCAAGCCTTAGCTTATCCCCTTTTACATAGCTTTTTCCCGGTAATAGCATCAGTGTAGTCCCTTCTCATCTCTCAGCATATCTCTACTTCCACGGTCTTACATGAATAATTAAATACATAGGTTAGCTCCTCATTCAGCTCGTTTACACCTCTTCTGGTTATTACTGGGAAAGACGGTCTGTACAGGAGATTTTTTCTCTCATACACAGCTTTAACGCCTCTCTTTAAGACATCCTTTAGCACAGCCTTATCCAGATATGAAGCTATATAATGCCTTTCCCCTTCCGTATTCATTGCAGGTTACGGCAGAATAATTATTCCAGTATATATGCTCATAAGGATGGATTTCTTCAGCTGTATCAGCAGTTACAAGCTCTGCCACATACTTTACTTCTTTTCCGCCTGCTCCCATATTAAGAGTATGAGTAAATTCATCATAATGCACACCGAAAGCAGTCAGTAAGCCCCGCAGGAAGAGTTTTAGTATATACACTAACCCTTCTGTCTGCTACAAAGGAGCGAAAGCTCTCTATGAGGATACCGCCGTTTTTACAAAGCTCGTCAAGCTTTTTAGTAAGCTCTTCTGATACACAGTAAAGCGCAGGGCAGATGATGGCTTCATACTCATCGAGATTTGCGTACTCGGAGAAAATGACATCACATTCTAGGTTTTCCTCATAGAGGCTGTCATACATATATCTTACGACATCATTATAACTAAGCTTTTATCGATAGGAAACCACTTAAGCGCACTTAAAGACAGGGTATCAACCAAAAGGGCAATCCTGTTTTTCTTTTTATGCAAAAGCTTTTCCTTTGTAAGTGCCTTTGATTTCATTACCAATTTCGAAATCTCATTGTATACTCTGGATGGCTTTAGGTCATGGCTTAAAATGCCTTTCCAGTAAGTCTCAAAGCTTTGATGGATGGAGTGCCAGTTCCAGTACATCACTCCATCAGCACCCGATGCAATATGGCTGAAAGCGTGAAGTCTGAGCTGTTTCGGGGAATGGGCACCAGTACTTAAAATGCCTCAGACTGGCATTCAAGCACAAAGTAGTTGTCATTTTTCAGACTTCTATTTCATCTCCGCAAACGCTATCTCTGCACCTGTCAGCTGAAATCCAGTAGGATGATGAGATGTCAGTTCAGCGTGGGTAAGGGACATCAGAAGCTCTTAGGTGATGGATACCATCCTGTACCCCGTAAGAATAGCCATCCTGAGCTATATCAGCCCCGAACTTTCTCCATTCAAAGTCAAAGTTGTGAGTAATAAACTGCTCCGGTTTTTTATATTCATTTACAATCTCAGCCTGCATCTTAAGGAAGTTAACTGCCATATCTCTCTGGAATTCTTCAAATTCACAGGCAAGGCTTGCATTTATTGTCCCCGATATGTCAGGAAAATCCTCCCACGAGTGGATACTGTTACTCCAGTAAGCAAGTCCAAAATCTTTGTTAAACTCCTCTATGTCTGTATATCTGCTTTTAAGCAGACGGATAAACGCTTCCGAATCTCTGCTCGAAGTTGTCATAATGCTTGGTTTCATTGTCTATCTGAAATCCTATAACCTGTGGATGCTTCTGCTGTATGCTCTAAGAGTTTTCTGATTATTCTACCACCGTAGAATATATATGTATCTGATAAAAGGTTAAATATCTGCCTTTACCATATTTTACATCGCTGTTTTTGGTATGGACAAGTATGTTTTTATCAAGCTTTGCAAGCCAAGATGGTACTGCATATGTAGGAGTGCCAATTATTACCTTTGAGACCGTACTTCCCGGCTCTTTTTTTAGAACTTCATCAATATGGTAAAAATTATACTCTCCTCTTTTGGCTCTAGTGTACTCCGGTAGATTCCGCTATTCTTACTACATTCATCCCAGCCTTTTGCATATGGGGCAAAAATCTTCGTCTATCCTCTCATAAGGCATATATTCAGGATAGTACGCACAGCCATACAAGAATTCATTTTCCATTATCGTTCTCCTTATCAGGTTAAACAAAACATCTGTAGACAGTATAACTCAAAATGTATGAAATTACACTGCTACAGATGCTTTTGAGGTTCAGGTTGGACTTAAACCATAGCTTTTATTCTTCTTTATTAGTTACACTAAAATAATCAAAATCAGCTTCCTTCTTGTGGAACATACTGTCTACTGCGAATATACCTACCATCGTGCCCGTAAACTCACCGTATTTGCAATATTCATCCGAAAGCTTATCCGTAGCAAAAACAGGTCCAATAGGCTTGGTATCCTCGCCCTCATATCCCCATTTGAAAGTAGCTTTCTCTGCCCGATACGATTAGTTCAAATCTAAGCATACGGCAATCAACAGCTGTTCTTGTGTCCAGATGTTCTTTCTTTTCACCATTTTCAAGGGATATAATTGCAACCGCAGGCTGCTTAAGAGTATCTGAATAATACTTCCTAAGCGCTATATAATTCATATTGTCATAATAAAGTACCAGGCCAGCACTATGTTGATATATCTCAGGGTTAAAATCTAAGCATACAGAAGCCTCAACTTCTACTGATGGTAGTTTTTCTGCAAAGGAGGCTCACTCTATTAAGTGAAGATAGAGATTCCTGCCCCTAAGTCTGATAAAACCTTCTCTACTTGTGCAGTCTGTAAATTCGTTTGGAAATATTCTTGGGGAATAGTAGTCCTTTCTTAATACCGTCTCATCAAAATCATCTCTGTCTGGCAGTATCTCTGCATCAAAAAGCAGGCAAAAAGCCTCTTTTTCAATCTCAAGCTTTAGCCAGATTAGTGCCATCAGCCATTCTAAGCCATCCATCATCAGTCCATATCATTTTTCTGAATAGCACTTTCTCTCCCCAAAGTACATCTAAGCTCCGGCACAAACGGTCTTGCACATAGATGAACCAGATAAGCAGTTTTTCATTCAGATTAACATAACTACCATGCCTGACTTTTGCAAAACCGACTCAGGATTAAAGTATCTTGACTTTAGGTGATCCCAATCTGCCCTTTCATTTGAATTATTTGGCGATGAGGTCAGTATGGGATTCATAGGGGTCCTTTTCAAACGCCCATATGGAGACTTTTGACCTTGCCATAGTAACACAGTGATTGTATCCCGTTCCGCCTTCTGCGCACATTAGATAGTAATACTCTCCCCTTTTAGTGAGGTGAGGTGCTTCAATACAGCCTCTATCCGTACCCACCGTTGTATACTCGCTTAGGATATTCCTTCAGGCATTTGTTCTTAGTATCATACTCTGCAACACAGATTACGCCTGGCTTTTTCATAACCGTCCCTAGTCTCCCACTCCAGAGAAACTATATATTTTCTTCCATCATCATCGTGTAGTATAGACGCGTCAAATCCCGCAGAATGCAGATATACAGGTTCTGTCCAAGGACCTCTTATATCCTTTGCTTTTATAAGGTAGTTATCTACATCAAAGTATCTGGCATTCATAGAGTTCATCACACCATAGATAACATAAAAGCTATCCTCTTCCTCACAATAAGTGAGAGAGGGTGCCCACACTCCTTTTGCAGATGGAAGCTTCCTAAGTTCAACCTGCAAATTAAGGAGTTAAGACATATGTATATAACTCCCAGTGTTTCAAGTCTTTGGAATGATATATGGGGATTCCGGGTAACCATTCAAAAGAAGATACTGCTATGTAAAAATCATCTCCCTTTCTGCAAATGCAAGGATCCGGGTTAAAGCCTGTAAGTATTGGATTCTTTATCATAGTCTACTCCGTTTTCAAACCACCCAAAGGCTGCACTTCTGCCAAGATCCCAAGGATCCCAGCCTTCCCAGCCTTTGGTATTTACAGTATCTGTAAGTAACTTGTAGCTCCAGTAATAATATCCACTTCCTTTATTCCAAGCCTTAAGCTGTGCCTTACAAAGAGTTTTGTAAATATGCTTTTTCTTCGTCACTAAGCACTTTAGTTATATCTTCCATCTCTCCATTTAAGACAGACTGACCGCCCTTTGTATCTCTTCCACAAGCGAGAGAGTTAAACAGACACCACTCACCGCAGATTACAGGGAAAATACTCCTGCATTTCCTTTTACGTCCTCTTCATACACTTCTTTTATATACTTTACATAAGAATCAAGAGTTTGTGCGGTTCCCTGCATCTCAGCCACCATCAGATACTGATGGGTGTCAAGGACAACATTTTTCAAACCTATCCTCCCTCATAAAGTCCTTCCACTCCTTTGAGGCGGAAGCCATCGTGGAATACTACATACTTTTTCCTTAGGGAGGTATTTTCTTAGCCTGTCATAGCTTTTTACATAAAACTCACGTAAAAATTTACTTGTAACCGGACCTGAGCCCTCAGCCTTTTTACTATCAACAGGGCGGATATCTCTTTTTGAACCATGTCCCACAAATCCTCAGATACAGGCTCATTTTATTATCTGGATGCCCCAAAGCCCTTTTCTCTCTCTCCATAGCGGTGTGCAAAGCCTTTCAAGTACAGTCAGCACAAATTCAACCTCTTCGGGTTCGCTAGACCACTTGCATACTCCACTTATTCCGCCATTGTCAAAGCCGTTCTGACTATCAGGGTGCAGTATGTGGGTCTATAAGAATACTGAGTCCCATATCGCTCTGCCCAGTTGAATGCCTTGTCAAGTTCTTCAACGCAGCCTATAAATGGCTCTCTATCGCCAAATATGAAGTACGGTGACAGGTATTCTTACTGAATTTAACCCCAGAGACTTTATGTATACAAAGTCTCTCTCAGAAATGTACTCAGCCCTGTGCTGGCGTATCCTTGCTTCATATACTTCTTTTGAAAGCTGTGTTGGAAGATAATATTCATCTTCTGCTGTTGTCCCTGCAAATAGCTCCGGACTCATCCATTTCTCTAGAACTAGCCAGTTGCCGAGATTTACGCCTTTTACCTTATCTATTTTTTTGTATTCATTTTTGCCTTTCTGATAGTTGCTGTTTTGTTGAATACATCACAAGCTTTTACTTTATAAGTATCAGCCCTTTACAGAGCCCACTGTAATACCTTTTACAGAAAGTACTTCTGTACAAAATGGATATACTAGGAGGATAGGTCCTGTGGCGACTATAGCCATTGCCATCTTAAGGCTGTTAGACGGCAAATCCGCCACACTGATACCTGACTGCGAGGCTATTCTAGCCAGTGCCTGCGTTTGTTGCAAGAGATTGTACAGCATATACTGTAGAGGGAACTTAGTATTGCTGTTTATATAAAAGCATTGCATTGTACCAGTCATTCCAGTATCCGAGTGCCATAAACAGTCCTACAGTAGCAAGGCCCGGCTTAAGAAGAGGAAAGACTACCTGGAAGAAAAATCCTGTATTCCCCTGCACCATCTATCTTTGATGCCTCTATAAGCGATGGCGGTATTGTGTTTACAAAGCTCCCTCATTATAAGCAGGTAGAATACGTTGAATAATCCCAGGGTAATATGAGAGCCCAAAGGCTGTCCTTTAATTTCAAATACTGAATGTAGAAAATATAGGGTTGAAACCATTCCACCGTTAAAAAGGGTGGTAAAGTAGAAAGAAAAAAATGAAAAATGGTTTCTGTACTTAAAAGTCTTTTCTACAAATTACATAGGCTGTCATAGTGATTAGTAAAGTACCTAAGATAGTACCAACACCTGTTATCAGGATGGATATGCCATAGGCACGAAATACTGTAACCGGATTCCTGAATATAAGCTCGTAGGCTTTGGTTGAAAATTCATTTATAAAAAGGCTATAGCCCTGTGTCCTGATATAGTTTTTCAGATGTAAATGAGCCTGATATCAACACATATAAATGGTATTATACATATGAGTGCCATAAGACCAACACTTACATAGGCAAGTATATAAAAATAACTTTGAAGAAGTGCTTAGCTTAACCTTTGAGCCTAAGCCGCTGCTTTCCAGGTCTTTACTTTTTGCTGCCATATTTTCCTCCTTTAGAATAAAGCGTTTGATTCATCTATCTTTTTAACTATCTTATTGACGATTATAATTATCACAAAACACAGTACCGACTGATAAAGCGATGCCGCCGCACTCATTCCCAGGTTCGAATTCTGCAAGAGGGATCGGAATACGTAAGTATCAATAACATCGGTTGCATTAAACAATTGACCGTTTTGCCCAACTATCTGATAGAACATCTCGAAGTCTCCTCGAAGGATACGGCCTACGTTTAGAAGAAGCATTGTGATAACTGTTGCTCTTATTGATGGGAGGGTGATATTTCTTATTCTCTGGAAGATATTTGCTCCGTCAACTGATGCAGCCTCATATATCTCAGCATCTACACCAACTATTGCTGCTATATATATAACTGAGTTGTAACCGCACCATTTCCAGGAGTTAAAGCAGGCTATAATTACAGGCCAGATGCCTGGCATCTCATAAACATTTACCGGATCTCCTCCAAAGGCCTTTATGATGCTGTTTAACAAGCCTGTTTCATAGTTAAATATTGCAAATACGAAGGTTCCCACGATTACCCAAGATATAAAGTAAGGCAGAAAAATCAATGACTGAGACACTTTCTTAAATACCTTTTTGTTTATCTCAGAGATGAAGATAGCTATAGCTATCGCAAGCAGCTGCGAGGTAATAAGATTAACCAGATTATATACTATGGTATTCTTTGTAATCAGCCATCCTGTACCTGATTCAAAGAGATATCTGAAGTTCTCTATACCGTTCCAGTCACTTCCAAATACACCCAGGTCAAACCTGTAGTTCTTGAAAGCCAAGACAAGTCCTGACATAGGAAGGTATGCCATAACAATGGTAAGAATGACCGCCGGACATATCATCACAAACAGCGGTTTATTCTTCTTAAATTCTGCTAAAAACCGTTAGATTTCATTGCTGCCTCCTCATTATATTTCATTTTCTTAATTTTAGCCTTTCGGCACAAAAGTTTACACTTACATAATTATGAAATAGGGGAAAAATATAAGCTTTTGATTTCATCTAAAATTAGTACCTTATAAAGGAAAAAGCACAGTCCGTAATAGACTGCACTTTCCCTAAAATTTAAATTATTTTTACTTACCAAGACCTGCTACGTATTCATCAAGCTGTCTCTGTATTTCTGCTCTAACCTTGTCAACACCTGCTGCCTTCATCTTTGCTTCATACTCAGCAAGGCCTTTATCGATATCGGTATAACCAAGCTCTAGTGGCCACCAGTACTGCTGATGTACGCTGTTGCAGGCTGCATATTCTGTCTCAATCTTAGATGTATCTATGATAAATGATGAGAACTTTTCTGCTGTATCATCAGCCTTTATCTTCTCTTCCCATTCCTTACGAAGTGTCTCGTAGGAGTCAGGATATTTAGCGTCCATACGGTGAAACTCATTGGTTCTTACAGCCCACATAGCTGAGGTATTATAATTATTTGTATCAAGCATTGTGAAACGTCCCTTGTCATCAAGCTCATAGCTTGTTCCAAGCACACCAAAGTAGAAAGCATCGTAAACTTCTCTGTCAGTGGTTACAAGATTCCAGAATGCTAACGCTCTCTCAGGGTTCTTTGAGGTGTGGGATATAGCAAGGGCATCCTGTGTATAAGGAAGATGTGCCTCATACTTAACAAAGTCAGCGAACTTAAAGTTCCAGTCAGGATGCATTGAATAATACTGTCCATAAGTATCTATGTTGTGAAGCCTTGTAGCCGCTACACCATTCTGTGTCTTTGTTGCATCTGTGTCAGACAGAGCTGACTTTGAGAAGAAGCCTTTCTCGTTCCAACGCTTCATCATGGAAAGATAATCCTTTACCTGTGGATACTCATAATATGTGAAAAGCTTAGGATTTGCTTCCTTAGGGTCGAAGAAAAGGAAGTCGTTTGTAGCACCCTTTGAGTTGCAGAAACCATTGATGTACATCCAGTTATCATCAGCTGCTGTTCCTTCTGCATATACTTCAAAAGGCTGCATTCCAGGTTCATTCTCTTTTACCCAGTCTAAGTATTTCTCATAACTTGCAAAGTCTTTAACTTCTTCTTTGTATTCCTTGCCATCGTCAAACTTTGTACGGTAGATAGGTCCATAGCCCTTATAAGTAGCGAGCTGGGTAGGGATTACATAGTAGTGGCCGTCTACCTTTGCCTGTTTCTTAGCATTTTCGGTGGTTGCCTTAAAGTTATCAGGTGCATACTTCTCCCAGAGGTCATCCAGGTTCATAAAAGCACCTTTTTCTTGCAAGCTGTGTCCAGTTAAGCCAGTTTGATGTATAAGCCATGTCAAACTCTTCTCCTGAGGAGAATAAAAGCGGATACTTGTTTGCAAAGTCAGACCAAGGTACCCAGTTAATAGTAAGAGTCGTATTCATCTTCTCCTTTGAGAAGCTTGTTGAAATTCTCATCTATTAGGTCCTGTCCTGCCGGTCTGTCACTTACAACATACATTGTAAGGTTTACTTCATCTGCGAACTGGTTTGCAGCACTCCCTGATTTTTGCTGTACTTGCAGCAGTTGAAGCTTTTTCTGTGCTTCCTTTACTTCCACAGCCTACTAAACTGCAGGCTATAAGACAAGATGCAACGAAAATGCAGATAATAATCTTTTTCATTATTTTTCCTCCTTTTTGACCGCCTTAAACGTTATTCATGCGGTTTAGCTGTTGGTATAATTCTAGGTTATTTTTACCCTCATTTTACACAGACGATTTTAAGAAAAGGGGAAATTTTTGTGTATCTACATCAAGGTTTCTTCAAGCTCGTTTATTGTAAGTGCTTTTATTCTTATGGTTACGTCAGTTCCATGAGGGCTTTACATTGTCATAATGTATACCATAATCTTCTCCATAACAGAGCTTAAGCCTGAAGTTTACGTTATTTATCCCAAAGCCTCTAAATCCTCCAACAGGCGGTTCGTTAAGGAGCCTTGTTATCTCGTCCTTATCTACACCCACTCCGTCATCAATAATATGAAACTCTATATCATCCTCTAACCTTTTAGCGGTTATCTTTATATTTACCTCTTTGATGTCAGGATGCTCAGCTATTCCATGTACTATTGCATTCTCTACAAAACGGCTGTAAGAGTATATTGAGGCAGGCAAAAGTCCTTTATATCTTCATCTACCTCTGTCTCAAGATGAATAGCACCTTCATAATGTACATTTTCGATTCTGATAAAGCACTCTACATGTAAAAAGTTCCTCTGCTATGCTTATAACGGCACTTCCATGAGTTTAAGCTAAGCCTGTAAAACTGCCCCAAATCTCTTGCAATTTTGGCAACTGATTCAGCGCCATAGTCGAGTGCTCCCCAATTTATTAAAGTCAAGTGTGTTATATAGAAAATGTGGATTAATCTGTGCCTGTAATGCCCTCATTTCTGCCCTTGTCACATCTTTTACCAAGTCTGTACTGCTCCTTTCATAAGTCTCTTAACTTCCGATACCATGAATTCAAAGTTATTGTAAAAGCTCATCCATTTCATCCTTTGTAGTTGAATCCACTTCTTCATTTATAACCGATAAATTACCTTCGGTTATATCATTTACCCTCTTTTTTTATGAGCAAATATCTTACCTGAATAATACTTAGAAAACACAAAAGAAATAGTGAAAAACTATTGCAATCATAATTACCGTTGCTGCTATATAGATGGTAGTCACTATACTGCTCTGTTTCTTTATTTCCGCTTTTGGTATAAGGCTTACTATCTTCCAGTCATTATCCATGAGTTCTCCTGGTATAATAGAACTCTCCATCCCCAAGCTTAACCAGGCTCATTGCTTTTGTAATTCTTTTACATTTGGAGGCTCCACATTGGCCCTGTTATTTGGATGAACAAGTACAGTGCCTTTTTTTCATCTACCAGGTATAGAAGGGCTCCTTCCACGCTCTTAGCACTATCAAGCACCTTTTTAGCTTCTCAATGTCAACCTGTGACATAACAGAATAAGTTTCTAACTCTCCGTTAGTCTTTTTACGTTGTATTTAGTTATGAGGCTTAGGTATTCATAGTCTATATTCTTTTCTTTTTACCTTTAATATGGCATAATAATTTTTTTACCTATAGGGCCCTGATGTTCAAATAAATCAGAATCCGGATAGAAGAAATGTTTATTATTTGAATATAATATCGTATCCTTCAAAAAAACATCCCTATCTTAAAATTAGGATGAGCAACCTCAATAGAGCCAAATGCAGAGTTAAGCTTTAAGGAACTCCCTGTAATTATCACCTAGGTCCTTCCTATTACCGAAGTTTTTCATCTGCAAGTACACTTCTTATATTCCTGTCAGACTTAATCTGATCTGCGATAAATCTAAGATTACTCAGGTAATTGCTAATAAATGCATCAGCCTGTGCATTTGCCCTCTCTATACTGTAACTAATCTGTTTTTTTGTATAGGCTTTCAAAAAGAGAACCCATACCTAAAAGCAGTGCTCCCAAAAGTATAACTATTGGAGCACAAAAGAGATATGTCATCTTCTTATTCATCGGAAGAGTATTAAACTTATTTTTTTAATTTAACTAAGAGTTTTCATGGCATATTATCCCTATATTCTGATGGCGTAAGACCCATCTTCTTCTTAAATGCTTTGGCAAAAATACTTGGCATCATCATAGCCTACCATTTCAGCAACCTCATACTGCTTATAAGCAGGATTCTTTTAACAGTTCACATGCCTTATTTAGTCTCATTTCCTGGATATAAGAGCTTATTGTATTACCTGTCTTCTTGCGAAAAGAGTGCGCTAAGATAGGTAGGTGCAAGGCAGAGCAATCTCAGAAAGCTCAACTATTGATAAATCAGTTTTTTTGATATATGGCTGTTTATATAGTTGCAAACTTCTTTGATAATATAATTACTTGATACATTTTGCTTTTACAGTCTTAATTTCCTTAATGTAACTGCATATATAATCACAGATTTCCTCTACCGACTTTGCTTCTTCTATGAATACATAACTGCCTTCATAAATAGTATCTTCCGTTTTGCTTCCATAATGCTTTTCAATCATATTATGCAGGGTATAAAAGCTATTCTTTACCGACAGATTCATAGCGGCTCTATCCTGTATCAGCTTGTTACACCAGTAGTTTTACCCGCTTTATCATACTCTCAGTCTCACCAGCATTTATCAACTTTTTGAAAAGTCTGCAAGCTCTACATCCGATAAACTAACATATTTATCAACAGCCTCATCATCCTTTGTGGATATTTTATTCCAACCAAGATATGAAAGTGAATTAAGCTGTTTCTTTAATCTTGCAATTTCTTTTTTTAATTCTTCAGGTTCAGGGCAGGCAAAGCCTTTTCATCTCACTGCCAAGAGCAACAAACCATTGCTCATCATTTTTCTGACTGAGAGTAACTTCTCACCAATCATCTTTGGAGTTAATCTCATCCCAAAACTCTCATTGCTCTTAAGAAGTATGCAGGTAAACATTGCCTCAAGAGAGTCCGTGAGGGAAGTGTACTCCTTAGCTGTTCCTCTACTGATAACAGCTCTGTAAGGCCCCTGAGCTACCGAGCTAAGGCTTACAATCCCTTCCTTAGCTGTAAATAAAGATTGGAGTAAAAATGCCTTTCCGCCTCCCCGTTTTTGATGCAAAGAATCCTTTATAGCTTCTTCCGGAAGTGTAAGCACACTATGTAGAAAAGGTTCTTATGCTGTCTGTTTATCTTAACTACAGCATCTACAGCCTTTTTAATCGACTTTTTAACTCTTCAATGTCAATGGGCTTTTTCAATGATAGTTAACTGCACCCAAAAGAGATTGCGGTAGTCAGATACTCCTTATCCGAAAATCCGCTTATAAAAATAATTTGGCAGTCCTTTGCCTTATTTTTATAAGTCTTGCAAAAGCTCAATACCTCCCATTCCAGGCATTCTTATGTCTGAAATGATGATATCAGGCTTATATTCGCTCATAATCTCCAGTGCTTC